>Ga0307372_10000919_pt1 | contig 51577 bp, 35 predicted proteins | sample OX1MG_FD_202533 | JGI IMG/M metagenome (GOLD analysis project Ga0307372, IMG submission 202533) | Soil microbial communities from Risofladan, Vaasa, Finland - OX-1 | ecosystem: Environmental > Terrestrial > Soil > Coastal area > Acid sulfate soil | place: Finland: Risofladan, Vaasa | collected...
TGTTGCCCGCCGCCACCGTGCCCAGGTTGATGTCGTTCCCCGCCGCCAGCGTCGCGTCCTGGCCCGCCGTGACGGTCCCGTTGGGCCCGTTGAGGTCCGCGCCCGCCGTCAGGTTGGCGTCCGTGCCTGCCGTGATGGTGCCGAAGTTGATGCTCCCCGCCGTCGCCGTCAGGTCCGCGTTCCCCGCCACCGCCGCCACCGTCCCCAGGTTGATGTCCTGGCCCGCCTGCAGCGTGGCGTTCTGGCCCGCCGTGATGGTCCCGTTGGGCCCGTTGACATCCGCGCCCGCCGTCAGCGTCGCGTCCGTGCCCGCCGTGATCGTGCCGAAGTTGATGCTCTGGCCCGCCGTCAGCAGGGCGTTGTTGCCCGCCGCCACCGTGCCCAGGTTGATGTCGTTCCCCGCCGCCAGCGTGGCGTCCTGGCCCGCCGCGATGGTCCCGCTGGGTCCGTTGACGTCGGTGCCCGCCGTCAGGTTGGCGTCCGTGCCCGCCGTCACCGCACCGATGTTGATGCTCCCCACCGTCGCCGTCAGGTCTGCGTTCCCCGCCACCGCCGCCACCGTGCCCAGGTTGATGTCCTGGCCGGCCTGCAGCGTGGCGTTTTGGCCCGCCGTCACCGCGCCCAGCAGGATGTCATGGCCCGCCGTCAGCATGGCGTCCTGGCCAGCGCCGATGCTGCCGTTCTGGCTGTTGATGTTGCCAGCCGCCGCCAGCGTGGCGTCGCCGCCCGCGCTGATGCTCCCCGGCGCCAGGTTGATGTCTCCGCCCGCCTGCAGCGACGCCCCCTGCCCGGCCGCCAGCGTGCCCAGGTTGATGTCGTGCCCGGCGGTCAGATTCGCGTCCCGGCCCGCCGTTGCCAACAGTGCGGCGATGTCCTGCTCCGCGCTCAGGTTGGCATCCTGCCCGGCGCTCAAGTCCTGCAGCGCGATCCCGCCGTGCTGGGCGGTGAGGGTGGCGTTCTGGCCGGCGGTGAGCGGACCCTTGCCCAGGATGTTGCCGCCCGCCAACAGCGTGGCGTTGCCCCGCGCGCGCAGCAGGTTGTAGACGATGTCTTGCCCGGCCGCCAACTCGGCGTCCGTCCCCGCCTGGAGCGTGGCCAGATTGATGCCGGCGCCCGCGTCGAGGCTGGCCCCGCCCAGTGCCACCACCGCCTGGGCGTTGATGTTCCCGCCCGCGTGCAGGTTCGCCGCCTGGCCCGCCACCACGCTGCCGGCGTTGATGTCCTGCCCGGCCGCCAGCGTGGCGTTGCCGCCCGCGTCCAGCGCCTCCACTTTGAGGTTCTGCTGGGCGTTCAGGTCGGCGTTCGCCCCCGCCGTCAACTGCTGGACCGCCAGCGACTGCCCCGCCCGCAGGCTGGCGTCGCGCGCGGCCGTGATCTCGCCGTCGGCGAAGAGGTTGCCGCCCGCCAAGGCCTGCAGGTCGCCGTTGAGCACCTCGATCGGACCCAGGCTGGCGTCGCCCTGGCTGCTCAGGTTGGCCGCCGTGCCCGCCACGATGCGGCCGGCCGTGGCGTCCAGGTTCTGCTGCGCCTGCAGCACCACCTCGCCCAGCGGGGCGTTCACCACCCCCGCCACCTGCAGCCCCCCTTGGCTGCTCACGTTGATGTTGCCCGCCGGGTCGCCGTAGTTCGCCAGGCTGACCCCGGTTCCCGCCAGCGTCCCGCTCAGCCCCTGGTTCTCCCCGAACACCTGGATCGAGCTGCCCACCGTTCCGCCATCGCTTAGGTTCTGCACCATCAGGCTCTGGTGGGGATCGTTGTTGGCGATCTGCACCCCGCTCAGGCCGTTGAGCACCCCCAGCACCCCGTTGCCGGTGACCGCGCCGTTGCTCCCGGTCACGGCGATGTGGCCGCCGTCGGAGACGTCAAGGTTGCTCAGCACCGGCGCGCCGCCGAAGTTCTGCAGGTAGTTCAACAGGCTGGCGTTGTTCTGCCCGTCCGCGCTCACCAGCGAGCTGGGAGCGCCGTTCGGGCCGAGCACGAAGGCCAGGTTCTGGAAGCCGCTTGCCACCAGCCCGTTGTCGTTGAGCGTCACCTGGCTGCCGCTGCTGCCGTTGGCGTCGAGGCTGAGGTTGCCCCCCGCCGCCAGCCACTGCCCCGCCCCCACGTTGTAATCGGTGTTGCCCGCCGGCCCGTTCACCGGCGCCGGGTAGGTGAAGGTGAACTGCAGCGCCCCCAGGGTGAAGGTGTAGGTCTTCAACTCCACCCCTTGCACCGCGGCCGGGTTCAGCGTCAGGTTGGCGTTCCCCCCCGCCAGGATGTTGGTCAGGTCGACGCTCGGCGCCGCCGTGATCACCTGCCCCGCCACCGACTCGTACGGCGTCAGCGCCAGGTCAATGTCGCCCCGCGCCACCGCCGACACCGTCGGCGCCACCGGCGCGGCGTTGGCCGCCAGCGCCACCTCGTCCGGCTGCGCGTTCAGCGCCCCCAGCGCCAGGTTGCCGCTGTTGTCGGCGAAGGGACAGAGCGCGCAGGCGAAGCTCGTCCCCGCCGCGCTCCCAATGCTGCCGTGGGGCGCGTCCAGCGCCAGTTGGTTCACCTCCAGCAGGCTGTTCACCGTCCCCAGGATGTCGCCGCCGGCGTTGGTCACGCTCAGGCTGCCGGGCTGGTCCGCGATGGTGTTGGTGAACACCACGTCGCCCGCCCCGTTGTTGGCGATGGTGATCGCCGTCGGCGTCTGGTTCTCCACGAACGTCGGGTTCAGGTTGACCGTGTCCGCCTGCGTGGTCAGCGCCGGCTGCCCGTTGTTGCCCGCAATCGGCGAAAGCTGCTGCAGGATCAGGTTCAGGTTGCTGTCGTTGGTGATGCTCACCGACGCCGGCATGTCCTGCGCGATGATGGTCGGGTTGCCCGCAATCGTCCCGCCCTGCGCCTGCAGGAAGATGGTCAGCGGATTGCTGTCGTTCACCAGGCTGCTCATCAGCACGTTGCTGCTGTCCTGGCCCTGCACCGACAGGCCCTGGGCGCCCGGCTCCACCTGGCCGTTGGGGCCGATGGTGAGGTTGGCGCTGCCCGCCCCCCCCAACTGCTGGATGGTGGCGTTGAGGTTGATGTTGCTGCCCGGATGGAAGGCCCCGTAGCTGTTGGCGTTGGTGGTGCTGTCGGTGATCTGCTCCACCCACTGCGTCACCGTCTTCGTCACCTGGTTGATCAGGTTGCCGATGAACGGAATCCAGCCCACCACCTCGTTCACCACCTCCTGCACCTGGGTCGCCACCCAGGTCACGGTCGAGACGCCGCTCACGTTGGGCTGGCTGCCGAACAGCGGCGTCAGCGGATACAGCGCTTGCACCTTGAGGTTGTTGGTGGTCAGCGTGGCGCCCGTGTCCAGGTTGGCGCTGGGGTCGAGATAGGCGTTATTGGTGGCGTTGGCGGTGGCCGAGCCGCTGGCCGAGTGCGTGCCGGCGGTCGCGTCGCTGTTCCCGAACACCGCGAAGCTCAGCGGGATCTGGTTGCCGACGTTGGCCAGGATGTTGATCGCGGGCGCGGTGATGCTGGCCCCGTTCAGCACGTTCACCACCGGATTGAGATGGCCCTCGAAGTCGGAATTTGCCGTGCCGTCGCCGTGCAGTCCCGGCTCGGCGATGGCGTTGGCCACGCTGCTGGACTGCATCACCGGCAGCGTCGCCGTCAGGTCGTAGACCGCCGCCTGCACGTTGGCGCTGCCATCCACGTTGGCCACGATGTCCGCCGTCACCCCGGTGTAGCTGCTGGCCTCCACGTAGCTCGCCCCGCTGAAGCCGCTGGTCTGGTCCAGCGCGTTGGAGGTGGCGTTGTCCGTGCTCTGGGCAAGCTGGCTGGCGGTGCCCTGCAGCGCGTCCAGGTTGCCGTCCAGGTTGGCGTGGGTGTTGTCGGTGAGCGTGCTGTTGGCCGTGGTGTCGGCCCCGGTGAGCACCCCCGAGCCGGTGCCCCCGGTGGCGTTGTTCTGGATGATGTTGTTGTCCGAGATCGCGTTCAGCGCGCTGTTGCCGCCGCTGGAGGCGATGGTGCCGGACACCGTCACCAGGTTGTTGTTGAAAATGTTGGCGGTGCTGGTGGTGTAGCCGCCCGCCGCCAGGCTGAAGGCTCCCGCGGTGGCGTCCGCCGCCGCGCTGACGGTGTTGTTCGAGTCGCTCTCCACCAGCGCGTTGCCGCTGGCGTTGACCGCGCCCCCCAGCGTGAGCTGGATGTAGGGCGAGGCGTCGGCCCCGTCGCGGGTCGAGTAGCCGCTCGCCAGGCTCGACGACTCCGACGAGGTCGCCCCCGCGACCACCGTCTGGTGGCTGCCGTCCTGCACCGTCACCGCCCCGCCGGTCAGCGTCCCGTCCATCGTCAGCGTCAACTGCGGATCGGCCTTCCCCTCGGCGTCCAGCAGCCCCACGTTGAGCGCCCCGGTGAGGCCGCCGTTGGCGCTGGGATACAGGTTCGAGGTGTCGTTGGCCAGGATGTTGATCGTCGCCGCGTTCACCTTCGACCCCGAAGCCACCGTGGTCTCCACCGTGGGGTCGATCAGGTTGGGATCGGCGTTGAGGCCGTCCGGATTGCCCGACATGGCCCCGACGCCGCTGCCGGCGCCGCCGGCGTTGACGGTGGCGCTGGGATTGGCCGTGTCGGTCACCTCGGCGTGCAGCGTGGCCGTGCCATTGTGGTTGCTGGTCCCGGCCGTCACCGTGCCCGGGTTGAAGGCGGCCGTGGTGGACCCGCCCAGGTTCACGTCGGCAAACGAGATGCCCACCGCCAACAGCCCGTAGCTGGTGCTGCCGCTGGTGGCGTTGGCGGTGCGCGCGGTGCTGGCGTCGAAATAGGCGTCGCCGCCGGCGCTCGCCGTCCCCGCCTGCGTCACCGCGTTGCTGCCGGTGTCGTTGATATTGGCCACCGTGCCGTCGCCGTTGGCCACCCCCGCCCCGATGCCGGTGGCGTTGGCGGTCAGGTTCTCCAGCAACTGGCTGCTGACCTGGATGGCGCCACTGGTCGCGGTGTCGGTGCCCTCCAGCGTGGCCCCGGTCTGGCCGCCCACGTAGATGTCGGCAATGGCAGCGCCCGCCCCGATCAGCCCCGCCTCCGCCGCCCCCGCCGACGCCCACAGCCTGGGCTGGTCGTTGGCCTGCACGTTGATGCCGTTGCCCGCCGTCAGCGTCGAATTTCCCGTCGCGGCAAAGTCGCCGGCGTTGTCGGTCAGCGTCACCTGCCCGCCGATGCCCGCCAGCCCGCCCACCGATGCCCCCAGCACCCCGGTGGGAATGGTGTTGGCCGGAATCCCCGGCACCTGGGCGAAGTTCGCCGGCAGATACTCCGGCACCGTGTCATAGAGGTTGGCGGCCAGGTTGATGTTCCCGTTCCCCGTCACCGTGTCGCCGTTGCCGATGGCGGCGTGGTTGGCCCCCGCGAAGGTCACATCCAAAATCGTCGCCCCCGCCCCCAGGGCCCCGAGTTGGGCGGCCCCGCTGAGCGCCGCCACCGTGCGCCGCATGGTGGCGCTCAGCTCCACCCCGCCGTTGCCCCCCGCCACCGTCGCGCTGTTGGCGATGAAGGCGGCGTTGTTGCTCTGGTCGGTGATGCTGGCGTAGGGCACGTTGACCGCAATCGCCGCCACCCCTCCCGCCAGCGTGGCCGCGTCGAAGCTGTCGGTGAAATCGGAGCCGATCTGCGCCCCGGTCGCGGTCGTCAGGTCGGAGTTGTCCCCGACAAAGGCGCTGGTGTTGGCCGCCACGATGGCGTCCAGCACCGACGCCCCCAGCCCCACCCCGCCCAGGCTCACCTCCCCCACCACCGCGTTGTAGCCGAATTGGTCGTTGGCCTGCACGTTGGCGCTGCCCACCTTCGCGGTGGCGCCGGTGCTGTCCGCGCAACTGGGGCCGCCGCAGTTGCCGAAATAGGCGGTGGTGGTGGGGGTATAGTCGTCCAGTTCCACCGAGCCCGCCACCCCCACGATCCCCGCGCCCACCGCGCCGTCATAGGAGGTCAGGTCCTCGCTCGACAGCGCCGCGATATCCAGCCGGGCCTTGGCGTTGACCGTGGCCCCGTCGTTCACCCCCGCCGTGGTCAGCTTGCTGAAGCCGCCCGGCACGCTGCTCGCCTGCGCGTCGGCCGAGCCGTTGAGATTGCTGGTCAGGCTGCTGGAGAAGCTCGAGGCGGCCGAAGGAAGCTGCGCCACCGGTCCCTCCAGGTTGACCGCCGCCCCGATCCCCACCCCGTACAGGTCAATGCCCGCGGCCAGGGCGCCCACGCCCGAAGTCAGCGTGGTGCCGTCGTGGGCCAGGATGTCCACCATCTGCCCGCCCCCGGCCTGGTTCTGGCTCGAGGCCGGATTGATCACCGCGTTCGAGTCCACATACGCCTGCGTGGTCTCGGATATGTCATTCAGCACCACCGAGCCCGCCACCGACACCCCCGTCGTCACCTGGCCGCCGGCCGCGATGGTGAGCAGGTTGTCGTTGGCGTTGGCGATCACCGCCAGCCCGTCCACTGGGCCCGGCGTCGCCGTGCCGTTCAGGTTGACCAAGGTGTTGAGCGCCGCGTGCTTGCCCAGCGCAGTGACGGTGGCGCCGTTGCCGACGTCGGCGGTCGTGGTGTCCTGCTGCTCCACCAGCGACACCGCCCCGCCCACGCCCACCTCGGCCGAAAAGCCCAGCTCGCCGTCAATCGTGGTCAGGTTGGCGGTCCGCTCCGCGTCCAGCAGCACGTTGCCCTGGGCGGCGATGGTGGCGCTGGGCAGCACATCGGCGGTCACCTGGGTGGTGTCGAAGATGGCCGAGGCCGCCCCCGCCAAGTCCACCGTGCCCGCCAGCGAAGCCGCTCCCGCCACCGACCAGTCGCTGCCGCCCAGCGTGGCGGTGGCGGTGATGTTGTCGCTGGCGTTGATGGTGCCGCCCAGGTCGGCCTTGACCGTGCGGTGGAGGAACTGCACGTCGGCGGCGGCGCCGATCGCGGCCGTGCCCGCCCCGGCGATCTCGCCCGCCACGTCGAGGATCTGGCTGCTGTCGTTGGCGTTCACCCCCACCGATTGGCTCGGGGTGGGGTTGGTGTTGTTGGCGTTGACGCTGGCCCCGCTGTCAATGCTGGCCTCGACGTCTTCGGTGATGTAGTTCAGCGCCAGCGAGGCGGCGATGCCGGCGTCGCCGGCCACCCCCACCCCCGCCACGATCGTGTCCGCTCCGCTCTCGGCGGTGGCGTCCAGCAGCGTCCCCACTACGTTTTGCCCCTGGTAGGAGATGGCGTCGCTGGTGTTGCCCAGCGCGCTCACCGTGGCCCCGCCGCCGATGGTGGCCTTCACCGTGCGGTCCAGCAGCGGCTGGCTCTGGATCGAGATCGCCCCCGCCAGCCCGATGCCCGCCGAGCCCGACCCGCCCAGGCTGCCCGCCACCAGCAGCAGTTGCGAGCTGTCGTCCGCCCCCAGCAGCAGGTTGTCCCCCGCCGTGGCCGTCGCCGCCCCGATGGTGGCCTCGGTGTCATTGGTGATCTGGTCCTTGACCACCGAGCCGCCCAGGCTGACCTCGTCGCTCACCCCCAGCGCCGCCGCGATCGGCAGCAGCTTCTCGTCGGTCGAGGCCGTCAGCTTCAGGTTCCCGCCCGCGCTCACGTTCGCTCCGTCGCCGATGTAGGCGTCGGTGGTGTTGCTGTAGGTGGAGTAGTCCAGCGCCGCCCCCAGCCCGAACGAGCCCGAGTAGGCCAGCGCCCCGGCGATGGACAGCGCCCGGTCGGCCTGGCTCGCGTTCAGGGTGATGTCGCCCTGGGCCTCCGCCACCGCCCCGTTGCCCAGCCCCGCCTTGGTGGTGTTGGTGAGCACGTTGTTGTTGACCGAGCCTGCCAGCCCCAGCCCGTCGCCCATGGCGATGCCGCCGCCGGCCGCAATGGTCAGCAGGCTGCCGTTGGACTCCGCATCCAGGCTGATGCTGCCGGCCTTGCTCGCCTGGCCGCCCACCAGCGGGCCCGCCAGCAGGGCATTGTCCGCCGTGGCCTCGGTGGTCTTGCTGAAATCATTGCGCGCGAACGCGCCCGCCAGCGCCAGCCCGCTGTCCCCGCCGCTGGCGATCGCCGCCGCCAGCCCGCCCGAGACCGCAAACGAGGTGTCGGTCGCCTTCAGCCCGATCTGGCCGGCCGCCAGCACTTGGGCGGCGTTGTTGATGAAGGCCCGGGTGTTGTCGGTGATGTCGTTGATCGAGACGTTGCCCGAGATCCCCAGCCCGAAGCTCTCCGAGCCGCTGCCCTTCCCGCCCGAGCCCGTCCCCTCGCTGGTGCTGGTCGAGCCGCCGCCCTCGCTGGTGTTGGCGCTGCCGGTGTCGTTCTGCGACTGCCCGGTCGCCGCCTCGGCCGCCAAGCTGATGTTCCACAGCGTCTCGTTGGCGATCGCGTCCACGTTGACGTTGCCGCCCGCCGTCACGCTGCCCCCGCTGTTGCTGGTGCGGGCGTCGCCCGGATCGCCAATGTAGGCCTCGGTGTTGTCGGTGAACTGGTTCCAGTCCACCGTCGCCCCCACCTGGGCGTTGCCGCCGTAGCCCAGCGCCCCGCCGATGGTGAAGTCGGTCAAGTCGTTGTTGGCCCCGACGTTCACGTCCCCGCCCGCCGCCACCGTCGCCCCGCTCTGGATGTAGCCGTAGGCGTTGTTATTCAGCGTGATCCACCCGAAGGCCCCGTTCACCCCGAACTTGCCGGCGTTGTCGCCCGCCTGGGTCACGTTGATCAGCGTCTCCGCCGTGTCGCCGTTGACGCCGACCGCCCCCCCGTTCTCCGCCGTCACCTGCGCCCCGTCATTCACCGCCGCGGTGGCCCCGTTGTTGAGCGTGATCCCGTTGTAGGAGCCGCCCAGGGCGGCGTCCCCGCTCGCCCCCGGATTCTTGTCCTTGAGCTGCCCCAGGTCGGCCGCCATGCCCGCGATGTTGATCAGGTAGGCGTCGCCGTTGGCGTTCACCCCCACCCCGCCGTGGGCGGCGTCCACCACCGCCCCGCTCGCCACCGTCGCCGTCGCCTGGTTGGTGATCCCCAAAATGTTCACGCTGCCCGCCAGCCCGAAGCTCGCCCCCCCGTTCTGGCCCCCCTCGGCCGAGGCCCCGGTGTTGACGAACGACGTCACCACGTTGTTCAGCCCCAGATTGCTGTTGAGGAACTGCCCCAGCCCGCTCTGGTTGTTGGGGTTGAGCACGTTCACCAGGTCGCCGCCCAGCGCCTGCGCCGCGTTCCAGTCCTTCTGGTAGGCCCCGCCGTCGGTGATCGAGCTCGGCGCCACGAACTGGAAGTTGTTGAACTCGCCCGGCAGGCTGGTGAAGGCGTTCAGGTTGAAGGGGTTGGGCAGGGTGGCGTCGGCCAGGATGCTCACCCCCTGGTCGCCGCTCACCGCCCCGCTCACCGTGGTGTTGGCGGTGTTGGAGAAGCTGGTGATCGCCACCCCGCCGCCGAGGCTAGCCTTGGCCCCCCCGGCGGTGCCGTTGGCGCTCGCCTGCGGCGTGTCCTGCGCGCTGCTCTGGATGCTGGCGCTGCCCGCCTGCGCCGTCGCCGTCCCGCTCACCGTGGCGTTGGCCTGGTTGCTGCTCTTGCCGTAGCTCACCGCCGCCGACAGCGCCAGCGGGCTGGGGTCGCTCTGCGAGTTCTCCTGCGACTTGCCCAGCTTGCTGAGGAAGTCGGCCAGGTCGCCGACAAACGCCAGCCCGCCGGTGGCGCTCTGCGTCACCGTGCTCACCGAGGTGTCGCTGCTCACCGAGGAGGCCGAGCTGAGGAAGTCGGTGTTGTTGTTGCTGGTGGCCAGCAGGTTCAGTGCCGGCGTGGTGGTGTTGTTGGCGGTGCTGTCGGCGCCGCTGGCGGTGGCGGTGCCGCTCAGCACCGCGTTGGCCTGCGATTGGTAGAAGCCCAGCGCCACCCCGATGCCCGCGATGCCGTTGTCGGCCGCCGCCGCCCCGGCGTTGGTGGTGAAGCTGTTCTCGTTGTCGGCGCTGATGCCGATGTGGGCCGCCTGCACCGTCCCCGCCAGCGTGGTGGTGCTGGTCGAACCGGCGCTGCCGTAGCTGACGCTGGCCGAGGGCGTGCCCGTGCCCACCGCCGACGGGTTGAGGTAGAGGGTGTTGTTGATCCGCGTGCCCAGCGAGGCGTCGCCCCCGGCGGTGATGTGGGCGTTGCTCCCCAGGTTGGCCACCGCGGTGGCGTCGGTGGCGCCGTAGGTGATGTCCCCCACCGGCGCCAGCGTGATCACGTTGACGTTGGTGTCCGCCTCGGCCGCGATGCTGACGTTGTGGGCGGCGTTGAGCGTGGTGGTCCCCCCGCTGCCCAGGTTGATGCTGGCGTTGGCGGTGGCGCTGTTGACATTCGCCAGCCCCAGCACGTTGAAGGGGAACGAGGTGGTGTCGGCGAGGTTGGTGACCTCCGAGGCGAAGCTGTCTTTCGAAGTGGCGCTGGCGGTGGCCTGGATATTGATGTTGTTCCCGCCCACGTTGGCGTTGCCCAGGGTGATGCTGGCCACCGCGTTCGCCAGCGCCTCGGTGTCCGAAGGGCTGGCGGTCAGGTTGACGTCGTCCGTGCCCGCGTTCAGGCTCGCCGCCGCGCTGCCCCCGTACAGCCCCCCGTCAATGGTGATGCTGTTGCCGTTGATCTGGATCGCCTGCCCCGTCTGCAATCCGGAGGTGTTCACCAGGCTGGTGAACTGCGCCGCCCCCGTGCTCACCCCGCCGCTGACGTTCACCGTCCCCGCCGCCAGCGTCGTCGGCCCCACGCTGTGCACCTGCCCCGCCACCGCGATCAGCCCGCTGCCATCGATCGGCTCCGTCCCCGCCAGCAAGGCGGCGGTGTTGCCCGCGATGTCATTAAAGAAGTTATTGACAAAATCCGCCGTCGGGGTCGCCAGCGTAAGTGACCCGACGTTCATCACCCCTGTAGTGCCGATTACGATCCCCTGGGGGTCGGCAAAGAAGATATTGCCCCCGACCGCCCCCCCGCTCAGCAGCGAGTTCACCGTCCCGAAGATCTGCGCCTGCGTCCCCGAGACCAAATTCAAGAGGTTGTTGGTGGTGGCGGCGCTGGGCACCAGCAGATCCACCGTGCTCCCCGGCGCCACCTGGAAGGCGCTGAAGGCGTTGTAGGCATTGCCCCCGCTCACCGTGGTGGTGGCCACCTGCGTGGCTCCGGCGGCCTGGGTCACGGTGGTCGCGGTCTGTCCGCTGGGCGTCACCGTGGTCGCCGCCGGCGGCGGCGGCAGCGTCTGCGCGGAGACAGCCAAACTCAAGGCGGCGAACACGCCCGCCCACAACAACAACCACCGCTGAATTGTCATTCCGACCCCCTGCCCGCAGCCCTCCCCTAGGCGGCGCCCAGGCGCCGCAGGGGCAATTTGCGGTCTTGCCAGTATAAGGGAGTCGGACGGAGAATCCGACTGGTTTTTGTGATACCGGTGTGACTGCGGCAGGAAAGGCCTGCGCGGCCCTTCTAAGTGAGGCAGACAAACGGCTTCACCGCCCCCCCCGCCCGGCCGCGGCGGCGCGCGCGGGCCCGGCTAGGGCCGGCCCACGAAGATCCGCTGCGGGGCGGTGACCCGGGCCCCGTCCGCGTGCTGGAGCTGGATCTGGATCGCGGCCAGGCCCGGGCGCGTGGCCGGCGCCGGGGTCAGCGCCAGCCGGTACTGGGATTGCAGCCGGACGGCGATGTCGTCCAGGAACGGCTTCAAGCGGGTGGGCGTCGAGCTGCCTTGGGCATAGTCCTGCCCCCCGGTGAAATGCGCCAGCGTGCCCAGGTTCGCCAGCCCCTGGTTGGTGTCCGCCATCGCCGTGGGCACGTTGACGATCTTTCCCATGGTCGCGCCCGGCATCCCGGCCAGATCGCCCCCGCCGTAGGCGCCCCCGCTGCCCAGTTCCGACGGTATGCTGGTGTCCTCGGCCGCCCCCGTGACGTAGATGGTATACACCACCACCCCGGCCTGCACCGCCGTCCCCAGCGCCTGCACCAGGGCCACATTGTTGCCGTTGTTGCCGCCAATGTGTTCTTCGCCATCGCTCAGCAGGATCATTTCGTGCCGCCGGCCCGGCTGCGCCGGCCAGCGCTGCAGCAGCCAGCGCAAGGAGCCGAACGGGCTGGGCGAGCTGTTGGGGTCCCCCGTCGGCGCCCGCAGCTTGCTCGCCGCCAAGGCGTGGTTGAAGGTGAAGTTCTGCGCCACCTGCACCGCCCCGGTGTGCAGGTAGCCCACCGCCACATCGGTCGTGGCCGGCAGCGCCCCGATGAAGTCCTTTAGATCCTGCAGCCGGCTGGCCAACTGGCTGGCGTCGTCGTCAAGCAAGATGGTCAGGTCCAGCCCGGCGGCGGCGCCCTCGCACCGCTGCCATTGCGTCACCGCATCGCGGGCATGCCCCTGCCGCACTTGCACCTGCGCGCCGCCGCCACCGCCGGCGCCGCGGCGCCATGTTGGGGCAGCACCGTCACCACCAGCGGCAGCGGCGCCGCCGCTTGCGCCGCCGCCGCTCCGTTCAGCCCCACCACCAGCATCCCCGCCACCATCAGCGACTTGGCAGTTTCCATGCCGCCAGCATACGCCCAATCCGCCGCCCCCCCAACCGCCCCTTTTGGGGGTTGACAGAGCTTGGACTTTGCCCTATAAAGTGAACGGACGAAGGGATGCGGGCGATGGACGAACTCGACCAGGCACTGCGCGAGATTGCCGCCATCCGCGGCCACATGGCCCGGGCCACGGAGTTCCGCGGCTACGGCGCCGCCGCCTTGGCCGCCACCGGCGCGCTGGCGGCGGCCGCCGCCTGGCTGCAACCCTGCTGGGTGCCGCATCCAGTGCGCACCCCCGGCCGCTATGTGGGGTTGTGGAGCGCCGTGGCGGCGCTGGCGGCCGCGCTGATCGCCGCCGAGGCGGTGGCGCGCGCCCGGCGGGTGCATCAGGGCTTGGCCAACGAGATGATCCAGGCGGCGCTGGGGCAATTCCTCCCCGCCGCCGTGGCCGGGCTGCTGCTGACGGCAGTTTTGCTGCGCCGGGATGCGGGCAGCGCCAGTCTGCTGCCCGGACTATGGCAGCTAATCTTCAGCCTGGGGGTGTTCGCCACTTGCCCCACCCTCCCCCGCCCGGTGCTGGCGGTGGGCATTTGGTACCTGGCCACCGGCCTCTACTGCCTTGCCGCCGCCCCCCGCGCCCTCGCCCCGGGGATGATGGGCATTCCCTTTTGTATCGGCCAAGTCTTGGCCGCTGCCATCCTCTGGCGCACCTCCCGCGCCGAGCCGCCCCCGGAGCTTCGCGATGAGTCCTGATCCCCTCCCCCCCCCGCCCGGCCGCTTCGAATACCCCGGCCTCGACCGCCTGCTGCACGAGCGCGCCCGCCTGGGCGTGCTCGCCTCGCTGGCGGCGCATCCCCAGGGCCTCCGCTTCAATGACCTCAAACGCCTGTGCGGGCTCACCGACGGCAACCTCAGCCGCCATCTGGCGCTGCTGCAGGCCTCCGGCGTGGTCGAGATCCTCAAGGACTTCCACCGCCAGCGCCCCCGCACCACCTGCCGCATCACCGCCGAGGGGCGGACGCGCTTCGCCGCCTACCTGAACCAGCTCGAACAAGTCATCGCCGATGCCGCCGCCGCCGTGCCGCCGGTGCGCGCCCCCCGCCGGGCACCGCCGCTGCCGCTGCCGCAGGGCTCCGCCTGAGCCCGCCTTTTTTTTGGGGAGACGCTTTGCCATGCCAAGTACTTTGCCCATCCTCGCCCCCGCCGCCCCCCGCCCCCACGTCGCCATCATCATGGATGGCAACGGCCGCTGGGCCCTGGCCCGCGGCCTCGCCCGCACCCGCGGCCACCTCGCCGGCATCGCCGCCGTGCGCCGCGTGGTCGCCGCCGCCCCCCGCCTGGGCGTGGCCACCCTCACCCTCTACGCCTTCTCCAGCGACAACTGGCGCCGCTCCCCCGCCGAGGTGGCCGCCCTGCTCGCCCTGCTGCGCACCTTCCTGGTCCGCGAGCGCGAGCCGCTGGCGCGCGCCGGGGTGCAGTGCAGCGTGATCGGCCGCCGCGACCGCCTGCCCCCGGAGCTGCTCCAGGCCATCGCCGCCACCGAGGCCGCCACCCGCGGCGGCGGGCGCCTCCACCTCCGCCTGGCGCTGGACTACTCCGGCCGCACCGAGATCGCCGCTGCCGCCGCCGCCGCCGCCGGGCGCTGGACCCCCGGCCTCGCCCCCTCCCGCGAGCTCATGCAGCGTCTGCTGGAGGGCGCCCTCGAGTCCGCCGCCGGCCCGGTGGACCTGCTCCTCCGCACCGGCGGCGAGCGCCGCCTCTCCGATTTCCTGCTGTGGGAGTCGGCCTACGCCGAGCTGGTCTTCACCCGCACCCCCTGGCCCGAGTTCCGCGCCCGCCACCTCCGCCGCGCCCTCGCCGCCTTCGCCCGCCGCCAGCGCCGCTTCGGCGGCGACGCCGCCAGCGCCCACGGCTGAGGCCGAGGCCCGCGTCGCCTAGCCCAGCGCCGCCGCCACCGCCCGCTCCCCGGCCGCCGTCACCTCCTCCGGCCCCCGCGCCAGGAACCCCAAATCGCGCAGCCGCCCGTCGCCCAAGCCATAGATCCAGCCGTGCACGGCCAGCCGCTGCCCCCGCCTCCAGGCGTCCTGCGCCACGGTGGTCTCGCAGGCGTGCCGCGCCTGTTCGATCACGTTGAGCTCGCACAGCTTGGCCTCGGCCTCGGCCTGGGGCAGCGGCTGCAGCCGCTCCAGATGCCGCCGCCGCACCTCGTCCACGTTCCGCAGCCAGTTGTCAATCAGCCCCAGCCGCGCCCCCTGCCACACCGCCCCCACGCCCCCGCAGCCGTAGTGCCCGGTGACGATGACGTGCTCCACCTGCAGCACCTCCAGCGCGTACTGCAGCACCGACAGGCAGTTGAGGTCGGTCTGCGCCACCACGTTGGCGACGTTGCGGTGCACGAACAGCTCCCCCGGCGCCAGCCCCACGATCTCGTTGGCCGGCACCCGGCTGTCGGAGCAGCCGATCCACAGGTACTGGGGCGCCTGCTGCCCCTGCAGCCGCTGGAAGTACTCCGGGTCGCGCTCCACCGCGCGCGCCGCCCAGCGGGCGTTGTTGTCGAACAGATGGCGCAGCTCCGGCATTCCCCCAGCCTACCATTCACTCCGCGGCGTGCAGCGCGGCGCCGAAGAACAGCACCAGCCGCAGCGCCGCGTGCCAGCCCCGCAGGCTCGGATCCACGTGGTCCATGGCCGCGGTGATCAGGCTGCGGCGCAGCGCCGCGCGCGGCACCTCGCGCTCCAGCCACAGCGCCTCCGTCCACGGAATCACGTTGTCGCCGGAGCCGTGCAGCAAATACACCGGCACCCGCAGTCCCGCCAGCTTCCCCGCCGGCGACAGCGCCGCCAGCTCGGCCTGGTCGGCCGCCAGCACCGCCAGCAACTGCGGCCGAATCGCGGCGATGTGCCCGGCAAACAGGTTTTGCAGAAAGGCCCGCTGCGGCGGGCTCATGCGCGCCAGCTCGGCCGCCGCCGCCTGCGGTCGCTGGTGGATCCAGTCCTGCAGCGCGCGCCCGGCCGCGCCCGCCTCCGCGGCGGGGAAGAACTGGCGCGGATGCATGGCGACATAGATCAGCGCGCCGTAGTCGTTGGGCGCGAAGCGCACCCTCGCCCCCCCCGGCATGGTCGTCTCCCCGGTGACCAAAAACCGCGCCACCCGCCCCAGGCTGTCGTACCCGCCCACGCTGATCACCACCCGGATATGCGGCGCGAATTGTGGATTCGCCGCCGCCATCAGCGCCAGCCCCCCGGCAAAGCTCAGCCCCAGCACCGCCACCGGCCCCGTGCCCAGCCGCTGCTGCAGCCAGCGGGCGGAGTCGCCGATCGCCGTGATGGCGCGCGGGTCAATGCGGAAATCCGCCAGCGAGGCGAGTTGCGGGGTGAGCACCGCAAACCCGTTCCGCGCCAGCACCTGCGCAAACGCCACCAGCCGCGGCTCGTCCAACCCCTCCGGGCTCATGCCATGCGCCAGCACGATCCCCGGCCCGCCGCCCCCGCCGGCGGGCAGATACAGCCGGGCCTCGGTCGGCCCGCCCCCGCCCGGCACGCTCACCGCCCGCGTCGCCACCGCCTCCGCCGGCGCCGCCGCCAGCGCGGCCTTGTACTCGCGCAGGATGCGGTAGCCCTGCCAATCGTAGCGCCCGTAATGGAAGACGACGGCGGCCAGGCCCAGCCCCGCCAGCACCCACCCCGCCGCCCCGAGGCGCCCCTTCGCAACCGCCATGGCGGGAGATTACACCATCTCCACCGGCTACACTGGTGCCTCGGCCCATGCCGCTGCCCACCCCCACCTCCATCGCCCTCCTCTGCGGGGTGGTCTTCCTGGCGACGCTGGTGCGCTCCAGCTTCGGGTTTGGCGAGGCGCTGGTGGCGGTGCCGCTGCTGGCGCTGCGCTGGCCGCTGCGGCAGGCGGCGCCGCTGGCGGTGCTGGTGTCGGTGACGGTGGCGGGCGTCATCCTGCTGCGCGAGCGCCAGCGCGTCCACTGGGGCAGCGCGGCCGGGCTGCTGGCCGCCACCCTGGCCGGCCTGCCCTGCGGCCTGCTGCTGCTCACCACCGTGGCCTCGGCGGCGGTGAAGCTCGGCCTGGGCGCGGCCATCCTGGCCTATGCGCTCTGGGCCCTGGTCGCCCCGGCGCCGCCCCCGCCCCCGCGCCACCAGCGCGCGGCGCTGCTGCTGTGCGGCTTTGCCGCCGGGGTGCTGGGCGGCGCCTATGGCATGAACGGGCCGCCCCTGGTGGTCTACGGCTCGCTGCAGCGCTGGCCGGGTCCGCAGTTCCGCGCCACCCTGCAGGCCTACTTCCTTCCCGCCAGCCTGCTGGGGTTGCTCGGCTTCGGCTGGGCCGGGCTGCTCACCCCCGCGGTCTGGCGCGACTACCTCGTCGCCCTCCCCGCCCTGGCCCTCGCCCTGCCGCTGGGGGGACGCCTCCATCGCCGACTGGCGGCGCGCGCCTGGTCCACCGCCCTCCACGCCGGCCTCGCCGCCATCGCCCTGCTGCTGCTGGTCCAGGCCTGGCGCGGGTGGTAAGCCCCCCCGGCCGCGATGCTCAGGGCTGTTGCTTGCGCACCACCCACGTGGTCATCGCCCGCTGCCGGTGGACAACCGTGGTCTTCAGCGGCTCGGCCAGCTCGCCCCCCAGCCGCTCGGTGGCCGCGCCCAGCAGCGCGGCGTCCACCAAATACCGCTCGCTGCCATCCGGCGACCGGTGGCGCCGGCCCTCGATGCGCTCCACCTCGCCCTCCATGCCGATCGTGGATCCGAGCCGGCAGAAGAACAGCCCGCCCGGCCGCAGCACCCGCCACGATCCCCGCAGCATGGCCTCGAAGTGCGCCTCGTCGCGGGCGAAATGCAGCACCGCGCTGCTCACGACCACATCCGCCCAGGCCTCGCCGAACGACATCGCTTCCACCGCCTCGACCCGAAAATTCGTCTCCGGCAGCGCCGGCGCCAGCCTCCGGGCCAGGCCGCGCACGCTCGCCACCGCCTGCGCGTCCACGTCCGCGGCGCCTACTTCGTACCCTTCCCGCAGCAGGTAGCCCAAGTTGCGTCCAGTCCCGCATATGGCGTCCAGGATCCGCATCCCGGGCGCGATCCGGCCCTTCAGAAGCTGGTCGAATAGATAGATGTCAATCGGGCCGAATTGTTCCTGGAGTGATGTCATGGGATCCCAGCCCGCGGCCGAGGGGTGCCCCCTGGGTTGGGAACGCCATCGTGCTCCCCTGCAACCATAACAGATGCGCCCCGCGGGTCCAGGCCGCCACGGAACGCCTCCGCCCCGGAGGTGCCCGTGGCACCCGCCCGCCCCCGGGAGGCGAATGCGGCGCGGCCCCAGCCGGGCCGGGCAGGCGGGTTGGGGCCCGCGCCCACCAACGTCGCCCGCACCCCCTGGTCCACGCGGTCCCGGACCGGCCGCCCGTCAATCTGAATCACACCTCCGGCCTTGACGGGTTCATGATCTTGCGCCATGCTGGTCTCCGGTTCTGGCCTCCTGTTCTGGTCGCTTGGGCTGGCGCCCCCTGCCAGGGGCGCCGGCGCTGTTATTACCAGACCAGCCCAGGCCTTTTTAAATGTGCGAAAAATAGCGTGCGTGATCGGGGCCGGTGTGGAGTCGGCCAAAAAAAGGATTCCGGATTAGGCTTGGTTTTCTCAGGAGTGCCCCCTGCGTTGGACGCTGACGTTGGCCAGCTCGGGTTCACCACGAGTGGCTCGCCAGGTTTGGCCTGGGTCGCTTCCGTTGACTGAACATCGCAGTTCGCCGGGGGCCGAGGCCCTAAGGAGCAGAACCATGAGAAAAGTACTGTGTGTAGCCGGCTGTTTACTCACCATCGGATTGCTTCTCGGCTTGGCGGCTGCTCAGGCGCCCCACCCGCTCCAGGCTCTCCATTTTCGCTTCGTCGGCCCCCAGGGCAACCGCGATATTGCCGTGGCGGGGGTTCGCGGCAACCCGCTGGTGGACTACTTCGGCGCGGCCTCGGGCGGCATTTGGAAAACCACCAATGGCGGCGTCAGTTTTCGCCCGATTTTCGAGCACGAGGACGTGTCGGCGATTGGCGCGCTTGCCGTCGCGCCTTCGGCTCCGAATATCGTCTGGGCGGGGACCGGCGAGCCGTGGATCATCCGCCAGCCGACCTCGCCCGGTGACGGCGTCTATAAATCCACCGACAGCGGCCGCCACTGGCAGCACATGGGCCTGGAGCAGACCGGGCACATTGCCGGCCTCGCCATCAATCCCGACAACCCGGCGATCGTGTACGTGTGCGCGGTGGGCCAAGGCTACCGCAACAACCCGGAGCGCGGCGTGTACCGCACCGAGGATGGCGGCAAGTCCTGGACCCAAGTGCTCAAGGTCAATGACGAGACCGGCTGTTCGGGCATCACCATGGACGCGCACGATCCCAACACCTTGTTTGCCGGCATGTGGCAGTTGACCATCCGGCCCTGGAACTTGAACAGCGGCGGAGCGGGCAGCGGCGTGTTTGTGACCCACGACGGCGGCACCACCTGGAAGCGGCTGGGCGGCCATGGCCTGCCGCCTGTGGGCGCGGACGTCGGCAAGGTCGCCGTGCGCGTGGCCCCCAGCGATTCCAGCCGCGTCTATGCGCTGCTGCAGGAATCGCCCGCGCCGGCCTTTTACCGCTCCGATGACTACGGCGCCACCTGGCGCCTGATGAACCGCAACAATCGCATGACCGGCCGCGCCTCCTACTTCACCAACTTCCGGGTGTCGCCGGGCGATGAGAACCTGATCTACTTTGTGGCGCAGTACTGGAGCGTGTCGCGCGACGGCGGCAAGACCTTCGCCACCGATGTGGGCCGGGCGGGCGGCGACTTGCACAGCATCTGGATCGATCCGACCAACCCGCAGCGCATGCTGGTCGCCGACGACAGCGGCGGCGGCATCAGCCTGGACGGCGGCAAGTCCTGGGAGCGGGTGAAGCTGCCGATCGCCCAGATGTATCACGTCTATGCCGACAACCGCATCCCCTACGACGTCCTCGGCAACCGCCAGGACGATGACGGCGAAGAGGGCCCCAGCCGCTCGCTCTTCAGCAGCGGCTTCGGCGGCTCGGTCGGCGGCTCCATCTCGTCGGCGGAATGGCACGGCTACGCCGGCTGCGAGAGCGGGTTCGGCGTTCCCGATCCGGTCGATCCCAACATCATCTGGACCGGCTGCTACAACGGCGATTTGACCCGCGTGGACGAGGCCACCGGGCAGGCGCGCAATGTCTCGGTGTGGCCCGAGGATTCCTTCGGCGAGGCCCCGGCCGCCGCGCGCGACCGCTGGAATTGGACCTTCCCGATCGCCATTTCTCCGCGCGATCACAACAAGGTGCTGGTGGGCAGCCAGTATGTGTATGAAACCGTGAACGCCGGCCAGAGCTGGACGCGCATCAGCCCGGATTTGACGCGCAACGATATCACCAAGGAAGGCAGCTCCGGCGGCGTCACCGGCGACAACCTGATGACGTTCTCCAGCGAGACGCTGTCGAACATCTCGATTTCGCCCGTCCAAGCCGGCGTGATTTGGGTGGGCAGCTACGACGGCGAGGTCCACCTCACCCAGGATGGCGGCAAGACTTGGACCAACGTCACCGGCAACCTTCCGGGCCTTCCGCCCTGGGGCGAGATCACCCGCATCGAACCCTCCCACTTCGCCGCCGGCACCGCCTACCTGAGCGACGACCTGATGATGATGGGGGACTACAACCCCTACCTCTACAAGACCACCGATTTCGGCCGCACCTGGACGAACATCTCGGGCGACATTCCGCATTCCCTGTTCAGCTACGTGCACATCGTGCGCGAGGACCCGGTGCGGCGCGGCATGCTCTACGCCGGCACCGAAAATTCCATTTTCTTCACCCTCGACGACGGTGCGCACTGGACCCCGCTGAAAAGCAACCTGCCCGCGGCGCCGATCAACTGGCTGACGATTCAACCGCGCTTCAACGACCTGGTGGTCGGCACCTATGGGCGCGGCATTTGGATCCTCGATGACATCACCCCGCTGCGGAGTTGGGATCGGGTGCAGCAGGCCGGCGCGGCGCATCTGTTCACGCCCCGCGCCGCCTACCGATTCCGCCGCTCGGTGCTGGTGCCGCAAAGCGGCCCCAACGATCCCGTCGCGGGCCAGAACCCGCCTTACGGGGCCGACCTGGACTACTACTTGCCCTCCGCTGCCAAGGCGGTGGCGTTGACCGTTCGCGGCAGTGACGGCGCGCTCATTCGCACTGTCAAGGGAACCCTCCACGCCGGGCTGAACCGCGTTTGGTGGAATCTCCGCTACCCGAACCCCACTGCCGTGCACCTGCTCACGGCCCCTCCGGGTAAACCTTGGGTCACCACGGGCCCCCAAGGCTGGCGCCCGCTGGTGGCCTGGGGCGGCCAGCCGGGTTCGCCGCGGGTTGTGCCCGGCACCTATCAGGTGCAGCTCGCGGTGGATGGCCAAGTCGTGGGCACGCAGCCGCTGACCGTGCTCAAGGATCCGCATGCTTCCGGCACGCAGGCCACCATGGAGGCGCAGCTCCAATTCGCGCTGACGATGCAGAGCGACGTCAACGGCGTGGCCGCCATGATCAACGGCGTCGAGAGCACGCGCCAACAGTTGGAGGATGCGGCGTCGGTTCTGGCGCATGACCCCGGCGCGGCGGCGGCCTTGCAGGCCGATCGTGCGCTCGAGGCCAAATACGTGGCGCTCGAGGGCAAGCTCTACGACACCCACCTCGCCAGCGAAAGCGTCGAGGAGTCGTTCATGAACCCGGTGCAGCTCTACGCCAAGCTCTGCAGCCTGGCGGCCGACTTTAACGGCACCGGCCGGTACGGAGGCGGCGCCGACCTGGGGCCGACCCAACAGGCGATCGCGGTGAATCGGGAGCTGGTGGGGGAGGAGAACCAGATTCGCTCCGGTTTGGCAGCGCTGAACCGCACCGAGGGCGCGGCCTTCAACGCCCAACTGCACTCCCTGGGCCTCAGCCTGGGCGTTCAGTTCGCGGCGCTGCCGGCGCCGGCGCCCGCCGCGCACTGAAGCGGCTGCTCGCGCCGCCCCACCCCACGCCGCGAGCGGCGTGGGGGCCCCGGGTGGGGGGCCCATCCTGGCAAAGGTGGCCAAGGCCATGTACAGTAAAGGTTTAGCGCCCTTGCCCGGGTGGCGAAATAGGCAGACGCACGGGACTTAAAATCCCGAGTGCCGCAAGGCACGTGCCGGTTCGACTCCGGCCCCGGGCACCAGCCGAATCCAGGCGGGAAGAGCAGCCTCCCCTGAGCCCGCGCGCACCCCAGCCGCCGGCCAGGCCCTCTGCCCGCGCCCGTCCTGCGCCCCGCGCCGCCCAGGGCGCGGGCGGCGATGCCGGGCGCCCGCGCTGCCTTAAAAACTGATCCGCGCCACCAGCTCGATCACCCGTCCCCCCGGATACTGGCTGGAGTTGAAGTCCGAGTAGGCGTTGGTGATCTGCATAAACTGGCTGGACTGCAGGTTCCCCGTCGGCGCCTGGAAGTTGATGTTGTTGAAGGCGTCAATGGCGTTGGCGCGCAGGCTCATGCTCACCCGCTCGGTCAACGGGATGGTCTTCATCAAGGCCCAGTCCGCCTCGAAGAAGCTCGGACCATACAGGTAGGGATGGCCGCAGAAGGCCCCGGCGGTGACGCAGGACTGCAGCACCGCCTGGTTGGCGCGCTGCTGGTTGACCCCCAGCAGGCCGTTGGGGGCGAAATAGACGATCCCCTGTCCCTTGGTGTTGGTCTGCGGCGTGGCCACCAGCTCGCTCTGCACCTGGTCGGCGCTCACTCCCAGCAGGTTGACCCCGCCGTCGTTCTGGTTGACGGTGCCGCCCAGCCCGCTGGTCAGCGGGAACACCGCCCCCGACTGCCAGCGCGTGTTGGCGTCCCACTCCCAGTCGCCCAGCACATCGTTGATCAGGCTGTTGCCCGATTTCCAGTGCCGCCCCGGCCCAAACGGCAGCTCGAACAGGCTCTCGAACTTGAAGGCGTGGCGGATATCGCTCCCGCCCGGCGCCTTCGCCCCCGCCATGTCGCGCAGGGTGAAGATGGTGCCCGTGCCCAGCGTGTGCGACCAGGTGTAGCTGCCCTGGAACTGCAGCCCGCTGGCCATCCGCCGCCGCAGCTCCACCTGTAGCCCGTTGTAGGTCGAGCTGTTGGGGTCGGTCAGCAGGTTCGCGCCCCCGGTGGCGTTCGGGTTGGCCCAGAACAGGTTCGAGGCCAGCCCCGCCGCCGTGATGTTCGTCCAGTTGCTGTAGGTGCTCGCCAGCGTGTTGGCGAACGAGCCCGCCAGCCCGTTCTGCAGGTCGGCCACGAAGCCGCCGTTGGTGAACCCGCCGTTGGTCTGCGAGCCGGTCTGGCTGCCGGTGAAGGCCGCCGTCATGATCGGCACCGCCGTCTGCCCCGCCAGCCCCAAGTAGCCAAAGTTGGCGTAGGTCTTGCTCGACACCACCCCCGCCGCCGTCTTGCAGGCGGCCTGGCTCGCCAGGCAGACGTTCAGGTTGTTGAGCGCCCCGTTGAACTGCGCCAGGAACCCGTTCTCGAAAATGTTGGTCTCGTTCAGGTTGAGCGTGGTCCACTCGTGGTTGCCATGGTTGCCCACGTAGCGGATCTCCAGCGCCGTGTTCGGATTCAATTGCCGCTGGATGCCCACCGACCAGGACTGGATCATCGGCGGCCGCAGGTTGGGATCATAGGCATTCACCTGGTCGCCGAAGGCGGGGTTGATGGGCAGCACGCTGCCATAGGGCAGGCTCTCTTCCTGTCCCACCGTCCCCAGGTTGCCGTTCGCCAGCGTCAGGCTGCCCGCCTGGAACAGACCCGAGCCCGCCGTCCCGTTGCTGCTGGCCGCGGTCAGAAAGCCGTTGTTGCGCACCCCCGGGTTGTTGGGGATGTTGCCGCTGAACGAGCTCATCCCCTCGCGGTCGTAGGCGATGGAGTAGCCCGCCCGGAACACCGACTCGCCGCTCCCCCCGAACAGCCCGGCCAGCAGCCCGTTGCCAAAGTTCGGCGTCCAGGCCAGCCCCAGGCTGGGCGCGAAGTCCTTCTTGTAGCTCTTATAGAACTGCGCCCCCTTGTCGTTGACAAACGTGGTCACCGCCCCCGCCAGCGTCCCTGGCTTGAACAGGTTGCCCACGCCGGAAGAACCCCACAGCCCGTTGGCCCCGTAGTTCCCGCTGGCCACGTAATACTCGTTCAGGTCGTCGGTGGGCGTGCCCTCCCACTCCCAGCGCAGCCCGTAGTTGAAGTTCAGCGCCGAGGTCATGTGCCAACTGTCGCTGAAGAAAATCCCCGCCTCCCGCTGCGAGATCTGCAGCAGGTTGTTGTAGCCGGGGGTGTAGGCGCGCGTGGTCGGGTTCACGTTCACCGTCTGGTTGAAGCTGGTGATGCTGCCCGCCAGCACCCCGTACAGCCCCTCCGCCAGGCTCAGGTCGCTCGCCCCCATCCCCGGCAGGTTGCCCCCGGTGAACATCCCCGCCGCCGGATCCAGGCTCGACAGCCCCATGTTCATGCTCGCCACCGGCTGCGTGGACAGCGTCTGCTTGTAGCGCAGCCCGGTGAGGTTGGTCCCCAGCGTGATGCTGTGGTTGCCCCGCAGCCAGCTCAGCGTGTCGGTCAACTGCGCCAGCGCCCCGTTGCGGCTCTGCGGAAAGTAGCCGTTGAACGGGTTGGTCAGCAACTGCGAGTTCACGTTGCCGGGAAACAGCGGCCGCACGAACGTGCTCCCCAGGTTGCTCTTCACCGCCGGATAGATCGCCGCCACCGCCCCCTGGTCGAACCACACCGGCGAGCTGTTGCCCCCCACCCGCAGCTCGTTGCTCATGGTCTTGGTCAACTGGCTCCGCCACGCCACCGCCAGCAGGCTGCGGTCGGAGATCTGGCCCCCCACGTTCTGGCTGAACGGCGGCACCGGGTAGCTGGCGTCGGAGCTGTTCAACAGGTCGGGCTCGGCGTTGTAGTGCGAGTAGTGGTAGTCGAACTCCAGCGTGTTGGTCTTGTTGATGGTGTAGTCCAGCCGCAGGTCGGGATACTGCTGGTTGCTCATCGCATTGGAGTTGAACAGCAGCGGGATGGCGTTGGGGTTCACCTGCGCCCCCAGGCTCACCCCCGCCGCCGTCTTCGCCGCCGCCATCTCCCCCACGATCTTCTGCATCACCGCGTCCGGCGTCCCGCTGAACCCGTTGGCCGCCGCCATGGCGAACAGATCCGCCGTGCAGGTCGTCCCGCTGCACGTCACCCAGCTCGGCACCGTCGCCGGCGTCTTGCTCACCTGGTAGGTGTACTTGCCCACCGACGCCTCCGGCGTCAGGATCGAGCGCTGCCGCAGCACCGCGTTGGGGTTGGCGAAAAAGTCGCTGTCCACGAAGAAGAACAGCTTGTTCTTGATCAGGTAGCCGCCCAGCTTGCCCCCAAACTCGTTCAGCCGCAGCCGCTGCCGCTTCAGGTTGTTCAAATTGTTGAAGTAGTAGTTGGCGTTCAGCGCGTCGTTGCGCAGGTACTCCCACCCCCCGCCGTGGAAGTGGTTGCTTCCCTTCTTGCTCACCAGCGCGATCTGCACCGCCCCCTCGCCCGAGTCGCTGGCGTCGTTGGCCGCCTCGGTGATGTTGAACTCCTGCACGTCGTCCACCCGCGGCTGCTCGATCGAGAAAAAGCTGCTGCCGGTGGTCGATTTCAGCACGTTGTCCTGGCTGTTGATGCCGTCAAAGGTGATGTTCAGCGCCCCCGGCGGCAGCCCGTTGAACTGGCTCTGCCGCGGCGTCGCCCCCGTCTGCGTCCCCGGCTCCATCACCGCCAGGTCCTGGGTGTTGCGCGAGGTGATCGGCACCTGGATGATCTGCTCCCCCGTCACCTGGTCGCCCACCGACGACTGCTGCGTCTCGATCACCTCCTGCCCCGCCTGCACCTCCACTGTCTGCCCCGCCTCGCCCAACTCCAGCTTGGCGTTCAGCGTATAGGCCTGCCCCACCACGATCTGCACCCCCCGGTAGGCCCCCGCCTTGAACCCGGGATGGTTGATCAGCACGTCGTACGTCCCCGGGCTCAGGCTGGTCAGCGCAAACCGCCCGCTGGCGTCCGATTGCAGGTTGAAGGCGTGCGTGGTGCCGGTGTCGGTGACCACCACGCTGGCTCCGGGGATCGCCGCCCCCGACGGATCCAGCACGATCCCGCTCAGGCTTCCGGTGGGGTTCGATTGCGCCGCGAGGGCAGCGGCAATTCCCAGAACGACCAGCAGCGCGGTGAACAAGGCCGACAGCTTCTTCATGGCTCCTCCTAAGTCGCTCGCAACTTCCGCGTCCTCGTCCCGCTCCGCCCGCCCTCACAAAGCCAAGCCGGATGCGACGCGTGTCATGCGCCAGCGTCAGATATATGACGGGCAACACAGAATGTCAAGGATGAAATAGACACCTTACCGATGTTCCTGATTCCTGGAAAACCCATCACGCGCGTTATGGAATTGCGGGCCATCCCCCCGGACGGGTGGGGCGCTCGCCCCGGCCCTGCGGCGCGTCATCCCCGCCGCGGCGCGAACGCCTCTAGCGCGGCCAGAATGGACTCGCCGTAGAGCTCGACCTTGCGGTCGCCGAAGCCCGAGATCTGCCGCAGCTCGGCCAGGCTGTGCGGCGGGGCGTGGCAGAGGGCGTCGAGCGAGCTGTCGTGCAGCACCACATAGGCCGGCACCCCCGCCGCCCGCGCCACCCCCAGCCGCCAGGCTTTGAGGTGCTCCCGCAGCCCTTCCGGCGGCGGGGGCGCAGCCGCTCCGGGCTGGGCGCCCGGGCGGGCGGCCGCCCTCCCCGCCCGCTTCCGCCCCGCCGGGCGCGCCGGCGCGGCCGCCGCCGCCGCCAGCGCCGCCGGCTGGTAGCCGCACACATCGCAGGCGCCGCAGTTCTCCCAGCTCGTCCGCTCCCCGAAGTGCAGGCAGATCTGCCGGTGGCGGCACACCGGCGCCTCCACCAAGGCGCGGATCTGGCGGTAGCGCTGCCAGCCCCGCTCCCGCTCCTCCCCGTCTTCGATCTGCTCCACGAAGTGGGCCAGCAGCCCGGCGTCGCGCTTCTGCCACAGCAGCAGGCAGTCGGCCGGCTCCCCGTCCCGCCCCGCCCGCCCCGCCTCCTGGTAGTACTGCTCCACCGACTTGGGCAGCGCCAGGTGGATCACCGCCCGCACCGCCGGCTTGTTGATCCCCAGCCCGAACGCCAGCGTCCCCACCAGCACCCGCACCTCGTCCAGCATCCAGCGCTCCTGGTTCTGCCGCCGCTGCGCCGTCTCCATGCGCCCGTGGTAGGGCAGCGCCGCGATCCCGTCCCGCTCCAGCTCGGCCACCGTCTCCTCCACCCGCCGGATGGTGGGGGCGTAGACGATCAGGTTCCCCTCCCCCGCCAGGTAATGCCGCGCCGCCCGCGCCAGCAGCTCCGGCTGCCGCGCCCCCGTCGTCTCCCCCACCCAATAGCGCAGGTTGGCGCGGTGGAAGCTGGCGATGTACTTGTCCGGCGTCCGCAACTGCAACTGCTCCAGGATGTCGTGCCGCACCCGCCGCGTGGCGCTGGCGGTAAAGGCCGCAATCGGCGTCGCCGGAAAGTTCTGCCGCAGCGCGCTCAACTGCCGGTACTCCGGCCGAAACTCGTGCCCCCACTCCGAGATGCAGTGCGCCTCGTCAATGGCAAACAGCGACAGCGGCAGCCGCTGCAGCCACTCCAGCGTGTCCGCCCGCGCCAGCCGCTCCGGCGAGACGTAGAGCAGCCGAAACCGCCCCGCCCGCAACTGCTGCAGCAGCCGCGCCTGCTCGCCCCCGTCCAGCGTGCTGTTCAGCACCGCCGCCGGTATCCCCATCGCCGCCAACTGCGCCGCCTGGTCCTGCATCAGCGCGATCAGCGGCGACACCACCACCGCCGTCTTCCCCGGGCACAGCGCCGCCGGCAACTGGTAGCACAGCGACTTGCCCCCGCCCGTGGGCATCACCACGCACACGTCCCGCCCCGCCATCAGGCTGGCCACAATCCGCTCCTGCAGCGGCCGGAAGCTGTCATAGCCCCAGTACCGCCGCAGCGCCTCGAGCGCTTGTTCCGACGCCGCCACTACTGCCCGCCCCCGCGCCAGCGGTATGCCCGCGACTCATGGCCCGCGGCCACCGCCTCAAACCCGCCGCTCTCCTCCCAAACCGCCGCCAGCGACCCCACATAGAGCACATAGCCGGGGCGCGGGTGGACTGCGAGCGAAGCCCGCACCCGCTCCGCCACCCGCCGCAGCAGCGCCTCCTGGAAGGGCTCGCAAACATAAAACAACGCCGGCTGCAGCGGCAGCTCCCAGGTGGTGGCGTCCGCCCACACGCTGGCCACCTCGCGGCAGCGCTGCCGCGGCGAGCGGTAGCGCGCCAGGTTCCGCTCCGCCGACTGGTGCAGCTCCAGCCCATGCTCCACCCCGACGATGCGGGCGAAGGGATAGTCCGAGGCCAGCAGGAGCGCCCGCCCCTGCCCCGACCCCAGGTCCACAAACGTGAACCCGCCCGCCTCGACCACCCCCGCCAGCGGCGCCATCAACTGCGCAAACTCCACCGTGTCGATCGGCTCGTGCCCGTTGCCCCCCTCCGCCCCGCCCTGGTACTGGCTGGCCTGCGCCAGCGAAACCGTGTCGGTGCCATACTCCAGGTCGAAGGCATGCGGCCGCGGCGCCCCCCACCCCCGCCGCAGCCGGTAGCCCGCCAGCGCCACCGCCACCCGCAGCGTCCGCCCCGCCCCGCGGTAGCCCAGCGACCGCCGCATCCGCGCCGTCAGTGTGGGCGAAGCCATACCGCAGTGTACGGCACAAACATTCCCGGAAGCGGCGCCTCCCCTGCTGCCGCCAAGGCCAGGTGCCCGATCGTTGTATTCTGTCCCGATGATGCCGCCGCCAGACTTGCTCCAGGCCGTCCCCGGCCGCTTCAAGACCATCCTCGCCGACCCCCCCTGGCGCTTCACCAACAGCACCGGCAAGATGGCCCCCGAACACCGGCGCCTGGGCCGGTACCGGACCATGACCCTCCCCGAGATCAAGGCCATTCCCGTCAGCCGGGTCGCCGCCTCCGAAGCCCACCTCTATCTCTGGGTCCCCAACGCCTTGATCGCCGAGGGCCTGGAAGTGATGCAGGCCTGGGGCTTCACCTACAAGGCCAATCTGGTTTGGCACAAGGTGCGCAAGGACGGCGGCCCGGACGGCCGCGGCGTCGGCTTCTACTTCCGCAACGTGACCGAACTTGTCCTCTTCGGCGTCCGCGGCAAACTGCGGACGGGAAAGCCGGGACGGCGGCAGGTCAACTACCTTGCCACCCGCAAGCGCGAACACTCCCGCAAGCCCGACGAGCTCTACCCCATCATCGAAGCCTGCAGCTTTAGCCCCTTCCTGGAATTGTTCGCGCGCCATAGCCGGCCGGGTTGGACCTGTTGGGGCAACGAAATCGACGAAAGCCCCGTCTCCCGGCCGAGCCGCGCCGAACAGGCTGCCATCAACCCCATGTACGTCTAGGGGCGGCGGGCGCCCCAGCGATACGCGCTGCGGTCGTCATAGCGGTATAGCAGCTCGAAGTCGCCCCCTTCCTCCCACACCGGCGCCCCCCAGTCGCCCAGGTAGAGCACGTAGGCCGGCCGCGGCGCCGCCGCCAGCGACCGCCGGATGCGCGCCGCCACCACCCGCAGCTCCGCCTCCCCCAGCGGCTCGTTGAAATAAAACACCGACGGTGCCACCGGAAACTCCCACGCCGTGGCGTCTTCCCACACCGTCCCCAAGTCGAAGCAGCGCTGCTGGCGGCATCTTGGAGACGCCCCGAGCCCCAACCGGCGTCCCGCGCCCGGAATCGAAGCGCGCCCGCCAAGCGACCAACGGGAGCGACCCCGGCAAAAAGTGGCGAGCCACCCGCGCCGCCCCCACGCCGCCAAGTGCCGCTCCGCCGACTGCTGCAGCTCGCGGTCATACTCCACCCCGCGGATCTGCCGGAACGGATACAACGACGCCAGCAACAGCGCCCGCCCCCGCCCGCAGCCAAAGTCCAGAAACACAAACTCCCCGCTCGAGACGTCCACCTGCCGCATCAGCCCGGCGAAGTGCTCCACGTCCACCGGCCCGTACTCCACCCCGGCCACGCTCCCCTTGCGCTCCCCCGCCACGTCGCCCGCGGCGTCGGTGTCCAGCCCAAACTCCAGGTCGAAGCCCGGCGGCGCCGGCCGCCGCCCGTGGCGCAGATGGAACCCCACCCAGCGCGCCCCCAACCGCAGCGTGCGGCGCCAGCCGCGCAGAAGGAGCGAGCGTCGCACGCGGGCGATCAGCGGTTCCATAGGCGATGGCTATGATACAGCCCCCGCCCCACCACCGTGGGCGCAAACACCCACACCTGGTGCAGCGGCAGGAACTGGTTGCACCAGCGGCGCTTCTCGAACGCGTTGCCGTCGGCGTACATGTCGAGGTAGGGCTCGCCCCGGCGCCAGCACCACTCGATCAATTCGTAAAAAAACAGCAGCCCCGGCCCGCAGTGGCGAAAGCGCGGATCGTAGCTCGCCAGCAGGGACTTGTACCCCGGCCCGTGGCGAAAGCCAAACCCCACCGCCGCCAGCTCCCCGCCCAGCCGCAGCCCCATCGCGTCCAGCCGCCCTTGCGCCGCCAGCCGCCGCAGCAGGGTGCGGGTGAACTCCGCCCACGCCGGGCGCGACGGCGTCACCTCGCGGTCTTCCGGATAGCGCTCGGGCCCGTTGTGCCTTAACTGGAAAGCGATCATCTCCTCCACCACCGCCGCCTCGGTCTCGCGCCGCAGCTCCACCCCGCCCCGCTCGTCCGCCCGCCGCCGGCAGCGCCGCAGGTTGGCCTGCATGCGCGGCTGCAGCGTCGCCGCGTACGCCGCCGCCCCGCCGGCAATCGCAATCCGCGCGTCGGTCACCGGCGCGCTCTCCCGCCAGCGCAACCCCGCCGCCCCCCGCCACCACGGCCTCCGCCCCAGCGGCAGGCTGAGGTAGCTCCAGCCCCGCAGTTGCCGCAGCGCCGCCCAGCCCGCCGCGGCGAACGCCGACTCCGGGCCCACAAAAAACGGCTCGGTGAAGTTGGCAAACCCCAGCCCCAGCGGCCGCAGCACCGCCAGCCGCGGCCCCGTCAGCCGCCGCGCCCGGTACAGCGGCAGCCCGCCCACCAGCTCCTCGCCCTCCCACAGCGTCAGCACCCGCAGCTCGCCCGCGGGCACAAACGCCTGCGCCCAGGTCTGCAAAAAATCCGCCAGCAAAAAGGGGTTGTCGGGGTTGCCCTGCGCCAGCGCCCGGTCCCAGGCCGGCGCCAGCTCCGCCAGCTCGGCGTGCGTGCGCTGCCACTCCGCCCTCACCGCCGCCTCGGCTCCAGCAGCCGCCGCAGTTTCCGCCCCGCCACCCGCCGACACGCCGCCGGCAGCAGCGCCACCCGCTTGGCGTCCAGCAGGGTCCGCTCCCCCACCCCCGCCAGCGTATGCCAACCCGCCCGCCACGGCCAATCCGCCGGCGGCGCCAGCCGCACCACCGTCTCCTCCGCAAACGCCTCCGGCGTCAGCCGCTCCACCCGATTCAGCGCCAGCCCCCCGCCATACGTCCGGCTGCAGTCCTGCGCCGGCCGGTACAGCGCCCCCTGGTGCACAAACGGCGTCCCCCCGCTCCGCGCCGAGCTGCGATCGCGCTTCACCGGATTGCCCCCGTGCCCCGACCACGGCCCCCGCAGCTCCGGCGCGTGGAACAGCCACAGGTCGCGCTCGGGCTCGAATCCCTGCCGCGCGCACGCCATCCACCACCGCCCTTCGTGCCGAAACACGGTGGCATCCACCCCGGCAAAATCCCGCAGCAACACCGCCTCCTGCACCCACTCCTCCGGCCACCCCGTCGCCCGATACAGCCGCACCTCGCCCGCCTGCCACATCTCCGGCACGCAGTAGACCTCGCCCTCGTCCTCGATCAGGTAGGGATACGACAGGTGCACCCCGGGCGGAAACCCGCGCAGCGGCCGCACCCCCCCCTGCTCGTCCACCACCGCCAGCCGCCCCCGGTCGCTGGCCGCGTCATAGTCCTCGCACAGGATCTGCCCCTCGTCGCCCGCCCAGCCAAACGGGTCGGCGCGAAACCCGCTCCGCCCGGCCCCCCCCAGCCACCGCACTGCCGGCCGAAACCCCGGCGTCAAAAATGCGTGGATGGGCGCCTCCACCACGCCCAACTGCCACTGGTCGTGGCGAAATAGCTCCTCGCACTGTTGCGACAGCCAGCCCACCTCGGTTCAGCATACCCCCCACTGCGCCCCGCGCAATGTCCGCATTCGAACCCCCACTCCCGGCATTCCGGACACCCTTTCCCCCAGCTCTAGTGAAAACAAAGGGATTATCATGGCTACTGGCGTGCTCCATGATAGGGACCCCGCAGCATGGGGAGGGGAGGCGACGTGGCAGACCTCTGGCAAGACCTGAAGTTCGGCTGGCGCATGCTGGCCAAGAACCCGCCCCTCAGCCTGATCGCCATCGCCTCGCTGGCGCTCGCCATCGGCGCCAACACCGCCATCTTCACCGTCTGGAGCGCGGTCATGCTGCACGGCGTCGCCGTCCACGACCCCGCCACCCTGGTCAACCTCTATACCCAGGATGAGGGCACCGCCACCCTCGCCGGCAACACCTACTTGGGCCTCTCCGTGCCCAATTACCAGGACTACGCCCGCGATTCCCGCGTCTTCTCCGCCCTCGGCTTCTACACCGGCGCCGCTGCCGCCCTCAACTACCAAGGCCAGACCGACCAGGTCAACGCCGAGCTGGTGAGCGGCAACTACTTCCAGATGCTGGGCGTCGCCGCCGCCCGCGGCCGCGTCTTCACCGCCGCCGAGACCGCCACCGACGGCCAGGGCGCGCTGCTGGTGTTGAGTGACGACTTCTGGCACAGCCGCTTCGGCGGCGATCCCGCCATCCTCGGCCAGATGGTCACCCTCAACCACCACGCCTTCATGATCGCCGGCGTGGCCCCGCCCTCGTTCCACGGCACCCTCACCCTGCAGGGCCCCGACCTCTGGGCGCCCGCCAGCATGCACGCCGCCCTCATCACCGGCCCCTTCGCCGCCTACTACACCCAGCGCCGCCCCCGCATCGTCAGCGCCGTCGGCCGCCTCCTGCCCGGCGTCTCCCTGCGCCAGGCCCAAGCCGCCGTGCGCCTCACCGCCCAGCAGTTGGCGCTGCAATACCCGGTGGACAACCGCGCCCAAACCGCCGTGCTGGTGCCCCTGCTCCAGTCCACCATCAGCCCCAACGCCCGCGGCCAATTCGTCCTCGCCTTCGCCATGATGATGGCGGTGGTGGGGCTGGTGCTGCTCATTGCCTGCGCCAACGTCGCCAACCTGCTGCTGGCCCGCGGCATGAGCCGCCACCGCGAGATCGCCGTCCGCCTCGCCCTGGGCGCCAGCCGCCGCCGCCTCATCCGCCAACTGCTGGTCGAGAGCGTGCTCCTGGCCCTGCTCGCCGGCGGCCTCGGCCTGCTGCTGGCCCGCGCCGCCCGCGACTGGCTCTGGGCCCACCGCCCGCCCCAGCTCCTCCGCTCCCCCCTCCACCTCGCCCTCGATCCCCGCGTCCTCCTCTTTGCCCTCGGTCTCTCCCTGCTCACCGGCCTGCTCTTCGGCCTCGCCCCGGCCCTGCAATCCACCCGCCTCGACCTCATCACCCAGCTCAAGGAGCGCACCCAGCCCGCCCGCGGCAGCCACCGCCCCTGGAGCCTGCGCGGCCTGCTGCTTATCGGCGAGGTGGCCTTCTCTCTGGTCGCCCTCATCGTCGCCGGACTCTTCCTCGCCAGCCTGCGCAACCTGCAACAGACCAGCCCCGGCTTCGACGCCGCCCACCTCGCCTCGCTCAACTTCGACCTCGGCACCATCGGCTTCGACCTCGCCCGCCCCGGCACCCCGCTGGCGGTGGACCAATTCGAACAGCAGGTGCTCGACCGCGCCCGCGCCCTCCCCGGGGTCACCCAAGCCACCCTCGCCGCCGGCACCCCCATGGCCGCCGGCAACTTCGCCCGCAGCTTCACCCTCCAAGGCGAGGTCCCCCGCCCCGGCCAGGGCGCCCGCTTCGCCGTGGTGGAGTCCATCCTCCCCGGCTCCTACTTTGCCACCATGGGCATCCCCCTGCTCCAGGGCCGCGACTTCAGCCCCGGCGACTCCGCCTCCAGCCAAAAGGTCGTCATCGTCAACCAGACCATGGCCCGCCAGCTCTGGCCCGGCCAAGACGCCCTGGGCAAGCGCCTCAAATTCTTCGGCGAGACCGACTACTCCCAAGTCGTCGGCATCGCCCAGGACATCAAGTACTTCAGCCTCTCCGAAAACCCGACCGTGTTCGCCTACCTGCCCCTCGCCCAATACCCCGCCACCGCCCTGGGCCTGACCGTGCGCACCGCCGGCAATCCCTCCGGCGTCCTCCCCGAGATGCGCCAGCTCATGCACGCCCAAGCCCCCAACCTCGCCGTCACCCGCCTCGAGGCCGCCGAGACCCCCATCCACCAATCCCTCTTCATCGCCCAGCTCGGCGCCAGCCTGCTCGGCCTGCTGGCTTCCCTCGCCACCCTGCTGGCGGCCATCGGCATCTACGGCGTCATGGCCTACAGCGTGCGCCAGCGCGCGCGCGAGCTCGGCATCCGCATCGCCCTGGGCGCCAGCGCCGGCCACGTCTTCCGCCTCGTGCTCGCCGGCGGCATGCTGCTGGTCGCCATCGGCATCCTGCTCGGCCTCGGCGGCGCCTGGGCCCTGGGCCGCGCCGTCGCCGCCCTCCTCTACGGCCTGCCCGGGGCCGATCCCGCCACTTTCACCGCCTACTCCCTGCTCTTTCTGGCCATCGCCCTCTTCGCCAGCTTTCTCCCCGCCCGCCGCGCCACCCGCGTGGACCCGGTCGTCACCTTGCGCAATGAATAGGCCCTTTCCGTAACGTTTTCCGCCGCCCGCGGTTTACTCCCTCAGAGCGACCATGGCCGCGGCGATGCCCATTCCTATGCTGGTCCCACGTCTCTCGGCCGAAATCTCGCCCGACAGCGATGACGACGCCCTCATGCGCCGGGTCCAAGCCGGCCACCTGCAGGCGCTCTCCCCCCTGTTCGAGCGCCACCAGCGCCCCCTGCTCAACTACTTCCTCCGCCTCGGCGCCTCCCGCCCCGCCAGCGAAGACCTGGTGCAGGACGTGTTTGTGCGCATCCTCAAGTACCGCGCCACCTACCGCCCCGGCAGCCGCTTCGCCACCTGGATGTACTACATCGCCCGCAACGTCCGCCTCGACCACCTGCACAAGCGCCGCGGCGAGGTGGAGTGGGACGACGAGCTCCACGCCCCCAGCTTCGAGCCCGGCGACGCCGCCCAAGCCGCCCAGGAACACCATTTGCTGGCGCGCGCCCTCGCCCGCCTGTCGCCGGAAAAACGCGAGTTGTTGGTGCTGAGCCGCTTCCAGGAGCTCAAGCACGACGAGATCGGCGCCATCCTCGGCGTCGAGACCGGAACGGTCAAGGTGCGTGTCCACCGCGCCCTGCGCGAGCTGCGCGAACATTTCCAATTCTTGGCCTCCCAGGCCGACCGAGGTGCCCTATGACCGGCTGCGAACAGGCTGCCGACTTGTTGCCCGAGTGGTGGCAAAACCAACTGCAGGCGCCCGAGCGCGCCGCCGACCGCGTCTGGCTGCACCACCATCTGCAGGAGTGCGCCGACTGCGCCGCGCTGTCGGCGTTTTGGCACAAGCTGGGCGAACTGCCCGCCGCCGCGCCCGACCCCAGCCAGCGCCAGCGCTTCGACCAAATGCTGGCCGCCTACCAGCAGGGCCTGGAGTCGGCCGCCGCCGCTCCGTTGGCCCCACCCCGCCGCCCCTGGCTGTCAGCCCTCGCCTTCCGTCCCCTGCCCGCCCTGGCCGCCGCCCTGCTGCTGGTGGCCGGCCTCGCCGCCGGCTGGTTCGCCCGCGGCGCCCGCCTCGCTCCGGCCCCCGCCTCTGCCGACGCCCAGCAGATCGCCGAGTTGCGCGACCAGGTGCAGAACACCCGTCAACTGGTGGTGCTCTCCCTCTTGCAGCAGCAGTCCGCCAGCGACCGTCTGCAGGGGGTGAGCTATAGCAACCGTCTGCAAGGCACCGATCCCCAAGTCCTCCAGGCGCTGCTGCAGACCCTCAAATACGACTCCAGCCCCGACGTCCGCCTCGCCGTGGTGGACGCCCTCGCCCGCCGCGCCGACGATCCCGGCATCCAGAAGGGCCTGGTGGAGGCCTTCCACTACCAAAACTCCCCCCTGGTGCAGATCGCGCTGGTGGACAGCTTCGTCGAGACCCGCGACCAGCAGGCCCGCAACCTGCTGCGCCAGGTCAGCCACGACACCGCCTACAACCCCGAGGTGCGCCAGCGCGCCGCCTGGGGCCTCTCCCAGCCCACCTGGAATTAATTCTGGAATCAATTAAGGACCCGCCATGAAGGCCCGCACCCAACTCGCCACCCAGCTCCTCGCCGGCGCCGCCCTCGCCGCCGCCTTCGCCCTCACCCTCGCCGCCGGCGCCTCCGCCCAGCGCCGCTTCCCCAGCGATCTGCCCTTCACCGCGCCGCCCCAGGTGACGCAGAAGACGCTCAACCTCGGCGCCGCCCCCCTAGTCGCCGTGGACAACGTCACCGGCCCCGTCACCGTGGTCGGCGACGGCGGCGCCGCCGTGCGCTTCACCGCCACCGAGACCATCGCCGCCAAATCCCAGGACGCCCTCGCCCAGGCCCGGCGCGACGTCCATCTCGACGTCACCCAAACCGGCAATAGCCTCACCCTCTACGTGGACGGCCCCTTCCGCTGCGGCGGCCACGACGCCACCAGCCGCTGCGGCCACTGGGGCCGCCACTGGGACAACCCCGGCTACCAGGTCCGCTACAATTTCGAGCTGCACGTCCCCGCCGCCACCCGCCTCGACCTCAAAACCGTCAACGGCGGCGACGTCGCCGCCCGCGATGTCAGCGGCGACTACCAGGTGCGAAACGTCAACGGCGGCGTGAACCTCGCGGGCATGGCCGGCTCCGGCCAAGCCTCCACCGTCAACGGCAGCGTCAGCGCCGCCTTCCGCGCCAACCCGCACGCCGCCAGCTCCTTCCGTTCGGTCAACGGCAAGATCAGCCTCTACCTCCAGCCCGGCCTCAACGCCGACCTGAGCTACCGCACTGTCAACGGCTCGGTCTACAGCGACTTTCCCGTCGCCGCGCAGCCTGTCGCCGCCACCGCCGCCCGCCGCGGCCACATGCTGGTGTTTCGCCGCGGCCGCTCCACCTCCGGCCGCGTCGGAAGCGGCGGCCCCGCCTTGACCCTCCGCACCGTCAACGGCAACATCTATCTGCACCAGGCAAAGTAACGCGCCGCCGCAGCCCTGGTTTATGCCCGTAGAGGCTTTTATGAAAAAATCCTTCTTCTTGAACCTGATGGTGGCGGCGCTGGCGGCGGGCGTGGCCGCCGCGGCGCAGGCCCCGGCCCCCAGCCCCGACCACGTTGTGGTCCCGCTCAGCCACCCCTCCCAGCCCGCCACCCTCAAGGTCAGCTCGCTGCGCGGCACCATCACCGTGCGCGCCTACAACGGCCCCAGCGTCATCATTGACAGCGCCGGCGGCGACCACGCCTCCCGCCGCCCGCGCTCCGTGCCCCCCGAGGCCCAGGGCATGCATCGCCTCAACGTCAACCCCGGCCTCACCGCCGAGGAGGACAACAATGTCGTCACCGTCCACACCTCCGTCTTCAGCGGCGGCGACCTCGACATCCAGGTGCCGGTCCACACCTCCCTCGTCCTCCACTCCGTCAATGGCCGCTTCATCCAGGTCGAGGGCGTCAGCGGCGACATCAACGCCGAGGACACCAACGGCAGCATCACCCTCCACAACGTCTCCGGCAGTGTCGTCGCCAACGCCCTCAACGGCCGCATCACCGCCACCGTCGCCCAGCTCGACCCCTCCAAGCCCAGCGCCTTCAGCTCCCTCAACGGCACCATTGACGTCACCCTCCCCGCCGACGTCCACTGCAACCTCCGCCTCAAGACCGACCACGGCGACATCTATATGGACGACGGCTTCAACTTCCAGGCCGCCCCCGCTCCCTCCAAGTCCGGCCAGGGCCAGCGCAACGCCCAGGGCATGTACAAAGTCCAGCTGGATCGCACCACCTACGGCACCCTCAACGGCGGCGGCCCCGAGATCCGCATCTCCAACTTCAACGGCAACATCTACCTCCGCAAAGCCAAGTAGCCGGCAAACCCGGGCACACGGCAAAGGGGCCAGGGAACCGCCTTCGCGCTGTTCGCCTGGCCCTTTTTTCCTGAAGCAGCATCTACGGCACGGCCCGAAAACAGGGCGATTGTCCCCCACGGCGCGGATCTACCCTGGGGCTATGCGGACCATGCTGGATCTCCCCGAGGGCCTGGTGGAAGAGGCCTGCAAACTGCTCGGCCTCAAGTCAAAGTCTGAGGCCGTCGTGCTCTCGCTCAAGGAACTCCTCCGCCGCCGCCGCATCGAGGATCTAAAGTCCCTGATGGGCAAGGTGAACCTGGAAATTGATCTGCCGGCCTCCCGCCGCCGCCCATAATCTGCGTGGACACGTCGGTTTGGATCGCGGCCTTCCGGGACCCCAACCAGTCCGTTGGGCGTCACCTCCAGGTTCTTCTCGACGACGACGAAGTCCTGTTGCCGATCCCGGCGCGCATCGAGTTGCTCGCCGGCGCCAGTGCAAAGCAGCAGAACAGGCTCCGCGCCGACCTCTCCGCCCTGCCCGCAGCCATGCCCGCGGACGCCACCTGGCACCGCATCGAGGCCTGGCTGCCGCGCGCCGCAGCGGCGGGGGAGCGCTTCGGCTTTGCCGATCTGCTCATCGCCGGACTGGCCGCCGACCACGAGGCCGCGCTCTGGAGCCTTGACCAGGACTTTGTCCGCATGGCGCGGCTCCGCTTCTTGCGACTGTACGATTGCGCCGCCTGAGCAGCGGGCGGCCGCGCCGACCCGCAGGTTTGCTACCATACGCCCCATGCACACTTGGGCCTCCGCGGTCCTCGCCGGCGCACTGCTGTTGGCCGCGCCGGCGCAGCAAAGCGTCCCCACCCCCGCCCAAGACTCGACCTACAATGCAACCGTAGCGCCGGTGCGCCGCTCGCCCCCGGCGGCGGCACATCTGCTGCTGTCTCCGGGCGAGACGGTAGTCGCCCTAGACGTGGCCGCGCACGCCCCCATCGCTGCCGCCATCGTGGCCGCCGCCGCCGGGCGTTATGAAGTCCGCCTCTGGGACGTGGCCCAAAACCGGAGCCGCACCGTCTGGCAGGCGCCGGCCGGAACCCGGCTCAGCGCCCTGGTTTGGGATCCCGCCGCCCCCACACCGGTGCTCTATCTGCTGGCGCGCAACGCAAGCCAGTCCCAACTTTTGAAACTGGCGCAGGCGAATCCGCGCTGGGCGGCCACCACGCTCTTTGCCTCCCCCCCCGAGCTCCGCCGCCTCGTCATCAGCCCGCGGCCCTTCGACGGCAAGCTGCGGCTCTACTTTGGCCAGCGCAAGCCCGACGGCAGCTACCGCACTCTCTCCATCACCGCCCAGGGCACGCGCCTGTATCAGCTCATCGGGCCCAAGTCCACGCGCATCAAGATCAACGATCCCAATATAGGCGGCCAGCCCACCTCCATACCGGCGCCCTCCGCCCTCCCGGTCAGCTTCCATCCCGCAGGCAATCGGCTCCTCTGGGAAGACAGCCATGGCTGCTTCCAATCCTTGGTCTACGGCTTCAAGGACTGGAACGGGGTGCGATCGGTGGCGGGCGGCCGGCTCTGCGGCGGCGGCTGGCTGGCGCCCACCCCCAATGGCCTCGGCCTGTTGGCCTGGCACCCCGGCACCGCAGGCGTGACCCTCTACCTCGACCACGCCCAGATCGCCCAACCGCAAGCCACGGCCGACCGGTTCCTGTTGCCACCAGCCTCCGTGCCCGACGGCCGCGGCATCGTCGGCGCCGTTCAAGTGGGAGCGCGCCAAGCGCTCGCCTATGTGCCCATCCAAGTGCCGCTGGCCGACGTCGCCAATGCCTGGATGTTTGCCACCACCCCTTCCGATCGGCGCCACTTCATCCACGACGCCGGCCTCTTCCGCCCCTACGCTGGCACCTCGCCCACCAACAACGACCAGCTCTATTCTCTTTACGACAGCGAGCTCTACCTCTGCGGCGGCCTCGATGAAGAGATCCCCACCCGTCCCTATCTGGTCACCACCGACCTGATCTGGGAGGTCTACGGCGCCGCCTACCACGGCCTCTTCACCATCACCGAACGCCAGCAGGCCATTCCCGCCTTCTGGCGCTTCGTCGCCGCCGCCCGCGCCGCCCTGCAGCGCGAACACCCCCAAAGCCCCTGGAACGCCGTGTTCGCCACCATCGGCGCGCTGCGGCATCCGCCGCCGCATCCCACCGGCGAGGTGGCGCGCATCCTGCAGGCACCGGGCGGCCTCATGCAGCAGCCGCAGTTCCTGCGCCCGATGGATTACAGCCAGCTCCGCCCCCGCGGCTTTTACACCACCGACCCCGGCCTGCGGAGCTACTTCCGCGCCTTTCGCTACCTCACCCAAGTGGCGGCGTTGCCCCGCAATTTGGATGACCTTGCCAGCTTGCCCCCCGCGGTCAAACGCTTGGCGCGCGCCTGGATCGCCGCCTACGCCCCTTTTATCGCGCCTCCGCGCCAACCTTTGGTCTGGGAGAACGCCGCCGGTCAGCACCCGCCCGCCTACGCCGCCCACCCCAGCCCGCGCGCCAGCGTCTTCCCTCTTTCCTGGGGATTCGACAACGAAGTCCTCGACTCCACCGTCTACCACCGCGACTGGCCCCCCGCTGAGCAGATCACCGGCGCCAACGGCCCCCGCCTCTTGCCCAGCGGGCTCGATCTGGCCGATGCTCTCGGCAACCACCTGGCCGCCAGCCTCTTGCAGCCGCAATTGCGAGAGTATGGACGGCTCGGCCCCGTGCTGGGGCGCCTCCGCCAGGCGCTGTCGCAGGCCGCACCCGGTGCGGGCCAATTCTATGGCCAGTGGCTGGCAGCCCTCAAGGCGCAATGGGCACCGACCGCACCCATCCCCGGAACCGCCAGCAGCGCGCTCTGGGCCCGCAAGCGGCTGCAGACCGGCTTGGCCTCCTGGGCCACCCTCCGCCACACCACCATTCTGGTCAACGACGAGAGCGCCGCCGAGTGCGGCGAGGGTGGGTTCGAAGAGCTCGCCACCACGCCCCCGCGCGGTTACGTCGAGCCCGACCCCGCTACCTTTGGCGCCATGGCGCAACTGTTCGATAGCGCCGCCGCGCTGGTCGCCGGCGGCACCGCCGCTTGGCCCAGCCTCGGCAGCCAGCAGTCCGCCGAAGACCTCATCGCCGACGGCCCGCTGCGGCAGGGCATTCTGGAACGCCTGCGCGACGCCGCCGCCACCGCCCGCAACTTCCAAGCCATCGCCACCAAGGAGCTGCGCGGCCAACCGCTCACCCCCGCCGACTACCTCGCCATCCTCTACGCCGGCCGCGCCGGCGAATACAATTTCCTCGTCTTCAAGAGCCTGGCCAACCCCCACTACGCCCTCTCCATCCCCGACCCTCTGCCCAAGATCGCCGACGTCGCCGGAAAGCCCCCCTTCGGCTACTTGTCCGCGGCGGTGGGACCGGCCATGGAATGGGACCAGATCGTCCCCTACTTCGGCCGCCGCGAAATCGTCAAGGGCAGCGTCTATTCCTATTACGAGTTCCCCTCGCCCATTCCACTCACCGACCAACAGTGGCGCGCGGCCTTGGCGCAACAGCAGCCACCCAGCTGGATCGCCCCCTACCTCGTCCCCAACCGCTTGCAATGCCCCGCCCCCTCGCCCTATTGATGGCCGCGGCCCTGCTGCCGTTCGCCTGGGCGGGCGCGCCAGCGCCGCGGCCTGCGCCAACGCCGCCGTCCGCCGTAAAGCTGGTCTTCACCGGCGACATCCTGCTCGCCCGCCAAGTCGCGGTCGAGATGCGCTTCCGCCGCGCCTCGCCCTGGACGCAGATCGCCCCCGTCCTGCACCAAGCCGACTGGTCGCTGGGCAACCTCGAGGGCGCCGTCGGCGACGCCCACGCCTGCCTGCCCGCCCGCCGCTTGCACGACGGCCACCCCGATCTCAGCCCCTGCTTTGCCGTCGCCCCTTCTGCCATCGCCCCGCTGCGCGCCGCCGGCTTCGCCGCCATCGGCATCGCCAACAACCACAGCCGCGACCTGGGCGCGCCCGGCGTCGCCGCCACCCGCCGCGCGCTCGCCGCCGCCGGGCTCGAACCGCTCGCCTTCTCCAATTCGCCTGTCTTCGTCACCGTCAAGGGCGTGACCCTCGGCCTCGTCGCCCTCGACGCCATCCCCGCCCGCGACGGCGCTCAACAGACCATCCCCTCGCCCCAGCTCGCTCGCAAGCTCCGCCTGGCGCGCGCCCTCTCCAATCTGGTGGTGGTCTATATCCACTGGGGCACTGAGCTGCACGACTGGCCCAGCGGCGCGCAGCAGCGCCAAGCCGCCTGGCTCGTCGCCCAAGGCGCCGACCTCGTCGTCGGCTCCCATCCCCACGTGGTCGAGGCTCCCGCCTGCGTCCAGGGCAAGCCCGTCTTTTACTCGCTCGGCAACCTGCTCTTCGATCAGAAATTCGCCGCCACCCGCATCGGCATGCTCGCCGTCTGCGATATCCGCCACCATCGTCTCGCTTGCACCGCCCGCCGCACCGCCCCGCCCGCCCATAGCTTCTTCCCCGCGCCCTTCGGCGACGATGCCGCCGCCGATCGCACCCTCGCCGCCTGCCGTCCCCGCCTGCACCCCACTCTGGAAGTGGCCGGCGATCACCTCCTCCAGGCCGGCGTGACCGCCCACGGCGAACGCATCCTCGCCGCCGCCGGCCCCGGCGGCCACCGCCTTTGGACGGCGCGGCCCACCGAACTGCTCAGCCTCGAACCCGCCTCGTTCGCCCCCGCCAACACCCCCACCCCCCCGCCCGTGCTCTTCACCCTCGAGCGCCATCCCTCGCCCCTCGACGGCGAGGACTCCGTCCGCCCCTACGTCTACCAGCTCGGCCCCGCCGGCCCCATCGCCCGCTGGCGCGGCACCGCCCTGGCTTGGCCCCTGCTCGACGCCCGCGTCCTGCCCACCGCCCCCGCCACCCTCTGCGCCCTCCACCGCACCGACTCCTTCCTCATGCCCAACCCCAAAGCCAAAGGCTTCCGCATCGCCGCCTACCGCTGGGATGGCTTCGGCTTCGCCGGCCTCCACGACCCCGCCGTGCTAGCCCAATGCCGCACCCTCCTCACCCCTGAAGAGACCTTCCCCCCACCCCTCAACTAGCACCCCGAACCCCCACGGTTGCCGCCCAGTCCCCTGTCCACTGTCCACTGTTCCCTTGTAGCCGGCAGCCAACCCCCTTCGCTTTCCCTTCGCTCCCGGCCTACAATAGCCCCATGCCCCGCCCCGCCCTCGCCGAGCTCGATTCCGGCCCGGCGGTGAACTGGCTCTTCCTCGACCTCAACGCCTATTTCGCCTCGGTCGAGCAGCAGGAGCGCCCCGAGCTGCGCGGCCGCCCCGTCGCCGTCGTCCCGCTGGTCACCCCCAACACCGTCTGCATCGCCGCCAGCTACGAGGCCAAGCCCTTCGGCGTCAAGACCGGCGTCAAGGTCAAGGACGCCCAGCGCCTCTGCCCCGCGCTCGCCCTGGTCGAGGCCCGCCCCCAGCTCTACGTCCGGTACCACCACGCCATCCTCGAGGCGGTCGAGACCTGCCTCCCCATCGCCGCCGTGATGTCCATTGACGAGGCCGCCTGCCGCCTGCTCGGCCAAGAGCGCTGGCTGCCCAACGCCCTGAAGCTGGCGCAGGCGGTGAAGCAGGCCGTGCGCGGCGTGGGCGAGACCCTGCGCTGCTCTGTCGGCCTCGCCCCCAGCCGCTACTTGGCCAAAGTCGCCTCCGACATGCAGAAGCCCGACGGCCTCACCACGCTGCTCGCCGAGGATCTGCCCCAGGCGCTCTATCGCCTGCAGCTCAGCGACCTCCCCGGCATCGGCCCCCGCACCGACGCCCGCCTGCGCACCCGCGGCCTGGCCAGCGTCGAGCAGCTCTGCTCTCTCACCCGCCCGCAATTGCGCCAGGCTTGGGGAAGCGTCTGGGGCGAGCGCCTGTGGGATTGGCTGCGCGGCCTCGACTACGAGGAGCCCGCCACCGTGCGCAAGAGCCTCGGCCGCCAGCACGTGCTTGCCCCCGAGCTCCGCACCCCCGAGCGCGCCTTCACCGTGGCGCAAAAGCTCTTGCACGAGGCCGCCGCCGAGCTGCGCCGCCAGGCCCTGTGGGCCGGCGGCCTCGGCCTGGCGGTCAACTTTCTCGACGACCGCGGCCAGCGCCCCACCGGCCCTTGGGTCAACCGCCCCTCCTGGAAAACCGAGGCCCGCTTCGAGGACTGCCGCGACATCTTCACCCTGCAGGCCCACCTCCGCCGCCTGTGGGAGGCCTGCCCGCCGCGCCCGCCCATTCTGGTCTACGTCTGGCTCTTCGCGCTCTCGCATGAGCAGACCCGCACGCCCACCCTCTTTCCCGCCGAAGCCGACCCCCACACCCGCGCCCCCGCCGCCGCCACCCAAGCCATGGACGCCCTCAACCGCCGCTTCGGCTCCCACACCGTCTACCCCGGCTCCCTCCACGCCGCCCGCGGCGCCGCCCCCCGCCGCATCGCCTTCAAGCACGTCCCCAAGCCGGAAGAGTGGTGATGCTAACCCGCCGCGTCCAAGCCCGCCGCCCGGGCCAGCTTCGCTTGGCGCAGATCATAGGTCCAGAAGCGATCCGCCCCCAGCTCCAACGCCGCGGCGACGTGCAAGCTGTCGAGGGTGCGGATCGGCAGACGCGCGCCATAGCGCCGGGCCAGCATCGTGCAAACCTCGAATGCGGTCTCCGGCAAATCCGTCAGCGACCAAACGCCCATCTGACAGTCGCTGGCGAACGCCTCGGAGACCTCCCCGGCCTCCCGCAAACTGATGAACTTCAGGAACACGTGTTGCGCCACCGCATGCGCCCACTCCGCCCGATGCAGCGGAGTGGCCCAAAGTCCGGACTTCTCCGCCACCCGCTTCTGGACCTCAGCCGTGCGCGCCTCCGGCAGATAGAAAGACACAAAGACGCTGGTGTCCGCGTAGGTCAATAGCGCGAGCCCTTCCGCTCCTGCAGCAACAGCTTGCTCCCAGGAAGCCGGCGGGCGCCAAAAATCGCCCGCGTGCGGGCGGCAAAATCGGGCAATTCGCCCTTGGCCGCTCCCGTCGTCGGCACGATGCGCGCCAACACCTGGTTGCGCTCGCGCAACTCCACCGACTCCCCGGCCCGCAGCCAACTTTTGAGCTGCCGTGTGTTTCGCAATTCGCGCAGATTGATCGAGGGCATGAACCCAATGTGCCACAAAATGTGGCACATTGGCAAGCGCCCCCTAGTGCGGCCAGAGCCACAGGAACACAAAGGCGGTGATGAGGGCATAGAGGAAGCCGTCCACCGTCGCCTTCACCGTGATCGCCCACGAGCGCCGATACCAGATGGACATCTGCCACAGCGCCGCCACGTAGCTCAAAAACGCCGCCAGCGCGACCACATGAAACCGGACGTGGAAGTCGGCGCCGGCGCCCAGCCCGCTGACCGCCGCCACCAGCGCGGCAAAGCCGCTGACCACCAAAACGTAGACGAACCAAAGCGCCAAATTGCGGCCCATGCCCGTGGCGCCCGGGGGGAAGATGGTGAACACCGCCACCGGGCCGCGCTTGATCCTTTCCTGGAACGCCGGCGCGCTCAACTCCCCACGACTGTCAGGCCGCGGCACCATGTAGTCGCCCGGCCTCAGCCCCAGCGGCCGCAGCGCATCCAGCACCGCGTCCTCGTTGGCCAGCTTGGGGAAGTCGCTCTTGTGCCACGGCAAGAGCATGTGGATGACGGAGCTGGCGACAAACACCAGCACTGCGGCGGCGAGAATCGGAAGACACCAGCCAAGCAACATGGACACCTCCCGGAATTTTCGAATCCAGCATACTCCCCAGTGCCCGCTGACAACGATTAGAGCAAAATCAGCCCTGGTGTAGCCCATATCGCCGGTCGCCTGCGGCTTTTCCATCAGGAAAAGCCGCACGTGCCCGCCCGGCAGTCGGGCTAAGCGACGCTGTTTTTGCTCTACGCTCCTGCGCCGCGGGAGGGCGTGGCGCTTGCCCCCGCCCGCGGCCGGCAGAGCGGGTAGAGCGGATAGGTCAGGAACACCGCCGCCGCCGTCCACGCCAGCATCTTCTCGCCCGACAGCAGGATCACCGCCACGCAAAACACCATCGCCGCGAAGGCGTAGGCGCGGTCGTGGCGGAACGCCTCCGGCGCCTGCGCGGCATAGTGCCACACCGCCAGGCAGGCGTAGATATAGAGCAGCAGCATCAAGATCACCGAAATCGAGATCAGCTCGCCAAACTGCTCGCCCAGCGTCGGCGACACCGTGGCAAACACCCCCACCGTCATCAGCACCCCGGCGATCGCCAGGTTCGCCGCCGGCAGCCCCTGCCGGTTGAGCCGCGCGAAGATGCGCGGAAACACCCCCCGCTCCGCCCCCGCCTGCCCCGTCTGCGCCGTCACCAGGATCCAGCCGCCCAGCGAGCCCGCCGCCTTCACCAGCGCCATCAGCGCCACCAGCGCCCCCGCCGCCGGCCCGAACAGCAGCCGCACGGCGTCGGCGAACGGCGCCGTGGACCGCACCAGCGCCGCCGCCGGAATCATCCCCATCAGCAGGCTGGTCGAGGCCAAATAAATGGCGGCGGCGATCAGCACCCCATAGAGCGTCGCCCGCGGCACGTTGCGGCTGGGGTTCGCCACCACGGCGGTGGCGATCGAGGCGCTCTCCACCCCGGCAAACGCCCAGAACATCAGCACCAGCGACGGCGGCAGCGCCTCCAGCGCCGGCTTGCCGCTCACGTTCCATGACTGCAGAAACAGCGCCGGATGGAAGCGCCACCAGCCCCCCAGCACCACGATCGCAATCGGCACCAGCCCGGCGAACAGCGCCACCGACTCCACCTGGCACACCAGCCGCGGGCCCAGCAAGTTCAGCAGCGTGAACCCCCAGATCATCGCCACCGCCGCCACCGCCAGCGGCCACGGCGCCGCCATCCCGGGAAAAAAGCTGGCCAGATACCCCACCGCCGCCACCGCCACCGCGATGTTGCCCGTCCAGCACGACACCCAGTAGAGCGAGGTCGCCTGAAACCCCATGTAGGGCCCCAGCGCCTCGGCGGCGTAGGCGCACGCCCCCCCCGGCTCGGGCGCATGCCGCCCCAGCCGCCCCAGCACCCGCGCCACCAGCAGCGCCCCGCCCGCCGCGATCAGCCAGCCCACGCTGGTCATGCTGCCGAATTGCGCCAGCGTCGCCGGCAGCAGAAAGATCCCCGAGCCCACCATGTTGCTGGTGACCAGCATGGTGGCCAAAAACAGCCCGATTTTGCGCTCCTGGGCCATCCCCGCCTACGATCCTTGCGATAGTACCGCGGGGAACCAGCCCCAAGCTCCTGGGCCGCCGCTCCGGCGCCAGCCGCCATCCCGGCCGCTCACAGCCCCGTCATGCGCTGCAAATGCTCCGGATAGCGGTCGCCCAGTACCGAAATTTTCGCAGCCGCGCCGCCGATGGCGCTTAGATCCTCCGCCGTGAGCTCGATGGCGGCCGCGCCGATGTTCTCCTCCAGGCGCGACAACTTCGTCGTGCCCGGAATCGGTGCGATCCACGGCTTCTGCGCCAGCAGCCAAGCCAGGGCCATCTGCGCCGGGGTCGCCCCCTGGTGCCGGGCAAGATCGCCGAGCACCGCCACCATCGCCTGGTTCGCCTTCAGCGCCTCGGGCGTGAACCGCGGCAGCGTGCTGCGGAAATCGTTGCTGGCAAACTTGGTGTTCTCGTCCATCGCTCCGGTGAGGAAGCCTTTCCCCAGCGGGCTGAACGGAACCAATCCAATGCCCAGCTCCTCCAGCGTGGGCAGCACCTCCACCTCCGGCGCCCTCCACCAGAGCGAGTACTCGCTCTGCAGCGCCGCCACCGGCTGCACCGCGTGCGCGCGGCGGATGGTCGCGACGCCCGCCTCGGAAAGGCCGAAATGCCTCACCTTGCCCTGCTGGATCAACTCCTGCACCGCCCCCGCCACCTCTTCGATCGGCACCTTCGGATCCACCCGATGCTGATAGAAAAGGTCAATGGCGTCGGTCCGCAGGCGCCGCAGCGACGCCTCGGCGACGGCCTGGATGTGTTCCGGCCGGCTATCCAATCCCACCCAGCCCGGCCCTCCGTCGGGCTTGAGCTCAAACCCGAACTTGGTGGCGATCACCACCTGGTCGCGAACCGGCGCCAACGCCTCGCCCACCAGCTCTTCGTTGGCGAAGGGGCCATAGACCTCGGCGGTGTCAAAAAACGTAACCCCCCGGTCCACCGCCGCGCGCAGCAGCGCCACCATCTCCCCGCGGTCCTTCGCCTCCCCGAAGGCGAAGCTCATGCCCATGCAGCCCAAGCCCAGAGCCGAGACCTCGAGGCCGCTTTTCCCCAGAGTGCGCTTTTGCATCGCACCTCCTGGTTCCATTAGAGCAAATCCAGCCCGGGTGTGGCCCGACCGGCTTGTCCCGCTGCCGCCGCCCGCCCTACTCCCCCCGCAGCGCCTGGCTCGGATCCAGCCGGCTCGCCCGCCACGCCGGCAGCCAGCACGCCGCCAGCCCCACCGCCCCCAGCCCCGCCAGCACCACGCCAAAGGTGGCGGGATCGCTGGGCGAAACCCGGTACATCAGCCCCCTGAGCAGTTGCCCCGCTCCCAGCGCCCCCAGCGCCCCCAGCCCCAGGCCCACCGCCGCCGGACGCATCCCTCCCGCCACCACCAGCCCCAGGATGGCGCCCCGGTCCGCCCCCAGCGCCATGCGCAGCCCGATCTCGCCCGTGCGCTGCGCCGTGGTATAGGCCACCACGCCATAGATCCCCAGCGCCGCCAGCAGCAGCGCCAGCCCACCGAACCCCGCGATCATCTCCAGCGCCAGCCGCCGCTGCGCCACCGACTGCCGCAGCACCTCCGCCAGCGGCCGGCCCTCCACCACCGGCACGGTCGCATCCAGCCCCCACACCGCTTGCTCGATCTGCCGCTGGATCGCCGCCGGCGCCAGCCCGCTGCGCACCACCAGCGTCGCGGCGGAGCCCGGCTCCAGCGTGTAGGGCAGGTATACCTCCGGCGTTGCCGCCTGGTCCAGGCCGTATTGGTGCACGTCCTCCACCACCCCCACCACCTGCGACCACGTGCCCAAGTCGGTGGGGCTCACCGGCATGCGGATCGCCTTGCCCAGCGGGTTCTGCCCCGGCCACAGCTTGCGCGCCAGGCTCGCGTCCACGATGGTGGCGGCGGTGGGATGGGACATATCGCCGGCGCCGAACAGCCGCCCCCGCAGCAGGTGGATGCCCATGGCGGCGAAGGTGCCGGGGCTGACGAAATAGGTGTCGTAGATGGCATCGGCCTTCGCCACCGCCGCCGGCGTCGTGACCGGCGGATCGAGCGTCATGTAGGGTCGGGTGTCGTAGTTGTTGGGGTCGAGCGGCAGCACGCTGACCAGCCCGGCGGCGACGATCCCCGGCTGCGCCGCCAGCCGCTCCAGCACCCGCCGCGCGAAGCCGTTCTCGGCGGCGGCGCTGCGGTAGCCCGGCCCGGACAGCACGAAGCGGGCGCTGTAGGCCCCCTGCGCATCAAATCCGGGCGAGACCTCCAGCACCCGCACGAAGCTCTTCAGCACCAGCCCCGCGCCCACCGCCAACACCACCGCCAGCCCCATCTCCGCCGCCACCAGCATGCGCTGCGGCCCCGATCCGGCGATCGTTCCGCGGCTGCCGCGCAGTGCCTCCGCCGCCCCCGTCCGCGCCGACTGCAGCGCCGGCGCCAAGCCCACCAGCATCCCCGCCGCCAGGCTCAACCCGGCCGCGAACAGCAGCACCGTCGGATCGAGCCGCAGCTCCTGCAGCCGGGGCAGATCCGCCGCCGCCCACCGGCGCAGCCCCTGCAGCGCCACCCCCGCCAGCCCCATCCCCACCCCGCCCCCCAACAGCCCCAGCAGCGCCCCCTCGGCCAGCAACTGCCGCAGCAGCCGCGCCCGCCCCGCCCCCAGCGCCGCCCGCACCGCCATCTCCCGCTGCCGCAGCGCCGCCCGCGCCAGCAGCAGGTTGGCCAGATTCGCGCACACCGCCAGCAGCACCATCCCGGTCGCCCCCAGCAGCAGCCACAGCAGCCCGCTCACCCTCCCCACCACGCTCTGCCGCAGCGGCGCCACCGCCACCGTCGCGTCCGGCGGCATCTCGTTGGGGTAGCGCCGCGCCAATTGCGCCTCGATCGCGTCCATCTCCTGCCGCGCCGCTCCCACCCCCACCCCCGGCGCCAGCCGCCCGATCGCCTCCAGATGCTGGCACGCCCGGCAGGCCGCCGCCACCGTGGCGTCATACCCGATCGGCGTCCAGATCTCCGCCCCCGGCCGGAACGGCTCCATGTCCAGCTCCGCCGGCATCACCCCCACGATCTGATAGCCCTGGTGGTTGATCTGCAGGCTCCGCCCCACCACCCCCCGCTCCCCGCCAAACTGCCTCCGCCAGAAGCCGTAGCTCAGCAGCACCTCGTGGTTGCGCCCCGGCTGGTCTTCCGCCGCGGTGAAGTTGCGCCCCAAGAGCGGCGCCACCCCCAGCGTCGGAAAAAAGTTGGCGCTGACGTGCTCGCCCACCAGCATCTGCGGCCGCGCCCCCCCGCTCATGGTCGGCGACCAGTCGAAGTAGGTCGCGATCGCGGCCAGCGCGCGCGAGTCCCGCTGCCAGTCCCGCGCCGTCAGCCAGCCCACGTTCTGCCCCCCCGCCTGCCGCCGCGAGGTCGAGGCCAGCGTCACCAGCCGGCTCGATTGCGGATAGGGCAGCGGCCGCAGCAGCACCGTCCGCACCACGCTGAACAGCGCCACGTTCAGCCCGATGCCCAGCCCCAGCGTCGCCACCGCCACCAGCGTGAACAGCGGGCTGCGGCGCAGCAGCCGCGCCCCGAAGCGCAGGTCGCGCCCCAGCGCCCGCAGGCCATATAGGTCCCCCGCCTCCCGCACCGCTTCCTTGGTCGCCTCCAGCCCCCCCAGCACCGCCGCCGCCTGCCGCGCACCCCCCGGCCCGCCCCGCCGCGCCGCCTCCTGCTCCAGGTGGAAGCGCAACTCCTCGTCCAGCTCCCGCTCCACCTGCGCCGACCGCGACAGATCCCGCCATCCCAGCCCCAGCCGCCGCATCCGGTCCCGCCACAAGGTCCGCGCCATTTCCGCCTCCGCTGGCTACAGTCTCTCCGCCGCCACGATGCCGCTCACCGCCGCCGCCAGCCGCTCCCACTGCATCACCTCGCGCTGCAGTTGCCGCTCCCCCGATCGCGTCAGGCGGTAGTAGCGCGCCCGCCGGTTGTGCTCCGACGCCGCCCACCCCGCCGCAATCCAGCCCTGCTGCTCCAGCCGCCGCAGCGCCGGATAGAGCGAGCCCTGCCCCACCTGCAAAACCTCCCCCGACATCTGCTGCAGCCGCTGCGCAATGCCGAAGCCGTGCATCTCCCCCAGCGCCAGCGCCTTCAAAATCAGCAGGTCCAGCGTCCCCTGCAAGAGATCGGTCTTGTCTTTGGCCATCGCACCCTTCTCCCCGACATTCGACATGAGCGTATCCCCCTCTCCTGTCGAATGTCAAGGGGGGGGCACTGCCGTCGCGGATTTTCCGCACAACCGTACCCCCGCCCGGGGCAAAAGCCGCATCTCACCCTCACGCCTTCCCAACGGTTGCGGCGTTGGGCTCGCCCCAGGGCGGCGCGGCAGCGGCAGCTCCCGCGTCGGCGCTTGAAAATCCACCCCCCCGTCGCGGCTCCACGGTGGACGCCCCTCCCGGCCCATCCAGGAGCCGCGCTCCGGCGAAACAGCAAAAGAGGAGGGCCAAACTGGAAAGGCTGGCCGTTTAGAATCAGCGGGTTCGCCCCAAAAAATCCAGATTTTGAAAACTGGTGGGTTGGAGTGCACCCCAAAACTGAGACACGAAAGTATGCGAGACTCGCGCAGTGAACGGCCGAACCCAGGAGGGGCAAGATGAAAAGGCCGAGGTACAAGACCGAGTTCAAGGCGTGGGTGATGCAA
>Ga0307372_10000920_pt1 | contig 51571 bp, 55 predicted proteins | sample OX1MG_FD_202533 | JGI IMG/M metagenome (GOLD analysis project Ga0307372, IMG submission 202533) | Soil microbial communities from Risofladan, Vaasa, Finland - OX-1 | ecosystem: Environmental > Terrestrial > Soil > Coastal area > Acid sulfate soil | place: Finland: Risofladan, Vaasa | collected...
ATGGCCGAATCGGCGCGCCGGGTCGTCGCCGGGGAGGTCACCCGGGCGGTGCGTGACGCCAAGGGTCCGGCGGGGCCCATTCACACCGGTGACTGGATGGGTCTGTCACGCGACGGGGTGGAGGTCGTGGGCGAATCCGTGGCCGAGGCCACCTGCGGATTGCTCGGCAAGCTCCTGCTCGACGATCACGAGCTCGTGACGTTGATCGAGGGGGAGGGCTCGGGCGCGGGCGAGACGCGCCGTGTCACGGAGTGGTTGGCCGAACATCGCCCCGACGTCGCCGTGGAGGTCCATCACGGCGGGCAACCGCTGTACCCCTTCCTCATCAGCATCGAGTGAGCCCTCCGCAGGACGCGTCCCACCAGGATCAGCCCGACGGGCGGATGCTCACCGCCCTGGCCGAGATCCCGGTGGAAAGGGTCAAGAAGATCGGGGAGAAGCGCGCCGAAGCGCTGGCGGCTGTCGACATCACCAACGTCCTCGATCTCATCACCCACTACCCCCGGCGCTACATCGACCGGACCCGACAGGCTGATGTGGCCGGCATGCGGATGGGCGAGGAGTCCCTGGTGCTGGCGCGAGTCGACGCCGTGCGGACCCGTCGAACCCGCCAGGGTCGGGCCCTCGTCGAACTCGACGTCGACGACGGCACCGGAGCGTTGCGGGTGACGTTCTTCAACCAGGCATGGCGGGCCCGCCAGTTGCCTGCCGGCACCGAGGCGCTCTTCTTCGGCAAGCTCGACTCGTACCGGGGCAAACGCCAATTCACCAACCCCGTGGTCGACTTGGTCGGGAACCGCACGGGCCGGATCGTGCCCATCTACCCGACGTCGGAGAAGTCGGGGATCGCCGGTTGGGAGTTCGGTGAGTGGGTGGAGGAGGCGTTGCGGCGCGCCGGGCCGCTCTTCGATCCATTGTCCGCCTCGTGGCGCGCCGAGCTCGAGCTCATGGGACGGACTGAGGCCTTCGGCGCCATCCACGCGCCGCAGTCCTTTCCCGAACAGGAGCGGGCCCGGCGTCGCCTCGCCTTCGACGAGCTGCTCCGGTTGCAACTCGAGGTGGTCATGCGCCGGCACGTCCTCGAACGTGACTCCCGTGGCATCCGGCACGTGGTGGTGCCCCCGGCCGGGACCCCGGCCCTCGTCGACGCCTTCGTGGATCAACTCCCCTTCCCGCTCACCGACGCGCAGCGGCGGGCCGTGGACGAGATCAGCGTGGACCTGGCCAAGGCCCTGCCCATGCACCGCCTTTTGCAAGGTGACGTGGGCTCGGGCAAGACCGTCGTGGCGCTCAGTGCGTTGCTGGTCGCCGTCCAAGGTGGTCATCAGGGGGCGCTCATGGCGCCCACCGAGGTTTTGGCGGAGCAGCACTATCTCGGAGTGCGCGCCCTGCTTGCGCACCTTGTCGTGCCGGACCCCGAACGGCTCGGCGGATCGCGTCCACTGGCGGTGACGCTGCTCACGAACCGGACGCCGGCGGGGGAGCGGGCCAAGTTGCACCAAGGTCTGCGTTCGGGTTCGATCGATCTCGTGGTGGGCACCCATGCGTTGCTCACCGACGAGGTGCGGTTCTCGAGCCTCGGTGTAGTGGTGATCGATGAGCAGCACCGTTTCGGGGTCGAGCAACGAAACACCCTGAGGGCCAAGGGAAGAGATGCACAGGCGGGCGAGGGGGCTGATCCCGACCTGCTCGTGATGACGGCCACCCCCATCCCCCGCACCGCGGCGATGGTGTTCTTCGGGGACCTCGATGTCACCGAGCTCGACGAACTTCCCGCCGGACGCTCGCCGGTACAGACGCAGTGGGCGCGCACCGATGACGACGAGGCCGAAGCCTGGTCGCGCGTACGCGCCGAGGTGGCGGCGGGCCATCGGGTCTACGTCGTGTGTCCCCTCGTCGAGGGCTCCGAGCGCATCCAGGCCAAGTCCGCCACCGAGGAGCGCACGCGCCTCGCGGACAGTGTCTTGTCCGGACTGCGCATCGGGCTCCTCCACGGCCAGCTCAAGGCGGCCGACAAAGAAGGCGTTATGGAGGGCTTCCGGCGAGGCGACCTCCAGGTCCTGGTGGCCACCACGGTGATCGAGGTCGGGTTGGACGTGCCCGAGGCCACGGTCATGGTGGTCGAGGATGCGGATCGATTCGGTATCGCCCAGCTGCACCAGCTGCGGGGCCGGGTGGGGCGCTCGGACCGACCGTCGTGGTGCTACTTGTTCTCCGGCGCCTCGACCCCCGACGCGCAGATGCGGCTCGAGGCCCTCGAGCGGTCCAACGACGGGTTCGAGCTCGCCGAGGTCGACCTCGAGGTGCGGGGCGAGGGGGCGATCCTGGGGACGCGCCAGAAGGGTCGGAGCGACTTGAAGCTGGCGTCGTTGCGACGCGGCGACCGGCCCCTCGTCGAGGCGGCCCGACGGGTGGCGGAGTCGGTCCTCGCCGAGGACCCGTCCCTCGAAGATGCCCCCCATCTCGCCGACGAGGTGCGGCTCTTCGTCGGCGAGGCCGAGGCGGCGTTCCTGCTCAAGAGCTGACCTCGGGGCCGATCCAGGCGCGCCGCTAATCTGCGGCCGTGCGTGTGATCGCCGGGGACTGCCGGGGCCGGCTCCTGCAGGCTCCCCCCGGCACCGCCACCCGTCCCACGTCGGACCGGGTGCGGGAGTCGATCTTCAACGTTCTCGGGAGCCTCGTCGACCTGGAGGAGATGTCGGTCGGGGATCTGTTCGCGGGCAGCGGGGCCATGGGCATCGAGGCGATCTCTAGGGGGGCGGGGCCGGTGGTGTTCGTCGAGGAGGCCCCAGCGGCGGTCGCTGCCATCCGACGCAACCTCGCCACCTTGGGGATCGAGGACCGGGGGAAGGTGATCCGGGAGGATGTGCTGCGGTTCCTCGACCGCCCCCATGACTTCGACCTCGCATTGTGTGACCCTCCGTACGAGTTCGACGCCTGGGAGGACCTGCTGTCACGACTGCGGGCCACCCTGGCGGTCCTCGAGTCCCGGCGCCCCGTCGAGGTCTCCGGCGATTGGGAGGTCATCAGGAACAAGCGGTACGGCGGTACGCTCGTGACCGTGGTCCGATCCCTCGGAGCCCATCAGAAAGGCACCCGGTGACCGTCGCCCTCTTCCCCGGCTCGTTCGACCCGTTCCACAACGGCCACCTCGAGGTGGTGGAACGGGCCGGGCATCTCTTCGACGAGGTGGTCGTGGCCACCCTGCGCAATCCCCAGAAGGCCGAGCCCCTCTTCAGCCTGGAGGAGCGCGAGGACATGCTGCGCGACGCCCTCGAGCATCTCGACAACGTCCGGATGGTGTCGGTGGCCACCTTGGTGGTGAACGTGGCCCGTGACATCGGGGCCACGGCGATCATTCGTGGTCTGCGGGCGGTGTCGGACTTCGAGAACGAGCTGCAGATGGCGCAGATGAACCGTCAGCTGTCGGGTATCGACACCCTGTTCATCCCGACGAGCTCGACCACGTCCTTCGTCGCCTCACGCCTGCTGCGCGAGGTCGCCCGCTATGGAGGCGACGTCTCTGCCTTCGTCCCCAAGGCGGTGGCGGTCCGGCTCGAGAAGAAGTTCGACACGTGAACGACGAGGCCTTCGGCGACGAGCTGCTCGAGGAGGAGACCCCGGCACCTGGTGACGATGCCGAGGGCTTCTTGCAGCGTGCCATCGACACCGTGTCCACGGCGCGGACCATGCCGCTCTCGGCGTCGGTGCTGGTCGATCGCCAGGACGTGCTGGATCTCCTGCAGGGCGCGCTCGACCGGCTCCCCGACGAGTTGCGCCGAGCCCGGTGGCTGCTGCGCGAACGCGACGAGTTCCTGGCAACGCGCCAACGTGAGGCGGACATGCTGCTCGACGACGTGCGGGCCCAGGCCGAGCGGATGGTGCAGCGAACCGAGATCGTCCGTCAGGCCAACCAGGTCGCGCAGCGGATCCTCGATGACGCGCGCGAGGAAGCGCGTCGACTCCGTCACGAGTCCGAGGACTACTGCGACCAGCGCCTGGCGTCGTTCGAGATCGTGCTCGAGCGGACCTTGAAAACGGTCCAAGCCGGGCGCGAGAAGCTCCAGGCCGTTCCGCCCCCGGTCCATGACGGCGAATCGCTCCGGGTCGGGGCCGACGGCGTGTCCGACATCGCCCAGGCGGGGTTCTTCGACCAGGACCACGGCTGAGCTATGAGCCGGGGTAGTCCCTTCGTCGTGCACGTGGCCCAGCTCCGGCGGGCGACGGGGACTCGACAGCACGAGCGTCGCCAGGGCGTGATCGAGGGGCTCGACTGCTCGGGGAGCTCCGTGCCCGAGGGGGCCACCCCGTTGGCCGACGTGGTCCTCGAGGCGGTCCTCGGCGGGGTGTCGGTGACCGGGACCGTCATCGCACCGTGGGCCGGGGCGTGCCGACGGTGTCTGGCGCCGGCGTCGGGAGTCCTCACCCTGGCCGTGCGCGAGCTCTACACCGACGAGGGCGATGGCGAGGAGACGTATCCGCTGGTCGACCACGAGGTGGACCTCGAGCCCCTGGTGCGTGACGCCGTGCTCTTGGAATTGCCCCAGGCGCCACTGTGCCGTGCTGACTGTCAGGGCCTGTGCCCGTTCTGTGGTGTCAACCGCAACGACGAGGCCTGCGGGTGCGAGGCGCCGGCCGACCCCCGTTGGAGCGCGCTCGATGTCCTGCGGGTGCCCGAGGGAAGGGTCGAGAGCGAGTCGTCGAGCTCGCCCGGGTCGAGCTAGGTCTTGCACCGGGTGGGATGAGCACCTACCCCCGGAGCAGGTAACCTGAACCGTTCCTGACCCGAGGTGAGCATCGATGGCCGTCCCCAAGAAGAAGACCTCCAAGGCGAAGAGCCGCAGTCGGCGGGCCTCGAACTGGGTGCTCGGGCTCCCGGCGCGCAGTGAGTGCCCCCAGTGCCGCCACGCCAAGGTGCCTCACCGGGTGTGCCCGACGTGTGGGTGGTACAAGGGCCGTCAGGCCATCGAGATCGACTAGTGACCCCGCCTCGGCCCCGGCCCGAGGCGTCGTCCACCGGCGGGCTCCCGGTTGCCGTGGATGCCATGGGCGGCGACAACGCGCCGGGTGAGATCGTCGCCGGCGCCCGTCGTGCTGCTGAGGAGCTCGGCATCCCGGTGGTGCTCGTGGGCCCCCCCGACCAGATCGGGGACACGGGCGGCCTCGACGTCATCCCCGCCTCGGAGATCATCGCCATGGACGACGATCCCGGCTCGTCGGTGCGTCGGAAGAAGGACTCCTCCTTGGTGCGCGCCGCAGAGGCTGTGCGCGATGGCAAAGCCCTGGCCATGGTGAGCGCGGGCAACACCGGCGCGGCCATGGCCAGCGCGTTGCTCCGCATGGGCCGGCTCAAAGGGGTGGTGCGGCCCGCCATCGTCACGCCCATTCCCCAACTGGGCTCGCATCCGGCGGTGTTGCTCGACGCCGGTGCGAACGCCGAGTGCACACCGGCCATGCTGGTGCAGTTCGCCCAGATGGGCGCGACGTACGCGTCGGCGCGCTACGGGGTGGAACGACCGACCGTGGCGCTGTTGTCGATCGGGGAGGAGAAGTCCAAGGGCACGCCGCTCGTGAAGGAGACCCACGAGTTGCTCCAGGAGGCGTCCGACATTCGCTTCGTGGGCAACGCCGAGGGCCGCGACCTCCTGCACGCCCCGGCTGACGTGTTGGTGACCGACGGGTTCACCGGCAACGTCGCGCTCAAGACCCTCGAGGGGGCGCTGCGGTTCTTCATGGACACCCTGCTCGAAGTGTTCGGCGCCGACGACGAGGCCAAGGCGGCCGCCGAGGTGATGCTGCCGCGCCTGGCGCCATTAGCGGCGGAATTCGACCCTGACGGCATCGGAGGGGCGATGTTGCTCGGGGTGGACGGCGTCTGTGTCATCAGCCACGGCTCGTCCAACGCCACCGCGATCGTCTCGGCGGTGGGCGTGGCCCACGAGGTGGCGGTCGCCGGGCTCGTCGACCGCCTGGCGCGGGCCGTCGCCCCGGTCTGAACAAGGGAAATACTGGCTCTGACCTGGAACTTTATCGTTCCTGTGGGCTCGACCAGGTAAGATGTCGTCCACATTCCGACCCCGGGGAGAGGCCGTGCCCGCAGAAACCCACGTGGAGAAGGGTCCACTCGGACGCCACGAGGTGTTCGAGCTGGTCCGGGACCAACTCGCTGACATCTTGGAGATCGAGCCCGGCTCCATCAGTGAGTCCTCGTCGTTCGCCGAAGACCTCGATGCCGACTCTCTCGCCCTGATCGAGCTCGTCGAGGGCCTCGAGGAAGAGCTCAGCGAGCGCACCGTCGGCTTTCGGATCGAGGACGAGGATCTCGAAGACCTCCGCACCGTCCGCGACGCCGTCGACTACGTGGTCGCCAAATTGGGAACGGCCTGAGACGGGCGAAGAACCCGCCGGTCTGGGCGGCGCCGAGGATGGCGCGACGGGCGCCAGCGGCGCCCCCCACGGTCCTGAGCCTTCGGGCACGGCACCGGGTGGGGCCGACGTCGGTGATCGCCGCACGGCGTCATCGGGAGCCGCCGCGTTGATGGCATTGGCCCAGCGCCTCGATTTCGAATTCGAGAACCCCGGACTGCTCGTCCAAGCGCTGTCGCACCGCTCCTGGTGCGCGGAGGCGGGCGGCATCCCGTCGAACGAACGTCTCGAGTTCCTCGGTGATGCTGTGCTCGGGCTGGTGGTGGCCGAGCATTGTTACCGGGTCTATCCCGACATGCCCGAGGGTGCCCTGGCCAAGGTGCGAGCCGCCGTCGTGAACACCGGTGTGCTCGCCGAGGTGGCCACGACGCTCGATCTGGGCGCCGCATTGCTGCTCGGGCGGGGCGAGGACGTGTCGGGTGGGCGCAGCAAGGCGTCGATCCTCGCCAATGCCGTGGAGGCGGTCATCGGTGCGGTGTATCTCGACGGCGGGTTCGAGGTGGCCTCGCGGGTCGTCCTCGTTATCCTCGACGACCGGATCGAGCTCGCCGCGGCGGGTCCCGGTGCCGAGGACTTCAAGACCCGGTTGCAAGAGGTGGTGCTGCATCGCATCGGCGAGCTGCCCCGGTACGAGGTCGAGGGCACGGGGCCCGACCACGCCCGTCGGTACCGGGCGCGCGTGTTGGTGGCCGATGCCGAGCGGGGTGCCGGCGAGGGGCGGTCGAAGAAAGACGCCGAGCAGGCCGCGGCGCGCGTGGCCTGGGCGGAGTTGGTCGACAACGCCGCTCCAGAGCGCCCCGAGAGCGGCGATGAGCAAGGCGATGTCGAGCAAGGCGATGTCGAGCAAGGCGATGTCGAGCAAGGCGATGTCGAGCAAGGCGATGTCGAGCAAAGGGTGCGGGGCAGTGCCTGAGCTCCCCGAAGTCGAGACCATCCGACGGGACCTCGACAAAGAGGTCGTGACCCGGCGGATCAAGACCGTCGAGGTCAAGGGCAAGCGCTCGATCCGTCGGCACAAGAGCGGCCCCGAGTTCAAGACCCGGCTCGAGGGCAAGCGGGTGGCGTCGATCCGGCGGGCCGGCAAGTACCTCCTGTTGGGACTGGACGGGGACGACGTGCTCGTGGTCCACCTCGGGATGAGTGGCCAGCTCCTGCGGGCCAAGGGCCCGAAGGAGCCGGTCGACAAACACACCCATGTGATCATCACCTTCACCCAGGGCGGGCAGCTGCGCTTCGTCGACCCCCGGACCTTCGGGGAGATGTTCGTCACGAGCGCGGACGAGCTCACCTCGCAGGTGCCCGAGCTCGCCCACCTCGGGTTCGACCCGCTCGAGGACGTCATGAGCTGGTCGCGCTTCGGACAGCTGTTGGCGGACCGGCCCACGGCGCTCAAGACCCTGCTCATGGACCAGAAGTTCGTGGCCGGCATCGGGAACATCTACTCCGACGAGATCCTGTTCGCGGCCGGGCTTCGCTATGACCGGTTGTCGAACTCGTTGAGCGCCCAGGAGATCCGCCGGCTGTACCGGGCCATGGTCGAAACCTTGACCGAGGCGGTCAAGCACCGGGGCTCGTCGCTCGCCGACGAGCAGTACCGGGACCTCTACGGCGCCATCGGCGACTACCAGGGGCAGCACCAGGTCTACGACCGCGAGGGCCAGGCGTGTCGACGGTGTCGCAACGCCGTGGTGAAGGTGAAGGTCAACGGGCGGTCGGGGTTCCTCTGCGAGCACTGCCAGATCTAACCGCGCGCCCTCCGGTCGACCCCGCGTCGAGCCTGTTGACCTGGTTGTTCGACCACATCCCCAACTCCGTTGGGCCCCGGCGCGGGTATCACCGTTTCGCTGAGACCGACGGGTAGGGTGGCGACCGGTGTTCCTGAAGTCGCTCACCCTCAAGGGCTTCAAGTCCTTCGCGGATCCGTCCACGCTGCTCTTGGAGCCCGGCGTCACGGTGGTGGTGGGCCCGAACGGCAGCGGCAAGTCCAATGTGGTGGACGCGGTGGCGTGGGTGCTCGGCGCGCAAGGGCCGCGGACGGTGCGTTCGTCGAAGATGGAAGACGTCATCTTCGCGGGATCAGCCGATCGTCCTCAGTTGGGACGGGCCGAGGTCTCGTTGACCATCGACAACCGCACCGGCCGGCTCCCCGGCGGCCTGGCGGAGATCACCATCACGAGGACCCTGTTCCGCTCGGGTGAGAGCGAGTACGCCATCAACGGCCAGCCCTGCCGGCTGCTTGACATCCAGGAGATGTTGTCGGACTCCGGGGTCGGACGGCAGCAGCACGTGATCGTGAGCCAGGGCCAGCTCGGGGCCATCCTCGACTCCCGTCCCGAGGACCGCCGGGCCGTCATCGAAGAGGCGGCCGGGGTCTTGAAGCACCGGCGCCGTCGTGAACGGGCCGAGCGTCGGTTGGCCGCCACCGAAGAGAACCTCGACCGTCTCGGGGACCTGGTACGAGAGGTGAAACGCCAGATCCGCCCGCTCGAGCGCCAGGCGGCGTCGGCCCGGTCTCATGCCTCGCTGGCCGAAGAGCTTCGGGCCCTGCGTCTCCACCTGGTGGGTCGCGAGCTCACCGACCTCGATGCCCGGCGCGAGGCGGCCGCGGCCGAGCGGGGTCGGCTCACCGACGTCGAGTCCACCCTCGTCAGTTCGATCACCGAGCTCGACGCGGCCGCGGAATCCACCGCGGCCGAGCTCGCCACCCAGCGCGAAGAGGACCTCGTGGTGGCGTTGACGCGCGTCCAAGGTCTCTCGGAACGCTGTCGGGGCCTGCTCGGTGTCGTGGCAGAACGACGTCGGTCGATCGCACGCGCGCTCGAGGCTTCCGCGGACACCGACGTGGTGTCCACGCTCGAAGCCGACGCAGCGCGATTGGCGGCCGAGCTCGAAGCCACCACCACCGAGGACGACGCCCTCGCACCGCAGGCCGAGGAGGTCCGCCAAGCCGAGCACGCGCTGGCCAGCGACGTCGCCGCCCACGAAGCATCGTTCGCGGACCTGGCCGGACAGCGTGCCGCCGAGGAGGCCTTCGCCATGGCGCGCGGTCGCATCGAGCCACTGCGCAGCGCGCTCGAACGCGAGCAGGGCGCGTTGACGCGCGCCGATGAGCGGTTGGCCGCCATCGACGTCCGGCGCGAGTCGTTGGAGGCCGAGGCCGGTGAACTCGCGCAGCGTCTGTCCACGTTGGCGCGCGAGCACCCCGGGTTGGCACGACGGGCCGAGCAGCGTCGCCAGGTCGCCGAGGAGGCGGAGCGGGGTCAGCGCGACGCCGAGGAGGCGCTGCGGGCCGCGGAGCGCCAGCGGCACCGGCTCGAGGCCCGGGCCGAGGCATTGGCACGCCAGGTCGCCGACGAGAGCGCGGGTCCCGACGCCGAGGTGCTCAGCGGGACTGCGGGCGTCCTCGGGGTCCTGAAGGACCTCGTGGACATCGACGACGGGTGGGTCCCGGCCTTCGAAGCCGCCGTCGGGGCGGCCCTGGGCGCCATCGTGGTGGTGGGCTCCGGCGCGGCGCGTGCCGTGCTGGGTGCATTGCACGACCACGAGGTGATGGGGACCGTGCTCGCCGCCTCATCGGTGAGTGGCACATCGGTGAGTGGGTGGACGTCGGATGAGGGGTCGGTCGACACTGAGCCCGGTTCAAGGGGGCTCGAGTCGACTGTCCTCGACGGCGCCGAGTCGCTTCGTCAGCACGTGCGTCCCCGGGTGCCGGCGGTGACCGGAGTGCTCGACCGACTTCTCCGGGGCGTGGTGGCGGTGCGCGGTGACTGGGCCCGGGCCGTGGACGTGGCGCTCGAGCGACCCGACATCACGGTCGTGAGCACCGACGGCGACCGATTCTCCGCCACAGGGTGGGTCGTGAGGGCCGGCGCCCACGCGCTCGCCACCCTCGCCAGCCAGGCCGCGGTCGAGGCCGAGATGGCGGCGGAGTCTGCCGAGCGGGCCGCGAGTTTCGCCGACCAGGCTCGCGAGCGGGCCGCGGCGGCCGCGGCCGAGGCCACCGACGTGGCGCGTCAGACCGAGCGGGCCGAGGATCAACGCCAGGCCGTCGAGGTGACGCGTCGGCGGGTGGAGTCAGAGCTCGTGTTGGTGGTTCAAGAGCGGGCGGAGGCCGACCGGCACCGGGCCGCCTTGACCGAGCGCCTCGAACGCGACGGCGCCGAGCTGGCGTCATTGAGCGAGAGCCTGCCCGAGCTCGAAGCCACCGCCGCGGCTGCGGCGGGGCGGTTGTCGTCGGCCGACGAGGCCCGTCGGAGGCTCGAAGAGCGCCGTTCCCATGTGGCGGTGCTGCGTCGCGACCTCGAGGTCAAGGTGGCGGGTCTGGTCGAGCGGCGAGCCGTGCTGAGCTCGCGGCTCGAGGACACCGAGCGTCGCCTGGCCGGGAACGTCGAAGCGCGCGAGCGGGCCGGGGAACGCCGGCGCCGGCTCGAGGCGGGTGCCCTCGCCACTGATCGATTGGGCTCGACCGTCGAGGGGCACGCGGCGCGTCTCGGGGACTTGCTCGAAGGCCTGCGCGAGCGACGGAGCCGCCAACTCGATGACGTCCGTGCCGGGGGGGCGCGCCTCGAGTCGTTGCGCAAGGAGCGCACCGAGGCCGACGCCCGTCTGGCAGAGACGCGCCAGCGATCGCAGCATCTCGAGCTCCAGATGGCCGAGGCCAAGGTGCGTCGCGACACCGCGGCCGAGGCACTGCGGCGCGAGCTCGGGTGTGAGCCCGAAGAAGCCATGGGTGCACCGTGCCCAGAGCTTCCCGAAGGCGAGGACCCGGCCAGGCGGGCCGGAGTGGTCGAGCGCGAGCTCGCCTCGCTCGGTCCGGTGAACCCGCTCGCGCTCGAGGAGCTCGGCGCGCTCGAGGAGCGACACCGGTTCCTCGAGGAGCAGGTCGAAGACGTCCGTCGGGCTCGACGGGAGCTCCATCAGGTCATCCGGGCCGTCGACGACGAGATCATGCGGGTCTTCGCCCAGGCCTTCGCAGACGTGAACGAGCACTTCCAGGTCCTCGTGGGCACGTTGTTCCCGGGCGGGACGGGTCGGTTGACCCTCACCGACGCCACCGACCTCCTCGACACCGGCGTGGAGGTCGAGGCGCGTCCTGCCGGCAAGAACGTTCGCAAGCTGTCACTGCTGTCGGGTGGTGAGCGCTCGCTCGTGGCGCTCGCGTTCCTCTTCGCCGTGTTCCGGAGCCGGCCGTCGCCGTTCTATCTGCTCGACGAGGTCGAGGCCGCGCTCGACGACGTCAACCTGCACCGCTTCCTCGATCTTCTCCACGAGTTCCGGGGCGAGGCGCAGCTCATCATCGTGAGCCACCAGAAGCGGACCATGGAAGCGGCCGACGCGCTCTACGGCGTGACGATGACCCCGGGAGGCTCGTCCAAGGTGGTCAGCCAGAAGGTCCGCCGCGAGCCCTCTGACGCGGAGCCCGCCACAACTCCTGTCTGAGGAGACCACGGGGGTTCGGGCTCTCCAGGGTGACCCCGGGGGCATCGTCGGTCACCGGTCACCCCGTTAGGCTCCGACCCCATGCTCGCCCTCTGGATCGTCCTGGCCGTGGTGGTGGCGACGGTCGTCGTCGGCCTGGTCGTGGCCGTGCCCCGTCGCCGCCGGGGGCGGGGGCGGAGCGACCGTGGCTCTGGACCTGGCACGACGACATCTGGAACCGCGCCATTGGGAAGCACGGCGACCATCGACGCCCCCGTTGACACCGCCCCGGTCGAGGTCGAGCTGGCGCCAGTGGCGGCTCCCCCCGAGGAGCCCGAGCCCGACATCGGCCCTGCCCCGGACCTGCGCGAGCGGATGGGCAAGACCCGTGGGCTGTTCTCGGGGTACGTCCGGTCGCTGCGGACCCGGTCATCGGTCGACGACGAGGCGTGGGAGGACCTCGAAGAGGCATTGCTGCGGGCCGACGTCGGCGTGGCCACGACCACAGCGTTGCTCGAAGACCTCCGCTCCCGGGTTCGAGACGGCGAGCTACGGGGCGCCGATGCGGTCGTCGCCGCCTTGCGCGAGGACCTGCGTCGATCGCTCGACACCACCGCCGGCACCGGACTCTCACACGAGAGCGAGGGCACCTGCGTGTGGCTCTTTGTCGGCGTCAACGGTGTCGGGAAGACGACCACTATCGGGAAGGTGGCTCGACGCGAGAAGGCGGCCGGCCACTCGGTGCTCCTGGCCGCGGGCGACACCTTCCGGGCCGCCGCGGCCGAGCAGTTGGACCTGTGGGCGCAACGGACCGGCGTCGAGATCGTTCGGGGTGCGGAGGGAGGCGATCCCAGTGCCGTGGTGTTCGACGCCGTCCAACGGGCCGATGCGCGGGGCAAGGACCTCGTCCTCGCCGACACCGCCGGTCGGCTCCACACCAAGGTCAACCTGGTCGAGGAATTGAAGAAGATCCGGCGCGTCGCTGATCGCCCGCCCGGACACGTCAACGAGGTGCTTCTCGTGCTCGATGCCACCACGGGCCAGAACGGGCTCACCCAGGCGCGCCAGTTCCTGGACGCGGTCGGGGTAACCGGTGTCGTGCTCACCAAGCTCGACGGCTCGGCCAAAGGCGGGATCGTCATCGCCATCCAGCGTGAGTTGGGCCTGCCCGTGAAGCTGGTGGGGATCGGTGAAGGCCCCGATGACCTGGTGCCTTTTGACGCCGACGAATTCGTCGCCGCCCTGTTCGACTAGCGCGCGCAGAACCTCACGGCGTCGGGCGTCGAGCGCCCTGCGGGGCTCTGTCGGCCGATAACCTGAACCTCCGCATGTTCGACGCCCTGTCCGACCGACTCGAAGGGATCCTCGGCCGCCTCCGGAGTCGGGGCCGGCTCAGCGACGCCGATGTCGACGAGGCACTGCGAGAGATCCGCACCGCCCTGCTCGAGGCCGATGTCGATGTGGGCGTGGCCCGATCCCTCGTGGCCGGGATCCGGGCGCGCGTCGTCGGCGAGGAGCTGTCGAAGAGCCTGAGCCCGGGCCAGCAGGTGGTCAAGGCCGTCCACGACCAGCTCGTCGAGGTCCTCGGGGGCGAGACCCTGCGCCTCTCCTATGCCTCGGCACCACCGACGGTCATCCTCCTCGCCGGCCTGCAGGGATCGGGGAAGACCACCACGTCGGCCAAGCTCGCCCGGTGGTTCCGCCAACAGGGCCGAAACCCGCTGCTCGTGGGTGCGGACCTGCAGCGACCCGCCGCGGTCGAGCAATTGCGGATCCTCGGGGAGCAGGCCGGGGTGCCCGTCTTCAGCGAGCCCAGCGATCCGGTGGCGGTGGCGTCGGGAGGCCTGCGCGAGGCGCAGCGGCTCGGGCGCGACGTGCTCATCGTCGATACCGCGGGCCGCCTCGCCATCGACGAGGACCTCATGGACGAGGTGCGGCGGGTGTCGGGTGCGGTGTCTCCGCACTACACGTTCCTCGTGATCGACGCCATGACCGGCCAAGACGCCGTGGCCACGGCGCGCGCCTTTCACGACGCGCTGGCCCTCGACGGCGTCATCCTCACCAAGCTCGACGGCGACGCCCGGGGTGGTGCCGCGCTCAGTGTCAAGGACGTGGTGGGTCGGCCCATCGCGTTCGCGTCCACCGGCGAGCGCCTCGCTGACTTCGACCTCTTTCACCCCGATCGGATGGCGAGCCGGATCCTGGGCATGGGCGACGTGCTCACCCTCATCGAGCAGGCCGAGCGTGAGTTCGACCATGACATCGCCACAGAAGGCGCCACCAGGCTTCTCGAAGGGCGCTTCACCCTCGAGGACTTCTTGTCCCAGCTCCAGCAGGTGAAGAAACTCGGATCGCTCGGCGGGCTCCTCTCGCTCATGCCGGGGGTTCCCAAAGAGCTCAAGAACGCCGACATCGACGACGGGCAGGTGGCCCAGGTGGAGGCGATCATCCGGTCCATGACGCCGCGCGAGCGCGGGGAGCCCGGGCTCATCGACGGCTCGCGCCGGTCCCGGATCGCGCGCGGCAGCGGGACCAGCACCCAGGAGGTAAACCAGTTGCTGCGGCAATTCAAAGAGGCCCAGCAGCTCATGCGCTCCCCGGGCATGCTCGGTGGGATGCTCGGCGGGGGAGCCAAGGCCAAGATGGCCCAGGCCCTGGCCGAGCGCATGGGCGACCCTGCCGACCCCGGCCTGGCAGGTCTGGACTCTCTAGGCGCTGGAGGTCTAGGCGCCGGAGGTTTCGGTGGAGGGGGTCTGGGCGGGGCACTGGGACGGGGGTCCGGGTCCGGCCCCGGCGGAGGCGGGGGCGGGGGCGGGGGCGGTGCCAAGGGACGTCCGGGCTCGAAGAAGAAGAAGGGCGGTCGGGTCACCCCGAAGGGCGACAGAGGTCGGGCCGGCCGCTAGGAGTACCCGTCGAGTGGGCACGAAGACCCCGCCCGGAACGGCAAACGGGTCGGGGTTTCGACCCCTGTGCCGACGGCGGGCCACAATAGGAGGTCCGTGTCCCTCGAGTCCGAGGCGGCCACGGCGAGGAAGGCAGGGGAACAACCAGTGGCAGTGAAGCTCCGCCTCATGCGGATGGGCAAGAAGAAGCAACCGACCTATCGCGTCGTCGCGGCCGATAGCAGGTCGCCCCGAGACGGCCGGTTCATCGAAATCGTGGGGACTTACGCGCCCCGGGGTCGTTCCACGGCCGAGCCCGACGCCATTGTGAACATCGACAACGACAAGGCCCTCAAGTGGCTCCGCCAGGGCGCCCAGGCGACGGAGCGAGTCGAGAAGCTCCTGCGGACCTCGGGCGCATGGGACGAGTTCAAGCCGGGTTCGAAGTGAGCGAGGCGGGCCTCGACGACGTGGGCAACGTCAACGACGACGATGTCGACGACATGGCTGGCAACGACGTCGACGACATGGCTGGCAACGACGTCGACGACATGGCCGGCAACCGGGTCGACGACATGGTCGGCAACCGGGTCGAAGGTGGCGGCGCGCGGGCCGTGCTCGACTACATCGCCCGCTCGCTGGCCGCAGAGCCCGACGCGGTGCTGGTCGAGACCGACGAGTCGAGCCGTGGAGTGCGCTTTCGGATTCACGTGGCGCCCGGCGACATGGGTCGGATGATCGGTCGCCGCGGCCGCGTAGCTCAGGCGATCCGCACCGTGGTGCGGGTGGCGGGATCGCGCGAAGGGGTTGACACCAACGTCGACTTCGTCGACGACTGACGATCCCGGACGCGACGCCGGAACGCCGGCGTCGGTCGAGGGGTTGCTCGAGGTCGGGCGCGTCGGCAAGGCGCACGGACTGACCGGTGAAGTGGTCGTCGCCCTCGTGAGCAATCGTCCCGAGCGGGTCGTGGTGGGGTCGACGTTTCTCACCGACGACGGCGAGCTGCGCATCGAGGCCTCTCGCCCCTTCGCCGACAATTGGCTCATGACCTTCGCGGGTGTCGACAGCCGCGAGCGGGCCGAGGCTCTGCGCGGGACCGTGTTGCGGGGTCGTCCCCTCGAAGACGACGATGCGTGGTGGGTCCACGAGTTGATCGGCTCCGAGGTCCTCGACACCGCCGGGGTCCGCCTGGGCACGGTTGCGGGCGTCCTCGCCAACCCGGCCAGCGACCTCCTCGAGCTCGACGGGGGAGCTCTCGTCCCCTTGCGGTTCGTCGTCGAGCGTTCGGCGGGTCGCGTGGTGGTCGAGGTGCCGGCCGGTCTCCTCGACCTTTCCGGGCGCGAGGGCGGGCCGTGAGGATCGACGTCTTTACGATCTTCCCCGACCTCGTCGAGCACTACTGCGTGGGCTCGCTGTTGGGCCGGGCCCGGGACCAGGGACTGCTCGACATCCGGGTCCATGATCTGCGGGCCGGTGCCGGAGACCCCAGGCGTTCGGTCGATGACTCGCCCTTCGGTGGAGGTGCGGGGATGGTGCTCGCCCCCGGGCCCGTGTTCGCCGCGGTCGAGGCCGTGGTGCCACCACGCCCGCTGTATCTCCTCGCCCCGGGTGGGCGCCGGCTCGACCAGCGTCTCGTCGAGGAGCTGGCCGCCACGAGATCGTCGAGCTCGGGAGGATTCTCGCTGTTGTGCGGCCGCTACGAAGGAGTCGACCAGCGGGTCACCGACCACCTCGTCGACGGGGAGCTGTCGATCGGGGACTACGTGCTCGGTGGGGGGGAAGTGCCGGCGCTGGCGATCATCGAAGCGGTGGCCAGACTGGTCCCCGGCGTCATGGGCAACGAATCCTCGGCACTCGACGAGAGCTTCAGCGCCGGCCTCCTCGAATATCCCCAGTACACCCGGCCGGCGGAGTTCCGGGGTTGGGCCGTGCCCGAGATCCTCTTGAGCGGGGACCACGGTCGGATCGCCCGGTGGCGTCGAGCCATGGCGCTGCGGCGGACCCTGGACCTGCGCCCGGACCTCCTCGAGACGGCCGGTGGTTTGGCCGAGAGAGACCGCCGCCTCCTCGAGGACCTCGCCGACGAGGGCTCCTCGACCCACCGAGCGACGCCGTCGTAGTGCGGAGGGGTCCAGAGCGCGGCTAACGTGGCGTGCTTGGCAGCCTCGGCACGGCTGGGCCGCCCCTCCCTGTGGTGGCCCTGGTGGGCGCTGCCCGAGCCGCTCGGAGTTGGACCTGTGAAGGGACGCGCGTCATGAATCCCACCGACATCGTCGATCGTGAGAATCTGAGAGACGACGTCCCTGATTTTCGGCCGGGTGACACCTTGAAGGTGCACGTCCGCGTGGTCGAGGGCAATCGCGAGCGCACCCAGGTGTTCCAAGGAGCCGTCATCCGACGCCAGGGCACCGGCGCCCGCGAGACCTTCACCGTGCGCAAGCTGAGCTTCGGTGTCGGCGTCGAGCGCACCTTTCCCGTCCATTCGCCGATCCTGGCCAAGATCGAGGTCGTCACCCGCGGCGACGTGCGCCGGGCCAAGCTCTATTACCTGCGAGGTCGCGTGGGCAAGGCCGCCAAGATCAAAGAGAAGCGAGCTGCGCGCACCTAGTGCGCATCGTGGCTCTCGGGTCGACGCGGAAGTAGCCCAGGGACGATGAGCGAAGAAGACCTCGAACGGTACGAGGCCGAGATCGAGTTGGCACTTGTTCAGGAGTACCGGACCGTGCTCCCACTGTTCAACTACGTGGTCGAGAGCGAGCGTCGGTTCTATCTGGCCAACGAGGTGAAGGTCACCGTGCGAGACGGGACGTCGCCGACCTGCGTCGAGCTCGAGTTGGACGACGCCTGGGTGTGGGACATGTACCGCCCGGCGCGCTTCGTGCCCCATGTCCGCGTCCTCACCTTCCGGGACGTGAACGTGGAACGACTTCCCGACCGCGACAGCTGACAGGCCGTGGCCGAATCCCGCCGTGGCGCTCTGGGCGTGCGCGGCGAGGAGGCCGCCGTGGCGTGGTATCGGAGCGCTTCATATGACGTGCTCGATCGCAACTGGCGCTGCCCCGAGGGCGAGCTCGACATCGTGGCTCGCAGTGCGCAGGGTGACGTCCTCGTGTTCTGCGAAGTGAAGACCAGAACCTCGGCGCGATACGGGTCCCCGTTCGAGGCTGTCACTTCGGCCAAGCAACGCCGGGTGCGAAGCCTGGCGAGGTTGTGGCTGCGTCGTGCGAGCCGCACCGGCGCGGCGTACGAGACCATCCGCTTCGACGTCGCGGCGGTGACGATCGGGGTGGGCGGGGACCTCGAGGTTGAGGTCCTCCCCGACGCCTTCTGAGTCGACCCCGACCCGCCGAGGCCCGGTGCGCCGCCTGGGTGGGGCTGGTGGCGGTGGGTATGGTGTCGCCGTGAGCACCGAGACCATCATCGTGGAGCGCGACGGCGGGATCGTGACCGTCACGCTGAACCGCCCCGAGCGAAAGAACGCCGGCACCGGCCTCATGTGGCGGGAGCTGTCGGACACCTTCGCCGAAGTGGCCCGACGGCGAGACGACCGTGTCGTGGTGGTGACCGGCGCGGGGGGAGCGTTCTGCTCGGGCGCGGACATCGCCGATCCGAGCGGCGTGAGCGGCGACCCCACCGATCCCCACATCGTCCGGATGCAGTTCTTCGGTCAGGTCATGCTGGCCTTGCACAAGCTCCCCAAACCCACCATCGCCAAGATTCGGGGGATCGCGGCGGGGGCGGGCATGAGCCTCGCCCTCGGGTGTGACCTGACCGTGGCGTCGGACAACGCCCGGTTCTCCGAGATCTTCGCCCGCCGTGGCCTCTCGGTCGACGGTGGTTCGTCGTGGTTGCTGCCCCGGCTGGTGGGTCTGCACAAGGCGAAGGAGCTGGCCTACTTCGCCGACATCCTGTCTGCGCAAGAGGCGGCCAACTACGGACTGCTCAACCGCGTCGTCGCCGACGACGAGCTCGATGCCTTCGTCGACGGCTGGGCGCGTCGACTGGCCGAGGGCCCGCCCTTGGCGCTGGCCATGACCAAGACACTGCTCGACAACTCGATGTCGGTGACCATGGCCCAAGCGCTCGAGGACGAGGCCCGGTGTCAGACCATCAACTTCTCGAGCGAGGACACCGGCGAGGCCATGCGGGCCTTCGCCGAGAAACGGGAGCCGAGGTTCAAGGGTCGTTGAGGGCGCCACTGGTCCCGTTGGCTGTGCTTTGCGTGCTGGCGGGCGCGTGCGGGCAGTCCGGCGAACACCTGATCGGCCCTCCCAGCGGCGGGGCGCCGACCACCGGGGCCCGAGGCCCGGGCTACATGGTCCAGTCGGGCAAGGTGAAGGGGCTCGGGACCGTCCTCGTCGACGGCTACGGGCTCACGCTGTATCTCTTCGTCCCTGATCACGATTCGGGGCGGTCGACGTGTTTCGGGTACTGCGCCACCCAGTGGCCTCCCGCCACCTTGCCCTCGGGAGTCACCACTGCGGTGATCGGTGGATCGGTGGACAGGGCCTTGATCGGGACGACGCGACACGGCACCACGCTGCAGGTCACCTACAACGGATGGCCGCTGTACCGCTGGATCGGGGACACCGCGTCGGGGCAGTCGACGGGCGAGGGGATCCGGAACTCGGGTGGCCTCTGGTACGCGGTGAGCATCGACGGTCAACCCGTCGTGCACTGAGCAGTCGTGGAGCAAACCGAGACGGCCGAGCTCGCTCCGACCGAGCCCGCTGCTCGCCGGGTCCGTGCGAGATTCATCGCCGTGGCCCTGTGGCCGGGGCTCGGCCGAAAGATCTTTCGCGAGGCCGTCGAGGACCGAATCACCACCAGCGCGGCGAGCTTGGCCTTCCACTGGTTCCTGGCCATCTTTCCAGCCACCCTGGCCGCCGTCGCTCTGGTCGGGATCGTCGGGTTGTCGGCATCGCAGCTTCGGAGCCTCGTCCACGGCGTGAACGTGGTCCTGCCCGTGCAGATGTCACAGACGATCGACGAGGCACTGCGCAACCCCACCAAGGGTGCGGGCGGGGGAGTCGAGGTGGCGCTGGGTCTGGCCGTGGCGTTGTGGAGTGCGGTGGAGGCGATGGCGGCTCTCCAGGTCGGCTTGGACGTGGCCTTCGAGGTCAGCTCCGACCGCGGCTTCGTCCGTCGGCGGTTGGTGGCGGTCCCACTCCTCGTCCTGACCGTTGTGCTCGGGGGTGCCGCCTCGGGCCTGTTGGTCCTCGGTGACCCGATCCGGGCCCTGCTCCCGTCGTCGGTGGCGCTGGCCCGGTCGACCTCCGACGCGGCCTGGTCGGTCATTCGTTGGGCCGGAGCCATGGCATTGGTCGTGTTGCTCTTGTCGACCTATTACTCCTTCGGACCCAACCGGAAGAGGAGCCGCCTGCAGTGGATGAGCCCGGGCGCGGTCGTCGCCGCGGTGGGTTGGCTCGGGGCGTCGGCCGCGTTCTCCTTCTATCTCAATCACTTCGGCCACGAGTCGCGTGCCTATGGCGCCTTTGCCGGTGTGGCCGCTCTGCTCTTGTGGCTGTACCTGACGGGACTCGTCGTCATGCTCGGCGCCGAGCTCGACTGCGAGCTCACCCGCGTTCCCGATGCGGTGGTCGCGGCCGAAGCCTGACACACCCGACCGGTACGTTCCGAGGAGCACCTCGCGTGGCCGGTGCGACTCTCATGGCTCGCTTCCTGTCGGAACGACGCGGGGATCCCGTGTCGTCGCACTGTGGAGCCCTGCCATGCTTGCTCGTATTCCTTCGGCCACCCTGCACGGGGTGGACGGCCGTCCCGTGTCCGTCGAGGTCCATGTCTCGGCAGGCTTGCCCGGCTTCACCGTCGTCGGGCTACCCGACGCGGCCGTACGGGAGTCGCGCGACCGTGTTCGAGCGGCATTGCTCTCGAGTCGTCTGTCGTGGCCCTCGCGGCGGGTCACGGTCAATTTGGCGCCGTCGGGTGTGCGAAAGACAGGTGCGGGGCTCGACCTCCCCATCGCCATCGGACTGCTCGTGGCCGCCGAAGCGCTTCCGTCCCGATGCGTCGAAGACGTCGGTTTCGTGGGTGAATTGGGCCTCGACGGGTCGGTCCGTCCTGTTCCGGGCATCGCGTCCTTGGTGGCTTCGATCGACGCGCGGGACATCGTCGTGCCCGTGGCCGCGTCGGCCGAGGCGGCGTTGGTGGCAGGTGAGCGTGTCCGAACCGCATCCACGGTGGCCGAGGTGGTGGCGGCCTTGCGGGGCCAGGGCAAGTGGGCGGATACCTCGGGTGTCGTGGCGGGGGCCCCGACGGCGAACGAGCCCGACCTCCTCGAGGTTCGCGGTCAGGTGGTGGCTCGCCGGGCGCTCGAGATCGCTGCTGCGGGTGGTCACCACCTCTTGTTGGTGGGAGCACCGGGCTCGGGTAAGACGATGCTCGCCACCCGTCTGCCGGGCATCCTCCCCGACCTGGACCGGGACGAGGCGCTCGAAGTGCTTCGCATCCATTCCGCCGCCGGCACGTCGGCGGGACCGGGCACATTTCCCTCACGTCCGCCCTTTCGGGCCCCCCATCATGGCGCCACCGAAGTGGCCGTCGTGGGTGGCGGGACATCGTGGCTTCGTCCGGGCGAGATCTCCTTGGCCCATGCCGGGGTGCTCTTTCTCGACGAGCTCGGCGAGTTCCCGGCGACAGTCCTCGACTCCCTGCGCCAACCGCTCGAGGAACAGGTGATCCGGGTGCGGCGCGCCCGAGGTGCGATCGACTTCCCGGCTCGGTTCCTCCTGGTGGGCGCCATGAACCCCTGCCCGTGCGGTGAAGGAGGCTTGCCCGGCGCCTGTCGGTGCACCGAGGTCATGCGCCGCCGGTATCTCCGCCGGTTGTCCGCGCCCTTGCTGGACCGCTTCGACCTTGCCATTACCCTCGGCCGTCCTGACGTCGAGGACCTGTTGGGTGGCCCACCCGGTGACTCCTCCGAGGTGGTGGCACGGCGCGTCGTGCAGGCCCGGGCCATGGCTCGGGAGCGGGGCGTGCGATGCAACGCAGAGCTCCGGTTCGACGCCGTTGACGGTCCGTGCACCTTGTCGGCGGACGGGGCGGCCCTGCTCGAGCGAAGGTTGCGATCGGGCTCGCTCTCGGCGCGGGGGTTGCATCGGGTTCGTCGAGTGGCCCAGACCATCGCCGATCTCGATGGCGATCGTGGCGTGGACGAGCGACACGTGGCCGAAGCGCTGCAGCTTCGCTCGGCGCGCACGGCTCTCGTGTCGGAGCCCGGACGGTGACCACCGTGTCGGCATGCAACGAGGACGAGCTTTACGGCGCCGGACTCGCCGCTCTGGGGGCGTCGCCAGGAATGCTGCGGAAGTTCCTCGATGGCTACGGCGCAAGAGAAGCCTGGGAGGCGATCGCACGCGGACGTCATCGCGCCGATCCCGGGCGCCGGTGGCGCACCAAGGCGGTCCCACAACTGCTCGACGCCGTGGGGGAATCGTGCGCGCAGGCAGGAGTGTCGGTCATGATCCTCGGACAACCGGGATATCCACCCGCCCTGGCCGATGATGGCCAGGCCCCGGCCGTGCTCTTCGGCTTGGGCGAGGTGGCGACCCTCGAGGGCAAGCCCCGGGTGGCGGTAGTGGGGACGCGCTCGGCCACCCCCTACGGGTTGGGTGTGGCCACCGAGCTCGGGCGCGACCTGACGAGCTCGGGTGTGGTCGTCGTCTCTGGAGGTTCGCTCGGGATCGACGCCGCCGCGCACGGCGGTGCGCTCGGTGTGGATGGCGGTACCGCCACTGTTGCGGTCCTGGGTACCGCGCTCGACGCCCCCGCCTCCCGCTCGCAATCGGCCTTGCGCGTCGCACTGGGACAGCGCGGCACCGTCCTGTCGGAGATCCCCCCCGGTGCCCACAGCGCGCGGTGGTGGTTCGCGGTGCGCAACCGGGTCATCGCCGCACTGGCCCATGTCGTGGTGGTGGTGGAGTGTCACCATGGCGGGGGATCGCTCAACACCGTGAGCGCCGCCCTGGCTCGAGGAGTCACGGTCACCGCGGTCCCGGGCTCGATCCGGAGCCCCGCGTCGGCCGGTACCAACCGCCTCCTGGTGGAAGGAGCCGCCCCGGTGCGCGACGTGGACGACGTCCTGACCGCCGTCGAGCTCCCCGTGGTGGGTCACTGCGACATCACCCCACCCCGCCGACCTCCTGCCCGGCCGCGCCCCCCTCGGCCCGGGGCGACGACCCGTCTCGGAGCCAGAGCCAGCCGGGTGGCGCGGGCCCTGGACCAGGACCCGGCCACCCTCGACGTGGTGGTCCGGCGCAGCGGGCTCGGTCTGGGGGAGGTCTCGCTGGCGCTCGAGGAGCTCTCCGACGCCGGTCTCGCCGTCGGAGAGAGGGGGTGGTGGTCCAGACCTCGGAGTTGACCCGGTGGTGACGCAGTGGGCTGGGATCGCCGGCGCGAGCCCCGATTCGCGCTCCTCTGACCTGGGACGACACGGTGACAGCAACGGAGCGGGCCCAGGGCGCCGACCCCGGGAACCTGCCAGCGCGACGACGCTCGGCTCAGAGGGCCCGATGGGGGCGAAAACCTCAAGGAGATCGGCGGGTCCGTCGATACGAATAGGCGCGAACTGGCTGCTCATAGCACTGGGGGGTTGAGGAATGTCAGCTGGGGAACCGGGGGGGCCTGAGGCGGTTGTCGCTTCGAGTTGGAGCGGTCATCCCTCCGAGATCACCACGACGGGACGACCCTCCAAGCGGGCCGGGCTGAGTCCCTACATCCTCGGGTACGCCATGGGGCCCGCCGCCCTCGCCACGCTTCTCTTCCTGCGACGTTTCGGCGTGGTCGCCCACGTGCCGGTGTGGCTCTGGCTGGTCGTCTTTGCGGCCATCCCGGCGGGGAGCGTCGCCCTCGAATTCCTGTGCCGCCGCCACCCGAGCACGCTCTGGCTCAACGCCAGGGTGGCTTGGCACGCCGCAGCGGTGACGGCGGTCATCTACCTGAGCGGATGGGGCCCGGTCCTCACCGCAGCCTTCGCCTTCGTGGCGCTCGAGAACGTCTCCCACGACGGGTCCCGGACGTGGCGGCGCACAGCGCTGTGGAGCCTCCTCGGCATCGCCGTGGGTCAGGTGGCCATCTGGCAGCACTGGGCGCCCTCGTTCCTCTCCGTCGGCAAGAGCGAGGCTCTCGGGCTCATGGGCGCATTCGTGCTCTTGTTCGTCATCCGCATGGCCGGGGCGACGATCGAGCAGAAGGAGGACGCCGAGACCTCCATGCGCGTCAGCGAGGAGCGCTTCCGCTCTCTCGTCCAGAACTCCACCGACACCACCTTCGTGATGGGTGCCGAGGGTCGAATCTTCTACGCGAGCCCTGCCACGCTGTCGCTGTTCGGGCGCAATCCCGAGGACGTCCTCGGCCTGCGCGCCACCGAGCTCGTCCATCGCGAGGACCGTCCTCGCGTAGAGGCGCAGCTGTCCGCGCTGATCAACAGCGTGACGGTGACCGAGCCCATCCAATTCCGCGTCGAGCACGCCGATGGCACCTACCGGTTCGCCGAGGCGGTCGTGAGCAACCTGCGCGACAACCCCTCTGTGGCCGGATACGTGGGCAACCTGCGAGACATCACCGAGCGCAAGGAGGCCGAGTCCCAACTCCTCCACGTGGCACTCCATGACCCGCTGACCGGGCTCCCCAACCGCACCCTGATCCTCGACCGCGCCGACCAGATGCTCGTCCGCTCACGACGCGAGTACCGACCCGTGGCGGCGATGTTCGTGGACCTGGACAACTTCAAGGACATCAACGACTCGCTGGGCCATGATGCGGGCGACAAGGTACTGCAGGCCGTGGCCCGTAGGTTCGTGGGCATCCTGCGAGAGAGCGACACGGTGGGAAGACTCGGTGGCGACGAGTTCGTCGTCCTGGCCGAGGGGGCGTCGCTCGGTGCGGGGCCGGAGATGGTCGCTGAGCGGCTCCATGACGCGCTACGCGAGCCCTTCGAGATCGAGGGCTACGCCTCGGTGTCGCTCACGGTGACCGCCTCCATCGGGATCGCGGGCGGCCAACGCAACTCGGCCTCCGAGCTCCTCCGTGACGCCGACATCGCCCTCTACCGGGCCAAGGCTCTCGGCAAGAACCGCTCGGCGCTGTTCCAGCCCGAGATGCAGACGGCCGTGCTCGACCGCATCGAGCTCGACGCCGACCTGCGTTGCGCTCTGGCCGAAGAGCAGTTCTTCCTTCTCTACCAACCGGTCTTCGACCTGGACCACGTGCGTGTCTCGGGCGTCGAAGCCCTCGTCCGTTGGCGTCATCCGGTCCGCGGTGTGGTCCCACCCGACCAGTTCATCCCCATGCTCGAAGACTCCGGTCTCATCGTGGACGTCGGGCGCTGGGTCTTGTTCGAAGCCTGTCGACAGGCCGCCCAGTGGCACCGGCGCGGCTTCAAGCTGTCAATGTCGGTCAACGTCTCGATGCGCCAGCTCGAGATCCACGCTTTCGTGGACCACATCAAAGAGGCCCTGGCCGAAACCGGTCTGGACCCGACCACCCTCGTGATCGAGATCACCGAGAGCACGCTCATGCGCGACGCCGATGCCACGGTCCGACGACTCCGCGAGATCAAGGACCTCGGTGTCCAGGTGGCCATCGACGACTTCGGCACCGGCTACTCCTCTCTCGCCTATCTCCGCCAGTTCCCCGTCGATGCCCTTAAGATCGACCGCTCCTTCATCGCCGCCATGGCCGATTCACCAGAGTCCGGCGCCCTCATCCACACCCTGGTGGAACTAGGCCGGACCCTCGGGCTCGAGACCCTGGCCGAGGGGATCGAGGACAACGACCAGCTGGCCAAGCTCCAAGCCGAGCAGTGCGACCGGGGCCAGGGATTTCTCTTCTCCAAGCCCATCGAGGCCGAGGCCATCGAGGCCTTCCTTCTCGAAGCAGCCGAGTCCAGTCGCGCCGCCGCCATCGCGCCGCCGACGCCGGCCCAGGCGGAACTGTCCCCGGGGACCTCCGCCACCACCGAGCCCTCGGTGTTGGCGTCGGGCATCGGCTCCAACTCCTGAGCCTGAACCCCTAATCTCCGCGCCGGGCGGCGCGTCCGGAGAATCGATCGGGGACTCTCGTGCACTGGGTGGTCGACGGCATGAACCTCATCGGCTCTCGCCCTGACGGTTGGTGGCGCGATCGCGCCGGGGCCCGGCGCCGACTCGTCACCCAGCTCGCCACGCTGGTCGGGCCCAACGTCGAGGTGACGGTGGTCTTCGACGGCCGCGCCGGCCCCGGCGAGGTAGGCGCCGCTGACGCCGCCGGCGTGACGGCGCGCTTCGCGCCCGGCGGTCCCAATGCTGCGGACCACGCCATCGTGGCGCTCTTGCCGTCGCTGTTGCCCCCTTCGGGCCACGAAACCGAGGTCACCGTGGTCACGTCGGACGCGGCCCTGGCCGACTCGGTCCGACGCACAGGGGTGGCCGTGGTCGGGGTGCGAGCCTTTCGAGAGCTGCTCCCGGATGCCGACGAGCCGGGATCTCGGGGTGGTCGCTAAGGGGGGGCCATGGCCGGCAAGGCGTCGAGCGGAGCCACCGCACTCCGACCCAACGCCTCGGCGACCGCGGTGTTGGTGAGATGTCCCGACGCGCACAGCACTCCGGCGGCCAGGGCGGGGTCCGACGCCACCGCGTCGCGCACGCCTCGATCGGCGACGGTCAGGGCATAGGGAAACGTGGCGTTGGTTAGCGCGTACGTCGAGGTGTGGGGAACCGCGGCGGGAATGTTCCCCACCCCGTAGTGCAGAACCCCGTGACGAACCACCACGGGATGTTCGTGAGTGGTCTCGACCGTCGTTTCGATGCAGCCACCCTGGTCGACGGCCACATCGACGATGACCGACCCGGGCACCATGCCCCGGACCATCTCCTCGGTGGCGACGACCGGGGCCCGGCCCCCGGGAACGAGCACGGCCCCGATGACGAGATCGGCGTCGCGCATGGACCGTTCCACCACGGCCTGACTCGAGGCCAGGGTCATGATCCGGCCCCGGTGGATCTGGTCGACCACCCGCAGCCGGTCGAGGTCGCGGTCGATGAGGATGACCTCGGCCTCCATGCCCTGGGCGATCCACGCCGCGTTGGTCCCCACCGTGCCGGCCCCGATCACCACGACACGGGCGGGACGCACGCCGGGGGCGCCGCCGAGAAGGACGCCGCGCCCGCCGTTGCCCCGTTCCAGGTAGTGGGCGCCGATCTGCGGCGCCAGACGCCCCGCCACCTCGCTCATGGGCGCCAACAGCGGCAGTCCGCCCGACGCGGCCCGCACCGTCTCGTACCCGATGGCGGTCGTCCCCGCCTCCAAGAGGGCATCGGCGACGCCGGGGTAGGCGGCAAGATGCAAGAAGGTGAACAACAATTGGTCAGCCCGCAGCAGCCCGTACTCCTCGCGCTGAGGCTCTTTCACCTTGAGGACGAGATCCGCTCCCCATGCCTCGGTGCTAGTCACGAGCTCGGCGCCTGCGGCGGCGAAGTCGTCATCGGCGATGGCCGACCCCGCCCCCGCCCCGGTCTCGACCAGGACCCGATGGCCGTGGTTGGTGAGCTCGCGAGCCCCGTCGGGGGTGAGGGCGACGCGATTCTCTCCGGGCTTTGCCTCGGTCGGCACCCCGACGATCACGAAATCGACCCTACTGTCCATGACACTCTCTGCCACTTGATGGACTGTCTGCCACCTGTTGGGACCCTCACTGACCTCTCCCTTGACGAGCGAGGTCCCCGTCCCTAAGTTGCGTGGGAAGCGTTCAGTATCCGGATCTAGTGTTCGAAATATCGAACACGGAGTGTGACATGGGGGTGGGTGTGAAGCTCGACCTGCTGTATGAGATCGACGTGCCCAAGCCGTGGCCCGGGGAGCACCCCTGGGGCCAGCGCAAGGCCGAGCAGGAGGCCTACGCCGAGGCGCTCGAGCAGATCAAGTTGGCCGACACCCTCGGCTTCCACACCGTCTGGCACGTCGAGCACCATTTCCGCGAGGGCCGGTCGCACTCACCCGCCCCCGAGGTCATCATCGGCGCGCTGTCCCAGGCGACGAAGAACCTCCGCCTCGGCTTCGGCGTGGTCCTCATGCCCCATCAGTTCTGCCACCCCGTCCACGTGGCCGAGAAGGTCGCCACCGCGGACGTCCTGTCGGGTGGACGCGTGGAATGGGGAACGGGCCGCTCGACCCCCATGGAGCAGACCGCCTTCCACGTCCCGGTGGAGGAGAGCCGGGCCGAGTGGCAAGAGGCCATCGAGGCCACCGTCCAGGCCTGGCGCGAGGAGTACTTCGAGTTCCACGGCAAGTACCTCGATTTCCCCCGTCGCATGGTGACGCCGAAGCCCGTTCAGGTCCCCCACCCCCCGGCCTGGATGGCCGCCACCTCGGACGGCTCGGCCGCCGTGGCCGGCAAGTTGGGGATGGGACTGCTCTCGTTCTCGATCATGCAGCCCATCACCAAGATGGCCGAGCACATCAAGCAGTACCGCGAGGGGGCCAAGAACCCCACGCCGCTCACCGAGGTCACCACCAACAAGGTGGCCGCTTACACCCTCGTCCACTGTGCGGACTCCATGGAACAGGCCGAGGCCAACGGCATCTGGGACTCGGTGTGGTGGTGGTACAAGAACCTGGCCGAGTTCATCTTGGAGTGGGAGGTGCCCCATCTCTCCGACGAGGAGAAGGAGAAGATGTTCCCCTTGCTCAAGCGTCAGATCGAGGGCAAGTTCGATCCCAAGTGGTTCTCCGAAGCCGACATGATCATCGTCGGCGACCCCGAGACCTGTGTCGAGAAGATGGTGAAGTACGCCGAGCTCGGTGTGGACCAGCTCATCTGCTACGTCCAGTTCGGCTACCTGAGCCACGAGTCGATCATGCGCACCATCGAGCTCCTCGGGACCAAGGTCATCCCCGAGCTCGAGAAGCGCGACATCCAAGCGTCGGTCACCGTCACCGGCTGATCGGTCTCCGGGCGGCCCGAGGACCCATGACCCGTTCTGACGACACTGCGGTCCCCGATTATCCGGGGATGCTCCGCATCGACGGCCGGGGCGTGGTCGTCATCGGTGCGGGCCAGGGGATCGGCCGCCAGACGAGCCATGCTCTGGTCCAGGCCGGGGCCAAGGTCCTCTGTGTCGACCTCGACCCCGATCTGGCCAACGACATCGCCACCGAAGTCGGCGGGGTGGCCTGGGTCGGCAACGCCACGGTCCGGGCCGACGCCGAGCGGCTCTTCGCCGAGGCGCCCGGGCTCCTGGCCGGGATCGGGGCCACTGGTCTCGGTGGCATTGTCGACATCGTCGGCATGGCCCAGTACCGGGGCCTGCTCGACATGGACGACGAGTTGTGGGACTGGCACCACGACATCGTCCTCCGCCACGCCTATCTGGCTGTGTCGGTCGGGGGGAAGGCGCTACGCGACGCGGGCGGTGGTGTCATGGTCTTCGTGGCTTCGGCGTCGGGGCTCACCGCCGCGCCCCGTCACGCCGCCTACGGCGCAGCAAAGGCAGGGCTCATCGGCCTGGTCCGGTCGGCCGCGGTCGAGCTGGGCCCGATCGGCATCCGCGTCAACGCGGTGGCGCCGGGCATCGTCTGGACACCGCGGGTGTCGGGATACCTTGGCGACAAGGGCAAGGCCGTCAACGCCGCCAACTCGCCGCTCGACCGCGTGGCGCTGCCCCAGGACATCGCGGCCGCCATCGTCTTCCTCGCCTCGGACCTGTCGGCCTACGTGAACGGTCAGGTGCTGTCGGTCGACGGTGGGGTGGGGGTGAAGTTCCCCTACCCGGTGCCCGATCACCTGTGACCGGCCCGTGACCGAGCAACCGGTGACCGCACAACCGGTGACCGCACAACCGGTGACCGCACAACCGGTGACCGCACAACCGGTGACCGCACAACGGGTCACCACCTCGAGGCCGGGTCGGTCGCCCGATGTCGAACCCTTCCTGGCGGGCTGCGCGTGGCGCGCCGTCGCCGGAGTTCCCTACCCGCGCTTTGATCCCCGAGACGCGTCTCGCATCCCCGCCGACACCTGGCTCTGCGCCCAGATCCCGGCCGGCGTCCGCCTCGAGCTCGTCGGCGACGCCTCGGCCATTACCCTCGACTACGTCACGGCCACTGACGATCTCGGTTACCGAGGCCCGGGGGCGGGAACCACCTTCGCCTTGTGGCGCGCCGGCGAGCAGGTCGACGAGCAGCCTGCGCTCCTCGGCGCCGGGACGGTGACTCTCTCGTTGGGCTCGGCACGAGGCCAAGTGCCTGCCGTCGTCTATCTCCCCGAAGGCATGCGGCCCGAAGTCCTGGCGATCCGCGCCGTGGGGGGCTCGATCGAGCCCGCGCCCCGGGGCCCACGCTGGGTCGCCTACGGCGACTCGCTCCTCGAGGGTTGGGTGGCGAGCGCGCCGGCCCTGGCCTGGGGAGCGCTAGCGGCGCGACGACACGGCCTCGATCTCGTCAACCTCGGCTACGCCGGCTCGGCTCGGGGCGAGATCCCCTGTGCCGAGGCCGTGGCCGGATTGCCGGCCGACGTCATCTCGATCTCGCACGGGACCAACTGCTGGACCCGGACCCCCCACAGCGCGGGCATGATGCTCGAGACCACCCGGGCCTTCCTCGACATCGTCCGCCAGGGCCACCCCGACACGCCCATGGTGGTGGCGAGCCCCGTCCTCCGTCCCGACGCCGAGACGACGCCCAACCGGTTGGGAGCGACCTTGGCCGACCTCCGTGCCGCCATGGAAGAAGTGGTCCAGGCTCGCATCGACGCCGGCGACGACGCGCTCGTTCTGATACCCGGAGCCGCGGTGATCACCGCCGAGCACCTGGCCGACGGCATCCATCCCGGCGACGAGGGCCAGGCCCGCCTGGCCGAGGTCTTCGGCGCTGCCATCGCCGCCGCGGTTCGCCCCGGGGCTGCTGGTCATCCCGGGCATGGGGACTGAGCATTGGCCGGGTCGCCGTCTGTGGAGCGGGTGGTCACGGTGATCGACTTCCTGGCCTCGCGGCCCGGCGAGTCCTTCGGGCTCTCCGAGCTCGCCCGCGCCCTGGGCATGTCCAAGGCGACCGCCCACGGCGTCTGCACCACCTTGACCGGGTCGGGATGGCTGTTGCGCCACCCCGTGGACAAGACCTACACCCTCGGCCCCGCCCTCATCGCCGCGGGTCACGCCGCCGGGGCGCGCCAGCTCGACCTCGTCGACCACGCCCGGCCCGAGATGGAGGACCTCGCCGCGCAGCTCGGCGCGCAGGTGGTGGCCTCGAGCACCGTCGGAGACGAGATGGTCCTTTTGGCCACGGCGGGGCGACCGGGGCCGATGTGGCTCACCTTCACCGTCGGCCAGCGCGTGCCCCTGACCCCGCCCCTGGGGACGGTCTTTCTGGCCTGGGCCGGGCCCGACGCAGTCGAGGAATGGCTGGACCGGTTGGGCCCCGGGGCCAGGCTCGACGACAAGGTGCGGTTGCGCGCTGCGCTGGCCGTCATCCGCGAGCGTGGCTACGCGCTCAACCTCGAGGCCGTGGCCAACTTGAAGCTGAGCCGTGCCCTGTCGGGTCGCGACGCGCGTCGCCGGGCCCTGGCGGTGGCCGTGGAGGACTTCGCGCACGAGGAGTACCTCCTTCAAGAGCTCGAGGAAGGTGCGACCTACCGGTTGAGTCAGATCTCGGCTCCGGTCTTCGGGGCCGACGGTGCGGTGGCCTTGGCCCTCACTGTCGTGGGTCTGCCCGAGAAGCTCACGGGCGAGGAGATCCCGCGCTTCGGCGACGCCCTACTCGGCGCGGCCCGACGCGTCACGGCGTCGATCCACGGGAGCGCACCTCAGTGAACCCCGAGGCGCTCGCCGCCTTCGACCTGACCGGGCGGGTGGCCGTTGTCACGGGCGCGGCGTCGGGCATCGGCCGGGCCTCGGCGGTGTTGCTCGGCGCGGCGGGCGCAGCGGTGCTCTGCGCCGATCTCGACCTCGACGGAGCCGAGGCCACCGCGACGCAGCTCGAGGAGGGCGGCGGGCGGGCGCTTTCCCGGCGTGTCGACGTGACGGTGGGCGGTGCGCTCGACACCCTCGTCGACGCGGCGGTCACCGAGCTTGGGGGCCTCGATGTCATGGCCAACGTCGCCGGCATCATCCTCCAGGCTCCGGTCGTGGACTTCGACGACGCTGCCTTCGAACGCATCATGGCCGTGAACCTCACCGGAGTCTTTCGGGGATGTCGTGCCGCGGCCCGTGTCATGAGCGCGCAGGGCTCGGGCTCGATCGTGAACATGGCATCGGCCGCCATCGACACCCCGTCACCGGGTCTGGGCGGCTACGGCATGGCCAAGGCGGCCGTGGTGCAGCTCACCCGGGTGCTCGCCACCGAGATGGGGCCCCTCGGGGTGCGGGTCAACGCGGTGGCGCCGGGGTTCGTGGAGACCGCCATGACGAGCCGGCGCTTCGTCTCGAGCGACGGCACGGTCGACGAAGCCCATCGCCAGAAGGTCCTCGACGCCGTGGCGCGGTCCACTCCGCTGCGCACGGTGGGACGTCCCGAGGACGTCGCCCACGCCGTGTTGTTCCTGGCCTCGGAGGCGTCGCGTTTTGTGACCGGACAGATCCTCCGCCCCAATGGCGGCGTGGCGATGCCATGGTGAACGCTGTGGTTGAAGACGGGCAAGCCCGAGAGGAGCGGTCATGCGGGTCCTAGTCGACGTCGCCGCCGAGCCGGCCACGGTCACACTCGAGGAACCCGCCGACTGCAAGCGGTTCCACGTCATGGTCCGGGGAGGCGCCGGTGCCGGCGCGCTCGACGAAGCGCTCCGGGCCAGTGCCGTGGGGTGCCTCGACGGGGACGGCGAGGCTCTGGTGTTCGTCGACGCCGTCCGGCGCCTGGCGGCGGGCACGGTGGACGAGTCGTGGGAAGCCGACTTCGTGGCCATGCTCGGCTACGCCGGGTCCAAGGGCTGGTTGAGCGATGACGGCGCATCGATCCGGGCGCATGTGGAGCGCGGGTAGTTTCGCCGGTGGAGGTGATCGTGTGACGGCGTTCAGAACAGAGACCGACTCGATGGGTCTCATCGAGGTGCCGGCTGACCGTTACTGGGGTGCCCAGACGGCGCGGTCGCTCGTCCACTTCTCCATCGGCGGCGACATCATGCCGCGATCGATGATCCGGGCCATCGGGATCTTGAAGGACGCCGCGGCGCGCACCAACGCCGATCTCGGTGTCATGGACCCGGAGTTGGCCGACCTCATATCCCGAGCCGCCGCCGAGGTCACCGCTGGGACGCTCGACGCCCATTTCCCCCTGCGGGTGTGGCAGACCGGCAGCGGGACCCAGACCAACATGAACGCCAACGAGGTCATCTCGAACCGGGCCATCGAGCTCGCCGGCGGGGTCATGGGCTCGAAGAGCCCGGTCCACCCCAACGATCACGTGAACATGTCCCAGTCGTCCAACGACACCTTCCCCACAGCCATGCACATCGCCGCGGTCGAGCAGATCGTCCACGTCCTTGTTCCCGCGGTGCGGGCCCTGCGCGACGCGCTGGCGGTCAAGGTGGAGGCCTTCACCGACATCGTGAAGATCGGTCGCACCCATCTGATGGACGCCGTCCCGCTCACACTGGGACAGGAGTTCTCGGGGTATGTGGCCCAACTGGACGCCGATCTGAAGCGAATCGAGGCGTGTCTGCCCGACCTCTACGAGTTGGCCTTGGGCGGCACCGCGGTGGGGACGGGCCTCAACACCCACGTCGAATTCGGGGCACGCGCCGCGGGCCACATCGCGGAGATCACCGGGCTCCCCTTCATCACTGCGCCCAACAAGTTCGCCGCCCTCGCCGCCCACGACGCTCTTGTCCAGGCCAGCGCCACGTTGCGCACGCTGTCGGTGTCGCTCACGAAGATCGCCGACGACATCCGTTGGCTCGGCTCCGGGCCGAGAAGCGGCCTCGCCGAGTTGGTGCTGCCCCCGAACGAGCCGGGCTCGTCGATCATGCCGGGCAAGGTCAACCCCACCCAGTGCGAAGCCATGATCATGGTCTGCATCCAGGTGATGGGGAACGACACCGCCGTGGCCGTAGCCGGAAGCCGAGGCAACCTCGAGCTCAACGTCTGCAAGCCCGTCATCATCCACAACCTCTTGCACTCGATCACGTTGCTGGCCGATTCGAGCCGGGCGTTCCGAGAGTTCGCCGTCGAGGGTCTCGAGCCCGACCGGGCCCAGATCCGTCGCCACCTCGAGAACTCACTCATGCTCGTCACCGCCCTCAACCCGCTCATCGGCTACGACAAGTCCGCCGAGGTGGCGAAGAAGGCGCACACCGAGGGCACCACGCTGCGAGAGTCGGCGGTGGAGCTCGGATACCTCACTCCCGAGGAGTTCGACCAAGCGGTCCGGCCCGAGGACATGACCCACCCTAAGTGAGAGGTCTCATCCATGCCTGAGCTCCTCGACCACGATGCCGTGGACGCCGCGCTGGCCGACGGCATGGACTGGGGGCGCCATGGGGACGAGATCGTGAAGACGCGTCGTGGCAAGGATTTCGTCGACTCGCTCTCGTTCGTGAACGCCGTGGGCGAACTGGCGCAGGAGATGGACCACCATCCCGACATCGACATCCGCTGGAACACCGTCACGTTGCGGTTGACCACGCACTCCGACGGTGGTCTCACCCACCTCGACCTCGACCTGGCCCGGCGCATCGACGCCTTGCCGTAGTGGTGGCCAAAACTCGGACCTCGCCGCCATCGTTTCGCTACGTCCCGGCCGGGCTCCTCGACGGTCGTCACCATGTGATCGTGGACGGTGCGCCCCGTCCGGGCACGGTCTGCACGTTGTCGCACTGGCCGGGCACGCCGACGCCGGTCGAGTTCTGGCACGACGTCTCCGCCGGGATCGTCCTACGGGCGTTGGCGCGTGGGGGGGCTCTTCCTGGCGGCCTCGATGTGGCTTCGATCGACCACTACGACGCCGACGGCGCGATCGCCCTCGGACTCCTCTGCGTCGAGGGCCTGGCCGAGGAGCACGGCCCGCTCCTCGTCGAAGCCGCCCGGGTCGGGGACTTCGACGTCGTGACCGGACGAACCGCCGCCCTCGTGGCCTTCGCGCTCGGTGCTCTGGGCGACGTCGGGCGCGCCGCATCCTTCCTCGACGTGCCGGTACCCGAGGGCGAGTCCCCGGACCGCAGTGCCTGGGCCGCTACCCAGGCACTGCGTATCCTGCCTCTGCTCACCGAGGATCCCGAGTGCTACCGGGCCTTGTGGGGCGACGAGGCCGATGCCTTCGACGCTTCGAGGCGCGCCGTGTCGGAGGGATGGGCGAGCATCGAGGAGCGCGGCGACCACGACCTGGCGATCGTCCGGGTCGACGTCAGCCACCCCGACGCCACCCGGGCCGCGTGGCGAGGTGCGCCGCTGCACCCCGCCGCCATCCACTCGAGCACCGATCTCCTCCGGGTGGCGACGATTGCAGGCGGTGAGGTGGAGGTCCGCTACCGCTACGAGTCGTGGGTCCGGCTCGAGACCCGCCGTCCGGTGCCACGCGTGGACCTGGCTGGCGTGGCCACCGAGCTCTCGGTCATGGAGGGACGTGGAGCCCGCTGGGTCTTCGACGGGGCGGGCGCCCTCACCGGTGCGCTGCATCTCGCCGGCGGGGGAGTGAGCACCCTCGATCCTGGGGACGTGGTCGAGCTGGTGTCCACGAGGTTGGAGATCCTCGATGCCGGGCCCCCGGCCTGGGACCCCTACGGCATGCCGACCCGATCTGCGTGAATATCAGGCTGCCTTGTCTCAGGCTGCCGTGTCTCAGGCTGCCGTGTCTCAGGCTGCCGTGTTTCAGGCGATGGGGAGGTCCCACATCGGGAACCACCGCGACAGGTCGGGCTCGATGGGGAGGTCCTCGGCCAGCATCCCCTTGAGTCGGAGCTCGAGCTCGTTGTCCCGTTGCTCGTTGCCCGTCGGCGCGAAGGGGTAGAAGGTGCCTTGCTTGGCGAGGTAGACGAGGTACAGCGGGCGCGTGATGGTCTCCGCGCTCGACCCGCTCGCCTCGGGGGCGCCCGCGTCGGTGTCTGCGCCGGGTGTCTGGGTGGGCCCGGGCGCGAAGCCGAAGACCGAACACAGAAGCTGGGTGCTCCAGCCCGCGTCCTGGAGCGAGGAGTGCACCATGTGGACGCGCGTCACGAGGTCGTCGACCGCCGATGCCTCGACGATGATCCACCGGTATCCGAACTTGTCGCCCACATGACGCACCTGGGGTGTGGCCGGAGGCGCGGCCGGGACCGGAACCGGCGCGCCGGAGGCCGTGGGGCTCGGAGCAGGCTCGTCGGGTGTGTCGAGTAACTGCTCCAGCTCGGCCTGCATCTCGGCAAAGGGCTGGCCCGCCGGCGGCTTGAAGCACACCCCGGCCCGTCCCGTCGGCATGAGTCCGGCGGTCACTTGGAGGGTGATGGCGGCGGAGGGCAACGAGAAGAGCGCGTCCAGATTGGCCCGGACGGGCTTGGTGCGTCCCAGCAGGGTGTCGAACAAGCCCATCAGCGCGCCGCCGCCGTCGAGCGTCGGTTCTCGTTGATCCCGCCCGACCTCATCCGGGCTGGTTCATCTCGGCTTCGAGCTTGGCCAGCTGGTCAAGGCGCTTCTGGAGCGGCGGATGGGTCGAGAACAGTGTCGACAGGCTGGTGCCCTGGGAAAGCGCGGGGGTGAAGTAAAAGGCGTTGAAGTGCTCCGCCGAGCGCAGGTCCCGGGTGGGGATGCGAGACATCTCCCCGGTGACCTTCACCAGAGCCGAGGCGAGCAGCGACGGCCTGCCGATCAAGATGGCGCCGGCGCGGTCAGCAGCCAGCTCGCGATAGCGCGACAGGGCCATGGTGAGCAGGAAGCTGATGGCGTAGATGAGTGCGGAGACCACGATCACGGCCAGTTCGATCATGGCGGCCTGCCCGCCGCTGTCGCGGTTGTTGCCTCCGCCGCCGAAACCGCCGAAGAGCCCCGCGTAGATCGTGAACCGCGTGATCAGGCCCGCCACCATCCCGAGGAAGCTGGCGATGGTCATGATGGCGACGTCGCGGTGTGCCACATGAGACAGCTCGTGGGCGAGGACCGCTTCGAGCTCGGGCTCGTCGAGTCGGCGCATGATTCCCCGGGTGGCACACACCACGGCGTTCTTCGGATTGCGTCCCGTGGCGAAGGCGTTGGGCATATCCACATCCGCGATGGCCACACGCGGCTTGGGCATGTCGGCGAGAGCGCAGAGCCGGTCGATGATGCCGTGGAGCTCGGGCTCCTGCTCGGGGGTGACGATCCGCCCGTGCATGCCGAAGAGGGCGATCTTGTCGGAGAACCAGTACTGGCAGAACAAGAACGCCGCGGCCAGCACGAGGATCACCCCGAGATTGAGGCCGACAGCAAAGAGGATGCCGATGACCAGGCCGTAGAGAAGGACCATCAGCAGTCCGGTGATGAACATCCGAACTGTCAGGCCGTGGTCGGCGGGGATGCGGCGATTGGTCGCCATCAGGAATTCACCTCGGGTTGTGTCTCTGGGTGGGTTGTCGGGGAGGGAGATGCTTCGACGGGCGGTCCCACCGCCGCGGCGGAGGACGCAGCCAGTTCTGCTTTCAGAGCGGCGAGCTCGCTCTCGACCTCGGAGGTTGCAGCGACCTTGTTCAGCTTGGCTTGGATGTCGTCGGTGCTCGAGCCCAAGTCGGTCAGCGCGCCCGACGCCAGCAGTTCGTCGATGGCGCCGGCCCGGGCCTGCATCTGGGAGATCTTCTCCTCGGCTCGCTCCATGGTGGCGCCGGCATCGCTCATGGATCCCGAGATGCCGGCCACGGCCTCGCCGATCCGGGTCTGGGCCTCCGCGGCGGTGTAGGTCGCCTTCAAGGTCTCCTTCCGGGTCCGGAAGGCGGCCACCTGGGTCTGGAGCCGATCGGAGGTCTCGACGAGCTTGTCCTGCTGGGTAGCGATCTGAGCGTGCTGGCTCTCGAGCTCGGTGAGCTCCTCGGCGATGGTGGCCCGTCGGCTCAGCGCCTCGCGGGCCAGGTCCTCCCGGTTCTGGCCGAGCGCCAGACGGGCTTGTTCTTGGAGCTTCGATGCCTGGCTCTGGAGCGCGTTGGCCTGGATCTCGACCCGTTTCTTGGCCGTGGCCACCTCGGCGATGCTGCGACGGATCTTCTGGATGTTCTCGAGCTGCTTCTCGTAGGACAGGTCGAGGGTGTCGCGTGGGTCCTCGACCCTGTCGAGCAGCTTGTTGGCCTTGGCCCGGAAGATGTTCAGAAACCGCTGGAATGCACCCATCGCATGAAAGAGCATAGAGGAGGGTCCTCGCTCCGTAGCCGCGCCGTGCTCCTGTTGGGACCGGGTGTCCACGAGGTCAGGGCGCCTGGATCCGATCCGATCCGGGCCGGCTCCGGTGCCCGGGCTGGATCGCCGGCGCTGCCGTTCGGCTCCGGTTCGCCGGGGTGGGCCCTGGGGCCCGCCCACGGTCCAACGGGGCATGACGGCGGGTACCGTGAACGAAATGAGCACCCGCTTGTGTCTGCTGACCGTCCACGCCCACCCCGACGACGAGGCGTCGAAGGGTCCGGCCACCGTCGCCCGCTACCACGACGAGGGCATCCACACGGTGCTCGTCTGCTGCACCGGGGGGGAGGAGGGCGACATCCTCAACCCGGCCATGGACACGCCCGAGATACGCGCCGACCTGGCGGGGGTCCGACTCCGTGAGCTCGAGACCAGCGCGTCACTTATCGGCTACAACGAGCTCGTCATGCTCGGCTATCGGGACTCGGGCATGAAGGACACACCCGCCAACGCCCGACCGGACTGCTTCGCCCAGGCACCGCTCGACGAGGCGGTGGGCAAGCTCGTGGCGGTGATCCGTCGGGTCCGTCCCCAGGTGATCGTGACCTATGAGGACGACCAACAGGGATACCCCCACCCTGACCATCTCCGTGACCACGAGATCTCGGTGGCGGCCTTCGAGGCGGCGGGAGATCCCGCCGCGTTCCCCGACGCGGGCGAGGCCTTCCAACCGTTGAAGCTCTACTACGTGGGATGGTCGGCAGCCCGGGTGATGGCGATGCACGAGAAGTTCATCGAGCTCGGGCTGGAGTCACCCTTCGACGAGGCCTGGCGCGAGCGGGCCAGCAAGATGACCCGCATCTACACGACCGCGGTGGACATCTCGGACTACGCCGACGTCCGCCGTGAGGCCCTGCTGGCCCATGCCACCCAGGTCGACCCGACGTCGCCGTTCTGGTTCGGGCTCCCCCCCGAGGTGGCCCGGACCATCCATCCCGTCGACGAATACATCCTGGCTCGGAGCCTGGTACGCACGACCGGTGAGGGTGGGTTCGAGGACGATCTCTTCGCCGGTGTGCGTGACCTCGCCGCTCGGTAACATGCCCCGACGGTGCGGCGGGCGACATCACTGAGCAGCCCACCCCGTATCTGACGCCGACGACCCAGGGAGGACGACATGTCGAAGTGGCTCAGCCAGGAGTGGCTCGACGAGACCAGGAAGATGGCCGAGGGACAGCCCGAGCGGGCCGGTGCCTCTGCCCGCATGCAGTACGTGGTCACGGGGGCTCCTGACGGGGACATCGACTACTACTGGGTCCTCGAGAACGGCAAGATCACCGAGAGCCAACTCGGCCGCCTCGACGACGCCGAGGTGACGCTGACCACCGCCTACCCCGACGCCCTCAAGATCCAGAAGGGCGAGCTCGACGCCAACGCGGCGTTCATGCAGGGCAAGGTGAAGGTGACGGGGAACATGGCCAAGGTCATGGCTCTCCTGCCCATCACGAACGCGCCTGAGTACAAGCAACTCCAGACCGAGATCGCGGCGATCACCGAGTTCTGAGCCCCGGCGCCGTGTCTTGGGGGCCGGGGCCGTTGAGAAGGGTGACGCTCAGGACCCGGATCGCATGAGGTCGCGCAGCGGCCGATAGCCGATCACCGTCACGCCGGCGTCTTCGAGCGCGACGCGGAGATCGCGGTCGTGGACGAGCAGCCGGTGATCGTCGACGCGAGCCTCCCAGTCGGTGGCCATGGCCTCGAGCTCGGGGCTGTCCACGGCGGGGTGCAGGTACGCCTCGGTCACTCCGGGCTTCAGCTCCGCCACGGCATCGAGGAGGATCTGGCGGCTGCCGACCCCGGCCACGTAGACGAAGTTGTCGGGGAAGACGACACCTTCGGCCGCGGCGAGGCTCCGGAACGGGAACCCGATCAGTCCCTCGGTGTCCGCGCCTGAGAGCCGCAGGGGCAGCTTGAACTCGACGGCGAGATCGAGGTAGACGTCGAAGAACTCCGACTTGATTTGCATGGTGCCCATATGCGCATCGAGGTGGCTCACGTCGAAGCCCCACAAGATGGCCCGCTCGATCTGAGCCCGGCACTCCCGGCGTACCTCGTCGAGATCGGCGTGGTCCCACACGTCCTCGACGGTGCGGGGAAACCCGCCGTCACCGTCGAGGAGCGAGGGAGCGTGAGTGATGGGGCCCCACCGGTAGAGATCGAACTCGGCGTTGACGGTCAACTGCACGCCGACGTCTTCGCCGCGGTATTTCGCCGCTGCGCCGCGCGCCCAAGGGCATGGGACCATGAGGCTGGCGCTCGAGGCCAGGCCGTCGCGCAGGGCCTGGTAGACGCCCACGTTGGCGGCGTGGCAGAAGCCGAGGTCGTCGCAATTGAGGATCAGGAGCTTGGCGTCGTCGGCGTAGCCGAGTCGTTCGGCGAGGGCTGGCACGCACTCGACGGTAGCGGCCTCGCCGCCCCCGTCGGTCCCATCGGGCGCAGGATCGTGGGGTTCAGGCGGCGTTGGCCCGGGTGTCGTCGAGCGCGGCTGCTCGAGCCAGCGCGGCCCGGGCGGCGGCCAGCCCTCGCCGACCAACCCGGCGGGTGGGCTCATCGATCCGCCAGTCGCTGTCGGGGTGGGGACGGACCGGCCGTCCGGCCGTGTCGCCAACCAGGGGAAGCTGCAGTTGGTTCTCCACGAGCCCCACGATCGCGCCGAGGTGTAACACCCGCTCGGCCTGACAAAAGGCCCTGCTCCAGCCCCTCGCCCCGGAATGGGCCGGGGCGGGAACCGAATACCGGTCCCGATGGTCGAACAGACCAGGGAACGTCGAAGGGTAGGCGATCGTGGGGCGATCTCGACGCTGACGTGCACATCGGGCGTGTTGCTGATGGCGTTGCTGGGAGCCGGGTGCCAATCGGCGTCTGATCCTCCGCCTCCCACGGTGCGGTACCCGACCGGTGCCTCGACGCCGTCGGGCGCTGCCCCGGTGCCAAGAGCATCGCCGTCGGGAATTTGCGCAGCCCCCGATACCCTCACCGAGCTCTCGGTGACGAGGACCGACGAGTTCCCCCAGAACCAGATCTCGTCCGCCTTTGCCGATCACGTGACGTCGTCCGACGCCGCTGCCATCGCCGCTTTCGCCCGCACCGCGTGCCCGGCACCGGTCTTACCTTTCGAGGAGAACTGCCCCGCCGATTTCGGCGTCACCCACGCGCTCAATTTCCTGGTCGGCACCGCCGAGATGGAGACGATCACCGCCGACCCCGCCGGATGCTCGAGCCTCACCGGGCTGGGACCGACACGTGCCGGAGGCCCGAGCTTCTGGGACCAGCTCGCCGTGGCCCTGGTGTTGCCCGCCCCCCGGGAGTACTGCGATCCGTTCCGGGGACGACTCCCGGGTGCCCCCACCTAGTGCGGGCCGCCGCAGTGAGCAGCCCCAGGCGGACGCCGCGACGCCGGGTATGGACCCTGTAGCTTCGGCTCTGTGGATCGATACGGCATCACCGTCCCCTTTGACGACGTTTCTCTGACCGAGCACACATCCTGGTACCGGCGCCTCGATGAGCTGGGCTACACCGATGTGTGGACCGGAGAGGCGAACAGCGCAGACGGCTTCACGCCCCTGGCGCTGGCGGCGGTCGCCAGTGACCGGCTCCGTCTCGGCACCGCGGTCGTGCCTGTCTACACACGCGGGCCCGGGCTGCTGGCCATGCAGGCCGCCACCATGGCCGAGCTCGCGCCCGGGCGCTTCGCGTTGGGTGTGGGTTCGTCGTCCGACGTCATCGTGGAGCGTTGGAACGCGACCCCCTTCGTCGAGCCCTACAAGCGGGTGCGCGACACGGTCCGATTCTTGCGGGCCGCCCTCACCGGGGAGAAGGTCGACGCCCAGTACGAGACCTTCGCGGTGCGCGGGTTCCGTCTGGGACGGCGCGTGGAGCAACCGCCACCGATCTACGTCGCCGCCCTGAGGCCCGGGATGCTGCGCTTGGCGGGGCGAGAGGCGGACGGGGCCATTCTCAATTGGTTGTCGGCGCAGGACGTGTCGAAGGTCGCTCCTGAAGTGGGCCCCGGCAAGGCCATCGTGGCCCGCATCTTCGTGTGCCCGACCGAGGACGCCGATCGGGCTCGGTACGTCGGTCGGATCGGCATCGCCGCCTACCTCAACGTGGCGGTGTACGCCGCCTTCCACGAATGGCTCGGTCGGGGGCCACAGCTCGAGGCGATGTGGAGCTCGTGGCGTGCCGGGGACCGCAAGGCGGCGCTGGCCGCCATCCCCGACGACGTCGTGGACGCGCTCGTCGTGCACGGCTCGCCCGCTGAATGTCGCGCCCACGTGCAGCGATACGTGGACAACGGCGTCACCATTCCTGTCCTCGCCATCCTCCCCGGAGGAGACGACCTCGCCAAGGTGGTCGAGAACCTCGCCCCTGGACCTGCCTGAACAGCCCAAGTCGAAGGGACCGCGGTCGGAAGAGGCGCCGGGGCCCGTCAGGAGAGCACGGCGGCAAGTGCGGACTCGATGCGGGGTTGTTCGAAGGTGAAGCCGGTCGATGTGAGCTGGGTGGGGAGGACCCGCTGGCCGGCGAGCACCATCTCCGAGGCGAGGTCTGGCCCCAACGCCACCCGGAGCGCAAAGCCCGGGACGGCCAGGAACGAGGGGCGATGCAGCGTCCGGCCCAGGGCACGAGTGAAACCACGGTTCGTGACGGGTTCGGGCGCGGTGGCGTTGACAGCTCCTCGGACTGCGGGCTGGTCGAGTGCATGGAGGATGGCGCGGACTTCGTCGCCGAGAGTGATCCAGCTCAACCACTGTCGGCCGCTTCCCAACCTGCCCCCGACCCCGGAGCGAAACAGAGGGAGCTGGCGCGCCAAGGCGCCCCCCTGGGCCGAGAGCACGACACCCGAACGAAGCCTGATAACCCGTATGCCGGCGTCTCTGGCCGGCGTGGTGGCGTCCTCCCAGCCACGACACACCTCGGCCAGGAACCCGGTTCCCCCGGTGCTCTCCTCGGTGAGCACCTCATCGCCACGATCCCCGTAGAAGCCGACCGCAGATGCGCTGACGAGCACGGCGGGGGGACGGTGCAGACCGGCCAGGGACTCCGCCAAGAGCGTCGTCGCTTCGACCCGGCTCGACACGATCTCGCGTCGGCGCGACGCCGACCAGCGTTTGTCGCCGATACCCGCCCCGGCCAGGTGGACGACCCCGTCGGCTCCGTCGAGGGCACCGGTGTCGATCGAGCCCGCCATGGGATCCCATTGGGCCTCGCCGGCGGCTGCCGGTCGGCGGACAAGGGCCGTGATCTCGTCGCCTCGGGAAGCCAACGCGGCCACCACTGACCGCCCGATGAGCCCGCTCGAGCCCGAGACCACCACGCGCATGTCCGCCCTCCGTTCACAGCCACTTGACCGCGGGGGCCAGGAATGCGTCTCCGGTAACCCTCGCCGGAGTCAGGCTACGGCCTGTTGAGCGGCAGGGGACACGAGGCGCGAGACTGCGGGCATGGAGTCACTCGTGGGCCCGGTTCTGGCCGCGTCGGGGGCCGTTGTCGGCGTCATCGTGGGCGTCCTTGTTGTGCTCTTCCTCGTCTTCACCTTTCTCTCCGCCGCGATCAGGGTGGTGACGGAGTACGAACGGTCGGTGTTCTTCCGCCTCGGACATGTGCGCCCCGAGGCCAAGGGCCCAGGGGTGATCTTCCGGTTCCCCATCGTGGACCGACTCGTGAAGGTGACGTTGCGGGTCGAGGTGGTGGACATCCCGCCCCAGGCAGTGATCACCAAGGACAACGTGACAATCCAGGTCGACGCAGTGGTGTATTTTCAAGTCGTAGACCCGGTCCAAGCCGTGCTCGGGGTCGACAACTTCCGCTTCGCCAGCCAACGCATCGCCATGACGAGCCTCCGTTCGATCATCGGCCGACACGAGCTCGACAACCTGCTTGCCCATCGCGAGGACGTCAACAACGAGTTGCGCACCGTGATCGCCGCGTCGACCGGACACTGGGGGGTGGAGGTCCGCCAGGTCGAGTTGCGCGACATCACCTTGCCGCCAGAACTGCTCAGGGCCATGGCCCGTCAGGCCGAAGCCGAGCGCGAACGGCGGGCGAAGGTCATCGCGGCGACCGGTGAGCTCGAGGCGAGCAAGGAGCTCTCCGAAGCCGCCGCCAAGCTCTACGAGTCCCCGGGGGCTCTCCAGCTGCGGGCCTTGCAGACCTTGGCGGAGGTGGCGAGCGAGCACAACTCGACGCTGGTCTTCCCGATCCCCATTGAACTGCTGTCGGGATTCGTCACCCACGGTCGAGCCGCAGGTGACTCGATTCCGCCTGTGGCTGTCATCCCACCCGCGCCGCCTCGGCCCCGAGCGCCGGCCGGAGCGAACCCACCTGGTGGATCATCGCCCGACGACCTCTGGGGTCAGGAACCGCCACCTCCACCGTCGGCATAACGGGCCCGGATTCCCTCGTCCGCAGAGCGGACCTTGGCCGCCATGCCGTCTCGGAACTTGTCATAGGCACTCGACAACCCTTCGTCGGAGAGTGCCAGCATCCGAACAGCCAGAAGCCCGGCATTCCGAGCGCCATCCACGGCCACGGTGGCGACAGGGACGCCCGGCGGCATCTGCACCATGGCCAGGAGCGCGTCGAGCCCCCCGAGGTCCCCCGACGCGATCGGTACGCCGATGACGGGAAGCGACGTCACCGCGGCGAGCACTCCGGCGAGATGTGCCGCCTTGCCGGCGCCGGCGATCAGGACTCCGAATCCCCGACCCGCAGCATCCCGGGCGAACTGCAAGGCGTCGTCGGGTGTGCGATGAGCCGAGAGCACCCGAACCTCGACATGGACGTCGAATTCGAGCAGGACCTCGATAGCGCCCTCCATCACCGACACATCTGACGCGCTTCCCATCACCACGCCAACCGTCTTCATCGGACTCCTGTCTTCGCTGGTCGAATCGTGCTCATTGGTACCGTGACAATCGGTCATTCTGCTTCGTGCAGGCGCCGCCGCTCACGAGGACTTCTCCCGGCGATGCACCGACACCGCGTAGTCGCCTCCGTCATAGGCGGCCCGGTCCCATGTCGCCCATCGGTGCACGAGCTCGAGTCCCACCGACGCGCTCAGTTCGTCGTAGCGTTCGAGGGTGAGTTGGCGCCCGACTTGGAAGCCTGCCACGACGAGGCCGCCGGGCACCACGGTCCGGGCCAGGTTCGAGGTCACGGCGGCTTCGGTGCCGAGCTCGAGGAAGATCATCACGTTCCCGGCCGCGACGACCAGGTCGAAATGCGCATCGGGGAGCTGTGTGCTCGAGAGGTCCCCAAGGATCCACTCCAGGTCAGGCGCCTTGGCCCGGGCGGCGTCGAGCATCGACGGCTCGACGTCGATGCCGACGGTGTCGAAGCCGCGTCGGGCCAGTTCGATGGCGACGCGGCCCGTGCCGCAGCCGGCGTCGAGGACCAGGGCCGGCGGTTCACCCAGCAGGCCCGTCACCAGGTCCGCTTCGCCGTGGAGGTAGAGCCCTTCGGCCTCGAACCGAGCGAACCGGGCGTCGTAGTCGTCACCGCGAAGAGGCACCTTGAGAACGGTACTGGCACGATGGGCGCTCACGACGGCCGATCCCGTCGATCCGCCGGCCCGAAGGTGCCGAGCGGTCGACCGGCGACGCCACGACGCAAGGGGACACTGCATGCGCATCGGTTTGGGCCTCGAGTTGAACGGGACGATGGACGAGATCGTGGCCAGGGCCCGGATTCTGGCTTCGACGGGCGTGGCCTCGTTGTGGTCGTCGCAGATCTTCGGCTGGGACACGCTCACGGTCCTGGCTGTCGTCGGCCGTGAGGTGCCGGGTGTCGATCTGGGCACGGCGGTGATCCCGGTCCATCCACGGCATCCCATGATGTTGGCCGAACAGGCGCTCACGGTGCAGGACGCCAGCGGCGGTCGCCTCGTGCTCGGCATCGGTCTGTCGCACCAGGTCGTGGTGGAGGGGGCATGGGGCTACTCGTTCGACAAGCCCGCCCGGTACATGCGGGAGTACCTGTCGGTCCTCGTACCCTTGCTGCGCGGTGAGCAGGTCTCGTTCAACGGCGAAGTGATCAGGACCAACACCTTCGGGCCACTCGACGTGCCCGCCACCCGACCCCCGCCGGTCCTGGTCGCCGCGCTGGGCTCGACCATGCTCCGCCAGGCGGGCACCCAAGCAGACGGGACCGTCACGTGGATGGTGGGACCCGAGACCGTGGAGCGTCACGTCGTACCCGCCATCACCTCAGCCGCGTCGGATGCCGGGCGACCACCGCCGCAGGTGGTCGTCACCCTGCCGGTATGCGTGACCGCTGACCCAGACGCGGCCCGGGCCCGGGCCGCCAAGATCTTCGCCATGTACGGACAGCTTCCGTCGTACCGAGCCATGCTCGATCGCGAAGGGGCGGCGGGTCCGGCTGACATCGCCATTGTGGGTACCGAGGAAGAGGTGACCGCGCAGATCCTCCGCATCGCAGATGCAGGAGCCACGGAGCTCTCCGGAGCCGTCTACGGGACTCCTGACGAAGTCGAGCGTTCCCAGACTCTGCTCGGAGGACTTGCGAGAGCACTCTCGAACTGAGGGTCGAGCCGGGGCCGCCTTCGTCAGGCGAACAGTTCAGCGGCTGATGCTGGTGTGCTTGAACTCGTTGAGCTCAGGGTGACCGTCGAACATCCCCAGGACGCCGTCGATCGTCGAGCGTGACACCGACGGATCGCCGTCTGGCCGAGTCATGATGCGCACGAAGGCGGCGGCATCGCCGACGATGAACGTCGGGACCCCGAAGACCTGATGATCGGCGACAGCGGCTTCGTGCGCCTTGCGGAAGACGTCGTGGGGTCCGCCGTCGGCCACGATGTCGAGCACGTTGCCGGCGTCGACGCCCGCGGCCTCGAGGACGTCGCGGACCACGGCCTCGTCGCGTAGGTCCAGGCTGCGGTCATGGCGGGCTGTGAAGAAACCGAGATGAACGGCGAAGAAGTGGTCCGGGTAGTTGTCTCTCACGACCAAACCGGCCTCGGTGGCCCGAAGATCGGCGGCCTTTGCCGGATCGTCCCAGACCGCCGTCCTGTCTTCTTCGACATGGACCTGTGCAAGGGAGAAGGGAAGGAATTCGACGTCCCATGGCGCTCCGGCCTGGAGTGCTGTCACCAAATGCTCGTGGGCGTTGCGGGCGAAGGGACAGCGGTAGTCATAGGTCACGGAAAAGCCTCGGCTACTCACGTCTCTGTCAACGCCTCTCGCCACCGAGACATTCCATCGAGGTGTGGTGTCAGCCGGCCTGGGCCACCCGTGGAGCGAGGCTCACACCGGTGAATTCCGACGCCCGGGCGGGATCTCCCCCGAAGGCCGGGCACAGGGACTGGAAGCTGCACCACTTGCACAGCCCGGAGGGCCGGGGGCGGAAGTCCTCGTTCTCACAGGCCCGTTCGATGGCGGTCCACACCGCCGAGGCCCGCTGCCGGGTTCCGCGCACGGCCTGTTCGGAGGGGACGGCCTCGATCACGAGGGGCTCGCGCAGGTACATGAGTCGGACCCGGCTCGGACGGCGGCCCAGCACCTGCTCGCACAACAGGGCGTAGAACTGGACGCCTCCGAGCCGCTGCTGTTCCTGGTTGATCGAGGGGATCCGCCCGGTCTTGTAGTCGACGACCTCGAGCTCACCATCGGCGGTGACGTCGAGCCGGTCGATGATGCCCCGCAGCCGCAGTCCGGCCACCTCGGCCTCGAGGGTCAGCTCCACACCGACGGCGTCAATCGTGTCGGGATCCTCGAGGCGCAGATAGCCGTCGACGAGCGAGGCGGCGTCGGCCACGAATGACCCACGCTCGAGGTCGCTCAGTTCGAGCGAAGCAAGCTCGGGATCCTCCTGGAGCGCCTGCCAGGCCAGGTCGAGGGCATGACGGGCGGCCTCCGGAGAGCGCTCGCCCCGGGGGTGGTCCCAGAAGAGGCGCTCGAGCGCACTGTGCACAAGGGTGCCTTTGACCATGTGGGGCCCGGGGACCTCGGGAAGTCGGTCGATGGCGGAAAAGCGGAAGGCGAGCGGGCAGTCCTTGAAGGCACTCAGCTTCGAGGGGGAGAGCGATCGGGGGTGCGCGAATGCCATCGGAGCGAAGACTACGCGGGGGCAGTGACACTCACTGCGGATGGCGAGGGACCAGGGCGCCGAGCACCGAGGCCGCCACCGCCCGGGGGTCCTCGAGCGGTCCGAAATGGCCCATGCCCGGGAGCACGATGGTCCTCGACGACGCCAGACGCTCGGCGAAGGCGTCGAGGAAGTGGGGCCCGAACCCGTCGGTGCCGGCGCCACAGGCCAGGGTGACCGGGCACCGCACTTCGGCCAGGTGAGCGAACGCGTCATGGGAGAAGGCGTGGGCGAACACCTGGGATTCGTGCTCCCGGTGGCAACGCAGCCTGATGCCACCGCCGTCGAGCGGTGCGAAGCCGTTGTCGACGTAGGCGGCCAGCGCCACAGGATCCACCTGGTCGAAGGTGGCCTTGCTCGCGAAGTTGGCGATCGCCTCACGGCGCGAGCCGAATACCTCGCGCCGTCGGAGGGCCCCCATCGCTAGGGGATTGCCCTCGAGAAGCGGAGCCAGGGGCTCGTCTTGTGGGTAGACAACCGGCTCGAAGCAGTACAACCCGGCGAAGGTGCCGGGTCGAGCCTCCTCGGCCAGGAGAAGGGCGGCACCCCCGCACGAATGGCCGAACCCGTAGGGACGTTCGAGAGCAAGGTGGTCGATGACCGCAAGCACATCGGTGGCGAAGCCGTGCCAGTCGAAGTCTCCATTCGGCGGCGGGTCCGAGGCGCCATGGGCGCGCTCGTCGAGCGCGACGCAACGGAATCGCCCACGCAGGTGCTCGGCCATGGGGGCGAGCACAGGGCCGCAGAATCCGGTGGCGTGGGCGAGCAGGAGCGGCGGCCCCTCTCCACCGAAGTCGTAAAAGGCGATGCCGAGACCGTCGGGCGTGGTGACCCGACCGGCAGGCGTCATGGGCCGCAAGGGATCATCGCCCGGGGCGGGGTCACTGTGCTCAGACATCGGGGGGACGCTACCGGGTGTCGGCCCGGGGCCGATCTCCACGTCGGGTCCATCTCCGACGGAGCCACCTCGGCCTCGGGGCCAACTAAACATGGTGTGTGCGGCACTGCATCTCGACGGAGGGCTCTTTGTACCGGGCCATGTGCGCCGGGAGAACCGCAAGTTCGGCGTCGGCTGACGCGCGGAAGTTGCAGGCCGACCGCAGCTGATGGCCGGGGAAGTGACGTCACAACGATTGGTGTGGCGCGGCGGCCTGTTGTTCGAGGGAGAGGACTCCCGGGGACATCGTGTCGCCATTAGTGGCGACGCCACGCGCGAGGGGATGAAACCCTCTGACCTCCTCCCGCTGTCATTGGCGGCCTGTCTCTCCTACGACGTCGTGGAGGTGCTTCGCAAGAAACGTCAAGATCTCCGCACGTTGGAGGTGACGGTGAGCTCGGAGCAAGATGACGTGGCGCCGTGGCGGTTCGTTCGCCTGGTGCTGCGCTTCGAAGTCGGTGGCGTGGTGGAACTCAAGGCGGCCCGGCGGGCTCTCGAGCTGGCCGAGAAGAACTGCCCCGTCCTCGCCACCGTCACCCCCGCCGTGCGGGTCGAGACCTCGATCGACGTCCTTTCTCCTTCGTGATCGCGTCACCCCGAATTGTGCCTGGGTGTTCGCGTCGCGTTTACCTTCTGTTCGCCCCCAGTTCACGTTGCGCGGCTTCTCCCCATCCCCGCGAAAAGCCCACGCCGGCGTCCTTGAGACGCCTTGTGACTCGGGGTGCTGAGTTGTATAGGGTCTGCGTCGTGGGGCCGTGGCGGTATGGAGTGACACTGTTGCCGGGGGCGTCGAGACCCGACGACGAACGTGACGAAACCAAGGTCGATGAGGTTCTCCGGGCCCGTTCCGAGAGCGGATGGGAGCTCGTCAACGCGGTGACCAAACGAGACGGATCGGACCTTCTCGTCTTCAGGCGCCTCGCCGACTGAACAGTTGTCGCGCCGAACATTCCGGGGCGGCGCACCAGTCGATCGTCCGGCGCGGGGCGCAACCGCGGCTAAGGTCCTGCGAGCAAAGTGGCCCGTAACTCGGCCACCGCGTCGGTGACTCCGAGGGTTCGAGCCAGATCGTCGAACGTCCCGTGGTCGGCTTCGAGTAAGTCCAGGAAACCCGCCATCGTCTTCGGGGAGACCGAGATGACCGCGGGAGCGTAACGCTCGACTTCGGCGACGGACTCGGCGTATTCGAGCTTCAAGCGCTCGAGAAGCGCGATCATCGCCTCCGCGCTCAGCGCATAGTCATGGACGATCACTTCGCGAGGAACGCCGAGGAACCCGAGCACGAGTGCGGCCAAGATGCCGGTGCGGTCCTTTCCGGCGCTGCAGTGGAACACCGCAGGCAGGGCATCGGCCTCGGCGAGCAACTCCACGGCGCGCGCCAAGGAGGTCGACCCTTCTGAGAACAGTTGTTGGTATCGCGTCGTCACGAATGCGGGCTCGTCGTAGCGACTGAGGTCCGCGGTGGGCGGCAACACGTCGGTGAGAGGGAGATGGTGATACTCGACCTCGAAGGCCTCCTCGGGGAAGCGGCCCCGCTCTTCCACCTCTCCCTTGGTGCGAAGGTCGATCACCGTCGCCAGACCGAGGGCAGCCAATTGGGCGCAGTCGTCCTCGTCCAGCCGAGTGAGGCCGTCGGCCCGGAAGAGACGGCGCCAACGGATGGTGCGCCCGTCGGCGCCGGGGTACCCACCGAGGTCGCGGAAGTTCACACACCCTGACAAGGTCAGCTTGCGTTGCGGTTGAGCCATGGCGTCGGTCACGGACGAGAGGCTAATGGCCGACTGTCCCATGGTCGGTACCCGTCGCGCCTGTCGCGCACGAGCGGTCGAGCTCAGACCGCCTCAGGTGTGATGGACTGCTCCGCCCCGCCGACGTCACCATGCAGCGCTCGATGCCTAGTGGCCGTCTCCCAACGACGGTGTGTTCACGGCCGCTCCGAGGTCCATTGAGCAGGAGACTGAAAAGAGCTACGCGTGGACTTGAGCGATCGAGCACGCAACAAATTCCGTGTGACGTAAACGCAAAGTCTGGGGCAGTTCATGTGCGGGACAAAATGGTTGCAGCCTTTTGTTTGCGCCAAGGACGACGCAAACACGGGCCGGACGAATCCTGGTAGTCCGAGAAGGGCAAGTTGACTTCTGCAACTCTTTCAACTCGTGATTCAGTCCCCACGAGGGTGTAACAAGGAGGGACACATGGATGCAAGAGCTGGCAGGCAAGGTGGAGGCTCTTGCGCCCACGTCGCGAGTTTGGCCTTGTCAAGATCGTGCTAATCCAAGAGTTGTCAACGCTTGGAGAGACGTTGAGGACCAGGTACTTCGCGAGGTCAAGGTCGAATGTAACCGACCCGGAGACGCGCACTTCGCTGGGTCCCAAGCCTGCTGGGCCCTGTCGTTTGCCAGCCACATGGGACCAGCTAGCCGCAGGTTTTGCCAGTGGCATGGGACCACCCCGTTTGCCAGTTATGGGACCACCCTGAGGGTCCA
>Ga0307372_10000923_pt1 | contig 51556 bp, 45 predicted proteins | sample OX1MG_FD_202533 | JGI IMG/M metagenome (GOLD analysis project Ga0307372, IMG submission 202533) | Soil microbial communities from Risofladan, Vaasa, Finland - OX-1 | ecosystem: Environmental > Terrestrial > Soil > Coastal area > Acid sulfate soil | place: Finland: Risofladan, Vaasa | collected...
GGTCGCCGAGGATCGAGCGGTTGCCGAGCGCGCGCGGCCCAAACTCCATCCGCCCCTGGAACCATCCGACCACCGCGCCCTCGGCCAGCATCGCGGCCACCGATTCGAGCAACTCGGCCTCGGGCAGACGCCGGTAGCGTGCGCCGGCGCCGTCGAGGGCGTCCTTTATCTCGGCCTCGCCGAAGCTCGGGCCCAGGAAGGAGCCGTGCATCCGATCGTCACCGTCGACCTCGCGCGGCGCGTCGCCGTACAGATGCCATCCGGCCAGCGCCGCGCCGATCGCACCGCCCGCGTCGCCCGCGGCGGGCTGGATCCAGACGTCGCGGAAGGTGCCCTCGCGCAGCAGGCGGCCGTTGGCGACGCAGTTGAGCGCGACGCCGCCCGCCAGGCAAAGATAGTCGGCGTCAAGCTCGCGCCGCGCCGTCAGCGCCAGGCGCGAGACCACGTCCTCGGTGACCTTTTGAATCGACGCCGCAAGGTCCATCTCGCGCTGCGTCAGCGGCGATTCGGGCTTTCGCGGCGGCCCGCCGAAGAGCGCGTCGAAGCGCGCGTTGGTCATCGTCAAACCGGTGATGTAGTTGAAGTATTCGGTGTTGAGGCGAAACGTGCCGTCGGGCTTCACGTCGATCAGATGGTCGAGGATCGCGCCGACGTAGCGCGGCTCGCCATACGGCGCGAGGCCCATCACTTTGTACTCGCCCGAGTTCACCCGGAAGCCGGTGTAGTAGGTGAAGGCCGAATAGAGCAGGCCGAGCGAGTGCGGAAAATCGATCTGCCACTGCGGGGTAAGACGGTTGCCCTCGCCCAGCCATAGCGAGGTCGTCGCCCACTCGCCCACTCCGTCCAGACACAGCACGGCGGCGCGCCAGAAGGGGCTGGCGAAGAATGCGGAAGCGGCGTGGGCCTGATGATGCTCGGTGAAGAGCAGCGGCGGAAGGTCGTTGAGCTTGCCGCCGTCGAGCGCGGCGAGTTCGCGCCTGAGCGCCGAGCGCAGGTTGAGTTTCTCCTTGAGCCAGACCGGCATCGCGGTCAGAAACGATCCCAGGCCGCGCGGCGCGTAACCCAGGTAGGTCTCCATCATGCGCTCGAACTTCACCCACGGCTTGTCGTAGAAGACGATCGAATCGAGGTCCTCCATGCGCAAGCCCGCCGAGCCGAGACACCAGGCGGCGGCGCGATGGGGAAAGGCGGCGTCGTGCTTTTTGCGCGTGAAACGCTCTTCCTGCGCGGCCGCCACGATTTCGCCGTCGCACACGAGCGCGGCCGCGCTATCGTGATAATAGGCGGAGATGCCGAGGATTCGTTTTGCCATCGTTTGGCGCTGCGTTGGGCACGCGTAGGGCAAATCCGGGGCACGTGCAGGACGCGGTTTCGCTTTCGCTTGACGTTCTAGGCTACACGAACTCGGGCCCGCGCCAAACGGGCGCGCGCGACCGCGATTGCGTGGCCTGGGCGCGCCCCGTTCTTGCGCAACGCGCGATTGCGCGCGGCGCGCGCAGTCCTTACATTAGAGGTAGCGTAACGGCTGACGCGAGTCGCAAGGCTTGCCCATGTGGGGGCGAACCGGGTTCGACGGAAACAAGAAGGCCGTGGTCGCACGCCGGGGTGCTGTTATCCCGTTAAACAAACAGACTGCGAAATTTACCCGCAGACAATAACGGTTACGCTCTGGCGGCCTAAGGGCCGCTAGCGTCCCGCCGCTGCTCGCCCATGGCAGCGGGTCGGGGCGTCATTCAGTGGGCTAGGGAAACGCCGTCGGCCACTTGGGCGCGCACCCGAAACGCAAAGTGGCTGGCCGCAGCACAGCCCGTCCGCGGGCGTTGCTGTGGCGAGATTAAATCGCGGAATAAGCGTGTAGTGGCCACCGCTCGGCGGTTTTCGGACGGGGGTTCAATTCCCCCCGCCTCCACCATATTTCCCTTGTAATTGCTGGTTTTTTTCGCGCCGGTAGGTTCTCCGGTGCCCATTCGGTCCCAAAATTGCGGCGTCGCCCCGCGGTAGAGGCGGGCAATTCTACCGCCTATCAGTGCGTGTGCGGCAGGATTGTACGCCACGGACCGTCCAATCGCGTATTGAGCTCGGTATTCCAACAAGAGGAAAGACGCACAAGTCGATTGATGATTGCGTTCGTTTTGAGGAAGCGAAAACTGATGAAGCTATCCGGCCGCCTGAACGGCTTGGTTCTAACTCGAAACCCTTGTTGGGATTTCCGCTTAAATCCACAGCACCTCGTATGGTCTAAGTCCGAGCTGTGCCGAACAAGCACTTTCTTCATCGCGCCGCCGCCAGCTAGTGTCGTGTCTCGCAAATATCTCTAGCTACGAGGCTTAACCGTGCGCGAGAATCCACCCGAATGTCCTGTGGAAACCGCTGGGGCGCCGAGGACCGACGCCTCATAAACTTACGAGACACGACACTAGCGGTAACCGGCCTCGACCAACTGACGGCCTTCTTTGGAGACGGCGAGCTCTGCGGCACCTGATGCGATGGTTCCCAAGGACTGCCTACTCCCTTGGTGCCTATATGGTGCCGTAGCCCGATGAAACATGCTGGACTACCGTGAGAACCGAGCCGCCGTTTTTTCCTCGATACTATTGATCCCGGATTTCCGTTATCTCAGTGAACTATCTATCAATTTGGCAAAATGCAGAGCTGGTCGGCAGGGCGGAAGCCATCGGCTCATCTCGGCGGGTGCGGCTAAGCTGTCACCGCTTTCGCGCCAACCAGGTGCGGCTGTGGCTGAGCCTGATCGCCTATAACCTTGGGAACTTGTGGCGACGGCTGGCGCTGCCCCGCGCCAATCGGGAAGTGGTCGCTAACAAGCTTGCAGCAGCGGTTGGTGAAAGCCGGCGGGCGTTTGATAAAGCACGAACGTTACTACTGGTTGCTGCTGGCGGAGAGTCACCTGACCCGGCGGCTGTTTGCCGGCATGCTGCGGAAAATCGCGGCGCTGCCGTCGCCGGCGGAATAAAGTGAGCGCAAAGCGGAGCAGACTTTGATGACGACGCCGGACATGCAGGCGGAAGTGTCGCCAGAATTGATCGGGAAAACAGCATCTCAGCGGTCGGGAGCCCCCCCCAGACGCGAAACCGGCCCCTCCCCATACTACTGGGAACACTGCGCACCGAAATAGGCTAGAGTCTTGCAGAGGAAAGCCGTTCTATCTATAGAACGAGAGAACGAGTTGGATTTGGAAAGCCAAAAAGGAAATCCCGGTATTAATCAATTTGAAACCCAACCAAATCGCGTTTAGTGTACAAAAGGCAAGTTTTTTTCAATCCTTAGCGGGCAACACGGAAATGGAACCCCGGATCTAAGACTGCGGAGTTGCCGATGAACCAGCACCTTCCAAGCGGTTTTGTGATCGATGCCATGACCGAGAAAGAGGCGAGAATTCTCGATGAATGGGCAGCTAAGGAGGGCTGGAACCCCGGACTGAACGACATAGCGGTCGCTTGGACATTCGATCCGGCAGCCTTCATAGCACTCCGGCGGGGAAACGAACTCATAGGTGGCGGGTGCACAATTTCTTATCACGGGGCCGCAGGCTTTATGGGGCTCTTTATCGTTCAGACCGAATATCGACGTCAGGGTTTGGGCACCATTCTGTGGCATGAGCGTCTTAAGCGGTTAAAAGCGCGTGTGAGGCCGGACGCCCCGATTGGGATGGACGGCGTGTTTGAAATGGTCCCCTTTTATACGAGGGGTGGCTTTGCACTGATGCATCGCGACCTGCGGTACGAAGGTGTGGCTGCGGGAGAACCTGATCCGGCTGCTGCGCCGCTCGATAGCATCGAGTTCTTAAAGATCGATAACTATGATTGTTTGCATGTAGAAACGCGTCGCACGGAATTCCTGCGATCGTGGCTTACGCAACCCGGCGGGCGTGGCTTGGCCTTGATCGACAACGAGCAGTTGACTGGTTACGGCTTTATACGGCCCTGCCGGACTGGCTACAAGGTTGGTCCAGCATTTGCCGATGACGCCGCGTGCGGAAAGCGATTGATTCACAGCCTGCTCTCCCTCGTAGCGGGGGAAAGGGTTCTGATGGACATCCCCGAACCTAACGAGGCGGCCCTACGAATCGTTGAAGGGTTAGGATGGAATCAGTCGTTTGGTTGCGCTCGCATGGTGAACGGACCCAAACCCGCTCTGCCTGTGCAGCGAATTTTTGGTGTGACCTCGTTTGAATTCGGCTAGCAGTGATTCTACTGGAGTGAGGTTGCCAAGCGGGATTGCTGGAAGCTCGCGCTGGGTCGTTCCGCAGATAATCAGGCAGGCGTCATTACGCTGGCATGGGATTCCCCTTTCTGTGCAGCTCGTCCGTGCTCGCAGAACCCATCGCCATTTTGTTTCCCCTGCCACTAGGCGAATCGAACTTGATCTGTTATCAGGATCGTTCAGCTCGTTCGGGGTCTCAAGCCTATTCGTAATCATCACGCCTTCGGGTTTGAACCTCGTCGAGGGTTGTCGAACACGCGGGCCCCGTTATAGTGCACCTGACGCAGCGACGCCTCTTCGAGAGTTTCACCGCTGCTTGCATTTAGCCGCACGGCCGACCACGCCGAGGCCGACAGACCACGGGGCTCAACGGCGCGGCACGTCGGTGCCGCGCCGTTGATACATTCCCGGTTGGCCATAGCCATTCAGGAACGCCCGCAGTTTGCTGCATTCCTGGCAGATGTCGCCCCCCAAGCTTTAGGCCTAAGCACCTGGGTGCGAGTTAATCCGACTTGAGCGCCTGCGTTCGTCGGCTGTCGGAGCCTTCCGCAACTCCTCGCGCGGGGCCGCGTAGGCCACCTCTATGGAACTCTCATCGAAATCGCCTTCCACATTCGCCGGCAAGCGCCTCGCGTAAAAATACAATGTGCAGGAGAATCAGGCACTTTCCCGGTAGAGGAGTGCGAATCCCGTCGGCGATTCCCCCCACCTCCACCATCTTGAGTGCTTGATTTTGTCCGGTTTCTGAGTCTCCCGGACCATCGGGGGACGATTGGAGCTTGGCTTACACCAATTTCCCGCCAATCATTGAATCGAGTCGATCGATATAGTGCCAGTGACGACTTCAGCCGCGAGGGCCCGACCACCGTTGGTGGATACTTCGCTGGGCGGAGTAAACGGCCGCGCTGTCCTGCGATGGGCCACGGTCGTCTCCGCTGGTAGCGCAGCGACGAGCCATCCAGGCCCATCAGTTTTATGCATGCCGCTGATTCAGCCCGTGGCGCCTTCATCATCCTGCCCATCGCCTGTCTCTGCATCGCGGGCTTCGGACGTTTTTCCGAGCAGGTCCTTGAGCGCTGCGTTGTCCAGCATCGCTTCGGCCAGCAGTTTGTTGCGCCGGCTATTCTCAGCCTCCAGCATCTTCAGGCGGCGTGCCTCAGATACCTCCAGCCCGCGTACTTCTCTTTCTACTTGTAAAAGGTCGCGCTCGAGATCCTGTGGTGGCCGCACACCTCCTCGATCTTCGCGCCTGCCTCATGCTCGCGCAGCACCCCGATGATCCGTTCGTCGCCGAGTCGGCTGCCTTCATATTCCCTTCTTCCTTCAGTCGACGGACTCCACCGCACTCGGCTGAGTTTTCGGGGCGCACGCCACCGCTCGCCACGCCCGCCAACCCTGCTCACTGACTGTCGCGGTCTTTTGGTTAAGAAATGATTACGAGCGTTAGTTTTTGAACTATCTAAATGCAGCAAATGTTGTCTATGACAACTAATTTTTGGTGCATCGTATCAAATAAGGATAGATGCATAAAAAGAAGAGGCCAATGACGCAGACGGTCCATAGAGCGGGCAGAGTCGAAACAGCAAGTCTTGACAGAATAAACCGCAAGCGATGTTATTATTACCGTATCGTTGGCATAGCAGAATTGGGCTCTTTGGACGTTTGAGGATCTCTGGCCGGAAGATCCTCGGCGATGTCCAAATGAGGGCGCTCCATTGGTTAATCTTCAAAGGAAGGAGCAACATGGAATCCTTGTGGCAAGAGATCCGGCGCTGCCTGTCCGACTCCGTTTGCGAGTTGGACCGGCTTATCGAACAAATGCAATTTTTGGTTGAGAAATGTCCTGGTGAATCGTTCGACCTTGTCTCTTCCAGTTTGCAGCGAGCAAAAGAAAAGGTTGGAAGGCTAAATGAAATAAATCGTATCTATTCTCGTTCCGTAAGCACGAGACCTGGCGCAGATAGAGACGGAAACTGTGCGTCCCTGGTCAACGAGGGCGAATTTTGGACGATTGCATGGGATGGAAGAATAGTCCGCATGAAGGGCTCCAAGGGAGTTCGCCTGCTCGGAATATTAATCGACAACCCCGGACGTCAGTTTCACGTAACGGACCTCGAGAGCCACGGGAGGAAGTCGGATCCGAGTGGAGACGATTTGTCATTCGCACCTTCGGATGGCTGCGAGATATTGGACCAGGGCGCAAAGACTGCCTACAGACATCGACTGGTGGAGCTTCGTGACGAACTTGAAGAAGCGCAGCGGTTTAACGACATTTTTCGGGCATCCAAAATAAAAGAGGAGATGGCGATTCTCACAAGCGAACTGGCGCGTGCATTTGGCCTCTATGGCAGAAGCCGACTCGCTCTGTCCGACGCGGAGCGCGCGCGTGTGCGGGTGACGCTTGCAGTCAAGGGAGCCATCGAAAAAATTTCCAAATACAACTCTCCGGTTGGCTGGCACCTTGCAACGAGTGTCAGGACCGGTGCCTTCTGCTTGTATCGACCCGCTCCCATCGCTAAAGGTACCGACGGTTTTCAGGGGACGGAAATCTGAGCGCCGTGTGCTGGGGATGCTCGTGAGAGATCTGCCGGATCGTGCCCGATCTTGCGTTACAATTCGCCCTACCGGAGGCATCCGCCTCCGGTAGGCCCACGTCCTAACAATGTTGACCTTTTCCTAACGCATCCCAAGTGCAGCGATGTGCTTACTCCAGGGGAAAGCGCAGATGACGGACGTGTAGGTTTTTACCGGTTTTGCCGGTGACCTCCAGCAATCCGCATTTGGTCTCTTGTCCTTCTTGGTCCTTCCACACGACCAACGCTGTCTGGTCTATGCGTGTATTTCCTTCGCCAGGGAGTGCAGATGGCGGACGCGTGGCCGCTCTTTGCGGCTCCTGTTGGTGATTTGAAGCTTGCGACAAGCACACCCGTCGCTTTGCTCTTCAACCGATGCATTCCCATTGGTATTTGGTGCGAACGAAGCCAAGTAGAGAGCGCCACGTAGGTGCCCATTTGGCGCGTCTGGCGCCTGAAGTCTTTCTGCCACTGCTGAGCACAGCGGGGCGGCATATCCAGCGCGGCAATCACACCGCCCCCCTGTTCCCACAATACATTTTCCTACGCTGCGATCTTACAGCCCATTATTTTCAGATTCGCTACGCACCGGGAGTAACTTCATTTGTTACAGCGGGGCACGACCCGCTCCTCGTTCCGGAAAGCATTATAGAAAGCGTTCGCGCTCGCTGCACTAATGGCGTGGTTCACTTGACTCCAAAGCCGTTTCGAAAGGGCGAGTCAGTTCAGATCATGACCGGGCCTTTTCGTGGCTTCGACGCGGTGTTCGAACGATATCTCTCAGGAGCTGAAAGGGTCGCCATTTTACTCAATGCCGTAGACGGGTACAGCCTGCGGGTCATCGCGACGGCCCGCAGCATTGCCAGATAATTACGGCCTACTTCTTAAGCTGCCTGCCGAATCAGCCGTAGGGCACATGCGCTAAAGCTCTGATGAGCACACTTCTACTACCTACGTTCGATACAGTGAACGTTCTCGTCATCGGAGAATTGGTACTCGACAAGTATGTTTGGGGAACCGTCGAGAGGATATCTCCCGAGGCTCCAGTTCCTGTGCTTCGAGTTCGACGGCGAGAGGCTAGACCAGGAAACGCAGCGTTTGTCTGTGCCTCTCTGCGTAGCCTCGGCGCGGCGGTCTCCTTGGTGAGCGTCACCGGTGCGGACGACGAAGGACTAGCGCTGAGGAAAATGCTCGAGCGTTGGGACGTCCGTGTCGATGACGTAGTGGAGGACGCCAGCCGTCCCACAATCGTCAAGCAGAGGCTTTTGGGCTCGGTTCAGGCTGCCATGCGCGGAACGCAGCAGCTCCTTCGCCTGGACGAGGAGGATCCTCGTCCATTGGACCCTCATGTCGAAGCGCTGGTGTTGCGCTCTATCGTCCGTCAAATCTCGAGGGCCGACGGTGTACTTGTGTCCGACATCAACAAAGGACTTCTGACGCCGAACGTTGTGCGCGTGTTGATTGAACATGCGAAACGTCAGGGCGTGCCCGTTATCATCGACCCTCGGCTCTGTGAAGATCTGAGCATTTATCGCGGCGCCACCGCGCTTACGCCGAACAGATACGAGGCAGAACGCGCAACCAGACTTCGCCTCGCGCACAGCCACAGTTGGGAAACGGCAAGCCGCTCGATACAGAGAGAGCTGGATCTCGACTTTTGTCTCGTCACTCTGGATCGTGAGGGGATGTTTCTCTGCGAGCGTAGCGGAACCTGCGCCCATCTGCCCACCAAGCCGGTAGAAGTAGACGACGTTACGGGTGCCGGCGACGTCGCCCTCTCGGTCTTTGGACTTTGTCTCATTGCCGGAGTGCAAGGCGTGGCTGCGGGACGAATAGCCAATGTCGCCGCTGGCCTGGAAGTTGGAAAGCAGGGCGCAAATATCATATCACGAGATGAACTGGCGTCCGCCCTGGTTGGCGAGGACCACAAGCCCGAGAGCAAGGTGATGCCGTTGAAGGATCTCGCCGAGCAACTCGTGCGACATCGCGACGCTGGGCAGGTCGTGTCCTTCACGCATGGTGTCTTCGAAGCGTTGTATGCAGAGGACATCCGCATGCTGCAATCTGCGCGGTCGCGAGGAGAGGTGCTTGTGGTCGCAATTGCAGATCGATCGGATGAAGGCAGAAGAGGAACGGGCGTACTCGCTTCTGCCATGGATCGAGCAAGACTTGTGGCTGCCGTGGAGGCCGTCGACTACGTAACAATATACCAGGGCGTGGCGCTGGAGACCGTCGTCGGAGTGGTCGAGCCGAACGTTATATTGAAGAGACCAGTTCGAGATAGCGAAACGGCCGACTTTCGAGCGGACGTTTCGAGTTCATGGCCCCAATTGCCGGAACGACAAGCTCGAGAGGGATGACAAGCGACAAGGACATCGGATGGACTGGATAAGTTGTGCGAGGCGGCTTATGGCCCGAACTAAGGCGTCAAAGATAAGCGGGCTCGTCCTTTGCGGTCTCGTTGCGGGATGCCTGGCTTCCTGCGCGGAGCGGAGCCAGAGTGCGATTGCCAGCGACCCTGGTCCGGCCAGCTTCGAGCCAGGCGTTAGACAATCATGCAATATATCCGAGATTATGGAACTGTGGCAGGCGCGTAAAGCAAACAGCTCAAAGGATTTCGCCATTGGTCCTGGCGACGAGATTACTGTTTCAGTACCCGAGGTTGAGGAGCTTCAAAGACAGAAGGTACGTGTCTCTGCCGATGGTACGATAGGGCTGTCACTGATTGGAACTATGAAGGTCGCCGGAATGGACGAGGAGCAGCTCAAGGCTGCGATAGTCCGTCGTCTTAGCGACTTCATGAAATACCCGCGGGTCGACCTGTTCGTGGAATCCTATCAGACGCGGGAGGTCGCAGTCACTGGTGCGGTCCAGAAACCAGGCCGCTATGACCTCCCCAACAGAGATGAGTCCATCCTCGACATGATTGGGCGTGCTGGCGGGATGACTTCGGATTCCGCGCAGAGGGTGATCTTTGTGCCAGCCGAATTAAACAGGCAGTCCGCAGAAAACAATGGTTCGACTCGGTCGTTACCACGGATGTCACACGATGCGCCGGGGGCGGGCGCTTTTCGTCCGGCTGCATTCGAAGATGAGCCCCCATCTCCACTTGGCGACACCTCTGCGGAACCCGAACTGAATGGCCGCAGATGGGTCGTCATTAATCTTGCCCATCGACAAGCTAATGCCTGTCTGGATCTGCCGACCCGGCCCGGTGACATTATTGTCATTCCGATTGCGGGTGAGGTGATGGTCCAGGGCTGGGTGAAGAGTCCGGGCGCTTTCAGGATCACGCCAAACATGACGGTTCTAGGGGCAGTTTCGGCAGCTGGCGGGGCCGTTTTTAGTGACTCCGTCGAAGTCCTTCGCTCCGACTCAACCGGAAAACATGTTGCGACGCATTTCGATTTATCCGAACTCGAGAAAGGCGAGCAAGCGGACGCCCAGGTTCAGTCAGGCGACGTAGTTGTGGTTGAACGGACTGTCGCTGGCGCTATCCCATTTGCCCTGCTCCAGATATTCAATCGCTTCGGGACCGGCATGTATTTCCCGATCCCTTAACGCAGAGGCTCCATGGCGAATATATCAGCTAACGCGGTTCGCCGTCTCCCCAGCGGACCTTCGGGCATCGTGGCCTTACCTGCCTTACCCGCGAGTCGCTCACACGTGGTAGTGGCCGAAGGCATTGGTCTCTCGGACTGCTGGTCGGTTATAAGAAGGCATTCACAACTGATATTGGGGCTGCTCGCCACCGTTTTGCTGATAACAGGGCTCGTAGTTTTCTTCATCACACCGAACTTTACTGCGAGCAGCACTCTCTTGATCGAACCCGATCTCCCGCGAGTTTTAGACATCAAGGAATTACTCGATGAGCAAGCTGGCAGTCAGGACTATGACTACTACAAGACTCAATTCGCGCTCCTTAAAAGCGCTGACCTTGCCGCGAGCGTGATTAGCGATCTGGACCTTATGCATACGCCTCCGTTCGTTTCCGACGCGCAACCCGGATATGTGGCCAGCCTGATCAACTCTCTGCTCACGCCACTTAGCCGGCTCTTGCCGAGTTCCTCAGCGCCCGAGCAAAAGGACGATCCGAACGCAGTGAATGCAGCGGTGATAAACGATTACCTTCATCGTTTGACGGTCAAGCCCGATATTGGCACTCGCCTGGTTGTGGTTTCATTTAGTGCACCGAACCCGGCTCTGGCGCGGCGCATCGTGCAAGCACATGTCAGTCATTTTATCGAGCGAGATTTGGATCTGCGCAACGAGTCACGTCGCAGTGCGGTGAAGTTTCTGCAGCGGGAACTCGTTGAAATGAAGAAGAAGGTTCAGACCTCGGAAGCGACGCTGGAAGCTTATCGTCATAAGAATGGCATTCTCTCTTTTGACGTGCACGACAGCAACACGTTCGCCCAGCGACGCATGGAGCGTTTGACCCGAGCGCTGACAGCGGTTGAGACGAAAAAGATCGCAGCCGGGGCCCAAGTGCAGTTGGTTCGCAGCGGTGACTACGACTCGCTCCCCCAAGTGATCGCTAACCCCGTGATTACCACTCTTGAGCCGCGCGTGCAGGCACTACAAGCGCAGTATTCCGAGATGTCGGCCGCATTCAGTTCTAAATACCCGAAGCTTGCAGAACTCAAAGCCCAACTCTCCACGGCCAGGGCGGGACTGCGAAGAGAGGTCCAGCGAGTGGCCGATGCTGTCGAGCGCCAGTACAAAGCCGACACCGACGAAGAGAACCAGCTGAGCGCGGCTGTCGAAAGCGAGAAGCAACGTGATTTTGCCCTCAATGACGCTTCACTCGAGGATGCCGTGCTCGCGCGCGAGGTCGAAACCAATCGGCAGCTATATAAATCGGTTCTTCTCCGAATGCAGCAGATAACGGTCGGACAACAAGCACCCGTGAGCAACATCAACGTCGTAGAGCACGCAGTCGCGCCTACGCGTCCATCCACCCCGAAGAAGCGCTTAGACCTGGCAATCAGCGGTTTGATCGCGCTATTCTGCGGAATCGCTTTCGCTTTTATTCTAGAGCAGCTTGACGAGCGCTTTAAGACCCCCGAAGAAGCGGAAGAATACCTGCACTTACCCGCTCTTGCGGTGGCACCGGACTTCACAGAGCTGGGCACGCATAACGATCGGCCTCGCCTGTTTGGCAACACACGGTGGTTCTCCTACCCCAATCCACGAAGATCGAACCGAGTCACACAAGCCATTCATCACGCTGCTGCAGAGGGGGACGTCTACAGATCTATTCGAAACGCTCTACTGTTCTCACGAGGTGATCCACCGCCGAAGACAGTGCTCGTCACCAGTGGAATCGAAGGTGAGGGCAAGACCTGGACCGCCGTTCAGACATCCCTCGCGTTCGCCCGAACCGAAGCTACCACGTTGTTGATAGATGCGGACCTGCGCCGCTCCCGCTGCCACGAGGCGCTCTCGGTGGACAATGCTATCGGGCTCAGCGAAGTCCTGTTGGGCCAATGCGAAGCGGCAGACGCCATCCGCTTCCTTGAACACCAGAATCTGTTCTTGCTCAGTGCTGGTTCACGCGTGGCAACACCCTCCGAGCTTCTAACCTCCTCGAGAATGTCCTGGCTGCTCATAGCACTGTCACAGGCGTACGATTTCATCATCATCGATTCCGCACCACTCATGCTAGCCAGCGATACCACTGGTATTGCAACCATGACCGACGGAGTGGTTTTGGTGGCGGGTGCTTATACTTCGAAGAAAGATGTTCGTCGTGCGACCGATCTTCTGTCATTAGTCGGTGCAAATGTGCTCGGTGTAGTTCTCAATCGAGTAGATTTACACAGCGCTGACTATAAGCAGTACTCACGTTATCATTCTTATCAAGACATCGACCAAGACATCGACATCGAGGTATCGTAAGCTGCCCGGCGATTGAGTCGATTGTGCTATCGTTACTCTGTTACACGAGTTTCGGTCTACAAAGGACTTTCATAAATGAACAGAACTCGACAACCCATTCAGACCGTTCACAAGGGATGGGGCCGTGAAGTATGGATCGCCAACGGCAAGCTGTACTGCGGTAAAATCCTCGAAATACACAAGGGCAAGCGATGCTCGCTTCACTATCACAAACTAAAGACAGAATCGTTCTATCTGCGTGCTGGCCGGCTTCTGATTCGAATCAGGACATCGCTGCATGCTTCTAAGATCGAGGAGTTTGAGCTTAAGCCTGGCGATTGCATGGATATTCACCCGGGCTTGGTGCATCAAATGGAAGCGCTCGAGGATGCCGAACTATATGAATTCTCAACTCAGCATTTCGACAGCGATTCGCATCGAATAGCCAAGGGTGACTGAAGGGATGATGCGATATGAGGGGACGGCACGAACGAACTAGTCGAATGTAGCGCTCACGAGCTAGTGCTCGTAAATGACGGTTCTGCCGACAGTACGGCGACCGTGTCAGCGAAGTGTCGTGGGCAGATAAAGATCGTAGCCAGTCCAACCAAGAAGCCGCTGCGGCAGGTCTTTCGACTGCCGCTAGCATGAGGAGGAGTAGTGGAGCGGGCACTGCAGCTAGACGATAAAATTACCGACGATGCAGGCACCCTGACGGCGAACGTGCCGTTTCAAGGCGGATATAACCCTGACGCGGCAGATCATCGATCACCGTTCCGAGTGATAGGGAGCCGTCGATGGGCGGCCGTCGAGCTGCTCGATTTGTGGTTTCATCGCGATCTCTTTTACATCCTGGCATGGCGCGACATTAAGGTTCGTTATAAGCAATCCGCGCTGGGCGCGGCCTGGGCAATACTTCAACCACTCCTGACCATGGTCATCTTCACACTCCTGTTCGGGAGACTGGGTCGGATGCCGTCAGACGGTGAACCTTATGCGATATTTTCGTACGCGGGATTGCTGCCGTGGACATTCTTCTCCTCTGTGGTAACGTCCAGCTCCAATAGCCTGATCGCCAACCCTAACCTCATTACGAAAGTCTATTTCCCGCGGCTTCTGATTCCGACCGCCGCGGTCGGCGCCGGTTTGATGGATTTGACGATCGCCTCGCTGATGTTGCTCGTGATCATCCCCCTTTATGGCGTGGGGTTTCATTTGACCATGTTAATGCTCTTCCCGCTGGCCGCGCTGACAGCGATGATGGCTGCGGCGGTCAGCCTCTTCACCTCGGCGCTGAACGTCAAGTATCGCGACGTTCGCCATGCTCTTCCGTTCGCGATTCAAACTTTGATGTTTCTCACTCCCGTGATCTACCCGGTGAGCTTCCTTCCTCAGCGATGGCGGTGGCTGCTCAGCCTAAATCCGCTAAGCGGCATAATCGAGGGCTTTCGCGCCGCGATTTTCGGCGGTCCGTTCGACTTGCAGGGGCTCGCCATTTCGACCGTGCTCGTCGCTGCTTTCCTCGTGACAGCCACATATTCATTCCGCCGCATGGAATGGCAATTCGCCGACGTGATCTGACCCTCATGCTACCCATGATCAAGGTGAAAGGCGTGAGCAAGCGCTACCGTCTCGGCGAGCGCCGAGGGCACAACAGCCTGCGCGAGACCATCATCGCGAAGATCAAGCAGCCCCTGGGGCGATTCCACTCACACAATCACAACGGCAGCGACGACAACCGGGTTCACCTATGGGCGCTGCGCGACGTCACGTTCGAAGTCATGCCCGGCGATGTTCTGGGTATTATCGGGCGCAACGGCGGCGGCAAATCGACCCTGCTCAAGATCCTTTCGGGCATTACCCATCCGACCGAAGGAGAAGCTGAACTTTATGGCCGGGTGGGAAGCCTGCTTGAGGTTGGTACCGGATTTCATCCTGAACTGACCGGTCGAGAGAACATTTTTCTCAACGGAGCGATCCTCGGTATGAAACGCGCCGAGATCGCCAAGAAATTCGATGAGATCGTCGATTTTTCAAGGGTTGAAAAATTTCTCGACACCCCTGTCAAGCGCTACTCAAGTGGCATGTATGTGCGCCTCGCTTTCGCCGTCGCCGCTCATTTGGAACCGGAGATTCTACTGGTCGATGAAGTTTTGTCGGTGGGCGATATCGAGTTCCAGAATAAGTGCCTTGGGAAAATGGGCGAAATAGCGCGTGGCGGCCGGACTGTGCTTTTCGTCAGCCACAACATGCTAGCGGTCGAGGCGCTGTGTAAATCTGCAATCTTTCTCGACGCGGGCGAATTAAAAATTGCCGGAAGACCTAGAGATGTAGTGTCCGCGTATACAAAATTGATTACCGCCGCGGGCGCCATGTTCGCGGATCTGCGCGATCACTCAGGCCGACGCCGAGAAGCTACGCCAGCGATGACGGAAGTCTCTGTAGCCGGCACTGGCGCGGAGCCCTCGGTCATCCGCATGGGAGACAACGTCGCGATCGTCGTGAAGTTCAAATCGCCAACGGCTATTCGCCCATGTTGCGGTTTCACGATTAAGACAGACCGCGGTGAGCGGATCTTTCATGTTAGCGATCGCTACTCTAATCAGCTATCGACCGCTGCTGCTACCGACTCCGGTACTCTCACTTGCTCTCTTAACGGCCTGCCACTGATGCCGGGACGCTACCTTTTGGATCTATGGCTGGAAGATTTCTCGCCCTCGATGCCGTTCTTCGATATGGTCGCCGACGCGTGCTGGTTCGAGGTTTCCGCGGCGGACCTGCTCGGTTCCGGAAAGCTGCCACCGCCGAGCGAAGGTCCCGTCTTCTTCAGTGGTCAGTGGTCTCTTGGGCCCACCTCCAGCCGTGAGACCTCCGATCTCTCCGAAGTCGCCGAATTCGCGACTGCCTGAAGTCTTGACTATGACGCTCGGGTTTTGTCGTCTTGCTCAAGCGACCGCCGGAAAAAGCGCCGCAGACAGCGCGCTCGCGCGAATCACACCCGCTTTCGCGCTTGGATCCATAACCGCAATGACTGTCACGGAAGGCGATCTTTAAATTGCCATGATGCAAGGACTTTCCGTAATAATCTGCTGCCACAATGGCGCCGCACGACTGCCAACGACGCTTGCCCATCTCATGGCACAAACACCGCCGATGACGCCGTGGGAAGTCTTGCTAGTAGACAATGCTTCCACCGACGGAACCGCTGCGGTCGCGCACTCGTGCTGGCAGAATGGCCCGGCGCCACTTTCAGTAATTGCCGAGTCACGTCTAGGCGTGCGATATGCCAGAGAGCGAGGCCTCGCAGAAGCCAGGTACCCGTTTTTGGGTTTTGTTGACGACGACAATTGGGTGGCTCACGACTGGGTACGCGCAGCGCATAGCGTCATGGCGTCGGATTCGAGTCTGGGGGCCGTTGGCAGCATTCGAACTCCTGCGTGCGAAGTATCCCCGCCTGCCTGGTTCGCAAACTGTCATTCCCTTTGTGCGGTACTCACTGATCATGAGCTTGAACAGAGCCGACAACCCCTAGAGTACCTCCCAGGTGCGGGTCTGTGTGTACGTAAGGCAGCTTGGGAAAAGCTTATTCAGAATGGATTCCGCGCCCACCTGACCCAGGGCGGCGAAGACGTGGAACTTACGAGAGCGCTCCAGCTCAACGGATGGACACTGCGAATTGACCAGCGATTGCGGCTGCGACATTTTATATCCAGTCACCGTCTCCAATGGACGTACTTGCGCAAATTGCAGCGCAGCTACAGTGCGTTAGATGTTCTTCTCGACGCCTATTCGCAGCACAGCTTGTCGTTAGAGCCCGGCTTTCGGCGTTGGCTGAGCGACCGTTGGTGGTATCAGCTCGGAAAGATTGTGAGAAGAATAGCGAGCCGGCCGACTGCGCTGACCGCCGCGCTTTTGTTCGCTGGTGAAGGACGAGACGACATTCTTGAAATTGAGCAGCAGCTCGGGCGGGCTCTCGGCCTGCTGCAATTCAGTAAGCATTACGGCGAGTTCCGGCAAGAGATAAGAGATGCGGTATGGCGAGGCCGGCTGAACTATTCGCAAGGTCGCCTTGAGGGCACGCCAGATAACATCATGTCGACAATCTAAAGATGTCGCTCGCGCCGAAGGCAGCTCAATCGGACTGATCCGGCGCTCTCAAAGCTATGGTACTGAGTAATCAGTCTCGTTCCTCGACGCGCTGCTAGGAAGTCAGAAATGGATTTCAACACTCCTCGCGTGAGTGTCGGTATGCCCGTGTATAACGGGGAACGGTATGTTGCACAATCCATCGAATCGGTTTTGGCGCAAACTTTCCAGGATTTCGAGTTGATTATCAGTGACAACGCTTCCACTGATGCTACTCAGCAAATCTGCAGAGAGTACGCCGCCAGAGACCCGCGGGTTCGTTACTATCGAGGTGACCGGAACCGCGGTGCTTTTTGGAACCATAATCGTGTTGTGGAACTGGCCAGAGGTGACTTTTTCAGATGGCAGTGTCACGACGATTACTGTGATTCCACTTTCCTGGCGAAATGTCTCGCCATTCTTCATGACGATCCGAGTGTCGTGTTGTGCTATCCGCAGTTCGTTCGTGTCGACGAACAAGGCAATTGGCTGGGCACCAAGAGCTCGAGGATCTTAGGTGGCGCAGAAGCACATGAGCGATTTGTGTCTCTGATCTACCGCCGAGACAGCTGCGAGGAGATATACGGAGTCACCCGCACAGACGTCATCAGGAAGACCGGGTTGCTCGGTCCTTACTCGAACTCCGACGACACATTTCTGGCTGAACTGATTTGTCACGGGCAATTTCGAGAGGTTCCCGAACCTTTGTTCTTTTACAGAGTTCATTCGGCTCAGTCCACAAGCGCTTACCGGTGCCGATCGGCGCGAATGGCCTGGTTTAAGCCATCCGCGGGCACTAGATTCACTTTACCTTTTTTAAGGCTATTCGGTGGTTACATCTCGCTGGTTGGGCGTTCTCCGTTGCCTTGGAGCACAAAAGTACGTTGCTACTCGTCCCTGGTTGGATGGTTCTGGTATTTCAGGTCGTGGTTGGCAGAAGATCTTCGTGTCATTAGGTTGTCCCTTATTTATGACTGCTTGGTGCCGTGGTTCAAACAACATGCGCCGTCGACCCGCCCTATATGGAACCTGATAAAGAGTGGAAGAAACTACTGTCGCAGACCTGAATCGGCGGCTGCTAAGGCAAAACGCTTGCGGCGCGAGCAACTGGAGAGATGGGAGCTAAAGCCTGGGCGCTAGAATAAACCCCTGAATTTCACTCGCCTACAACGGTCATTCGTTCGAGTGCGCAATGGTGGTGAAAAGGGAATTGGCGGATGCGAGGTGAAGAGCGGGGGCGACGGGCGTCTCACCGCGCTATACATCCGATCGAACACAGGCACAAGGTGACCCGTACTGGCGCGGCCCGCCCCGAAGGCTCGGCGTTCGACGCGCACCGTGCGCCATCCCGGCGACCTCATCAGCCGCTCACACCTCGTGAGAAACGCAAGGCCCAGTTCCGCCTCCGCATGAAACCGCAGGCAAACAAAGACTCGCGTGAGCCTCCACGTGCCGCCACCCAACGCTTAACGCAGCACAATCGGACTGCTCCGGCGCTTACAAACCTATGAACCTTAGTATTCAGTGTAGTTGCTTAAGACCCTGCTGGAGCCATACTTGCGCGCTCGGTGTTTTCTAACGCCCTTGCACAGAAAACGGTCAATCAAGAAGCGGCTTTTGTTTGTGCGTCGTACAACGTCGTTCGGTGGGGCTGAGATAGCAATCCTAGATTTGTTAAAGGCAATTGATTACGAAACGAACATCGTGCTTCTCGCGAGTTCCGGCGACGTTTTCTCCACTCTTCTTACAGATCTCAAGCTGCCGGTCACAAGCTTGCCACTCACAGCACGATTCACTGGCGGATTTGTCCGCATGTTCATCTCCTGGATTCGGTACCTCAACCGCTTGCGTCCAGACGCAATCATTTTGGCGGAAGGTGGATTTAGGGACTTCCCGCTTTGCACAGCACTTGCGGCATTCGTGATTGCTCGAGGAAATCTCTGGATGATGGAGTTTCACCCAGCTCCGCAACCGACGACGAAGCACTCCAGAACTCGCTTCACATTCATACCGAGGCTGAGCCCGCTAAAACGCCCGAGGGCTTGGCTCACAAAAGGCATTTTGTCCGCCAGCCAAGGAGTCAAGGACCGACTTGTGAACGGTTATGGCTACGCCCCAGAGAAAATCAGAGTCGTCTATACCGGCGTGGACACGAAGCGCTTTTCGCCGGTATCGCAGGACTCTCGAAAAGGCTTGCGCAGACAGTTGCAAATTCCAGACGAGGCAGTTGTGGTAGTGAGCGCGGCGAGATTGCATCGGATCAAACGCTTGGACCGTTTGATTCAAGCGTTCAGCGCGTTGAGCCTCGAGTACAAAGACTTGTGGCTGCTTCTGACCGGCGATGGGCCGCTGCGCGATGAGCTCAAGCGCTTAGCTCAGTCTGTTAACAACCGCGAGCACATCAGATTTTTGGGTCACGTGAAAGACGTCTGCGCGATACTGCGGGCGAGTGATATTTACGTTTTGCCCAGCGATGAAGAGGGTTTTGGCATTGCCTTAGCGGAAGCCATGGCATGCGAGCTTGTATGCGTGGCCACGAAGACCGTTGGACCTTCCGAAATCATAGAAGATGGCCTGAACGGATTTCTGACCGACTTGACCTATGACGGAGTCTTGAAGGGGTTGGACCAGGCCTTGAGACTTGGTCACAAGGAACGCCGTGCGATAGGCGAACGCGCCCGACAAACAGTCGTAGACAATTTCCGCGTTGAGGAAACCACTGCCAAGAGTCTCGCATTTATGGAGATCAATCCAGCCGGGGCGGTGCGGTGATTCACCCATCTCTGCCGGCAATTGGCGTGGTTATCTGTACGCACACATATCGCAACCAGATGAGCCAGACGTTAGTCAGACTTGCGTAAGACCTCGGCGTCAGTAAATCCGCTCTAGCGGCTGGTCGTTCTAGATAGTGCCTCGTCACTGAATAGAGGTCTCATGCGATTTCGCGCACACGCACAGGGTTCCTTAACCTCAAGAGAATTCCTCGACGATCTGGAGCGGCTTCCAGTCCGCGCGGAAATCGAATTATACGAGCGCACACTTCTCAAAATGTTGGCGTTCCGGGCTGTAGGCAAGTCCCTGCTTCCGGCTAAACAGCTTCGAGCGACGATATAGGCCTGTCAGCGTATAACTGGCAGTGGATAGGGAGAACGTTTACATGAAGGTGGCGATCCTGGCCGGCGGCTTTGGCAGTCGCATCGCGGAAGAGACCGAGATCCGGCCGAAGCCGATGGTGGAAATAGGCGGATATCCCATTCTCTGGCACATAATGCGACACTATGCACACTACGGATTCACAGATTTTGCGATCGCTTTGGGCTACAAGGGCGAGTACATCAAGAAGTATTTTGCCGATTACTGTTCTCTCGGCGGTGACGTCTTTGTGGACTTCAAGACCCGCCGAATCGAAACCAAGGGAGACGATTTAGGTTGGACGGTTAATCTGGTCGAGACCGGGGTCTCGACGAATACTGGCGGCCGAATAAAACGTCTTGCGCGTCATGTTGCCGATGGAACCTTCATGCTCACCTGGGGTGACGGTGTTTCGGACGTGAACTTGCACAAACTCCTCGCATTCCATCAATCGCACGGGAAGCTTGCGACCTTGACCGCGGTGCGGCCGACCGCACGTTACGGCCATCTCGACCTCGACGGTTGCAGGATAATCCGTTTCTCTGAAAAACCTCAAGCATCCGAGGGCTGGATCAACGGAGCATTTTTCGTTCTTCAGCCCGAGGTTCTCGACTACATAGAAGATGATAAGACTCAGTTTGAAAAGGAGCCTTTGGAAAAGCTTGCCCGAGACGGCCAATTGATGGCGTTTCAACACGAATCGTTCTGGCAGTGCATGGATACCTTGCGCGAGAAGCACATCCTCCAGACTTTGTGGGACTCTGGTCGAGCGCCATGGAAGGTCTGGCGCTGAGATATGTCTATGCGGATCTTACTTACCGGTCATAAGGGCTACATCGGCGTCGTTCTGACGCGAATGTTACTAGACGCGGGTCATGAGGTGTGCGGACTAGACAGCGACTTGTTTCGCCGCTGCTCGTTCGGTGAAGCTCCGCCAACCATACCGGAGATTTGCAAGGACATTAGAGATGTCGAGTTCGCCGACGTCAAGGGATACCACGCGATACTACATCTGGCGGGCTTGTCCAATGATCCGCTTGGCTATCTAAATCCGCAGCTCACCGCGGACATCAATCATCACGCTTCTGTGCGGATCGCCAAGCTTGCCATCGAGGCAGGGGTAAAACGCTTTGTTTTTTCTTCTTCATGCAGCAACTACGGCGCAGCCGGCGATGATTTGCTTCGAGAAGACTCCCAACTGAATCCGGTCACGCCATATGGCGTTTCGAAAGTGATGGTGGAGCGCGACGTGGGTCAATTAGCCAGCGACGATTTCAGCCCCACCTTCCTGCGCAACGCAACGGCCTACGGGGTCTCGTCGCGGCTTCGTTTCGACCTGGTGCTCAACAACCTGGTCGCCTGGGCGTACACGACGGGCCGGGTATATCTGAAGAGCGCCGGAACTTCGTGGCGGCCGATCGTTCATATCGAAGATATATCACGCGCCTTTCTCGCGGTGCTGCACGCGCCCCGCGAGACAGTGCATAACCGGGCCTTCAATGTCGGCGTTCCAGGGGAAAACTTCAGGATTCGAGAGCTGGCCGAGATTGTCCGGGAAGTCGTACCCGGCTCTCATATTGAATTCGCCGAAGGAGCATCGCCCGACATGCGCAACTATCGCGTGGACTGCGGTTTGCTGCCGGAGATCGCTACTGAATACCAGCCGCGTTGGAACGCGCGAGCGGGCGCCGAGGAACTCTATCAGGCCTATCGCGGGGCGAAATTGACCCTAGAGGATTTTGAGGGAAGCCGCTACAACCGAATCGCTCACGTTCAGCAGCTTATCCAGGACGGACTCCTGGACCGCACGCTCAGGAGCGCGCCATGAATGCGCAGCGAAAGCTGCGCCCAGGCAGCACTACCATAGTGGGATGCCGGTCATGCGGCGAGCGGGCTATAATCCCTATCTTAGACCTCGGCGAGACTCCTCTCGCAGACCGCCTGTTGTCTGCCGATCAACTCGACCAGCCGGAATACTTTGCTCCGCTTAAGGTGCTGTTCTGTCCACATTGTACTCTTGTACAGATCAGCGAAACCGTGAATCCGGAAATCCTGTTTGACGATGACTACCCCTATTTCTCATCGGTGTCGCCCGCTCTTCAGGAGCACTTTAAGCGAAGCGCTCAGCACATTATGGAAACACGCGGGCTCGGATCCGACAGCTTGGTTATCGAAGCCGCTTCCAACGATGGCTATCTGCTGAAACATTTTGTAACCAGGAACATTCCGGTTCTGGGCGTTGACCCAGCGAAGGGACCGGCCTCCGCCGCGCTCGAGCGGGGCGTTGATACCCTACATACCTTCTTCACCCTGGAGCTGGCGCAGCAACTAGCTGAACAGCGGAAGCAAGCGGACGTGTTTATCGCCAACAACGTCCTTGCCCATGTCGCAGACCTTCCTGGCTTCGTTGATGGCGTTGCACTGCTTCTCAAGCAGGGCGGCGTTTTCGTGGTCGAGGTTCCCTACCTGCTCGATCTTGTTGCGCACTGTGAATTCGATACGATCTATCATCAGCACCTTTGCTACTTTTCCGTCACCGCCCTGGATTACCTTTTCCGCGAACACGGCCTGTTTTTGAATGATTTGGAGCACACAACGATTCATGGCGGATCGCTGCGGCTCTTCATAGAGAAACATCACCACCCGAGCGATGCGGTGCGCATGTTCTTGGCGCGCGAGAAACAGTTGGGGGCCGATCACAGCAGCTATTACCTGGACTTTGGTTCGCGTGTTTACGCGACTATAGCGAATCTCACTCGGACGCTCAGTAAGATAAGGCAGTCGGACAAGCGAATTGTCGGGTACGGCGCGGCGGCCAAGGCTTGCACGCTGATGAACGTGGCTGGAATCGATTTCCAGCATCTCGACTATCTTGTCGATCTGAATCCCGTGAAGCAGGGACGCTATATGAGCGGCAACCACCTTCCGATCTATCACCCGCGCGCACTCATCGAAGATCAACCAGACTACCTGCTTGTTCTTGCTTGGAATTTTGCCGAGGAAATCGTTAAGCAGCAGAGTTCCTACCGCGAACGTGGCGGGCAATTCATTATACCGATACCCGATTTGCGTATTACATGAGCTGTTCAACGCCGATGCGATTTGTGTGTCCGTCTTGCGGCTGCGATCGAGTGCAGGTTGTCTACGAGACGCTTTCGGCTCCGGTCAACAGTGTGTTACTCTTATCGAGCCGAGAACAGGCGTTAACTTTCCCGACCGGCGACATCCGACTCGGATTCTGTGACGTCTGCGGTTTCATCTACAATACCTGCTTCGACCGGCAGCTTGTCGAGTATTCCTCCCGCTGCGAGGAAAGCCAAGGCTTTTCGCCCTTCTTCAGAGCATGGCACCAGGGACTGGCGCGAAGATTGATCGAGCGCTACTCTCTGCGCGCAAAGACTATAGTCGAGATCGGCTGCGGAAAGGGAGACTTCCTAGCGTTGCTGTGCGATTTGGGCGATAACAGCGGCATAGGATTCGATCCCGCCTACATACCTGAGCGTACCGCACCGGAGTCCGCCAGCCGGATCCATTTTATTTCCGACTTTTATAAAGACAACGACAGCGCGCTTCACGCAGACTTTTTGTGCTGCAAAATGACGCTCGAGCACATCGCCGACACCGCCAACTTCATAAGGATGGTGCGCCGTTCGCTGCGGGACTCACATGATACCTGCGTGTTCTTTCAGGTGCCGGACGTTTCGCGCGTTCTTCAAGAACAGGCATTTTGGGATATCTACTATGAGCACTGCTCTTATTTTAGTATTGGTTCGCTAACGCGGCTCTTCCATGCAAGCGGCTTTGATGTCTTGGACGTTCGGCGCGAGTATGGCGATCAGTACCTGACAATCGAGGCACGAGCCGGTGACGGGACGGCTTCTCTGTTTACGCCCGAGGGCGACCTCGATAAGTTGCGGACGTTGGTACAAAGGTTCGCGAGTCGAGTGCCACGCCGAATCGCCGAGTGGAGAAGACGACTCGAGAGTTATCGTGAAAGGAGCCTTAAAACAGTAGTATGGGGGGCGGGATCAAAAGGAGTCACCTTTCTTTCTACTCTGAATGTTCCAGGTGCGGTCCGGTATGTCGTTGACGTCAACCCACACATGTGGGCTCACTACATGGCGAAGACCGGCATTGAAATTGTCGAGCCTTTCAAGCTTCGCGATTACCGTCCCGATGTTGTTGTCGTGATGAATCCGCTATATCGAGAAGAGATTAGCGCTGAGCTTGCGACTCTTGGCGTCGCTGCCGAACTGATTTCCACGTGATGGATCGCGCCCAGTGCCCGGTTTGTGAGGGAGCTAGAACGACTCCGTTTTTTCGGATCGAACGCTTGCCCGTCTCGTGTAACCATCTCTGTTCCAGTCGCGGTGCGGCGCTGAGTGAGCCTACGGCGGCGATTACCCTTGGCTTTTGCCCTGATTGCGGACATGTGTTTAATATCGAGTACGATTCAACGCAGTTAACCTACGGGCCAGGATACGAAAACTCACTGCGCGGATCTGACAAATTCAGGAAATACGACGATGCGCTCGTGGATTCACTGGTTCAGCGCTACCATCTGTACGGGCGCGTAATTGTGGAGATCGGCTGCGGGCGCGGCCAGTTTTTGCGGGCCTTGTGTGAGCGCGGTGCAAATTCCGGGATCGGTTTCGACCCGAGTTATTGCAGCCAAGGCGAAGGAGCTAACGGGACAAGTGTAGTTATTCGTCCGGAAGTATACGGGTCGCTGCACAAGGATTTGAGGGCTGAGTTCATTTGCAGTCGCCACACGTTGGAGCACGTTGGCGATCCGCGCGCGTTTCTGTCGAACATCCGGCAGGAGACAACAGCCGTCGGAATTCCGGTGTTTTTCGAAGTTCCCAACGGTCTCTACACACTGCGCGACGGCGGCATCTGGGACATCATTTACGAACATTGTTCTTACTTCACGTCCAGTTCACTCGCCCGAGTCTTCCGCGAAGCTGGATATGAACCAGTTGAAGTGGCGGATGCGTTTGCGGGACAGTTCTTGGCGATGCACGCCAGGACCCAGGCCTGCCGGCAGGAGGGAGGTCCCACCGCTACACCCGGCCTTGATACTTTAATTGGCTCCTTCGCGCAGCGATATCACAGCATATTGAGCCATTGGGCCCGTAAGCTTTTGAAGCTGGAAAGCGAGGGCCGAAGGGTTGTTGTCTGGGGGGCCGGGGCCAAAACCACGACTTTTCTCAACCTGCTAAGGCCTGGCGCGATCGATTACGTCGTTGACGTGAACCCGCGCAAGCACGGGAAATACGTTATAGGAACCGGGCAGCGAATTGTGCCGCCCGAATTCCTGCGCGAATATCCGGCCGACGACATAATTTGTATGAACCCCAACTACCTAGATGAAATTGCTTCTCAGGCCCGGGCCGTAGGCTCGTGTGCGAATTTTATCTCCGCATAGACAGGACAAGCTACATGGATAAGATATGTGTGTCAGCACAATAGCTTTTCTCTGACGCGACTCGGGGTGAGATCGACTTTTACCGCTCGGGGCGCAAAGCGCTTTCGGGAGGTCAGTCCTTTTCAGCCGTCCTCGCAGGATGCTCCTTCGGCGCTTCTCTCCCGGCTGGAGGACCTCAGCTTCGTCTGCTGCCGACGCTATTCACTTCACGTTCGCCGTTTCCTCCACCAGTCAGCTTGCCGACCAAGACGAGTAATTACACGATGACATTCAGACGTCTAGCAACAGCCCGCTAAGGAACAGACAGGAGACGTTGTGTTAGATACGATATTCTTCGATTCCCGACTGAGCGACTCACTTAGGCGCGAGCAACTTTATAACGGTCGGCTTTTCGTCTTTTCGCCGTGTCCGAGTACCCTCGCACTTTGCGAATTTGCGCGCAAAATGATCGAAGACGCTTTTGGCCGCGCGGACCCGAGAACTGCGCAGTACTCGATGTCGCTAGAGGAGTTCGTTTCGATTTGTGCGCCGCTTAAACCCGCGTTCATCCATCATCCAACAACGCTGACACTCATCAGAGACGTCGTGGACGAGTTAGGGTGTGGACTCGATGACACCTTCATCGATGTGCCACGCTTAAGAATCGTCACGCATGGAGGATATTTAACTTCCGGTGTCGGCTACGCACACCATCCCCATCGCGACACTTGGTACTCGGCGCCAATGTGCCAGCTCAACTGGTGGCTTCCGGTCTACCCTTTCGAGGCTGAGAGTTCCATGGCTTTTCATCCTCGCTACTGGGACCAACCAATCAAAAATGGATCCGGTGCCTTCAACTATTATCACTGGAATGCCGACGGACGTAAGAACGCTGCGAAACACATAACCAGCGACACTCGCGCGCAACCACGTGCCGAGGAACCCCTGCAACTCGAGCCCGAGGTTCGTCTCGTCTGCCCTCCCGGAGGGATCGTGCTGTTTTCTGCGGCGCAAGTTCATTCTACCGTTCCCAATACCTCCGGGCTGACACGATATAGTATCGATTTCCGAACCGTCAATATCGATGACGTAGTCGCTATGAGAGGTGCGCCAAACGTCGATTCCGCGCCCACCGGTACCTCCTTGCGGGACTTCCGACGTGCCGCCGACCTGGCTCGTATCCCGGATAGCGTTGTAAGAGCCTACGATAAACAGCTGCCGCAGGATGCTGCGTTAGTGTTTCAACCGCCGTCTTAGAGAATGTATTCATAGATGCATACTTTTACTGGTCAGCCGAACTCGATCCGTCTCAGGCAAATATGAAGGCGCTGGTACCTCGAGCCGCGACTAGGTTACACGCCAACTATATGTGGGATGACTGCGGGCGCTCCTGCTGGTGAGCTATGCGATCTAGATCTTCACGGACGCAGGTGCGAATTGGAATAGATGGGCGCAGGCTAGGCGAGCGCCCCAAAGGAATCGGACGTTACATTTGGGAGCTCTGCAACGGTCTCGATGAAGTTTTACCAAACGCTCAATTTTTTCTTTATACACCACGGCCGCTGAAGCTTCTGCCAATTTCGAATCGCTGGTCTTTTAGGGTGGACAAGTCGGTACTCGCACGGTTGCCGAGTAACCTTTGGTTGGTGGCTGCAGCAGGCCGCCTGGCGCAACAAGACGAAGTTGATTGCTTTTGGTCCGGCTCCGGTCTGTTGCCCCTGGTTGGGCCGCAAGCACGGAGAGTTTTGACGATTCACGATGTGGTGCACAAAGTGGCGCCGGAAACTATGGATGCGCGCGCTTTCTGGGCGACGCGTTTGTTTCTTCGAAGGAGCATGGCGAAGGCCGATGCGGTGGTTAGTAACTCCGAGGGTACCGCAAGACGACTGGAAGAGCAGTTTGGATACAAAGTGGCGGCCGTGGTGCGGCCGGGTCTGTCGAAGCTCTTTAAACCAATGGCCGAATGCGGGGTTGAACATATCCTGGCTCACTACGGGGTGACTAGGCCTTATTTGCTCACCGTCGCCACGTGGGAACCTCGCAAGGGCCTGGACCTGCTGGTCCGGAGCTTTCTCAACATGAAGGAAGGAGGTTTAGTTCCCTACCACAGATTGGTCCTAGTTGGAGAACGCGGATGGAAAGACGCCGCCATCGCCGACCTTGTTCGGCGTAATTCCGAGTCGGTCCTGAGTTTGGGCTTTGTAGACGATGTGGCGCTTGCTGGGCTGTACAGGGGAGCGGAAGCTTTTGTGTTTCCTTCCAAATATGAGGGCTTTGGCATGCCGGTGCTCGAAGCGCGAGCGTGCGGCGCTGCGGTGATTGCCAGCGACCTTCCGGAGCTTAGAGAAGCGGGTGGAGAAGGAGGGATCTATATTGAGCCCACTGAGGATGGCATTCGCGACGGAATATTGATGGCTCTGAAACAAAAACCCCCGCAGGAACTCGATTGGAGAGATTGGAGCTGGAGTAAGAGCGCTGCGATCCTAGCGCAAGTTCTTCTTGGCTCGTCGAGTGTCGACGGCCCTGTCGCTCGGCATCATGACGCCCCCAGGCAGGTTCGCTGAGACTACCTACTGGTCCGTAGCAACTGCGGCGCATGATTCGCTCCACACAAAGCACGAGATCGACGGCGCAGGTCCAGCGACCGTGGTTAACAGCGAGCTGTGAGCGATTGTTGCTTCGGATGGTACCATCGGCGAGGGAAACGATAACCGGCCCGCTGCCCGCGATCCCGCGCCGGTTATTGATCGTGAAAGTCTTCGGCATGGGCGACAGCATTTTGATTCGTTCGATCATAGAACGTCTGCGTGAACGTCACCCCGATATGCAAATTGGGGTTCTGGTTGGCCCGACAACTCGCGAAATAATGACTGCGAACGCGTCATTTCGCATCCATCAATACATCCCCCGGACACTGAGCATATGGTCAGCCATGCGGATGCTGAAGGACATTCGCAAATGTAATTACGACGCGATACTGAATTGCGAGCAGCGTTCGTTAGCGGGCTCTGCGTTTCTGGCCCTGACCGGCGTTCCCTACCACATCGGGTTCGTTCCTATTGCGGATACACCAAAAGCTCGGTTTTTGACTCATGCGATGCGCTTCCGTGATGACGAGTCGGTATGGGAGTCGTTTGTCCGTCTGGCTCGCCTTGTCGATGGGGATCTCCCACAGAAATTTCTGCCCACACCACCTCAATTGATGACTCAGGCGGAGGAGTGGGCCCATCTTTGGTGGAAGCAAAACCTTGGATCCGCGCCTGCTACGACTGTAGCACTTCATGTAGGCAGCCAAGACCGAGAGTTCAGTCGATGGCCGGTGCAGCGCTTTGTTGAGTTTGCAGAACGAGCGCGCGTTCGCAACGGGCGCTTATCGGTGATTCTGACCGGAACAGCGCCGGAACGAGAATTGATCCATGCTTTTATCGGAATGTTTTCGGGACACGCCATCGACGCTTCCGAAACGGGTTCACTCATGCGAACGGCAGCGCTGCTAAAGCGCTGCAGCTTACTCGTGAGTAATGACACTGGCATCATGCACCTCGGCGCCGCACTGGGCATTCCGACTGTTGGATTGTTTGGTCCTAATTCTCCTCGATACTGGGCGCCGCTTGGTCCGCGCGCCACCTACGTCTACGACACTAAAGTAGCATGCAGCCCATGTTTGAATCTCTACGCAGACCGCTGGCCGTTGCGGTGCTCTCATTCCGAAGAAGGACGCTGCATGCGCGACATCACCGTGGACTCGGTGCTGACGGCTGCCAAGCGGGTTATCGTGGGCGACTGGCTCAACTGACGGTGAACGCTCCAGCAAATACGAACTTGCCAATCTTCGTCAACACGCGGTCCCAGACCTCGGGCCTGAGCGGCGTACAGCGATATACGCTCGAGCTGCTGCGAAGGATAGGCAGCCGTCTTACCCCGGTTGCACCATCCCGGGCGACGCAAGGTGCGAAGGGTCACTTATGGGAGCAAACGGTTTTGCCGATTCTAGTGCGCAACGGTTTACTCTGGAGTCCGGCAAATTCCGGTCCCCTTGCGATTAGACGACAGTTGCTTACCGTGCATGACGTCGCTTCCCTGGACCACCCAGAGTGGTATAGCCCGACCTTTGCAGCGTGGTACCGGTGGATGACACCCAGACTAGTTCGCCGAGTACAACACGTCATCACATTGTCGGAATTTTCTAAGAAAAGACTGCTGGCGCTAACTTCGACAAATGAAGCGAATGTCGTTGTTATACCTGGAGCTGCAGATGTGCGTTTTTGTCCTCAGTCTCCCCAGGAAGTGGAACGAGTGAGACAGAGCGTGAAGATTCCATCTCCCAATTACATTCTCAGCCTGGGCACTCTTGAACCAAGAAAGAATCTACGTCGCCTGCTAGCCGCATGGGCGTCTTCCGTTGCGAATCTCCCTGATGACATATGGCTGGTAATCGCAGGGCGCCGTGGCTCAAGCCGGGTCTTCAACTCCTACGACTTCGAGTCCGTTCCGCCCCGAGTTCACTTCACCGGCTTCGTTGCGGATTCCGATTTACCTGCATTGTACAGCGGAGCTCTGGCACTAGTATACGTTTCAGTCTACGAAGGCTTCGGACTTCCTGCTTTGGAAGCGATGGCATGTGGGACGGGACCTGTCGTTGCAAATAATACCGCTCTGCCAGAGGTGGTAGGCGAAGCAGGTCTTCTGGTTAATCCTTTCGACATTCAGGCAATCGCAGCTGGAATCACACGCATAGTCCATGAGCCAGGACTCCGCCAACAGCTCAAGATGCGAGCGATTAAGCGTAGTAAAGAATTCAGTTGGGAGCGCGCCGCCGACCTGACCTGGAATGTTATCAGTGGAAAGGCTCCAGCGTCAGGATATGGAACCTATGCTAAAGCCCGTGATGCAAGCCCGTGCAACGCGGGGTCCGTCACCGCTGTTCCGGTCCGGAGTGTCAACCGACACACGCCATGAGGTCATTCGTTTAATCTTTTCCTATCCTCGAACCGTGGGTAAGGCCGCGGACGATGGTGCTCCTTAGCGCGTTTGGTTTTCGCGGAGCCAACTCCAGGGACTGCGCGGCTGCTAAGTAATCGCAGTTGATTCACTAGCTAAGACAACTCTAAGGGCATTCGACACTCTCGTATGGAAATGTGGCCGCGCGATATCCGCGCTTTAAAACGCGGCAGGTCAGTAGTGGAGAGGCTACCGGGGCGTGGCAACTACTATGCCCGCTTGCTCGACCGCTATCTGGGTATTGCACTGGTCTTCGGCTTGGGAACGCTTCGGCGGAGACGAAAGCTTCCGGTTGAGCCCAAGCGTATTGGTTTACTCAACAGTGCGGCCGTTGGCGATACGATACTTATGAGTGGGCCGGTCGCGGATCTGCGTGCTCAACACACTCATGCGCGGATCACGCTTCTGTCAGGACCCAGCAACTACGACATTGCGCGCATGGTGAATCATGTCGACGACGTAATCAGGCTTCCCGTCTTCAATCCGCTCGCTTCTCTTCGATTGCTTCGCGCTCAGGGGTTTGATGTTTTGCTTGATTTCGGTCCGTGGTGCCGGCTCAATGCCGTGCTTGCAACACTTTCCGGCGCTCGCTTTGTGGTGGGCTTCCGTACTCCTGGCGAGGCCCGACATTTCGGCTATGATCTGGCGGTCGAGCATTCCGACAACGTCCATGAGTTGGAGAATCATCGCCGAATCGTGCGCGCTCTCGGCATTCACGCTTATCATCCGCCCTGCCTGCGCCACGTTAGAGTAAGCGACGGCGACCGTGAACGTATTCAAGACCCATACGTGGTGTGCCATTTGTGGCCCGGAGGTAGCGCCGCACGGCAGAAGGAATGGCCGACCCCACGCTGGGTCGCACTCTCGGAATACCTTGCTCGGAAAGGGTATGGAGTCGTCTTCACAGGGTCGCGCAACCAGCATTCTCTGAACGAAGCTGTCATCGCAGGGATACGGCCCCAACTTCGGCGTCTCGCACGTAATATCGCGGGTGCGCCCTTGATCGACACATTGCGCGCCGTGGCGGGAGCACAACTTACTGTATCCGTAGATACCGGCGTCGTTCATATGGCGGCCGCACTAGATGTCCCGCTCGTGGCCCTATATGGGCCAAGCAAAGCAGAGCGCTGGGGCCCCGTAGGCGAACGACCGATCGTGGTCGAATCGCCACTGGCTTCCGCGGGTTACTTGAACCTCGGGTTCGAAACGCTTCGTCGTCCGCCGCCATGCATGGAGGCCATCTGCTACGAAAGCGTACAGAACGCGTGCACCCTTGCGCTACAACGTGCCCGGTCCGACGCTTCCGGCTCGGCAAGAGCTTTTCTGGCCTAAACGAGATCGTCGCCACGGCCGCGCCGTGGCAAGACCAGTCTCCATCGAGACACCCCCCCTGTTCCCCTATTGCGCCGGCAGTTTCTCTCTTTGCAAGCTCTAGCAAGATCTATCGCTTGATCAAGTGCGAATTGGAACTCTCACAGCCGACACCAGACGACACGCCCTAGGACGCGGCCTAGATCTCGCTTGCCTCTTAGCCGCGTACTACATTACAACAGTGATCGCTTCTGGCCTCGCCCGTGTAGCTATGTTTGTCTGGCCAGGGGCAACTTCCTCAGACATCCTCGGCTGGCCCGCGCAATACATAGTACTATTCCTTATAGCCGTCACGGCTTGGAACACTGTCGGCGCCTACCTCGGTATTTATCAATACGGGGATAGTTACGGTCCAAGGACCCTCAGTCGGCTCGTTCGTGCTGCCCTCTTATGGGCGGTGGCAATCGGGGTAGCCATTTTTCTTTTCAAATTGCCAAACGTTAGTCGTTTTTTCGTATTATCCTTTGTCTCGCTCGGCTTTGCCCTGATGGCATCGCGTGACTACTTCGAGCGTCTGCTTGGTCGTCGTAATCAGCCAACGCAGCACCGGGTAGCGATCGTCATCGGACACGGAGCTCAGGCAGACTGGCTCCTAGAGTACCTGCGGAAGCATTTCTCTCCAAAGCCATATGCCACGGTGAGGCGTCCAGATGCTCATGACGGAATCGAGCCTCACGCTAATGGTACCCCCTACGTCAACAACCCAACCTGCACGCAAGAACTCGGAAGACTCGTGGAAATATTTGTTGCCACGGGAGATATGTCGGGAGATGCGTGCGACGCGGTTCCGCAGCTTCTCAAGCGTGGCTTCACAACCCACATCATGCCCACGGTCTTCGACGCTTCGATCTTCAGGCTGACGCTCAGCGACCTTGGCGGCGTTCCTCTCATCACGCTTCGTGGCGGCGAAATAGATGCTCTCGAAGCCGCGGTCAAACGTGTTATCGACTTTATGGGCGCGTCGCTTCTTCTTACGCTCGCAGCGCCGTTAATGCTAGTTCTTTCGCTGTTAGTTAAGATCTCGTCACCCGGGGCTGTGATATTTCGCCAAGAAAGGCTTGGCAAGAATGGCCGTCGCATTTACATATACAAATTCCGCACCATGCGGCGCGATGCCGAAAGCATACTGAAAGCTAACGAACAGCTTTACAAAGAGTATGTCGCTAACAATTATAAACTACCGAAAGGTCGTGATCCGCGCATAACCCCGGTCGGTCGGGTGCTGCGACAGACGAGCCTTGACGAGCTGCCTCAATTGATTAACGTGTTGAAGGGCGAAATGAGTCTTGTTGGACCACGCCCCGTTGTGCCTGATGAAATCGAACAATACGGCGATTGCGCCTCGCTGCTGCTGTCTGTGCCACCTGGACTGACCGGCCAATGGCAGGTTAGCGGAAGGAGCGACATCGCCGATTACGCACAGCGAGTACGACTGGACATGGAGTATTTGCGCGATCAGTCAGTTGCTACGGACCTGCGCATTTTGTTGCAGACGGTTCCAGCGGTGCTGCTAAGGCAAGGTGCTCATTAGATCCAGATGCAGGAAGCCGCAGTGTTCCAACACTGCGACTCGTTTACCTATGGGTGTGAAGACGATTCGTGTCGCTTAGCTGGCGGAGATTAGCGCCGGGCGCGTTAGTGGCCGCTCAGGGGCGGTCGCAGGCTCTTCAGGTTTTGCGCGAGACGCGCGCGATTTCCCGCACAACAGTTGGCTGGTGGGGCAAATGAACCCGCGTGTGCATCCAAGTGTCGGGCAGAGAAAGCGCCTGATGGCTTCAGCGTTGCCAGCGAATTTAGGTGGTTCAGCAACTGCGCCTATCAGCAAAATGTTGACGGCGCCTGAAGTGTGCGAGTACCTCCGAGTGAGTCGCAGCACCCTTTATCGCTTGTTCAGAAACCGCAATATCCCTGCGTTTCGTTTTTCCAAGAGAGATTGGCGCGTCGCGGTAGACGACCTCGCACAATGGGTCGAAAAGCAATCTGAGCCCTGTAGATTCACGAGGAAGGGGTGAGGATGAACGTTCCGATCAGTGGTCTGATTTTGCTTCCCGTTACCTTGGGGATATTTTGCTTTTCATCGTACTTGGGAGAGTGGGCGATCTTTACCGCAATGCTTCAGGGTGCCGCTCTTGTGAACCTCCACGGCGGTTTCGCGGTCGGATTGTCCCCGTATTTTCTTGTCACTGCCTTAATCGGACTGCGGGTGGTGCCGCAATGGCTCACCGGTAGAATTCGCTTCTTTATGAATGAACCCGTGCGAAGTCACGTGCATGTGTTGGTTATGTTTATCCTATGGTGCGCGGTTTCGGCGTTCGTTTTGCCGATGCTGTTCCAGGGATTACCGGTGGACTCGCCGAGGAGCGGCGTGGACAGCAGCTACTACATGCAGCTGCCATTGCGTTGGAGTTTCAGCAATGCCGGACAGGCGGGATACATGATTTTGAACTTCGTGTTCGTGCTTAGGATTCTTCAACTAAGCATAAACCAAAAGCGATTAGAGCGATTAATTAACGCGTTTTCATGGTCTGGGATGTTCGCAGCCGCAGTGGGCCTTTATCAGATCTGTTGCCATCGCTTTGGATTGACGTTCCCCTCCTGGTTGTTTAACAGCAATCAAGCGTGGGCAGAACTGCCGAATCAGCTGATTAGCGGCGGGTTCTCTCGCATAAGCGCAACCTTCGTCGAACCCTCCGACGCTGCGGTCTTTCTGGCAGCTTGGTCTGTATTTGAGCTGAGCTTGGCCATGGGGCGCGCTTCTCACAGTGGGCGACATTGGCTCAGCGCGGCCGCTGGTATTGTCGTATTGATCGCAACAGCATCCACGACTGGGTACGTTACCGCGGCAGTCATGTCTGTGGTGATGGCATGGGACTGTATCGGCACTCTGTTTCGGTACGGCGTCATTAAGACCCGGGTTACGCTCACAACCCTGGGACTGGGTTTTGCCGGCCTTGCGGCGTTGGCTTTTTCGCCGAGCGCTGGGCAGTTGCTGGACGCCGTGGTTTTCAACAAAGGAGCGTCGGCATCCGCGATCCATCGGACAGCGACCTTTGGCCGTGCCGTCGAGGTCTTCCTCAACAGTTGGGGTTTGGGAGTGGGACTAGGGTCGAATCGAGCGATGAGCGCGTTCTTCTATGTGCTAAGCAATGTGGGATTGCCAGGTCTCATTCTTGCCGGATGGTTGCTGTCTCAACTGTATTCTCAGGTTCGCACACAGCTAAGTACTGCATATCACGATTCTCCAGCCAGGACCGTTCTTTACGCACTCAGCGCCGCATTTGCGGCCAACATTCTCGCCCTGCTTTTATCAGGGGCAGAGATCAGCCAGCCGCATTTGTGGATTTTGTGGGGACTACTGCTGGGTACTGTCAGACATGAGTGGTTGCGCGAGAGACAACTAGCCGAAGACGCTCCCGCAATATCTATACCGCTGGCGAGCGCCGACCTGCGTGCGTAGCCATGCGGAATGTCGGCACCGATGAATTATTATATTTTTAGGACGCCCTCGATACTCTGAGGTCCACGACGACTGAGATAGGCGGCACGCTCTGCTCACAGAGAGACACGTTAATGAAGGCGAACGCACAGGACACACACATCAAGGTATTCGTCCACCTCGGACATGGCTTCGGCGGCCAGAGTTGGACTCAACGGCAGGCGATTGGCGCGATCCCGGGCCTGAACGACCATCTCGCCTATGGGTATTATCGCGCCAGCGGCAATGGCTGGTCGGTTGAATATTCCGAGGATGAGCGTGAGAACGCCTTGACCACATTCTGTCGGCTTGCACTCCGAAGAATCATAGGTTTTGATCTGATCCATGCTTGGCGCAATCGCAAGGAACTGTTCGCTGCCGATATAGTCTGGACCCATACTGAAATAGAGAATTTAGCTGTTTTGTTCCTTTTCCGGTTCTGCCGAAGGAGTCGCCAACCCAAAGTCATCGCGAACTGTGTGTGGCTGTTCGATCGCTGGCCGCACTTGCCGTGGCCAAAGCGATTCATGTATCGCGAATTGCTGAAACGTGCGGACGCGGTTACCACGTTTTCGCCTGCCAACATACAGATCGCCAAAAAACTGCTGCCGAGCGTCAGGTGCGAATACATCAGATGGGGGGCGACAATCGACGACTTGAGGACACCATCAAGAAAGTCTGTCCATCATCCACTACGTATAGCTGCGCTTGGCAACGACATCCACCGAGACTGGAAGACCGTTATCAGTGCGTTTGGCAATCGAGAACGCTATAAAGTGGCGATTGCTTCGCGCCGGCTCGACTCAAGACTGCTTGCGGGCATAGATAACGTAACAGTCCTTTCGGTCGCTACTGCAGATGACGTTAAGGCGCTATATGAATGGGCCGATATTGTGCTCGTGAGTTTGAAACCCAATCTTCATGCGTCAGGCATAACTGTGGTCTTAGAAGCGGTTATCTTGGGTGTTCCGGTGGTGTGCACAGATAGTGGCGGCTTGCGCGCGTATTTTTCTTCCAGCGAGATCTACTATGTGCCGATATATGCTCCAATCGCGATGCGCGCTGCGGTTGAAGAATTGGCCAGAGACGACGAACGACGCTGGGATATGGTGATCAGAGCGCAGCGGCAACTGTTGAACGCGAAGCTGACCACCAAGGGTTTCGCGGAACGACATCGGCGATTAAGCGAGGAGTTATTGGCGCAGGATCCAAGAGTCGCGCTGACCGGGAATGCCGCACGCGGGGTTGCTTGAACGGCCGTACATTTGGCTTCCCCGCGCTGAATGTGACCGCATCGCAAAAGCGAAGTGACTGAACCAAAGACGCCTCGAGGCGCCCCTCCCTTTTTTGCGGCGTCGGCGGCGCACGACTCTAGCGTGCGCGTTTACCCCCGCGAGCACGCGTTCACGCCGGCCCGCCCTGCGTTCCACCTGCTGGGCGGGCCGGTCGAGCGCGTTGCTCCCGCGCCTTAGCGACGATATAAATTGACGCCCGGCATTGATGTGTCACTTCTTTTGATCATGCTTTGGCGCAAACATTGAGACCAAGCCATGCGGATTCTGCTGTTCGATACCAGCATTAACGGCTCGCCTTGGCCATTGTTTGTGCCGGAATTCGAGGCTCTGACGAGGAGCAACCCCGGCCAATACCTTTATCGCTTCGTTGACGAAGCGGCGTTCCTCGAACCGCCCTCCATCGCCAACCGAGCTCTCACTCGCAGCCTGAACTGGCTCACGATCAACGTCGCGCAACGGCGCACCCGTATGCTCGCCTACGAAGCGGCGGCCCGCTTTCTGCGATATCGGCGTCATCCGGTACGTTACAGTGATCTCAACCGACATTTATTACAAGAAGCGAGGACGTTCGCGCCGCAAGCCGTGTTGATCGTGATGGGCTTTCACATTTCGCCAGAAACACTTTACGCGATCAAACGAGAGACTGGTGCAGTGCTAATCAATTACGCAACTGACGACCCATTCAACGCACGAACCAGCTCCCGCAACGTACGCGAAGCCATTCCTTTGTACGACGTCTATGCGTGCACCAAAAGAGCGGCGATGGATGACGTTGCCAAAGCGGGTTGTGCGAACGTTCAATACGTCAAATTCGGTTACCATCCTTCGGTTCACTTTGTTGACACTCAAGCCACTGCTGAAGAACGAAATCGCTTTGCCGCCGACGTTGCTTTCGTTGGCGAGGGCGACGGTGATCGGTTGCCCTTTTTCAAAACTTTGATCAAAGCCATTCCTGACCTGAAGCTGGCGCTGTACGGAGGTTTGTGGGACCTAAATCCGACGCTCCGCCGTTTCCATCGTGGGACGGTACGCGGGCGTGACTTTCGTCTGGCTCTTGGCAACGCAAAAATCGCTGTCAACCTGGTGCGTGTACAGAACCGCGACGACCACGTGATGCGTTCGTTCGAGGGGCCTGCATGCGGGGCCTTTATGCTCAATGAGCGGACGGAAGAACACCTTAGGCTGTTCGCGGAAGGCCGCGAAGCAGCCTACTTCGAATCGCCGGAAGAGCTCGCCGAAAAGGCGAATTATTACCTCAGTCATGATCGAGAGAGAGAAGAGCTTCGAAAGGCCGGTTGGAAAAAGACCACCACTGGAGGTAACACGTACCGCGACCGTCTGATGCAGATTTTGCTTACGGTGCAACCCGCGGTTTCAAGAACGGATATTGGCCGCGTGGGGCCGGATCGTTATGCGGGACGGACAGATTCAGTTGGACCACACGGCGCCGACAGCTCTGGCGAGAAATAACGGCAGACCGGGACTCTGCGGCGGCGGCAGTTGGCATGAACATCGCGCAGCCCGGTTCTGCTAACAACACTCGCGCGCGCCTTCACGTTCCAACAGCCAAGGCAGATCAATCGGCCTTCTCCTGCGCCCACAAACCTACGACACTGAGTAATTGAGCCTCGTTCGTCAACATCCTGCCGGATTCCCGCCTGCATTTTGCACTCGCCACTCCAGTCATTCCACAACTTTTTTCGCTAGCTCAACGGTAAGTGAGACGTCGATTTCGATTGCCAACCCTCTCCGGATCCTCTGATCGATTACCGCCTCCCCGCGAATGCCTTTCCCGTCCAGCACCCGTCGTCTAACGGAAGTCGAGTGCCCAAGCCTGATTCGCGGCCACTGGTACTTGCTGTATCACCCGCGAATGGCTCGGGCGCTTGCGTTGTAGACGCTGCCGCAGCCGCAGACCTTGTACTCGATACCGCCCTCGACCCGCCAGTCGTTAACCTGCCAGCCTTCACCCCGGAACACTCGATAGGGCATCGCACACTTCCAGTGTCGGCGCTCTTCGCCCAGCCCTCCCAGCCGATGGTGTAGTTCTTAATCGCCGTCCGGCCTGGACGCGTGCCAGAACTCGCCCTACGTGACCTGGATCAGTCCGCAAATGCGACGCCCCGACAAACCGTATGTGACGATTATTTGCGTCACTATCTCAGCTTCACCGCAAGCCGTATCAGCTTTTTGTAAGCACGTCCTTCAGCCTCGGATGTCGACCCCTGCGCGACTCATAGGAGGTTAATGGATGGACTTCTTTGTACGCATTCTTAATGCCCTATGGGCTATGCACCCTCACAGATTTTGGCTGATCTGGTTCACCGTAACCTCTACATCGCTGATCTACGTAATGTCGATGGTCGGGCGGGTAACGACCTCAAGGTGTCACAAGACCACAAGACTTTCGACTAACGTCATTTGGCCACGGCCACAACTTTGGAACCCTAGAGTTGTCGTGGCGTTGACGTTGCTGGCCATATTCCTGGCGTTCTACATAGCGATCATGCTCGTTTGGGAACATTTCGCCTACGACGACGCTGATCTGTTCATACTTTATGCACTTAAGGGTCACAACTTCCCACTACCAATCTGGCGAGACAATGGGCGTTTCTTTCCGTTTGGCATGCAGGACTTCAACCTGATACGCCACTTTACAAATACTCCGATCGGTTATCACTTGCTGCCGATTGTCCAGCTTTTGATCCTCTGCTGCGTTCTCCTCATTCTCGACGGCGAGCTTAGCATCACGGCTCGCGTGGGACTTGTAATCCTCGCTTTGCTAACTCCGAGCGTCCTCCTTAGTTTCGGTGGACTTATTTACGAGGAGCGTAACGTTTATATTTTTCTTCGTCTGTCTCGTCCTGTCCGTCCAGCAGTTCGAAAGGACCAACGCCGTCGCCTGGGCGCTCGCTGCCGTAGTGTGTGCTCAAATTATGCTCTATGAGAAGGAGACCGCTTTTCTGTTGCTTCTCGGCTTTGCTGCAGGAAGGGTAATATTGCGCTGCAGAAACAAACAGCACGTTCGATGGAATTATAAACGACTTTGGGATCAAGACAGTCGTCTAGACCTGTGCCTCGCCTCCTTAGCGGTGTTGTTTTTGTTCTCTTATTTCGCAGTGATGGGTATCCATGGAAACACTGATTATGCTACCAACGCCCGCCACCCAATGGCGGAAATCCTACTCGACTATCTAGGGCTGGATTTGCTGGTCTGGTTTTTCTTAACCGTCGTGCTGACCAGACTTTACCTGATTCTGGGGCACCGGACGGCGCCCTGGCTGTTGTGGGATGGGCTGGCTTTTGGTGGCGTTGCATGGTTGTTTGCCTACCTTTATCTGGGTATGTTGACTGCGTACTACCTAGCACCGGTGGACCTCATCGCAGTGCTCTATGTTGGCCGGTTTGTGCTCCTGTCATGGACACACGCGCAGTCATGGAGCAAGGTAGCGGCATTGATTCTGGCATTTGCTGTCGCATTCCAGGATGTGTCGCTTTCAGCTTTTGCTGTGTTCGAGCGAAAGAACGTCATTCACGCAAGGGTTGAGATAGCGGAGGTGGTGGAAGCAAGATACCGGGATGGTAGAGGACACCTTCCTACCCTTTTCTTTCCGTTTGCGACACCCTATGCGATCATGGAGTTCGTTGTTTACCTTAATTATCGAGGTGTGCCAATAACTAGTGTCGGGCTAGCCAAGAAAGCTATTGTTAAAGATGGGCGCTGTATCGAATACAGGAGCATTAGATGCCATCCGGCTGGTGGGCCCGCTCAAGGCGATCTCGTGGTTGTGCTTTCGGATGACCAGGGGTCGCTATTAGACGCCTTGTTGTATCGAGGGCGTGGACAACTGCTGTTTTCTTATGAGCCTCGTCCGCCCATTTCGCATTGGTTGTATCGGTTTGTCGGCAGTTTGCCTCTCGCCGCGGGTCATTCCGACGAAGCGCGCCCTGATCGCTAGATGGATGCTTCCGTGACTGTCTGGAAGTAAGTTGCAACTGAGACGTCTGTAAGAACCGGAACGCAATCTGAAGTGTGCACTTGCTGTCACACAAACTGAGGTTGTTCTTTGGTGAACGCGGAGCCTCTAGACGTGCCCGGTTTTCGAGCGCCAGGAGGAAACGATGAAGCCAACCATGGCGATCGCCGCGCTGTTTATCTTGTGCGCGGTTGGCGGCGTCGCCTTTAGTGCTGTCGAGTGGACCGGTGGCGAGGTCAGGCCGATACCGGCGGCGGCGCCTGCGGTAACACCGTCGCCTCTGCAACCCGTGGGGGTCGCGGCGCCATCGGGGATGGTGTGGGTGACGACACTGGATGACGAATTCACCGAGAGCGCGGTCAATAGCGCTCTGTGGAACTACGGCTTTTCAAATGACGCGCTTTGCCGAAATGCGGGCTGTACTGAAGGAGTAGAGTGTTCATCGGCCCGCTGTAACGACGACTTCAATTTTGAAAACGACAGCATAAGTGGCGGATTGCTGAATCAAATACCGATTAAACACATCGGCACCGGCGAGACCAATTATGGCGGCATGGCCGGGATCAACACTTCGACTAAGTTCGTTCAGCGCTACGGATATTTCGAGTGGCGCGGCGAACTACCATCCAGCAACACGAGCTCGAGCGGCAACTGGCCAGCCTACTGGATGCTGCCAGAGGTGCATAGCGATTCACCAGGAACACCGACAAAGAGGACGACTAATTGCGGGCAAGTCGGCAATGCGGCCGGAACCCCGGACGGTCACAACGAAGAGGTTGACCTGATGGAAGACGGCATGGGCGGTAAAGGGCTGATCGGAACGGGAAGTGCCTATTCGGTCCAAGCCACCATCAGTGATTACTGTTCATTAGAATGGCAGGTCGATATGTACAACGGTCAAGATCTGACCGCAACAATGCACACATACGGACTGTCATGGGTAAGGGATGGAACGCCTGAGGGCACGATGTGCGTATATCTGGACGGCCGGAGCTTCGGCTGCCATCCCTTGGATAGCAGCTCGCTCGAATGGCGATCTGGTATTTACCTGCTAACCCAGATGGTTTATTGCGCACCAAACGGCATACTCGGTGCGGGACCATGCACGGCCAAGAGTACCGAAGCGCTCAAGACCGACTACGTTCGTGTCTGGCAGGCGGTGCCGATTTCAGACACGACGCCCACAGCGAGTGCGACCCCGACGCCGCATTGACTCACGATCGTTGTTGCCCGAGAAAGAAGCCGCTACCAACCGATCAAGCGGCTCAACACGAAAGCGGCCACCAGTGCGAGGCCGAATTCGAATTGCAATTGCCCGGAGCGCGCCATCGCACGATTATGGGCCTCGGCGCCGGCCTCGCCGCGAACCAGTCTCACCTGATCGATCGCCCGCGGCAGGGTCGCCAGGACCAGGATCGAAGGCCATGGGATTAGCCTGAAGAACACGCTCGCCAGCACGATTACGTAAGCCAGCGTGTCGCAGGTGACGAGTTCGATCAGCGCAGCCTTGCGGCCGATTATCGCGGCCATCGTCCACTTGCCGTGCTTGCGGTCGTTTTCGATGTCGCGCAGGTTGTTGACCTGCAACAGGCTCGAGCAGAGCAGCCCCATCGAAATTCCGACCAGTCCCGCCGCCCACGAAAAGCTGAGCGCCTGCACGTAATACGCGCCCAGCACGTAACCGGGCCCCATCAAGGCGAAAACGATGAAGTCGCCGAGCCCGTGGTAGGCGAGGCTGAGCGGCTCGGCGGTGTAGAAATACGACCCGAACGCGCCGATCAGTCCGAGCACGAGCACCGGCCATCCGCAGGCGTAAACCAGCGTCAGGCCGAGCGCCGATCCCGCAGCGAAGGCCGCAAGGCCGGCAACATGGATCTGCCCGGTCGTGAGCAGGCCTTGCTGAATCGCCAGGCCGGGCCCGAAGGCGTCGGGCGCTTGCCAGTTGTCGAGGTCGGTGCCCTTGACGAAGTCGTAGTAGTCGTTGATGAGGTTGGCGGAGGCCTGCAAAAGCATCGCGGCCGCGACGGCCGCCAGGTACCTCGGCAGTGCGAGGCTCGCGCCGGCATAAAACGCCAGAAACGAGCCCACGGTCACGCTCATGAAGGGCATCGCGAGCGTGAACGCGCGGCTCGCCTGTAGCCAAATCCGAATCCGTCCCGGGCCTACCCGACCCTGAGGCGACATCACTCCCGCCTGGTCCATTCTCCGCTTGCCTTCGCGACAGGATTGTCCCGAACCGATTCGCCGGGCACCGTCCGCGATTGTAATGCGCGCGAGTTCGCAAGGCTACAGCCATAGCGCATTGCACGCCGGCGCCGCGGGAGTGCTCTTTCCCGCTCCAGTTATCGGCGCCCGCGGAGCGGCCGCTCGATGCGATGAATGAAGCGGTGGCGACGCGATCGCCGCCCGCCGTTCAACGTGACGCAACCGCCGGCCTTTGCCGGTGCAAAACTCCGTTGCCTGCGACCAACCCCGGGCGCATCGTCATCGCCATGCGGCTCGTGATGCGCTCGCTGGCGGCGCTATGCCTGATGACAGCGATCATGCCGTCGTCCGCACGGCCGGCGCCGCCGGTCTATGAACTGGAACATCCGGGCGTCAGAGGCGCCGCCACCGGCTACTTTCATCTCGAGCGGCTCGGCAAACGCTGGTGGTTTATCGCTCCGGACGGGAACGGTTTTTTCCCGCGCGCGGTCGCACTTTTGGATTTCAGTTCGTCGGGCGCGGCAGGCACCGGCTTTCGCGCCTACGACGCGGTCGCGCTGACGTCCAAAGGGTCACCCGCATACCGGACAGTCACCGCCGAGGCCGAGGACACCAACCCTGCCGACGTTCTGATGGCCGGGCGGCCGTATACGGTGCGCAATGCCGGCGACGCGATTGTGATTGGATCGTCGCGCTTCCAGCCCGAGTTCACGAAGTTCCAGATGAGCGTGGTGGGAAGCGGCGGCGCGATCGACTGGTACTATCGCTCGAACTCGCGCTCGCGATGCGCACCGCCGCCGTGCTGGCTGCCGGTCAACCGCGACGGCAGACCATATTCGGCCGCAGCTCGCGACGCCTCCCGCTCGTTCGCTCTCGACACAGTCGCGGACGACTACCAGTCGCGAGCGGTCGATGCCGCCGGCTTCATCACCGCAATTTCGCGGCCGGCGCCAGTGGCTATTGAGCACGGAGTATCGGCCGCGCCCCACTCGGTGGCCGCAGGCGCGAATCGGGTTCAGTGGTGGAACTGGAGCGTCGATTGTCCGCGAAACGGCAGCTGTACCTGGCCGCCCGACTTCGCGAGGCTAATCATTCGCGGCATCGACTCGACTCCACGCTACTACCTCGAAGGAGTGGTCGGCAAAGCCTTCACCGTCGCTCCAGTCCTAAGCCAGATAGCCGAGGAGGCGAGCCAGGATGAATTGCTGAAGGCTCGCTACGGCGGCAGCACCGTCAACACCGCGCGCATCAAGTGGCTCAACAACGATTTGCCCAAACTCGAAGCGGCCGGGATCAACGCCGCCGGACAATACTCATATGCCGCCTACCTGCTGGAGCTGGGGCTCCACAATGGCGGCAAGCCATATACGGGCGACGGCGGTATAGGCGTCGGCAAGCCTATACCGCTCGAATACATCATGACGCCAGACGACTGGGCGATGCGCAACGCGGAGACCTTCAAGCCGGCGCTGGCCGCTTCGCCGATCAAGAACATTTACGCCAACGTCAAATCCACTTTCTGCGGCGGCTACGAAGGCAGAACTCCCGACGTTTTCGACCCGCACTATTACCGAACGATAGCCAACGCGCTCGAGTTCGGCGCCGGAGGCGGCGCCTGGTCCGGCAACGGCAACCGGGTGCCGGACGCCTCGCGGATCTACGCCGTCGTAAGCGAAGAGGCCGACGACCTGTTCGGAGTCGACGCGCGCCGCCATGAGCATCTCGGGGCCGCGGTCCTGATGGCCAATCCATACATGGCGGCCGACCCGCGTTACTCAGTCGTCTATCGCGATCCGATACTCTATTCGAAGCTCGCACTGCGCGATATGCTCAAGGACGAATACAAAACGATAACCGCGCTCAACGCCGCGTGGGGCACCGCCTATACCTCCTGGGACACCTCGGCGGGCGCAATCGCGATCGGCACCAACTCCTACGGCGCGGGCAGTGGATTTCTCGACGAAGACGGGCGGCACGTTATCGCCGACTGCCGGCACGACGACTACAGGCATCCGTTCGCGAGCCGGCCCGCCATTTTGTCGGACCTCGATCGTTTCGTTTTCGGCTGGTCGGAGCGTTATGCGCAGGTCCTTCGGAAAGCCTGGAATACTCTGTCCGACGCCGGGCCGCTGCCGCCGCTCTTTGTTCCTCTCTACTCCGGCGTGGACGAGGCCTACCGCGCGATGTCGCCCTATGTCGATGGCTTCTGGATCAATCCTGGCGAGGCGGCGGCGGAAGACGGTTCTTCATTCGCGTCCGGCGGCACGCAAACGGACTTGCGACGAATCGTGCGCGACACCGACAAACCGCTTATCGTCGCCGACTATCTCTCCGACTATGGCGGGGACCTGAAATTCGACGGGCTTGCCAGCGCCGCGGTTTTTAATCCGGCAAGCCACAGCACCACCATCACGGTGAATGATGCTCCATATTGGTTCGGCGCGCCGATCGATCTCCAGTTTTCCGGCGGCCGATGCGCGAACGCGACGCTCAAACCCGTCGCGGTGGACTGGAACCAGGCCAGCAAACGAACGCAACTGGTGGTCGCGGGAAATTTCGCTTCCTGTCTGACGCCCGATTCTCGCGTGCGTATTCGGCGAAGCCGGGGCGGGGGCGTATTCGACGACGCGGCGGCGCGCGCCAACGCCTCGGTCGCGCGCTTCGATTGCGTGGTCAATTTCGCCGGCCGGAAAGACGGCGTTAGGCAGGTGGTGGGCCTCGAGCTATGGGACCTCTATCCTGAAGCACTCGTCTCGCGTGGAGCGCCTCAAGGCTTCGGCCTTATGACCGATGCCGACAACCCCCGCGACGGCATCGCGGACACGACGACCGCCGGGGTGGATCGCGAGGGCTATCCGGCCGGCGGCGAGCAACGGAGATGGGGCAACCTGCTGCGCGGCCCGGCAAGCCTGGGTGGCTACCTGGCGGGTATCGACGCCCAACTCAGGTGAGCTGGATTTTTATCGCGCCGGGCCGCGCGCCGGAATCATACAAAGGCCGGCGTCCGTGTACGGAGGAGGCGGCCGGGCGCGACCGCGGCGCGATCAGGCGGGAAAGGCGCCGCCGGTGGCCCCACCCGCCCCGCAGCGCATCGCCTCGCGCAGCAAACGATGGCCGACCAGCTTGACGTTGGCGCTCGAGAGCAGGGTTCGCGCCGCGGGCGAGCCGAAGAAGCGGAAGTCGGCGGCGCGCTCCGCCGCGTCATCGACGTAACTCAGGAGGTCCGCGGTAGGCAGAGCCGGGTGACAAAAGATCTCGGTCAAGCCGGGCGGCAGATGCTCGATTACCGCGCTCCAGTAAGCGTCGGTCTCGCCGTGCCTGGCAAGACCCATCACCGCCACGTAGTCCGGCAGCATCACTCCCAGCGGCCCGGTGTCGCGCACGATCGAGCTGAAGCCCGAGCGCAGCAGTAGTGCTCGACGGATCGCGCGCATCCGCTTCGAATAGCTACCCAGGATCGAGTCTCCACATCAGCGGCACAAGCAGCGCGTGACCCGCCGCACGCATCGGCAGCCTGAAATCACTTGCTATTCGAACATACATATCTCGATACGCCGTATGCCAGCCGTGCAGGACGAACATATGACTATCGACGTGGCTCACGTCGACTCCGGCCGCGAGCGCCTTCGTCACCTGCGCCCGAAGCTCGGCTTCCGCTTCCTCGGGGCGTACGCGGGCGAACAGCCGGCCGGGATGGGCCCACAAATGCCCCTCGTCGTCCATCAGCGACGGCACGGCGTCGCGGCCCAGCACCGGACCCCACTTGTTGCGGCGATTCCATTCGCTGGTGAGTACAAGATGCACTCCGACGTCGATTTCCGGATGTGTGCGGGCAAACTCCGCGGCTTCGGCAAACCGCGGCGCCGGAACCATCAGCGAGGCCGAACTTACCGCACCGTGCTTGAGTGTCTCGATGACTGCGCGGTTCACTTCGTCACAAAGGCCGAAGTCGTCGGCGTTGATGATCACCAGGCGCGCGTCGCAGTCGTAGCCGAGGCGCTGCGCGGTCGTGCAGGCCCGGCCGCCCGCTCGCGAGGCCGCCGCGATCGGCACCCGCAGCATCGACACGCGCCCGGCCTTGCCTGTACCCGGTTCAGGCATAGCGGATGGCTCGCGGCCGGGCGGCGTCCTCGTGCGGCGCGGCCGCGGCCGGAAGTTCGCGAGGGTCCAGGCTCCGTCCAAGGGCGGCGCCTTCGCAGAGATTGCGGGAAAGAAAAATCAGCAGCCAGTACCAGACCACGAACTCGGCCGTAAGGAAGAGTCCGGCGATCGCATAGGCCAGCAGCGCAAGGCGCAACGCGGCCGCGAAGCCGGCCAGTGCGGGATCGTTTGCATCGCGCTCGGCCGTTCGGCAGTTCCCGAAGCCGGCGGCCATCAGCGCGAGAAAAAGAATCAGCCCCGGCAAGCCGGTCTCCGCGGCGACCTGCAGATAGGTGTTGTGCGCGATGTATTGCGTACCCAGGTCGCGCAATCGTGGATCATACCGGGGCGCGATCGCCTTGAAGCGGTCGAGTCCGACGCCGAACAGCGGATGGCTCTCGACCATGGCGAGGCCGGCGGCGATCAGTTCGAGCCGCGCCCGTGCCGCCGTTTCGTCGCCATTGGCCGCAGGACCCGAGAACCGGATGTTCTCGAAGCGCCGCCAGAGCCCTGACGGCGCCACCCCGATAAACACTCCGAACGTCAGTAGCAGCGCCACGCGTGCCGCCGGTTTGCCTTTCATCCGCGACCCTGCCGCAACGACTACGACCGCAAGCGCCACCAGCCCTCCACGCGATTGCGTCAGGAACGCGGCGCCGACCAGGCTCACGGCCGCCACCGCGCCCACCATCCGCCAAAACCGCCCGCTGTCCGCACGCGCCATCCACACCGCGAGCGGAATCATCATCACCATCGAGAGCGCTTCATAGTTGGGGTCCAGTCCGACCCCCCAGGCACGGGCCGCCCCTTCGACGAAGTGCTGCTTGTAGCACCACGCCGTCGCCAGGCCCGCCGCCAGCACGCTCACTCTGATCACGTTTCTTGCACGATCGGGCGTGCACACCAGTCTTCGCGTCGCCACCATCAGCAACGCCAGCGAGCTGAGGTAGGACAAAGAGACCGCCGGCAGCGGCGCGCCGAACGCGAGCGTGCCAAGCAGCGACCACAACCCGAAGGCGACGAACAATAGCGCTATCGGACGGCGCTCCGCGCCGATCGCCGCCGGTCGCGGAACCATCATCGCCGTCACCACGGCAACCACTCCCACGATCTTGGTAATAGTCACGGGGACGAAGACGGCGCTGAACAGTTGGCTATTCAAGTGCGGATAGTCATGAAACCGTTCGCACATCAGCAGTAGGTAATAAATAAGCACTGAAGCTCCGGCGCTAGACTTCTTATATATGAGGCACGGCGCGCGCGATCCGCGATCGCCTCAATTCTTCATAGGCGCGGACGCACATCCGGGCGAGCCGGCCGGCCCCGGCGAACGTATAGCAATAGCCGTCGACGATCGGCCCCCCGAACGAAAGCTTGAACTGGTTGAACCGCGAGGTTTGCGGGCTCTCGTGCGCAAGCCCGCCAAGGTCGAAGGACACCCTCCCTTGGGCCCGGTAGGCCTGCATCTCGTGCCAATACAGGTAGCGGTTGAGATCCGCGCACATCACCGGATGCTCTCCGGCTTCCAGCCGGCGGTTCGCGGCAAACAGTCCGCCGGCCCGCCCGCCGTGCGGATCACCGACGTTGACGTGTCCGCAGAGCGCGCGGCCGTCGAGATAAATCACGCGCACGTCGGCGGCGGCCAGATAACGGCGCAGGGCGCGCCCGGACATGCGCGTGAGGCCGTTTTTCGCGCGTGCAAGTCCGTTATAGAGCTTGAGGAAGTCGACCGCCGCGGCGTCGGTGCGCTCGACGATCCGGACCCGCTCGAGAATCTTTTCGACCCTGCGCAACGACTGGCGGCAACTGGTCCTTCGCATGCCGGTCCAAATCCGATCGAGGCTTTGGCGGAGGTCGATGATAATGGTCGAGACGGGGAACGAATCGATCAAATTTCTGCTCGGCGGCAGACACCCATCGTAGTTGAAGCGCACGATGTCATTCGGCGCCATCCGGGCCAGGAGATGGGAAACCCCGTCGAGCGTGGGGAACACCACCTTGCGGTAACGGAAGAAACTGAACACCTTGCGCTCGAATACGATCATGACCGCGTTTCGCGCCGCGCTTTATCCTTTGCGACCTTCATTCGCCCGGACGTAGAGCTTCAGCATCCATGGCATCGGCGCCACGGCCGAAATCACGATAGCCAGCGCGGCGCCGGAAGCGCCGGCCGCGGCGGTGAGCGGATATACGAGGACCGCGAGCGTCGCCGCGCTGATGAGCGTGAGCCGCAATGAGAAGGCGGGCACGCCGAGGCCGTCGAGAAAGCTGGTGCCGATGCCGGCGAAGCCGGCGAACATTCCGTAGATGCACAGCAGGCGCAGCGGCGCGAGCGCGCCGATCCATTGCGCCCCGACCGTGGCGGCGATCAGCGCCGGGCCGTAGCGGAAAATCGACGTGGCATACGCGATACCGAACAGCGCGACGACTCCGCTCATCAGCCCGAACAGACGGTCGCGCGTGCGCGGTTTTGTCCGCAGACGGGCGACCACCGGGAAGGACACCATACCGAGTCCGTTGGCCAACTCGGCGGGCGGGAACTCACCGATCCGGAAGGCCATCTGGTATTCGCCCAGCGCGCGCGGTCCCAGCAGATGGCCGACCGCGAGGTTGTCGAGGTTGCGCGCGACGAACTCGGTAATCGAACGGACGGTTACCCAGCGGCCGTACGCGAACATGCGTCGGGCCCTGGCCGGGTCGAAGCGCAACCGGGGCCGATAAGGATAGAAGCCGTAGCTGAGTCCGGTCCGCGCGAGATGGCCGCAGTACATCGCGATTACCAGGCCACGCCAATCGCGCCACACCAGGATGCCGGCCACGCCGCCCGCCAGGCTGGCCAGCACCTCCGCCAAGTTGAGGACCGCGGAAATCCGGAAATCCAGTCCCCTATAGATGCGCCCGGTTGAGGCGGGGCTCTTGAGCGCGATCAGCAGCGCGATCGGTGCGACCAGCACAAACACGCGGTGCGAACCCTCGATTCGAAACACCGCCGCCAGCGGCCGCGCCAGCACCGCCAGAGCCAGCGCCACGATCGCGCCCTGCGCCAGCATCGTGACCCATACCGTGTCCAGGTAGGGCTCTATCGCGTCGGTCTCGGCCACCAGTGCGCGCTCGAAGTTGGGATTCGCCACGGTCTGGAAGAGCACTTCGAAGAACGAAGCCGCGCCGACTACGCCAAAGTCAAACGGCGTGAGCAGACGCGCAAAAACCACGTAGCGCACGATGGCGCCCAGGCCGCTGATGGCTCGCGCCACGCTCACCCAGCTCAGGCTGCGCACCAACGCGTGGCGCAGCGCCGACGCACCGGCGTCCACGCCCTCGCCCGCGGCGACTCGATACGGCGGCGCGGTTTCGCGCCGGCGCTGGGCCTGGCCGGCGGCGCTCATCCGGCGTCTCCCGCGGCGTCTCCCGCCGGGCGCCCGGCGCCGCCCGCGCGAGCGAGCACGCCGATGATGGCCTTGCAGCCAAATCCTTCGAGGCCACCCCGGACCATCACGCGTGTCGCGACCAGTTCGAGCGCTGCGAGCGGCACCGCAAAGTAGAAAAGCGGCCGGCCGCGCACCAGACTGAGCCTCTCGACCGCCATCCCGGCTTCGGCGGCGAGCCGCACGAGCGCCGCGCGGGTGTTGGCGCGGTAGTAAGTGGGAAACACGTCGTCGTCGCCGCGGCCTTCCATGTAGCTAATCAGGCCGAGCACCAGGCGGCGCGGAAGAACGCGCCTGGCGAGGCGGGCGACCCGAACGAAGTAGCCGGCCGCGTTAGGGGTGTGAATCGCGAGGCGGCCATCCAGGTCGAGAACGCGGGCGATCTCGCGAAAGATCGGCGCGGGATCGGCAAAATGTTCGGCGACGTTGTTGAGGCTCACCAGTTGAAAGCTGCGATCGCGAAACGGCAGCGCCGCCAGGTCGCAGCAAATCCGGTTGGACAGCGTGCGATGTCTTCGCAAAGCGGACAGCTCCAGGTCGCAGCCCACGGCGAAGCGCGCGCCGGTCAGCGCCTCGCGCTCCCGCGCGCTGGAACTCAACTCCAGTATCCGACGCCCGCAGCCCGCGTCGAGCCAGCTCGTGCGGCCATCGGCCAGCTCTCCCAGGAGCCGTCCGTAGATGAGCTGCGTATACTCGCGCGTCGGGTCGAGCCAGTCCCTCAGGACACGGTAAGAGCCGCGGCCGAAGCGGTCGTCGAGCCACTTCCACGCGCGTCCCGGCAGGGCTGCGGCCTCTCGCATGATCAACAAAGCTCCACCAGCGCTCCGCACAACGCGTGACGCAGGGCGGGCAGGCTGTATTGTTCCGTCACGCGGCGGCGCGCGGCGCGGCCCATCGCGCGGCGGCGGCCCGGGTCCGAAAGCAAATCGGCCACAGCGCGGGCGAAGCGGCGCGGCTCATCCGCCAGCAGGATTTCCTTGCCGTTGGACAACTCGAGACCCTCGGCGCCGAGCGTGGTCGAGACGATCGGCTTGGCCATCGCGGCCGCTTCGAGAATTTTGATCCGGGTGCCGCTGCCAATCCGCAGCGGAGCGACGAAGGCGGCCGCGCGCGCGAGCAGCGGACGCGTGTCCTCGACCGCGCCGACGAAGCGCAGGCCGGGGATCGCGGCGAGCCTGCGCCCGAGGCGGCTGGAGGGATTTCTGCCCGCCACAATCAACGTCGCGCCGGGCGCGAACGCGCGCAACGGCGGCAAAATCCTCGCGCACAGGAAATCGATCGCGTCGCGGTTGGGCAGCCAGTCCATCGCGCCGACGAACAGGACCGTGG
>Ga0307372_10000924_pt1 | contig 51535 bp, 40 predicted proteins | sample OX1MG_FD_202533 | JGI IMG/M metagenome (GOLD analysis project Ga0307372, IMG submission 202533) | Soil microbial communities from Risofladan, Vaasa, Finland - OX-1 | ecosystem: Environmental > Terrestrial > Soil > Coastal area > Acid sulfate soil | place: Finland: Risofladan, Vaasa | collected...
CCTCACCCGCAAGACGCACGCCTTTGCCAAACGCGATGCCACCTTCGACGCCCTGGTCGGATTGCAGATCTTCGATCACAACTTCCAACGGGCGCATCTGGCCTTGCGACAGCCTACTGGGGAAGGCATTCAGCGCTATCACCACCGGTCGCCAGCGATGGCTTTGGGGCTGACCGATCATCGCTGGTCGTTTCAAGAATTATTGACGACTCGCGTTCCTGTCACCCCTTTATAGGGTCACTACCCAGGATCGCACCGATAATCTAACTTAGAAGACTCACGCTAATAAAGTGACAGGTAGGACGCTCGCGTGTCACGTGGCATAGTCAGATAGCAGCGAAGGTTAGCCAAGTTATTTCCGTGTGCCTCCATTAGTTGCAGAGAAATCCTCCTCAGATGAGATCCCTCCATCCTTATTTGAAGCTTCTGCCTTTTCTGGAAGAACATAATCGGTAGCAATGTCGCAAGTTTGTTGAGGAGACGATCGCGTGTTTGATAAGGCTTCATCATGTGAAGCTACATTGTTGCGTGTCGCTACGTTGAGATAGTCGAGGAGCGTCTCAAGTTCTCCTACTATCTGATCGAGAGCTTTTTTTCCCTTTCCATAATCTACCAACTGTCCTTTTACGACAGATGTTCCGATAACGTGAGTATGCGAATCCACTTCATCAGCTACTCCAAAAGATAAAGACCCTTTCCATGACCATATGTCAAAGCTGAGTTTGGCCACCACTATGGCTCCATGTGGTGTATCATACAGTGCGAGCAGTTCTCTTTTGGAGCGCAACAAGGCAACGACAAGGCAAAGAGTTATGTGCTAATAATCATAAGCGTAGTGTTTGTCAACTCTTCTACTACACCCCAATACTGGTTCGTTTCCTTCTATCCCTAAGATTTTAGCAACATCTTGAGTGGTCGTACAAGGCACGGGCGTGATAGAATGTTGAAAATGTTCGATCTCTGTTTGAGAAAGACCTATAGTCTTCAACACATTTTGAGATGCTGCATTCAGCAGAAGCGTTTTAATAGACCCCGTAGCCTGAAAATTAGATCTATGGAACGACATCATTACTATCCTCTTGCTGTTTGTCCAGTTCTAATCCAATAAACTGATAAATGCTTTGGGCAAAGTATAGCACAGCGTTTTCACCAAATAATCACCAAGCTTACAATAAAAGGTTATTTAGCCATTTAGCCATGTCAAAGAGAGAATCTTTATCATACTCGTATTGTTCCTTTGTATCGAATTGAAGTTCGTGGAGGAGAAAAGCGCACTTTATTCATGGACTTTCATTATACTCGCTGAATCTTACTGCCAGAACTGTGCTATAAAATCAGTCTCAGAACAGAGATCTCTGGGTGCGATCAGTGGTTGTACAATGCCTAATTCACGAAGAGTACGCAGATGGCAAGGGTGGAAGCTAGTTCGCCCGACCCGCAGCAAATTGAGAAGCGCTTGATTGTGTCTATTGCTATGTCCTCGAAACATGGTTGCCAGTTGACGTTTCCCATCTGCGTATGCCAGGTCTTTTGGCAGGCACCAGAGAGGTGAACCTGGAACTGAGCCTCCGCGAAATGTACGCAAGCAGCGGCGGTAGGCTTTGCGCTCCGCTTCATTCCATGCGACAGCATCGTCTTCCTCAGGGTATTGCTGCATGGCTTCGACAAACCAGTAATCTCGTAAGAAAGTAAACACCTGGCGGAAGGAACGTGGTTGACTTAGGCTTCCCAGCGCCAGCCCAACCACAAGTAAAGCCGACTTTCCATTTTCTTCTGCTGGCATCTCAGGAAGATTGTTTCCTTGCCCAAGCAAGGACGCTAACCCTTCCTCGGCGGCAAGCTGCCCGGCAAACCCAATTCCGAGCAATTGCAAAGCGCTGCATCTTCCAGATTCTGCTCGCAGCACATGTCCCTCCAACTCGTGTCTGAAAAGGCGCATAATGCTCTGTCGTGTCCATGCTTTTCGTTTCGGCAACAGTATTCGGCGCTCTCGAATGAGAACACTCGCTCTCTCTGTCTCGTCACTTTCCTCGACTTGCCAGCCCTCTTCTGGCTTCATCAGATCATACGCATTGAGCCCTGAACGAAAAACACGCAATGCTTCTTCCACTGTTGCCGGAATTGGTGGCTCTTGCAGTCTATGTGCTTTGATCTTGTCTATGGGCAAAGCAGATGACGCAGGAACAATGGCAGTAACTACCAGTTCGTCGTCAAGTAACCTCCGCGCCGCTCTAACGACCTAGATCGGCAAGCATTTTGTAGCAAGTGCATCTTTTGCACTGGCAAAAACGGATCCAAGTGTTGCGCGGAGTCGATCCTGCTGAGGCGAACCGTATAACTCTATGGCAATGTGTTGCACGCGTTCTCCATCACCGCGCCGGGCCAACGCCAATAATTCGAGCTTCTTTTGTCCTTCATCGATGATCTCTGTATAAAGCCTGCGGACAATCGGGTTGAAGGCTTCTTGTACGTGCTTACGCTGCTCAAGGAGATCAGCACGCATGTCTTCAATGGGCAAATCAAGGAGACGTGGATGGATGAGACCTGGCTCATCGATCTCTTCTCGCAAAAAGCGTTCTTGTTCCAATCGGCGGGATCGAGCAAAGCTGCTCGATCCCCGAACGTCATGGGTCGGCCTTGCAACACCTAAAACCCATGGAACATCTAGAGGTAGATATTCAGCCAGCTTTTGATAATAGGGGTAATCAATTGGAGCTAGCTTCAATCGTGCAGGCATAAATCGCTTCTCCCAGGCCTTCGCCTTGCGAATTTCGGTCGCGACCTGATCGAGCAATTGATCCTGGAAAGGGTCATGGTCTACCGCATCGTAGTATATCCCCACTTGTTCTGTATGGTCCTGAGCGCTATCCCATTGACCGCGAAGAGCGGCAAGTTGCGCTCTTCGCAAGTGAAAGAGGGACTCACGCTGGCTATATTCATTGCGAAGATGATACTCAGCCTGATCAAGCAATCTTTGGGCTGAACGCAATCGCCCCAACCGGAAGCAGATCGCCGCTGCGAAAGAAAAATACCAGGTCAGTCGATGCAACATCCTGTTCTGATGCATGACATGACGTGCTGCACGCATTTCGTTGAGGAATGCCTCGTGCATATTCCCTTGCATGTACCAGAGTCTAGCTTGTGCGTGCAGCGTGGCAGGAGTATACAGCTCGCGCTGTACAGGATCATCGTTCATTAGAGCAAAACACTGATCCAGGGCTGCTTCGGCTCTAGCACAATCGTTATCCCAAAGCGCAATATCAGCCAGGCCACTGTACATGTAGTTCGCCATCTTCAGTTTTTTCCGAGCGATCGTCACACTGAGCGTTTTTTCCATGATCTCTCTTGCTGTGGTCAGATTACCACTAAACATAAGCGCACAAGCGTATCGGTAGCCGACCCTCGGGATCAATTCAGTGAGTTGAGCATTGGTAATGGTTTTCCACGCGTACTGATAATACCAGAGATCGTCGGGCTTGTAAAATTCTTTCCTGGCAACCATCGCTTTGCGCGTCACCGTCCCAAGAGCGAAAGCTAAGACGGCACGCTCATAGTTTGATAAGTCGGGATCATCCAGATAGACAGCAGCATACAGGATATCACGCAGTTGCAACACCAGAGCAGCAGTATTATGGGATGTCACCAATTTTGAATGTGCGATCAGCTCCGCTGCGTGTGAAATATCTCCCAGACATAATAAATGATACAAGAGTTCAGCCTCACAGACAGTCCTCCTGGGTAGTATGGTAAGCCCTTCAGACAGTCGTTTCTGATACAATTCGCAGATGAATCGGTGAGCATCTTCAAGTTCAGTATCCTTACTATGTGCCAATACATAATAACGAAATTCATTTTGAAGAAGATAGCCATCTTCGTTGTTGAGAAGATAGCCATCATCCACAATATGCTGTACATCAACTCCTAGTATTGCACCTATGAGCGCGAGAAACATAGCTGGTACGGGAATCCGTATGAGTGACAAGCAGAGAAGTAAAAATTTCTCTTGCGGTCGTATCAATCCTGCTGCCTGCCCCCTCTGCTCCTGCTCTGCAAGCAGAACGTGCAATACTTGCTCAGCTTCTTGTTGTATCTCAGATGGTTGATACGGCCATGCTTGCCGTACATATTGATTCCGATGATCAGAGGCCCATTTCAACAGCCCCGGGTTGCCATGAAAACGTCGGGAGAGTTCTTCTCTTTCAGGCTGCGGCATATCGCTCATACCCAATGTGGCAAGCAGCACAGCTCCTTCTTGCGGTGTTAGCCCAGGCAAGATCAATTCCACGATCCCTTCTTCAGGGCATTCCTCATAAGCGATAGGTTGTAATGGTCGCGAAAGCGTAACTGTAACTAGCAGGCAACATTCTTCGCTGTCCTGGCGTATCAATTCCGCTAGATATTGCCAGGGATTATCGCGAACAGAACTGTGCGCCCACAACGCTGGTTGGAGATTCTCTGCGTTCTCTATCACGATGATGGACTGCTTTGCCTCGAGGATATTGAAACAGTGGTCAATAAGCTCGGTATCAATGTCACTTTCGGTTAGTAGTGGCTCATCTATAACATTGTGAACAAATCGGAGAAACGATTGTATAGAACTTTCCCTGGATTTTATCCTGTGAAGGATCGGGCGTCTCACTCCAGTGAGTGGAAGGGCATTTTCGATCAGCCACGTTTTGCCAACTTTATGCTCACCACGCAGGATAACGATTCTGTGCGAGCCTATACGTTTTCGAAGACGTGCCGCAAACTCAGAACGCAGTATCTCGGCAGAAGATGAATTTTGCCCAACCAATACGTCTCGTAGGTCATCACATATATCGTGCAGCTTGTTAACTTGCTCGTGTAGGCTGATTCCATGGGTGAGAATTCTATCGGCCTCTGCGCGATTGCCTCTTTGTCTCAGTATTGACACCATGTCAATAATCATGCTGGCATATGTACTTGCTAGCCTTCTTCGCTCGTCCACGACTTTCCGATACATGCTCTCTCTCTTTTGTATATCATCTGGAGCAAATCGAACATAGATATCATCAGGAATAAAAGGACCGGCATAGAGAGAGAGAGCTTCATAAGCTGCATTCAACCGGTCATCATCATCCTCTTTTCTGAACGCTTTTTGCGCGAGCTGGAAAAAACGTTCAGAGTCCAGACCTATACGAGCTTCATCTGAGATCTCTATATACCCTTTAACTATAACAGGCGAGATAAGTGGGCCAAATTTAGCGATTCTCGCCTCGGATATGCCATTGTACACACTTCTCTCACCTAAGACGCCTTTGAATAGCGCTGCCATCTCCTTTGAAGGCATTCCATACGACTCGACAAGCAGCAGATACAACATAATTCTGGAAAGATCATCCCTCTCATTAAGATGACGTTTCCCCTGCTCCCCTGAAAGGACGATTTGAAATCCCCTTAGTGTACGTATTTCAACCAACAACCTTGTTCTCCCAAAAGCAAAAATTTATACCATGCCGAACCTCTCATAGTATATAGACAAGTCAAGAATATGTCAATTAAATCACCGGAAGGTGTGTATGAATTAGTTGTGGGTGGTTAAGCAACGAGATGCGGTTGGCCCTCCCAGAAAGCATCATAGGTGTGGTTGAGAACGGAAGTGCGCAGAGGCAAAAGAGCATCCAAGCCATCAGGAGTCCAGCGCATGCCCGAACGCTTGAGACGAGTAGCCACAACGGTTTTACAAGCGGCTTCAGCGATGCCACTGCCCACATGCATCCCCTGTGCTCGAAAAGTAGGATAACGCATGCGCTCGGCATTAGTGGTAAAATAGTCACCAGCTTTCTCAGGCACACTGCGACTCTCCCCAGGCGATGGAGCAATGGGGGGCAAAGCAGCGATGGCCGCGACTAATTCTTCAATGTTGCCATGGACAAGCAGATCGCAGGCATGTTTTGCCCAAACCTCTGCGGCCTGGGTTTGTGATCCATAGACGGCTCGAGCGACCTGCCAGACATGTTCCTGAGCATGATAGAGGTCCACAATCTGCACCGCCTCAGGAAAATGCTCGGAAGCGAGCTTCCAAATCCAAAGGGCTCCATCTCCTAAGATCACGACCTGTTTGGCTTGTTCGAGTCCGGACTGCCGAGCGAAGCCATAAAGCAACTGGTCAAAATCCCCTTTGGCCGTGCGTCGAGGGACATAGCGCATACTGTTCTCCTTGGGAGTATCGATCCAGACATCTGGTGCCAGTTCGGAACGCTCACGACCCCGTTCGGCTTCAAAAATCGCTCCCACTTTCAGTTCTCGATAGACATCCCCTTTTCGTGTTTTCTCTTTCTCTTCCATTTCAACCGTCCCACGACGCAAGCGCTCCATTATCCCGTCTGTTTCAATATACAAGCGCTCTATGGTCTTTAAGGTAAGAAGCACTTGGTGCTCTTGCACACTGGGGTGTTTGTGCGCAGCCTGTTCAAAGAGTGCTTTGAGTTCTTTTTCTTCTTGCTCTGCTAATGCCTTCCCTACGGGTTCCATTAAGTTTTGGGCCTGCCTAGCAGTCATTTGGAGAGGCAGGAAGCGTGAGAAGGTCTCTGCTGCCTCCTCAAACGTGAGCCGTGCACATAAGTAGCTAATAGCCTCTTGGACACCTGGAGTTGTTCGTCTCTGATCTATTCCCCAGACCTGATCCGCTGGCGCTCTTCCAAGACAACGCTGCTTTTGTTCTTCTTCCTCCCCTTTTTGCTCTTTTTCTCGCTGACATTGATAGTATGCTCGTTTGAATTCTACCTTCCCCATCATCGTCAAGATCTGCTTTGTTCGGTAATCAACTACATGTTGTTCATGACCACATGCTCCCACCTGTTTCCTTGCTGCTTTCTCCTCACTTTGATTCATCCGACATTGGAATAATTTTCTTCCCACATCTAGAACCCCTTTATAGATCTTTTGCTCTAATTCCTTTAAATTACCATTCTCAATTCCCTCTATTTCTTCTATTAACTTTCCTAATGTTTTCTCTACTTCCTGGTAGCGTTCTCTTCGAGTTGGCTCATTCGTTTCCATTAGTAGGAGTTCCTCTTTTCTCAAGCTTTTCTGTGGCAAGCGGTCAAACCTCCTTGCCTTGCTTTTGAGGATACTCCCTTTTGCTTTCTTTGCCTACCCACAACTAATTCATACACACCACCGGAAGCTTGGTGAAAAGATGGTGAAAACTATCAGTAGAGTATTTGAATATTTTTTCGTATACTTGAGGATAAAGACTGAGTAAAGGAAAGGAGAAAATCCACGGATACAGGTTCAATGTATCGCATTTTAACAGCTACAAAACACGAGAGGACGCTACAATGACACATTTTCACACAAAATGGCGAGGTATAATTGCTCTGCCCATAGTAATTATCGTAATATGCAGTACATTGCTACTCATCTCAAATTCCGCTATGCAAGTTGTTCATGCGGCAACAAAGAGAGCAAATGATCCAGGTCCTACCATTACATCCAATCCTTTTCAGGGTCCGCCAAACTGCACTTGGTATGCATGGCAGCAACTGCACAACACTGAAGGCATTGACCTTCAAGTTAATGGGAATGCTGGTGATTGGGCAAACGAAATTCAAAACAAGCAACCATACGCTGCCTGGGCAGTAACAAGTCAATCGTGGGTTCAGGTTCAATTGAATACCACTCCGGTGGTGGGTGATATCGTTGTGGTGCCATATGCCGATGGTAAATATGCTTTTACATCCGATGGGCACGTTGGATATGTAGAGCAGTTGCTGGGTGGAGGAAATTTTAATGTCAGCGCACAAGATTTCGGGGCTTCTTATGGCACCTACACCACGATGTGGAATCTACAGGACTTGCAGGCGCATCAAAATGGTGCTGCTCGGTTCATCCACATCGTCAGTGGCAGTAGTGTTTCATCCAGCAGTACCAGTAGTTCATCATCAATGCATACACCTGTTGCCGTGAAAAACATTGATGGACACATGGAAGTGTTTATGGTTGGCAGCGATGGGCAGTTGTACCATACCTGGGAAGATCAGAATGGCAACTGGCAGGGGTGGCAATCACTTGGAGGAAATTGGCCGGGGCAACCTGCGATTGGCGTCAATGGGGATGGCAGTCTTGAGATATTCATCGTTGGCGATCAAGGCTCGAATGGAGCGACACTCTTCCATGCCTGGCAGCAAACGCCGGGGGATAGCACCAGTTATACCGGGTGGCAGCCGATGGCGGGCAATTGGCCTGCCGGAACGCCTGCCGTGACTCAAAATTTAAGTGGTGGCCTCGAAGTTTTCATGCGAGGAATGGATGGCAATCTCTATCATGCCTGGCAGAACAACCCTGGAGATAGTACAAACTATACCAGTTGGTATCCCATGGGTGGATCATGGACAACTGATCCGGTCGTAGCCAACAATTCGGATGGCACGATGGAGGTATTCATGGTTGGGGAATCGACGCAGTTGTACTATAACCAGGAAAATGAAAGTGGCAACTGGTCCGGCTGGCAGTCATTGGGGGGTTCTTGGTCCAATCAACCCTCGGTTATTCTCAATGGCAGCAATGAACTTGAAGTCTTCATCGTAGGTAACCAGGGAGCAAACGGAGCATCTCTCTTCCACGCCTGGCAAACCAGTCCGGAAAGCTCGAACTGGGCAATGAACCAATACGGTGGTTGGTATAACCTGCCGGGTAACTGGCCTGCCGGAACTCCAACAGTCTCACTCAACAGTGGAGGCACGATGGATGTATTCTTGCCGTGCTTAGGAAATCAACCTCCGCTCTGCCACGATTATGAGAATGCTGACGGTTCCTGGTCTGGGCCACAGCAACTTGGAGGGTACTGGCCGGGTGATGCTTCGTCCACGATCAATCTTCCAGGTGGCATCGAAGTGTTTATGCTAGGTTACAGCGGACAAATCTATCATTCCTGGCAGAATAACGCAGGTGATAGCAGCAACTATTCTGGCTGGTATACTCTGGGAACACCATAATCATTTATACTTCTGATAATCACCGGTCGCCTGGTGAAAACAAGGTGAACATAGTTGTTCTATACTAGCATTGACGTTTAGACTAATTTGGTGATAGTTGCTGGGGCTTACAAAGTTCGTGAGAGGACTCTGTTGGCTTTCTTAGGCGTAAAGTCGAGCGAGAGAGAGTCGCATCGATGATTTATTGCCATGTTGGGCCACGGTGATGATGAGACCAACATGGCAATAAATCCCATATTGGGCTTGCATGCACCATTTTCAAGCTCATTTGAGCGTCTCCAACTGGCAAGCGGGCAGTGAAATTAGTCTAAACGTCAACTAGCAAAAGGGGCATAGAAAGACCATCCCTGATGAAGTTACTTACTTTCATTCAGGGAGATGTCTTCTTTTGAAATTGAGATAAACCGTTATAAAAGGAAATAGTAACACTTTTACGATAAACTATTTCACCCTGCTCCATAGATACCTCTCTCGATCTTTCTAGCATTAGACTTCTTGCCGAATAGGTCGAGATGAGGTACAATGTGGAGCTGAGGTGCTTATCAAGCGAGAGGGCACCGAGTAGACATGCGCTTTCACGACAATAGTGCTGAATTGACTGACGGTTACCCGCACTTCCTGGCAAGGAGCCAGTGGGGGGGTTGGGAGCGGCTGGAGTACCTCCTGTTCTTCGACAAATTGCGCGGTTCGCGGTGCGTTTGCGGGTGCGAACGAGATCAGCGAGAACGCGCTCGTCCCGCATCACTGATGCATCCCGTCGCTGGCGAGCATGCCACCATCGCCAGCGCCATCACCAGCCACGAGGCGACGATAGGCCATCAGGTGCGCCCGGGTGAGTGGAGAGAGCGGCTCGGGCAAGGCATCGAGCATGAACCAGCCGCAGTCGCTGGACTTCCCCGGCTCTCTGATGCACGGCTCGCCACTCTCGTGCCGTGCGACGAAAGCCACCGACACCCATTGTTGCTGCCCATCCACCACGAAATGGTCAAAGGCTCCCAACTGCGCGAGCGGCGAGATGATCATGCCGAACTCTTCGCGATATTCGCGGCGGATAGCCGCCGCAAGCTGCTCGCCGACTTCCACTGCCCCACCCGGACAGGCCCACAGCCCCTGCTCATTGCGGGCAAGCGGCCCGCGCCGTGCGAGAAAGACCTGACCGGCACCGTTACGGACAATGGCTCCGACGCCCACTCGGACCGACGACCATCTGGCTCGTCCCGTCAGTGTGGCTGCCACGGTGGGTGTCGTCATGGCGCACCCGCCTCATGACACCATGCGGCGTGCTGCCCCGGACGACCTTCATCCTGACAGCACGTCGGGATCAGTCTGACGATCTCCTGCGGATCGTCAGCCAGGCAGAGGAGGTCGGGATCAGCCGGGTCAATCGTGCCGACCTCGACCAGTGTCTGGCGCACAAAGTCCACCAGTCCACCCCAGAATGCGCTGTCGTACAGAATGAGCGGACCGCACGCACGCTGCTGGGTCTGGATGGCGACCAGCACCTCAAACAGTTCGTCCAGCGTGCCAAAGCCCCCGGGAAAGACCACAAAGGCGCTGGCCGACAGCAGCGTCGCCTTCCGCGGCGCAAAGCAGGTAAACGGGATGGTGACATCCAGATAGGGATTGGCCGGTTCCCCGCGCTCAAGGTGGATCGGGCAGCCGATGGAGCGCGTGCCGCCTTCCCTGCCGCCGCGATTGGCCGCTTCCATGATACCAGGGCCACCACCCGTCAGAATGCCGAAACCCGCTTCCGCAAGCAGGGACGCAGTTTCAACGGCAGCCAGATAGGCCGGAGCGTCTGATGGTGTGCGGGCCGAGCCAAAGATGGCGACCAACGGCGGTAGACCCGCAAGCTGCGCCATCCCGGTGACGTACTCCTCCATCAAGCGTGCGACCTCACGATGCTGAGCGGGTGAGAGGACGTGTGCGGCTTCTTCCCGCACCACCCAGGACAGCCATCGTTCCGCAAGAGAGAGGCGTGTTGGTGTCGTCATCGCGACTCCTTTGCCACGTGGGCAGGCGTGCGTCGGCGGTAGCGAACTCGCCGCACCGCCATCAGCACGGCCCACGCGACGACGATCAGCCCGGCGCTGCCAGGCGCCAGGATGGCCAGCGCCGATGGCGGCGCTGCCAGGCCGACCAGACCTACCAACAGCCACGCGACACCCACCACCTGCGTGCTGGCCAGGCGTTCCTTGAGGATGGCCACCCCGACGGCCAGGGGCATGACGCCGTAGGCTGAAGCCACCATCCCCGCGATGCCAAGCGAGCCGGTCGCGGACGCCAGCGCGAAGAGCAGCAAGCCACCCACATCCGCACATCCGACTCCTGCGGCCGCGACCCACCACCACGGGTGCTGTCTGTGTCCCTGTTCCGTCTCAGACGCGGCGCCGGGTGCATGACCCCATAGACGCAGGAAGACCGCCAACAGCAGACACGAACAGCAGCGGGTGACGATCACACTGAGCAACCAGTTCGTCTCGCGAGCGGCAACACCCAGGCCGAAGGCCAGCAGGCCAAAGCACAGCAGCGAGACCAGGGCGTAGGCCACCCCCGGCGTGAGCAGGCTGCGCGGCGCAAGGGTACGCACGTCTCCTCCGTTTATGGCAGCCAGCAGGATGCCGGCAAAGGTGATGGCCAGCAGCACAAGCGGCAGGGTCCCTATCGTCTCATGCAGGACCACCACGGCCAGCAGCAGCGTCACGCCGCCTTGCGCCGAGACCACCGGACTGGCTATGGCGAGTGGACCGTGCGCGAGCGCCTGATACAAGGTCAGGTAGGCTCCTGCGGCAATCGCACCCAGCACGAGGCCAAACAAGACGGAACGGGTCAGCAGGTGCGGCGAGAGAACAGGCACGCCAATGCAGAGCATGACTCCTACCGCCAGCGCCAGCCCGGCCACCTGCGCGATCAGCGTCGTGGCTGCCACGCCGATGTGGCGCATGACGAGGGTCGCCACGGTATCGGCGCTACCCCAACACAGCGCGACGGCCAGCCCAAGCAAGACGGTTCTCATGACTTCTCCTCTTCCTCCGGGGCCACTGCTGCTGGTGTCGGCGGACACGCTGACCAGGCAAGCCGAGGCCAGCCAAACAGCCCTGAGCTACGATAGCCGACGGCCGCACCAGCGGTTGCCCGGCACCATGCCGCCAGACCCGTCCAGAGGTCAAAGCGGTTGGGTGCGAAACTGGCACACTGGGACGCTCCCGGTTGGACAGACAGCGTGATGATAGATGGCACCGATGCGTCGGCGTGGGGATCGCTGCGAGGACAGGCGCTGAGAGCGGACGCGCCGAAGCCCAGGGAGAGCGGACACGTGCTGCGACGTGCGGCATCCTCAACCGTGCCCGGAAGCAGAAGGGCAAGCAGTTCAGGCGAAATCGCTGGTGCCCCGGCCTCATCAGCAGCGATGAGTGCCTGGGGAAGAGTCGTCTTGCCGTAGAAAAAGGCACGCCATTGCTCACGGGGAATGCTGACAACGCCTGGTGTGGCCTGTGCTGGCCTGTGCTGCCATGTTGTTTGCAGGTCGCTCCCAATCCCGCATGGGGGTGTAGGAAAAAGTGGTAGGCAATCACGCAACAAGATGAGGCTACTCCTTCCAAAACTCGTCATAGGTGTCATTGAGGACCGCCGTGCGTCAAGCCCGCACCGCATCCAATCCGTCCGGGGTCCAACGCATGCCCGTGCGTTTGGTTCGTGTACTGACCACCGTTTTACCGGCAGCTTCCGCACGCTGCTGTTCCAGCGCTTCCATCAAGACACTGCCGCGCCGGATGCGTGCCAGCACCCCGTCCATTGCCATGGAGAGACGATCCAGCTCTTCGTGCTTGCTGGCACGCATCCCTCCCTTGACATCGACGGCATGCGCCTGAACACCGCCCATTTGGCTCAGGACGGGTGCAGGAGCGAGCATGGAAGGCTGTCCGGTTCCCGTCGTTCCTGTGCCGTGTGCCAGCAGAGAGAACCCGAACACGGCCAGAAGCATCTCTCTACACCAGCCATACGGCAGATGTTGGCCGCACGCGCCTGTCTCTGGGCTGCCGGTGGTTCATTTCATCATCGCCTGTTTCATGCGGTCGCCGCATGGCGTTGTTACTCCTTTCCATCGCTGTTCGTCGCACGCAGGGAAAGTGTAACACATACCCGGACGAGAAGGAGAGACCGATGTGATCAATTGAGAAAGAGACGTGTTGCCGGAAAACAGTGCGCCTACGCAGCCATCGTGAAGAGCGGGACCCCCTTTTTTCAGAGAGCAGTGGGACAAGATGTGCCAGGGACATGGACAGGCAGTGGGACCGTCGTACGCTCTCGCCGCCGGTTCATCTCTCCATGGTGGAAGTGAGGACATAACTCGTTTCAAAGAGTGTTGACAAGGGTGCAGGAATGAGGATTGCTTTGCTGCAAGCATTCTCCGGTTCTGCAAGCACTATGCGCGTGTTGAAAGCCGATAGCGGCGTGTAGCGTTCAGACAAGCTGAAACTCGTCCACGGCGCACGGTACTTCAGCTGCTTCCACACCGGGCATGATGACAACGGACTGGCAAGTACGGTTCATTCTCTTCTCAAAAGGGAGGACCAAGATACAGGTTAAATGCACTCACAAAGAACCTTCCGCGCAGATTCCTGTGAGCATGAGAGACATCCTGCTGTGGCTTCCATATTCCCTTTATGCACGTGGAGGCTCATGTGGTCATGGTGATCAACAGCATTGCGCTTCCATCTTCTTCAGGAACCATCACAGAATATATGTTCCCGTACACCTCCGACTGATACCGCAGCATGCAACGGTAAGGGGTGTTGAGCCCAGATCGCAGCGAGTGGCCCGTACTCAGCCAGCAAGGGTGCCGTGGTGGTTGCCAGCACCAGTCCCGGCGTCTTTGTCAGTGTCGCCTGAGCGACGCGCAGGATGCGTTGCTCCTGAGCCATGTCCGGTGCGACACACACGAGCATGGGTACCGCGGCATGCGCACGGACCCACTCACGCGAAGCCAGATACTGCGCATAGGAGGTGAACTTGATGGTGAGATCACGCACATTCATCGTCCCCCGATCCCATTCTAACCAGAATGGGATGTGTCGTGGGCCAGCAGCAAACGCTGCCAGGGCATCGGGTCGCAGATTGTACCACTGGTCGTTCACCTGATAGCGTCGTTCACACAGCGCTCCTGTTTCCCACCAGCAGAGTGCCTGACCCGGCTGCTGTTCCGCTGCTTGCGTGAGAAGCGCAAAGAACGAGTAGACGCCCGCCGTATGCTGGATATGCTGCAACAGCCAGGACACGCCTCGCTGCACGACCGACAGCGAGACAGCTACGTCTGCTGTCGGCGTCTCGTCAGGTATGGTCGCAATGGAGCGCAGCGGCACCCGATTGGCGGCAGCCACGAGATGCAAGCTGTGCGCACCCAGATGCCACCGTTGCCCGACGGCGGTCGAGACTGGCACAATGCACTGCAGGTGGCGAAGAGCAGACAGCGAGCAACGCACCGATTTCAGCTGGAGATGCAGGAACACCGCCAGTTCTTCCGTTGAGAGCAGCGGATGGGCCAGCAGCAAAGAGAGTATCTGCCACTGACTGGGGGTGACCCGCATGGCAAGCAGGGCCACCCATTCCCGTTCGTCCAACCCATCCTGCACGGGCGGAACGGCATGGCCTGCCAGCTTCCCCGGAAGCATACGACTGAGCCGGGCAGGCAACGCAAGGGGAGAGGCTGGAGGAGATGAAGCGTGGAGGATGTGTTCGACGTTACTCGCCGTTGCATCATCAGCACGCAGCGCTGCGGGCAGAGCCGTCTCTGGCACCGGCTGCAGCAGGTCATGCAGGCAACAACTGGCACCGGTGGCAAGTGTCTGCCAGCTGAGCCGCCAGGGGTTGAACGCATGGCTTTCCGCGAGCGGAACACAGGCGATGGCACCGACCAGGGGTGCCAGTCGCCATTTCTGCACCGCTCGCTCCATCGCTCGCTGCCAGTGCTCACGCTGCCGCGACGAGTGTACCAGCACCAGCACCGGCAGCATCGACTGATACACCGGCCAGCGTTCGGGACTTTCCCGCCAGCAGAGCAACCGTTCCAGCCGCAGCTGCAGCAGTCGCTCATCCTCGAGATCTGTCGAGAGGACCACCAGGCCGTACCAGGACGCAGACAGCCTGCCATCTGCGTCCGGTGTGCGCAGACAGAGTGCCACCGCACCCTCTCCTGTCAGGCGCATGCGCTGTTCGTGGAAACGGAAGTGATGGGAGAGGTCACGTTGCCAGTTCCAGCGCACCAGTGTGGGTCGTCGTCCCTGAATGGTCAGCGCATCCGCCGCGTGCATCACCAGTCCATTCACGATGTCCTGCAGAGACAGCAGCGTGGGCAATCGTGGCGCCAGCCGCAACAATCCGGCTTCATCCGCCTGCCAGTCGTGTGCCAGAGCGCGGGCCGGGGTTCCCAGCTGGGCCGCCAGCACATGCAGACCGAGATTGCTCAGATGATACAGCCGTTTGCCTGTCCCCGGCGTTTTCGGCAACACGTGTACGACCAGGTCGCGCTGCGTCAGGTGTTGGAGATGGCGGTAGATGGTGGCTCGGCTGGTCCAGCGGGCCAGCCCAACGGCCAGATCATCGGCCCGCTGAAACGGATAGTGCAGCAGCCAGGAGAGCACCCGCCAGTCCACCGTCTCCAGTGACGCTAGCAGCGCCGCTCGTTGGGTCCGTAGAGAAGCGGCCGTGTGCGAGGAACGGCGCGGCAAGAGCGGTTCAGACTCCACTGGCGGGCTCCTCTGCTGACCGTTCCTCTTCCGCCGCATACATGACGTGGAGATAGGTTGGGGGTACGGTCTCTGCCTGCTTGGTGCGGCTACTGCCTCCACGTTTGCGCCGCCTCCGCGCACCCTGTTCCTCGTTGCCCTGCACCTCAGTGGGTTCACCCACACGATCAGCAGCGACTGACGTTTCCTCCTTGCGCGGCTCTCGCTTCCCGGTGGATACGTGGTGTGTGCCGGGAGTGATCGTCAGGCGACGCACCCGGCTCTGCCGGAGCAGCTCTTCCACCACGCCGACCGGGCGTGCGTCGCGTTGTTGGCTGCGGAGACGTATGCTGGTTGCCACCTCCTCATCCGCACGAGGCGGTGCATCCAGGTTCAGCGAGAAGACGGGCAGACGACGACCACCGAGCGAGAGTTTGACGTAGCACTGGAAATCATCCAGATTGGTGATATCGTCTTCGGCAATGCCATCCAGTTCATGCAACAATCGAGCATCTTCCCCGGCCATATGGAAAGCGAAGAGATGATCAATGTTGGCGAGCACCGTCGAGCGCAAGGTACGATCCAGCCGGTCGAGATACGAAAGCGATTGCGTCGCCAGTCCGAAACTGCCGCCATACTTGCGTAACTCCGCCAGCATACTCTGGTAGTTCGCACCCCGGTACACCTGAAACTCGTCAATGAGGACGAGATAGCGTCGCCGTTCCTCTGGCGAGATGCTGGCTTGCTCGGCCAGTGCGGACTCGAACAGTCCCAGCAGCACAATGCCAATCAGTTCGGAAAGGTCTGCACCCACCACGCCGCTGGCGGTACTGACGAGGAGGATCTGACCGGCACGAATGATGGCGTTCAGGTCAAGCGTGGAACGGGGCTGGCCCAGGATGCGTCGCGCCCGCCGTGAACTGGAGAATTTGGAGAGTTTGGTGATGACCGAGGAGGTGACTTCCCGTTGCTGGTGCGCATCCATCGGCTCATAATAGTGCTGCCACCAGTCCAGCAGCATCTCGTCACGTACCTGCTCGAACAGCGCATGACGAAAACTGTGTTGGCGCAAGAGTGGCACCACATCGAGCAGGGTATATTGCTGATCCGGCCCGTGCTGTGGGTCACGCTCGACGAGGAGTTCGTTGACATCGGCCAGTGTCTTGAGCGCGTATTCCAGCACATTCTCGGTGCGTGAGCCGTAACTCGATTCCCAGAGGTGTTCGGCGAGCGTGATCAGATTGTCCACCGCTTTATCACGATCCCGCCCGGTCATATCCAGGGGATTGAGTCCGACGGGATACTCGGCGTTGGCGAGGTCTACCAGCACCACAGTATCCCGTTCGTGGTCAGGAATCCGTCCCAGCAGGGCATGGATACCATCACCATGTGGCTCAATGAAGGCGAGCGCATAGCCAGAAACCGTGCTTGTAGCCACGTTACCACTACCACGATGTTCAACATCCCTTGCACCGGCAGCCGCTCTGGCGGCAAAGATGGCACCGACCAGATGTTGGAAGAGCGTACTTTTGCCTTTGCCGGTACTGGCAACGGCCAGCAGGTTATGTCGCAAGCACTCGTCGGGCAGAAAGACCGGCACGCAGTGACCGGCATGGCTCGATGTCCCGATGCGGGTTCCGTTGCCCTGCGTCACTGTCGCGGGAGCCAGCAATGTCCGTGCGCGACCCCGTTCCACATAGGGCAAATCGGCCAGGTCATGGGCCTGGGGCAGATGCCACAGTGCTGCCACATCCGCCACACTGAGCAGGTGCTCTGAACGGGATAGATCAGACGCCCACCCACAGCGTCGTGGCAACAACCACCGTCTCTTGCACCCATTCAGGAGGCGGTGTGTCCTGGCAGCTGACAGCGGCTGCGCGACGAAGTAGCCACCTGCGGCGGTATGATATTGCCGGTAGGCCGCGGCAAGGTGGTCAAGCAGGTCTGCGCGTGCCTGCCGGTGCAGACGCTCCGCACGCACCGCTGCACGCCAATGCCGGTACCGTCCCGGCAAGGTGAACCAAGCCATCCCTCCGCCACAGAACGACGGCGGCGGCTGGCGTGGCTGGCTGTGACGACAGGGATGCAGGCATGGCCTCAAAGACGAACAGACGTAGACGCACCCGATACGCCGGACGCGCCGTCTTTTCCCCCACCAGCCGCATATCATAGAGAGGCGTACCGCCAAAACGGCTGCTGATGTGAAGCACGAGCAACGCGAGGCAGAAGAGACCCACCAGCACGCCGCTTCCCAGCACTGCCAGGGTCGCTATCTGAGCGGATGTGAGCGGTGGCGTTTTCCCATGCACCAGCGAGGCTCCCGCTTGCAGCAGCCAGCGCGGAATATGTGCGACCACCTGATGCTGGAAACGCCACCACGCGAGCAACAGGGCCACGAGGACGCCCATGCCCACCAGTTGCAGGGTGCCAGGGCCATTCGTCTGGCTGCTCATCTCGCGTCGGGCGCGCAGCCGTTCCGGTTCCAGAGGATGCTCCATCGCCTTGCGGCGATAGGCCTGTGACCACGTGGGAGATGCAGGCAGTAGCGCCAGTTGAGCGACGACCCGCATCTGGGTCGGGAGATGATTGAACACCGCCAGGACACCCAGCAACGGGTCCGCTCCTTCTTGCAAGAGTTCCCGTTCGCGCCAATTGCGCAGTGGCAGATAGGCTGCCGCACCGGCCCGTAACTCCACCACCGAGACCGCCTCGCCAGTACACAGCACCAGGGGATCGTCCCCGGCAGTTACCGGTTGCATGCTGGCTTGCGGATAGCGGGCCTGCACCTGGTCGGCCAGATGCCGCTGTGCGAACGGGGTAGTGGCTCGCACAAGGAACTGACGCGAGGTGGCGGTCGCTGCCAGCTCCAACGCCACCGGGTGCCGGGAGTCCAGTGCCAGTCCCTGCATGGCCGTTTCCAGCGCGGCAATCTCCCGCGTGCTACTCGCACGTGGCACAGTAATGGAGGAAAGGAGTCCATCGTCTCGTTCCGCTGTCTTCACCGGCACTGGATCAGGATGCAGCTGAACCGGGGCGTGTGCAGAGGCATTCGTGGCGCGGGTCGTCTCAGTCATGGGTGTTCTCGTTGTCTGCCGGTCCATGTGACATTACTCGTTTCTTCTGAACAGAGAAGCGCGAGGCCTGTTCCCCTTCTCCATTGACGCGGTCCGTTCTCTCCGTTCTACCCATTATCTCCGATGTCTCTGTTGTCTCTGTTGTCTCCGCTGCATCCACTTCGCCTGCTCCCTCGATGGGCAGCACGAACGGGGCCATCTCCGCATGCCACCCTTCGGGAATGGGTTGGCTCCGCTCAACGTGCTGCGTGGTCAGGTATACTTGCGCGGCTCGTTCCACCGGATTGGTCGTGATCAGCGCATGTTCCTGCTGGCTGGCCTCAATCGTGATCAGCACTCGTTTGTCACCAGCCAACACCAACGCCTCGTGTTTGCCCAGCGTCATGAGGCGCTGCTGCTCGCTCTTCGTCAGATGGAAGCGGTCGGCTACCGCAGCGGCACTGGTCGCATCCTGCGTTTTGAGTACTTTGATGGCGGCATTGGCAGCGACGACACTGCCCCAGGTATCCTGCACAAACTGCTCCGGGTTCTGCGTCATCGTGACAATGCGCAAGTAGCGTTTGCGGGCGCGGCGCGAGAGCGTTGCCAGGAAATGACCCCCTTCGGGATGTTCCAGCAAAGAGGCCGCCTCGTCAATGTAGAGCGAACGTGGGCGTGAACGCTGATAGAGAGCTTGCGTCCAGATGCGGTCGGCAATCAGCGAGATGGCAAGGGGACGCAGTTCGCTGCGCATATCGCGAATATCCCACACCACCAGCTGGCTGGCGAGGTCCACCGAGGTGAAATCGGCGAACAGGTTGGAGAGACTACCTGACACAAAGCGAAAGAGTCGTCCCGCCAAATCGCTCTCATCGGTGCCACAGACGCCGCTTTTGAGAATGTCGTAGAGGTCACGCACCAGTGGCGGTTGCCGGTCATGGCTGCGCAGGTCGCCGGTGATGCCGACTTTGCGATACGTTTCGTAGAGCGCCCGGTCCAGGAGGCCCTTCTCCCGTTTGGTGAGAACACCTCCGCCTGATACTGACGATGATGATGAGACCGCATCGGCCAGCATAATGTCGAGCATCGCATGCAGGTCCTGGATTTTCTCCGCCAGCCGGTCACCTGTGCGAGCCTCGTGCAAGTAGGTCTCCAGGTCACAACCCGGCGGCAAGAGGTCAAACGGGTTGAGGTGTTGCTCCGCACCAGGTGCCAGACGGACCACGATACCGCCCAGTGCCTCGGCGAGTGTCTGATATTCCAGGTCAGGGTCTATCACAAAGCACTGGTCGCCGCGCCCGGCATGGATCAGCAGATCGCGTTCGATAAGCAGCTTGCCCAGGTAGCTTTTGCCCGAACCGGTCACACCACCGATGAACATATGCGGGTTCTCCAATGCGTTGTCCCAGGGATTGAGCAGGACTGGCTCGTGCGTCTCCGTCAGACCCATGAACACGCCGTCTGGCATAGACAGGGAGTTCGAGAGAAATGGGAACATCGTTGCCAGCGTCGTTGAGTCCAGCGTCTGCGTGCGCATGAGGGCATCACGTCCCTCCGGCAGACAGGCATGGAACGCCTCACCTTGCTCAAAGGTAGTGGCATGCGCTCCGGTATCTAACGAGAGCAGCGACAGCACCGCCATGAGACGTTCCCAGCGCTGCACCAGCTGCGTACGGTCAGTCGCCCGCACCAGAATGTAGCAGCCCAGGTCCAGCACACGCTCCCGATGCCGGGCCAGATCATCGAGCAGGCGACTGATATCTTCCTCCGCTACCAGTGCATCGGGATCATCTGTGCGGCCCTGGCGCTGATTGAAACGGCGACCAGAGCTATGCCCGGCGCGGTGACGTTGCAATTGTCGTTTCATGGTCGCGGTATCCTGCGGGTGATAATGGAAGGCGATGTCCATCACCTCATCATGCAAAAAGAGCGGGGCCAGCCAGCCGTCAAAGGTCACCTCACGTGGACACGTGGTGAGGGCAATGCCACAGGTATATTCCTGTCCGACGCGCACCGCCTCCGGGGTAATCTCAATACACTCCGGGGCCAGCAGGTCCACGAGCGGCAACAGATCAGGCGACGGCACCGGAGGCAGCGTCGGATCGGCCGCACACATCTCGGTGCCGGGTGCGCGTTCCTCCTCAGTACGCTCCTCTTCCGTGGTCTCCTTCTCCACGTTGCGCTCGCCTCGCATGGGCCGACGGCGTAAGTGTGTGAAGGGGCGGCCGACCTGTGCCAGCGCCTCCGGCGTCAGTGGATGAGCCAACGCCCGTTCGGGCGTGAGGCAGGCATACGCCAGCTGCGCCAACTCCGGGGTGGTCAGACGATGCCCGCTGAGACCACAGGCTGCCAGGTGTTGCCCCAGCGACTCCACCCGCAAGGAGAGTTCCTGGGCCACCTGGGCTTGCTCGGCCTCCTGTCGGTGCTGCCGGGTGCGTCTTCTGCCGGGCAACAGTCCGGCGAACCCGTCCCGGCGCCTGGTGCGTGTGGGTTGCTGCGGGGCAGGCACAATCACATAGACGTGCCGTTCAATCAGTGTGCGTTCGGCGGCAATGCGCTGCAACAGGTCGGCAAGACTCTGAGCCAGCGCCTGCCAGCCCGGTGAACGAAGCATATCCCCAGGCGGCGTGGCGAGCAGACGCTCACTGTAGGGTGCGAGGTCTAGACGCTGATTGCGCACCAGCACCTGCAAGGAATACGTCAGCGCTTTGAGCAGCGTCTGGTAGCGTGCGATAATGGCCTCCTGCTCTTCCTCTGCTTTGAGCGCCAGATTGATCGGCGAGACCTCTAGCACCGCCCGGTAGCTGCGCCGGTTGGCGGCACCAGGCAACGCAAGGCAGAGCATATCGTCTGTCGTGTCGCGCAGGTACAGAAAATCCTGCTGCACACTGTTGAGCTTCGAGTGCTGTTTCCGGTGGCGTGCATGCTTCATGCTACCTCCTGCCCTGTCACAGCATTAGCAACGGGGGTCGCGGAACGATGGGCTCTCACACGTTCATCTGCGCCGGAAGCCAATGGGTCAGCCGCTAACTGCTGAAGCCCAGAGTGACGCAGCGTGCGCCAGACATAGCGCCGGGGCTGCACCTGATAACGCAGCAGCACCAGGCACCAGACCTCCACATACCGTCCGGCAGGCCGGTACCAGGCCACCACCAGCGCCAGCACGAGAGGGAGCAGTGTACACAGAAGACGCACGCCCTGTCCAACAATGGGAGTATGACCCAGCATAGCCAGCGCGTGCCACAGGTCACCACCGATCCCGCCACCAACCAACAACACGAGCAGTTGCCGGGCGGTCAGATTGAAGGACCACAGCGTCAGCACCTGATCGGGCAGGTTCAGGTGCGTGGGCACGGTATGTGTTCGGGAGGTGGCCCGGGTAGATGAAGATGATGATAGCATGCGTAATCTCTCTTTCTCTCGCGGTGTCTGCCGCCATCCACTGGTGACAGCGGCGACAGCAATCCCCTATTGCCCAAGAGCGGCACCATTGATGAGGGCAGCGATGGTTTGGGCCAGAATAGCCAGCGCCAGCCCGGACAGCGCGACATAGAGCGTGCCACGTGCTTGCGTGCGGTGATTCTCATTCTGGTTGGCGGTCATATACAACAGGGCCGCCCAGGCGAAGAAGAAGGTCGCCATCGCTAAGGCAAAGGCCGTCAGGTCGTTATACAGGTTGGTAAAAAAACCGGAAATGGTGCCAAGCACGATCACGCTGCGCAAGAGGATATTCACCAGATTGGCAAACAGCAGCAGACGAGTGTGAACGTGGGCCAGTAGCAGGGTCAAGTTTGTATTCATCAGGCAGTGGTCTCCTTGTTCCAGAATGGATTGAATGGTAAAAAGTGCAGCAGCAGTGACAGACGGTGCAAATTGGATGAGTGCAACGCTGTAGGAGCCGTGCGGGGACGGATGTAGCCCCAGGCGGTATAACCGGGCCAGCTGGACGTATCCACCGTGAGGTCAGGCAACAACGGCATAGTCGTGTAGGGACTGACACTGTTGGCGTTGCTGAAGGTGATGGAGCCATTCGCGTTCTGTGTCGGCACAGCAACGCTCATCACAATCGCCACATGTCCGATACTGGCGTCCTTGAACACCAGCACATCTCCCGGTTGTGGCAGGCCACGTTGGTCTGGTGGCGAGGCACCCGAGGGAATCTCGACCCAGCCGGGTTGTGTGGCGTAGAGCGCCCACAACGCAAAAGCATTGGCGGAAAGCCGCATAGGATAGACCTGCGAGTAGGCACCACGCACAAAGCTCACACACTGGTAGGTGCCATTGGCCCAGGCGGAGCAGCCGGGACACACCTGCTCTCCATACTGGATCACCGCTTCCGGGAAGTCCGGTGCGCCGGGTGGGTACGTGCTGCCAGGGGCTTTGTACCAGGTGTAGTAGCAGTTGGGATAGCTGATCTGCCCGTGACAGGCCGGGTTGACATACAGGGCCGCCGCCATCGCCTGTGCCCAGGCTACAACCTGCTTGCCCGACCCACTCGGTGGCACGCAGACAGGTGCCGTCCCGGTGGGTTTCGCCACAGGGGTCGCAGTGAGAGCAGGCGGGGCAGTTGCTGTCGGGCCTGCAGAGAGAGATGAGGCAGGTGGACAGGAACCGGCACCACTGCCCTGCATACTGGCAAGCGCTGCTGACAAACCAGACAGCAGAAAGATGACCAGAAAGATGAGCAGGCCCATTCCGGCGATGAACGCGATGAGAACGGTCTTTGTTGCATGCATACCTGTTGCTCCTTTCTCTGCTCCGGATCCACGCGTTACACCAATGCCAGCAGGCGTGGTGCGACATTGGCGACATAGTTGACCGCTCCCTGTGCGGCTCCCGTCGTGGCTGCTGACGCTTCCAGCATCGGACGCAAGGCCGAGCGACTGACGATGCTGGGAATGCGCAGCACCAGGTAGAGGAGGGCGATACAGATGAGGATGGTGGCAATGGTGTGATCCAGGCCCAGAATGTTGGTCACGCCAATAGCGGTGATGAGCGTGCCACCCAGCGCCAGCGTCACCACCTGGAAGAACTGCACCATCACCGTACTGGCAGTCAGAGACAACCACAGGCGACCGAAACCCACCGTTTGTGACAGAGCCAGGCAAGCCAGACCCGGCCCGGCCAGCACCAGCAATACCCACAGCAGGGCTAAGCGCACCGCCATCTGCACACCCAACAGAATCGCCATCCCACCCAGTACCACTGCCAGTAGCCACACCAGCAGTCCCTCACCGAGCAAATTGCCTTGAAAAATGGCGAGGATAATATTGGTAAGGATGGAGGTTCCGGCCAGATTGATCGCCACGGCACACAGCGCATTTTCCAGGTCAATGAACAGTCCTAGAAAATATAGACTGAAGGAGGCGGCTCCAAACGCGAGCAGCAGACGGGGCAAAAACTCCACCAGTTCCGAGTGACGCAGTCCCAGATAACGCCCGACCATGACGTTGTAGCCTCCGATGACAACAAAGCAGGCCAGCGCGAGGTCCGCCACAGCCAGAAAACTCGTCCACCACGTGATAACCGTTGGGTTGCTGTAGGTATCGGCGGGTGGCGTTTGCGTGAGAATACTGAGCGGACTCTGCAACAGGGCCGTCACCACTGGCTGCAGCGCATTCATGATTTGCTGTGCGATCCATTGTGCGGCGTTCTGCAACCAGCACGTGACATCGAGTGGATTCCAGCAGGTTGCTGTGGGAGTTGTCGGTTCTCTTTTTGTAGAGGCAGTGTTCCCGGCTCCCATTCCGACGTGAGAAGGAGCCGCGTTGAGAAGCAGAGACACAGTACCTGCATGGCTCTGGACTGGGGTCGCATGCGAGACGGAAGACGGCGCTGTTTCCGGCAGTCCAGTGCCAGCACTCCGCGCCAATACAGTGAACCCGAACACGGCCAAAAGAATCAGCAGACACCAGCGATACGGGAGTTGCAGCCGCTGGCGCACGCTCCTGACCCTGGACTGCAGGTCGCTCATTTCATCGTTACGTGTTTCATGAGTTCGCAGCATAGCGTTGTTGCTCCTTTTCATCGCTGTTCGTTACATGCAAGGAAAGTGTAGCAAATGCCGGAACAAGAAGGAGAGACAACGGTCGTCTGTTGGCAAAGATGGGTGTTGCAGGAAAACAAGGCATCGACGCTGCAATCATGAAGAGCATGATCCTCTCTTGCGGAGAGCAATCTCATACAAACTGTACCATGGACGTGAAACAGACATGTGAACGCTGAAATAGCTCATGCTTCATCATAAACTGTCAAGAGGTCGTTTTCTGACAGCCACTCATAACTCAGACAAGTCGCTCTAAAGCCTCAGTAACGTGAGAATACCATGCAGAACTAAAGAGGCTTCTGGACAGGTGCCAACTAAATCGCAAACGAGTTATGAGTGGATCCCGGACTTTACCCTTGACGAATTGAAACCGATTGTCTCCGAGGGCGCACCGCTTGGCACTGACTATATTGAACGGTACCATTTACCCGACGGGCGGTTGATGGTGTTGAACGGAGAAGGCAAGTTAATCGGCTTTCCGAAAAACGAGAGAGCGACGGTACTAGCCCGAATGCCGACGCCCGAAGAATGCGTGGTAATAACGTCCCGGTACACGGAGGCGGGTATACCCATCATTATGGCCGGTTTCAGTGACGAGCCGGACTATATCGCAGGAACAGTTTTAGTTTGTCTAGATAGCGAGGTGAAATGAACAGCGGGCGGACTTTGAGTCGCCCTTTTTATATGACAGCAAGCGATTAAGAATCTTAGAGGGCATTTCCAAACCCTCAAAAGTAGGGTAAACTGACCCCAGACGAGGCTAGTTCCCTCGTCAAAGGAGTCAGTCAATGATGCCTACAGTTGTCAATGAACAGGCACCAGTCCCGCCCCCATCATACCATCGTCGAGAAGTGCAGGCGCAAGCCCGACGGACGCGGGCGTTACATATCAATACCCTGACCTTGATCGAAACATTACATCTGCTGGCGTTGTGCCGCTTAGCAGTTCAGATGGCGCACCGGCGCTGTCCACCTCCGTTGCCCAAAGGAGCCGACGGTCGCCCACACAGCTACTGCGAAGAGTCCTGATTACTGATCGCCTTGCTCAAAACGCTCTGGCGCCTCTCCTACCAGGATGTGCATGAGTGGCTGGCGAGTTGGCCCGCTCTGGCCCTGGCGTGTGGTTTGCCAGTAGGAGCCGATGGCACTCCGCGCATCCCTAGCCCTTCCCAACTGTGTAAACGCTGGCAAGCCGCAGGAGCCCCTCCTTTTGAGACGATCTTCGTCCTCACCGTCTGGCGTGCCGTGCGCTGCCATCTGATTGGTGCTCGCGATCTGATTATCGATAGTGCGCCTCTCCTGGCATGGCGCAGAAGCGATCCCGATGCCGCCACTGGTCACGCGCCTGCGCACCATCCCCGTCCGCTTTTGCGTTGCTATCGCATGCATACGCTGCTGTGTCGCGGCTCCGGCTTCGCGGTGCATTTCCTGGTTTCCCCCGCCAACTGCTACGATGCTCCCTTTGCCCGTCCCCTCTTGGAACTCGCTTCGCTGTGCGCCTCTACGCCATCCATCCACGCATCATCCGCCTGGATGCGGGCTATTGGGGCCCGCAACTCATTCACTGGATCCATGCCACCCAGGGTGCTATCGCCGTTGTTCCCTGGAATCCGAAACGACAAAAGAACCGATCGGGCCTCCCACCTACCTGGACCAGAGAGGAATTGGGCAAACGCAGTTCCATTGAACGCTGCTTTGGCCGCGTTTTTCTCTTCTTTCATCTGCAACGGCCTCCGTACTCTGGCTGGTCCACCATCGTCCAGCAAGTGGCCTTAACCTATACCGCCTCCCTTATTGTTGGCTTAGCTTCCTGGCAGGCTCACCATCCTGATCTTTTCCGTTCTCCAAAACGCGTCTTAGCTCATCTCCGGGAGGTTTCCGAGTTATGAAATGCCCTCTAACAGAACTAAAAGAAGAAACCACTGCTTCCTACAAAGAAGCGAGAACACGATATCACCGTACGTAGCTGGACAAGTATCTTGATGCACACCGAAGAAGAAAAGAGATTAAGAGAGCAGCAATAACACTGCTCTCTTAATATTGCGCCCTAATACGTAACGACATATTCCTGGCCCGTGAGACTGTCACCGACATCAAGAGTCAGCGTGTATTTTAGGTTGCTCGCATTCGGATCAACGTTGGGTGAGCCACTTGAGTCGGTCACATCGAAGTTGATTCGCCCCGCGGTGTATCCTGTACTATTTGGATCATTCACTTCTGCCTGATTATGATAGGCAAAGACGATAGATCCACCAAGAAACGTGCGCGTATGGGACACCAATACCCGAACGTCAAGGTTTGCCCGAATGAACAATGTTCTAAAATATCCTGAACCCCAGTCTCCAAGTCTCTATTATTAGTCAGGCATGGTTCAAAGTAGGCATGGACCACTGTGACAATTGACGAAACCTTCCCTGAGAGATATGGTGAAAATGGAAAAAATCTCAGCATTCTCAGGGAGGAAACATGCATCATTGTAGCACAGTCGAACAAAAGGTTGAGTGGATCAGTCAGTTGTTGGTTCCCGAGCCAGCACATGGACTGGTGAGCCAGTTGAGCTGGACCCATGAAGTCTCGCGTCAGACGTTGTATCGCTGGAAAGAGAAAGGAGGCCAGGCGTTGCAAGCAGCTCTGGAAATCAGACAGCCCCCGCGAAACGGACGATGCAGGTGCAAGAACAGGTGCTGACCCTGTTGATCGAGGCGCATGCCAGTTATCGCGATATCCAGGCGTGTTTGCTGAACGTGTGTGGCATCCGTATGAGTTTGGGAAGCATTACCAGGATCGTGCAAGAAGCGAGAAAACGTGCGCAACAGTGGTTGGGCCAGCAACAGGCAAGTACGCCACATGCGTTGGCCATGGATGAACAATACAGCAGTCAAAGAGGAAAAGCCTATCTCAATGTGATTGATGTACACAGCGGACAAGTCTGGGGCACCTTGCCTCCAGTCGCCGTGGATGGAGAAAGTTGGACCCTGGTCTGGTGGTATTTGGGTGAGCAAGGACTGCTCTGTGAGCGCAGTGTCAGGGATGGAGGACGAGCGATTCAAGAGGTACCTGGCCAAGTTTAGCGACTGGATAACCGTCAGCGAGATGTTTGGCATGTGTTGCATATGGCATCCCAGGTCCAAGGGCGCTGTGAGTGTATAATGGTACCGCCATAGTGTTTGTAAAATTACTGAGGAGTTTGTAGGACACAGCATAAAAATTATCAATACTGTCGGTTTAACAATTGAAACTTTTCATGATGACCACCTATTTTTGTTGTGAAGCGATGGGGGAACATTTGTTCCTAAATGGCCTTCTTTCCAAATCATTCTGTAATGAAGGTGAATACTATCCGGGTAACGCTCCTGTGAGGATTGGCTCTTACTAGCTTCAGTCACATTGGAAAGTTTGACTGAGTTAATAGCAAGACGATAATCGTCTTTGACGACTTGAAAGTTCCAGTTATATTGGACAGGAAGCAGGTTTGAATTATCTGACACGTTCAAGGCGGGATAAGCTATTTGAACAGAAACATTCGTGGTCCATAAGCCATTATCTGGCGGCCAAACAACTGAGTACATACCTTCAGCATTGGTGTTCTGCCAGTTCCAACCTGCATACAACGTATAATTCGGGTCTTTGAGAAAGTCCCCATATCCGACATTTTTCTGCAGATTGTTGTCTAACATGGTATACGCTTGATAATAATTTTGCGTAGCAATATCCGCATAGTACATACCTACAAGGTTCGTAGCCTGTACTACTATACTATTCGCGTTTATGCCTGAGTTTACAGAAGGTGTAGCAGTTATGAGTGCCTGAGAAGGCATAAGAAAGGCTTGCGTCATGACGAAAAATCCCAGGCTCCATAGTAAAAAGCAGAGCTCAAGACAAATAAGCCCCGAATATGCCAGCGGTCCGTGCTTAATAGTCTTTTCTGTTTTCTCTGTTGCCAGGGTCTTTGTTTCTCGATATAATAGTTTCTTACTGCTATCGGTAAAATGGCTGGAATGCCCTCCATAATTTGTTTTCTCTCGTTGCGTTTCATGCTCGGCACGAATTGATAATGAGTAAGTGAGTTCTTCTTCAGGCTGAATATCTTCGTGTGTATTGAAAAGCAGACGCGAAGAACAGAGAACATCTCGAGATATGAGAGATGGTAAGGTGGAAAGTTCCGCAATTATTACTCCATATTCGGTTCTTCTAGCTGAACATGCTGAACAATTTTTTAAATGTAATGAAAATGCATCCCATTCTGACGATGAAAAATCCTCTTGTTTCAAAGCGAGTTTTGGAAGCCATTCCTGGCAAGGAGATTGCGTGTTCATAGCTTTTCTTTCCTCTCTTTTACATCTTCATACTGAGACTGCAAACGGTGACGTGCTACTCGGAGTTCTTCAAGTGCATTGCTCAGATAGGTGGGTACACTACTTTCTTTGAGATCCACCATTTCCGCAATTTTGTGCTTTGGCATTCCCTGGATATAATAGAGAATGAAACATGCTCTATATTTCCAGTTCAGTCGTAAAAGAGCCTTCTCAAGTGAGTCTTTTGCCTCGACGATCTCTTCAGGACCTTCGATATGTGGCATATTCAGGAATCCAGCATCATGATCATATGACTCACACCGGATGTTTTTTTCGTGACGATGCAGGTCCCGTGCAATATTTGTTGCAATCCGATAGAGCCAGGTCGAAAATGTTTCAGGTTTACGTAATGCTGGTAACGCATACCAAACCTTAAGGAATACTTCCTGAGTAAGTTCACGAGCAATCTCACCATTGCCGACCATCATCGTCAGGTAAAGGTGAATTTTCACAAAGTAGCGTTCATACAATACGTCGAATGCCTGTTCGTCCTTTGCTTGCGCACGCTTTACGAGGCTAATTTCATCCGCAGATTGACTTGTTGAGGATGCAGAAGTACCTTTTTGTGAACGGAACATAATACTGTGGACTCCTTTACTCTGTGCTTCTTCTCTTAACACAGACGCAAATGGGGTTCACAATTTAAAAAGTCCGATCACCTAAATATATATCGTTCTATCATTGATGGTTGGAGAGGTGTGAATGAAGGAAAAAGTACTTCACTCACACCATATCTGTGGAGAAACCGCCAGTTATCGAACTAACCATAGACTACAAGTGCTGACCAGTCTCTGGCATACACTGCGCAGTCGTTCCCCTGGTTATCAACTGCGTGCCACCAGTGCGGATCCCAGGCTTGCCCATTCCACCATGCGAAAAGGTAAGGCTGGTCTTTCGCGGAAAGGGTGTCCGAGTTATTGGGATATGGCTGGTCCGTACACTGAGTGGGATCCCAGCAATCTCTCCAATCAGCCCCAGAACTGAATGGAGGATTCGGCTGTATCGCATTTGTTTCGGAAAGTGCTGACCACGCAACATACCCTACTGCTCCATTACCATCAGCGATATCCTGATTACTTGAAAAATCGAGACCCGGTTCGCAAGGATCAGGATACATCACTTCTAGCAAAGGCGTTCCTTGCGGACTAACAGTAGTATTCGCATCTGCAACCACATCCCAGTTAGCCGGTAGCTCTGCATTACCATTACCGTCGCTGGGACCATTACAACGTGGGCTTAAAGGATTGCCGTTGGCATCCACAATTGCAGTTGTTTGATTAACTGATAACACATGACCCGCTTCATTTGCCGGAAGGTTAGAGGAAGTAGTTGAACTTCCTGTAGAGGTGGCGCTACTATTCGTAAGCGCGATAATAGCCAGATTGCCAACAATTCCAGGACCAAAGGTCCACACTCTCGGAGAACGGTCATAGCCCCAGTTTCCGTGACCATCGTCCATTCCATGACTAACCACCTGCCCATTTCCAACATAGATTGCAACATGATCAGCATAATCTGTGCTGCTACGATTACTCCACTGGTAAGCGAAGATAAACTCTTCGCTGCCACCATTCTCAATCATGTTCGTATCCAGCCCGGAAACAATATTTTCAGCCTGACTTGCAGGAATAAAGGCACCTGCATCATACTGCTGGTCCCCGGTGATAACAGTTGCATCATTGTCACCGATGAGGTTGTTAATCAATGCATCCGTATTTTCGCTACCGAGGTTGGTTGGCATATTGTAGTAGGTCTCGAGAAAGTAGGATATCCAGTTTGCACAATCGGCGTGTGATTGTACATACGTTGACTCAGTTTGCTGAACAGACTGCTCGGCATTCGCTTTGAAGTTTCCGTCAATAGTAAAGGACGGAGTTCCATTTGCATGAGTATGGGCCAGAGCAACAGGCATTAAGAAGCCGGGCTGTACCAGCAGCACAATCAGACCAACAACTGGTGTAAGGAGCAAAAAGATTCGGCGAACGACAGGATGAAATTCCGTCACAGTCTGATTTCTTCTCATAACTATCTCCATTCCTTCAGAGTGCATGCACCACGACAGACAGCTCTTGTTGTTTTTTTACTGTTCGTTGTAACGTCCTTGAGTAAGTTGATGTTTAATGATACTTCGAATAAGTATTCTCGACATCTATTACTGTAGACGAAAGAATAGAGGGTTATTTAAACATTCGTGGTTACGTGTTCATTTTACATTTAGGCATGGTTCAAATGAACTTGACACTTTGATGCTTGTACGGCGCAAACATTGTCAAGCAAGTTCGGCTTTTTTTTGAACCATGCCTAAGAGAAGCTACGCTTCACGAAAAATGAGGATGACATGAAGGTCCACGTCCATTCTCATGCATGGTGAAGCTTGCAATGCCAGATGACCATAGTTTATGTTAACGATTATATGAACAAAAGATTAGCCGCTTGCTAGCACCGCATGTATGCCACTGGCTTACTACAGTGGTAATCTAAGTACAGAGAACCCGTCACACTTGTAGTGACAGCGACGAGTGACCGCCGCATGGAGGCGGCGAAAAAGCGAGGATAGCAAACGTAGCTTGAAAGCGATAGATTGAAAGGAGGAACAAAAGCAAGGAGATCCATGCAAGAGGTATGGCATAGCAAGAAAGCAGGCGCCTCCGCCAGTGACGCAGCAGGTCACATTGGAACCGCTGCAGGTGATGTGTAGGGCGTGTGGTAATTAGATGCCGATGGACCCACAACCATCGGACAGTGAACACCTTAGCCGGAATCACACAGTTGACGCTGCCGAGGTATCGTTGCCAAAACCAAACATGCCTACGCTTCCATCTGGCAACGATGAATCGCCCTCTATGATATATCAAAATCAAGGTGGTTCATGACTTCAAGCTTGCCCGGACTTTTTCCTGCACTAGTACCAACCGGTAGGACAAATCCTGGCCTGAGTGGGTCAGGTCGGTTGAGGAGGGAATCGTCTCTATGCGACGCGCTCAAACTCTACAGAGCCATCGGCAAGTAACTGCGCAACAGGATCAGCAACGTCATACTTTGGATACCAGTAGACTGCACCAACGTTCACCACCTCGCCCTCTTCGTCATATTCGATGTCATCTGAAAGAATGGGCGCATCGGTCAACGCGCCAATGTCTTCTGGACGAACCCAGGACCAGCCGTTGCCCAGTTGCCACTCGATCACCTCTCCCAGCTTACTATCGGCATCAAGTTCAGCCTCTGCAATGGCTTGCACATCCTCCCGCGCTTCTGGTAATAGCACGATGCGCACGCCACCGGCCTGTTTCTCAAATTCCGTATATTTTCCCGCCATGTTGTCACCTGCTCATTTCTTGCTTGCCATCAACCGCTCTGCTGATGCGTTCTTCCTGCTCCCAACTTCCTCTTGAACGACAGAAGCGGGGAGCTTTTCTGCTCGGACTCACTCATCTCAAGGAAGACCCTCACTCCAATGAGGTCTGCGTGCGATGAGCCGCGAAACGATTTTCCTTGCCCGGTTCGCGCTGTTCAAGCAGGCGCAAGTAACGACGATAGAGCGCCTGCCGTTGCTGTTCTTGCTCGCTATCCAGTCCCACAAGCGCCGTTTGCGGAGGTGTGATGAGCCGCTCGTCTTCCACTCCAGTCCCTGCCTGATTGCTACTGGCAAGCCAGCCAACGCCACATAGCCATTGGCGGCATCTTCAAACAGCTCGACCAGGGCGTGCAAAACGACTGCTGCGACTGTGGGAGTATCAGCGCTCTGCACCTCAGCGAGTTCTTGCCGGGCCAGTGCCAGAAGGTATGCTGCATAGTCCCTATCTCCTGACGACATATCTTGATCTGCTGGCATGTCCTGTTCCTTTCCTGTTGACCATCGTGAGTATCCTGTTGCTATCCTCCCGGCGTTTCCGCTCCATCATAGGGGAACTGACCGGGCCTGTCAAGAGATAGGCTGCTGAAAAGTACACGTCTACCATGAACGGAGGACTGGCACGCTGTTGGTAGCAACAAGCCAACAGCAGTTTCTCATCCCAACAGACCCGAACGACCCTATGGGTGAGTGTTCTGAGCAGATGCCACTACCGAATAGCTTGACCAACACCCGATCTGCTGAAACAGGAAGAGCGCCAACTGAGCAGGGTCATTGAGGCTGGTCTTCCTCTGCTCACACTCGTGCAAGCACACTCCACGCTTTCCCCGGCTTATGGCTGCGTCAGAAAGGCATGGGTCGCAGAGGCAGGAACGAAGACACCACTCCCTGGCATGAAGACGCCGCCGCAACGATGACAGTAGTACAATGCCTGCCACTTTTGCATCTGACGCTGCCACTCCAGCCAGACTCTCTGACTGGCAGGGGCGCTCGCTCGTACTCCCCGAATCAATAAGACGAGTAACACGACCGGCAACAGGGCAAACACCGCACACAACAGGAATACTTCCACGTTTGCCTGTGCCAGCAAGGTTGCGGCCTCGGACAGACTACACAGAAAGGTCAACACCAGCAACTCTATTGCGATCCCTGCTCCACAGCCGACCAGAGGCAAGGGCCTTCTCGGCGGTGCGAGCATGCCTGCCAGCATGGTTTGGTGACGGCTCCAGGACACGGTGTTGCCTTGAAAGCGCTGTCTTCCGGCATGTCCCACGGTCCAGCCGTAACTCATCCCCGTTGTCGTACTCCTAGCCACCAGCGCACTCACTTGCTCGACGCGATCCCCGTGCTGACAGTGGGGACAGGCCAGCGATTGTGGGTAGTACCACATAGCATCTCATCTCCTTTTCACCTGTATTACCTGTAAAGTACTACCATGTATTGTAATACATGCAGTCAAGCAAGGCAAGGGCAATGGAACGCTATCTGCTCCGATCATGGCGGTATCCCTTTGCCAGAGATGCACCATGACCTCAACAACACCCACTGGTACAACCACCACATCACATGTCTGCATGCTGAGGAGACACGCTGAACTGAAGTGCTTCCTCCTGTTCATGTGAGACCATGCAACGAACACCGGAATGGACGGTTCTCCTCAGATGGAGGTGCAACGTGCGTGCGAGAAGGACCGTGACGTTGGTCTACTGCGCACGGTCTTACTCGCACGCACGTTGCACCCCTGTCCTCTCATGGGTGGTGCTTCCAGTGTTTGAGCAGATAGCCTTTTTGTAGGACCGCCACGATATCGAGATCACAGCGATGCAAGGTGCGACGCAGACCACTCAACAGGCTTCGTACCGGTTGGATGAACGCAACCCAGCTCTGCTCTCCCTGGCTCTGCGCAACGTGTACCTGCGCCTGTGCTTCTGCTACAGGTATGCCTTCCATACCTGCCCACACGAGAGCATAGGGGGCGTAGGCCGGATAAGACTGGAGGAGCGGAACAAGCGCCCGTGCCTCCTTTGGAGTCAGTAGCTCTACGCACTGGAGCAACGGCTCCCCTTGTTCACATTCACATGCCAGACACAGCAACACAGATAGCGTTTGATGCAGTGCCAGCACCCGCCCCATCGGCAACAGACCGGGCAAGCGCACATGGAGGATCGCAGCATCCCGTGGCTCATCCATCGTTACGCCTCTTCCTCTGGCACCAGCTGTTCCTGTTGCTCAGGCTGTACCATCAGTTGGGAGGGCTCCCGGTGCCGCTGCACATGCACAAGAGCAACGATGCCACCGATGAGACTCCACGCCAGCACACACAGGGGCAAGATGTTGAGCGGAAACGGCGTCGGCGCAAAGCCCAGATGCGTGAATACGGTGCCAATGCCAGGCAGTGGTGGCACGATGAGCGAGGCCAGAGGGATGAGCAACACCAGCGAACTGAGGATGGGCGCAACGGCATGCGTGAACCAGCGGAACTCGTGCTGCCGCAAGGCGTAGCGCGGCGCGGCCAGATTGGTCAACAGATAGACAAGGATGAGGGTAATCGTCCCCACAATCGCCAACCACTGGTAGGTGCCGATACCGCCGGTCGGCGTGTAGACCTTCCCATCGGCGATACCCAGGGCGTAGCTGGTTGTGCCGTCGGCATTCGTTTTCTGCATGACGAAAGCCAGGAAGACGAGTAAGGCCAGAGTGAGACCCGTTTGCACGGTGCTGGCAACCTAGGGGCTTCGCCACCGGGGATGCGTCTTGCCCAAACCGAACTGCGCTGGTAAGACGCCGTCCCGGCTCAGCGCATAGAGATAGCGAGCGGCAACTTGATGGAAGGCGATACAACTAGCAAAGGTACTCGTCGTCACCAGCACACTCATCAACACCATGAGCCACCCTCCCACATAGGTTTGTGCCAGATGATAGTATGGTTCGGGCGCAATGGCGACGTTGCCCAGCGTGTCCACCGCATGTGTCCAGCCCAGCCCAATGGTGGCACTGTACGCCGTCCAGATGTAGAGGACCGACATCAGGATGGCTACGGCCACCATTGCAAAGGGAATCGCCCGGCGGGGATGCCGTGCCTCCTCGCCATACCCGCCTGCCGACTCAAAGCCGATAAAGGAGAAGAAGGCCAATGCCAACGCCACGCCTATGCCCAGAAAACCACCGGGGGCTGCTCCTTTGAGCGAAGCGCCCGCCAGCGTGAATGGATGCAGCAGGTCATTGCCATTCGCCCCGCCACGGACGGTAATCACCACATCCAGCAGGAGCAGACTCGCCATTTCCACCAGGGCAAAGGGAGCCATCACCCACACCGACCATTGCACATCGCAATACGCCAGCAGCCAGACGAGCAACACACTCACGATGCTGTACGACACCCAGCCACCCGGCACGTGTATCCCAAAGAAGGTGGACAGGTTGAGGTCAGTCAGCCCACCAAAGGCAGCTTGCGAGGCCGCTTCAAACAGGGAATATGCGCCGAACATCAGCCAGCCTGCCAGCACGCCAGTGGGACGCCCCAGGCCCTGGCCGACCCAGGTGGCAAAACTGGCCGTCGAGGTCAGCCGCCGGGCAAAATAGGCCATGGGCTGCGTCAGCAAGAGTAAGCCAACGGCGCCAATGACGAAGACCAGCGGGGTAGCCGCGCCCGCCTGTGCCGCCATGCCCGGCACATTAAAAAAGAGGGCCGCCATCGGGGCGACACAGGCGGCACAGGCGATAAGCAGCCCGTACCACGGCAAGACATTGGGTCGCAGGTGTCCAACCGCTGCCACTTCCCCTTCACGTGCAACGCCTTGCGGGACAGGTGATACCAATCTGCGTTCTAAGATACCTTTCTGAAATGGGGAAAATAGGTCATAGAATGCAGGAGCTTCGAATTGTCTTCAAGTTGTCGTAATTGGTCACAAAGAGTATCAATCACGGCATCAAGGGAGACAAAGACCCGGTTAGAAAAGGCTTTTTCCCGTATCTCCTCCCAAATATGCTCAACGGGATTGAGTTCAGGACTGTAGGCAGGTTGAGAGATGAGACGAATATTCTCAGGAATGACGAGATCTTTGGCACGATGCCATCCTGCTTGATCGACCTGTATCACCAGAAAATAGGGTGAAAAAGTGCGACTGACGTGTTCTAAGAACAGATTCATCATCGAGGTATCAGCGGACGGAAGAATAAGCGATGTCATCTTTCCCTCTTTTGGAGCAACAACAGCATACACGTAGGTATACTCACGAACAACTTGCCGGGGAATAAGCGGTCGGATATGCTCAGGAGCCCAGGACCGTCTAGTGAGGTACGTCAGCGCGGCTGCGCCCCCTGTAACAAGTCCGGTGACGTTGCTGATCCAAAAGACGGCCAGCACATAGAGGGCCAGCAGGTCGCCCGTCTTCAGGATGCCGGGCATGGTCTGTGGAACATAGGTTTCCGAAGCCAGCACCCGAAAGACGCTGGCGCGGTGCCTGGGACGCCCGGAAGGACGTGGCATATCTGATGGGTGTGTAAGCAGAGACATCAGTCTATCTTTTTCTCTTTCTTGCTCTTTTCAGCAGGACAACGTTCAGTAGGACAAACGGTTGCGTAGACAACCGCAGCGTAAGCGGGAAAGCCGACGCACGGTTCAAACCGCTTTGTAGCCGTAGACGGTGAGCAGCCAACAAAGTCCGCAAAAATCCTCGCGCTGGACCTCCTGCACCACCTGGGCCAGGAGATGCGCCAGGGCATCGGCGGCAATCACCTGCCGGGTACACAAAAACGGGGCGATCTGCTGCACGAAGTCCTCGACCTGCCGCAGAAACAAGGGATGGGAGGGCGTCTCTGCTGACACCTCGATCGCCAGGGGAAACGACTCCACGGTCCAGCACCCCGCATGGCGCAACCAGCTGCCCATCATGGGCGTGATGCCCAGGTGACGACGCGGCGTATGTGTCACCACTCTGCCAACCTCCCGCCGCCACGCCGTAAAGATGGCGTCGGTCTCTTGCAAGGCTGGTGGGACGAAGGTGTGTCCCGCGGCCTCCAGCGCCCGACACAGCAGCGCCATCAGGTGTTCAAAAGCCGGGCTATTGGTCACAGGCAACTCCATCTCCGTCCAGCGCAGGATGCCGCCGGGGCGACACAATGGGAAGAGGGTGCGCAGTAAGGCTTCGTAATCCGTTTCAAGCAGCATCGGGGCAAGGAAGGCCACATTGATCAGGTCAAACGGTGTTGCGCCAAGGGTCTTTGCGTCCAGGGTACGCATATCCTGCACAAGAAAACGCGCATTGACCAGCCCACGTTCATTGGCGCGTCGCTGTGCATAGTGTACGTGCGGCTCACTGCGGTCGATGCCGGTCACCTGCAGCCCGAAATGGCGCTCAGCCGCATCCAACGCCCAGCCTCCGACACCACAAGCCACGTCTAAGACGCTGGTCAGTTGCTTGGTCACGATCTGCTCACGAGGTAAACTGCCTCCCATCTCCTCCAACAGGAAACGAGTAATGTCCAATTGTCGCGCCAGTTCTCGCTCTTCGACGGACACGATGGGCGAGGTGGAAATATGATGAACCATGATAGAAACTCCTCCAATATGCTAGTAGGCTATGTATGTGTGTGTTGAGTGTGGTGGTCATGCCTGCTCATCGGTGAGTCACCGCCATCTTGTTTTCAGCCGGATGCTGCAAGGAAAGCGGGCCGAGGCAGGTATGAACAGCGGCAAGAATGTCGTCGGTGCGAAAGGGTTTGGTCAGGTAGGCGTGCGCTCCACTGAGCCGTCCTTTGAATTTGTCCAGCACGCCATCACGGCCGGTGAGAATGACAAACCGGGTCTGGGCAAAGGCTGGTTTGGCTTTGAGGTGACGAATGAGCGTGTAGCCATCAATCTCTGGCATCCTCAGGTCTACAAACACGAGCGCGGGAATGCGGGCATCTGGGGTCATGAGCCAGCGCAAGAAAGCCGTGCCGTCGGGAAAGAGATATACATCTGCGTAGCCTGCCCGATGCAGGCACACTTCGAGAATTTTGCGTACCGTTTCGGAGTCATCTACCACACACATCACCGGTACTCCTTCTACCATGAGCCACTGCTCCTTCTATCTGCTAAAATACGTTGTCACGTTCCATCTCAGTGTAGCAGGACTTTTGGTGATAGCTATGTATAAAATTACCAGCTTGTGGTATACTTCATGCATATGTATATATGCATGAAGCCAGAGAGGCAATATCACCATTTCTCGGTGTTGTACACCCTGTCATACGCTCAAAGGAGTTGACTGTATGCCACACGCACCCCTCCCATACGGACTACCGGCCCCTGGAACCTTTGGTCTCCTCTTAAAATTGCTGCGTCAGAGGCACCATTTACAACAATTACAGATCCTGGCCTACCTGCCGGGCTGGACACAGGCCAATTATTCGCGTATTGAAAGTGGTCATATTGCTCCTGCCTTTAATCAGCTTCCCAGTATTTATCAGGCATTGCGTGAAGCAGGCGTCGAGATGACGCCACAAGATCGCCAGCAATTTATTACGCTGGCACGCGCTCGCATTGAAGCAAAGAAAACGTGCCTGGAAATAAAATCCGACAAGGCGTGGGACGCCCTGCGTATTCAACTGAGTCGGGGTGACATCCCTTCACGTGTGGGAGAGATGCCTGTTCGCAGTGCATCAGGTCTCCACCTTTTAGAAACACGCCACCTGATCGGGCGCGAGGACTGGCTGATTTCAGTAGTAGCCTCATTGCGCGGCAGTGTTGCGAAAAAACTGGTGGTGCTACAAGGTCCTCCCGGTGTTGGCAAATCCTCTGAACTTCATCGCATTGCTGGCCATTTTCTCGCGAGTGAGCCACGTCCGCTAGTGGTCCTGTGTGACTTTCCTGCGTGCGAGCAGCGAAGCGAACCGGAAAATGCACTTGATCTGTTGCTTGGTACACTGCTCGCTGAAATTGGCTCACCCGATGACCCTGTACGGACAGCGCCGCTGACAACACGCATCGCCTTCGTGTTAGATCGTCTGGAAAAACTTTCCCGGCCAACCATCGTACTGGTGGATAACGCAGAACACCTGCTGGACACGCAAGGACAGCTTGCCTCATGCTGGCACAATTTCCTGAAATTGTTCTTGCAGCGTCGGCATCATGTCTCGCTGATCGTGGCAACCAAAGAATGGCCCGGCTGGCATGAAGGCGAGCGTCTGTTCGTGGCGGAACGTACTCTTCCGCTTTTGCTGGTGGACGAAGGAGTACAATTATTACAACAGCTGGGTCTGGCAGAGGTCCCACTGGAGTATCTCCACTGGATCAGTGAAGCAGTTGGAGGTATACCGCTCTGCCTTGAATGGGTCGCATCGCTGATCAAGAAACCGGTGTGGCTGGATAGCTGGGATGAGTTAGATGATTTGCACAGTGAAGAGGAAGTAGAAACAGCAGAGTTATTGACACGGCGCTTGCTGCGTCTAATCGATGATCCTGCTCTCTTTGCTGGCCCGATTGCTGACCGGCTTACGCCGCTTTTAGAGCGCATTATTGGCGGGCGCCTCTCGGGAGAGGCGGTGCAGGTCCTCTATACGCTCTCACTTGCCAATGTTCCGTTGGGAAAACCCCCATTGCAACGCCTCTGCCCTCGCCCAAGCCTCTTGAAAGAACTGCGAACCGTCTCATTGCTCACTACACATGCGCAGCGCGTTCAGGTGTTGCCAATGGTCGCTTCACTCGTGCGATCACGCCTCTCACTCGAACAGCGCCAGCACATCGAAACACTACTCATCGAAGCGTATGTGCAGTGGCTTGACAGTGAAGAGATGAGTAACCGGGAAATAGGAGCAATCATCGCTGAATTAGTCACATTATATCTGAAACAATCCCACCTGCTTCATGCCTCTGATCTCTTGATATCTTACGGCTGGCTCAGCTTCAATCAAGGTTATGGCTTCCGTCTGGCACATTTAGCTCAAGAAGTCATGCAAAAATTCGACTGGAAGCAAACCACGGAAAATGAGTGCGGTGGTTTGTTACTGTACCATGTTCTCGCACCTTACCTCGGTAAAACCACAGACATTGAGGAACGGAAGATGGATTATCAACGTATTCTTACGTTTGTCTCTGAGGGTAAAGTGACGCTCCAACCAGCCACAATGATGGACCCCATACGTCTGCTTATGATATACCATATGAGCCACCTGCGTTTTGAGGAAGCGCAGACCATCTTGAACTCAGGCACAACACTTTTAGCACCGTATCTGCAAACAAATATAGATGTGCAATCTTCTTTGCTTGCATTTCGTGCTATGTTACTTATCAGGTGGTGTACCTCTCTCGAGGAACAGGGAAAATTAGAAAAAGCATCGGCTATGCGCGAGGAAATCATCGCATTGTACCGACAATGCTGCCTGCTCGTTTCAAATGCACAGACACTATCCCCATTAACAAATCGCCTCTTAAAGAAACGCTTATCAGCGTACTTGAACCATCTTGGTTATCAGCTCACTCGAAACAGTCAAGCGGAAGAGGCTATCACGTTCTTAGAGCAAAGCATTGAGTTAGGAGAACAGGGGTATTGTAATTTCGGCGCGTTGGCTTCCGCCTATGGTGATATGTCCCAGGCATTGATGGAACTTGGACGATATGAGGAATCGCTGTTGTTTGACGGAAAAGCGTTTACAGAGGTACAGCGCTGTGCTGACAGCGGTGATACATATTCGCAGGATGAAGTATGGATTTACCAGGTCAACCGAGGACGATTGTACCTGCGTCTAGGGAAAATTGATGAAGCAAAAGCCTTACTAAAAGAAGCAGAGCCACACATTCGTCCCGCTCGGAATGCCTACCGTATACTGGCGAAAAAAACATTGCAGGAGATTGAGCAACAAAGCCATGCAACCTCATCTTCGTAGAACATAGTGAGTAATACAGCCTGGGAAATGTTCTTTCTCCACAGGAGATCAGTAACACATGAGGTACTCACCATTACCGCCTGCATATTTATACAGACTATCACACGAAATCTATGGTATAGTTCTTTCGAATAGTTTGTCAGCTACAGGATTATAAAGGAGTGTTCATCAGTGGAGTTCAGAGAAGCACAACAAGCGATGCAACAGTGGCTCAATCAGGTTCCATCGTCTGAACAGCAGTTAGACAGGCGTTGGATTGGGCGCTACAGAGACCTAACGTCGCAGGATAGCTTCTGGTGGCTGAGTTGGGCCGGACCTTTTACGGAGGAAGAACAACAACAATGGGATCGCTTTTTCAGGCCTCCCATGGACGAAGCGACCAAAAGTCAGTTAGCTCCTTTGCTGAAAAAGTCACGCGAACGTGAACTGGAGGCAGCTCTAGCTGCACAGCGCGAACCCCGTCTGCATTATCCGGCCATTGAGATTGATGAGGTACGTCACCGAATCACTGAACTCACACAGTTGCGTATCCAGATTGAGCGGGAGGAACCAAATAGGATTGTCCGCCAACTCTATCAGGGAGCTATCGAGAACGATCTAGATTTTCTCCGCATGATCGAAGCCACGTATGAGCATAATACTGAGCAATATTGGCACTGCAATAAGCGGATGTTTCATGAGCCAACGCAGGATGAAATGAACTATGCATTTGCGTGGGTCAGGCGACTCATTCAACAAGGCCTTGAGCGACCAGAAACAGCAGAGGTAAGTCAACAACTCATTGCGTTCCTACGCGACAAGTTGCATGTCCCGCTTGATGTGTCTACAGGCAAAGACGATCCACCGGTAGCATATGCATACCCTCCTGCCGAAAAGCCACGAACGATTTCTGCTGAGGCAGTCAAACAGTTTTATAGCACAATTTTGCGCGAGTATGGTTTCGAGGGATGGCAGGTCGTCGTTGATTACAGTGGAAATGGTACACGAGTCGAGTCGGGCTTACGTCAAGTCCTGCTAGCAGAAGAAGCGTGGACGCTTGAGAATATCAGAATTTTTCTGGCGCACGAACTGGCAGGGCATGTAGCACGTTCCTTTGCGGGAGAACACTCACCCATTGGTCTTTTAGGGCTTGGCACGCGAGGGTACTCCGCGACAGAAGAGGGATTGGCACTTTATTACGAGCGCGAGGTGGAAGCGTTGCATGGAAAACCTTTTGACAACTCCGGGTTGATCACTGGCATGTTGGCGACTGGTCTGGCAAGCGGCATTGTGACTCCACCACAAACGTTCTGGTCACTCTACACCTTTTTTGAACGGCTTATTTTCCTGTATCGGCGACTCTTGAGACCCTGGAGAGACTGGCAAAGCGACCAGAACCGTGCACGCAAATTTGCATTGACACGCTGTCTGCGGACGTATCGTGGGATGCCTGATCTCAATCAACGAGGTTTTTGCTATCTCCAGGATGTCACCTATTTGCGTGGACTCTTACTGGTTGAACACGCGGTTTCCCAAGAGAAGCACGTATTGGACCAATTAGCAGTCGGCAAGATTGCCTACGATTTGCTGCCAGTCGTGCAATCGTTGGAGATCATTCCCCCACCCCAACCGTTGCGAAAACTGATCTATGACCCTGGTCTGGATACATATATTCTTGCCTTTGAAGCACACATTAAAGCTACCGAAAAGACTGCATGAACAATGCATAAATATACAAAGGGAATGAAGTACTATATGGTATAGTTCGAGTAGAGAGTTTGTTACATCAGTTTTTATTCAAGAAAGGGATTTGCTCATGCTCTACCAACAGTACCTTATTTTTATGGCGGATATGCCCACTGATCCAGGGGACGATCGTGGCGGAGGTCACGATAACTAATGTATTGTAATGGCCCGGATAAAGAACTCTCCCATAAGCAAACAAGGATGCTTGTGGGAGAGTTCTTTATCTATCTACGAGGGATGGAATAAGAGAAACTTCGTCTCGCCAATAACAAACAAATCAGTACCATAGTATTCATCTGTGAGTCTCTCTTCAATTGCATGTACCGGTTGGCTACCGCCTGGATAGACATTGGGCGTCTATCGAGTGTAGACGAAGAGATTGCGCGAATCGAGCAAGTCACGAAAGAAGATGTCATGCGTACCTTGCTCCGCTTTCCCTGCCATTTCAAATCGTTAAGTTCATCTCGCTCGAAATGAATCCGCCTTATGCTTATAAGATGTTTAGTATGTTTACCTGCTATTCTTCCGCTCAGCTTGCACGGATTATAACACAATTGCCCTAATCATGAAGCATTGTATTTTTATGTATCAATTTGTTTCTTGTTGCACTTTTTATTGACAATACATGCTTGCTCAAATATACTGCTATGGGAGAGTTTATTTTGATCTTTGTATCTAGTTGGGTCTGGTAGTTATGTTCTCTGTATATTGGCATCGTATTGTTCGTTCCTGTGCAAGATTCATTGGCATCTGGTATATCACCGAAGATATGTCGCCGCAAGAGGTGGCAGACGAAGCAGTCAAGAAATGGGATAAACCGTCTAACGCATTAACCCATTTGCTTCAAATAACAACGCCCAGAAACAATGTATTGTATGCAAGTTGCATGCTCTGGGGTAAGTGTCACACCTCATCATTTCATGATCTTTCATCACCCCAAATATTGAGAGGGCTGCTGGAAAGCCTTCCTGAGCATCAACGGTCTGATGCTTTCATACAAGCGGCAAATAATAATGTTACTATTGCCGCTTCCCTACTATGTCAACTTGCACCAGATGTCATTCCTGGTCTTGCTCCTGTCGCATTGAATATTGCAATGCTATGGGGAACTGAACCTCGTTATGACGATCTGGCTTTGTCCTTTTATCAGTTCTTACCGGTATACGGGGTACCCGTGGATGAGGCAAAATGGCTCTTTGTATGGGCACTTGTGGCACGTGGTTTCTTTGCTCAGGCCGAACCACTCCTTCTTGATCTAGCCCAAAGGCATACTTCACCTGAATTACTCTGGTTGTTGATTACGGTATTACAGGCATTACAACGCCCCCATCAGCAATTACTGGAAACGCTTCGCCGCTTCATTGAACTGATACCGCCAACAGATACACATGTGACTCAGGCCTGGAACATCATCAAAGACCTCTACGAGCCTATGCTGAATACAGGATCAGCAGAGGAACGGCTCAATTACTTGCATACCATTCACTCGCTCCTTGCACGCCTTCCTGAAACAGAGCGTTCTGCTACGTTGATGCTTGTAACTGACGCAAATGATGTTCGTACAGCTAGCATACTGATAGCTTTCAAGACCAACGTTCTGTCTGGGCTAGAAGCGTTAGCGAAGCAGGTCATGGAAAGGTGGGCAATTGAACCACGCCATGACGATCTGGCATTGCACTTCTATCAATCACTTCCAGCATACGGCGTTCCCCAGAGTGATGTTCAATGGTTGATAGCGCGTGCGCTCGTAGCACGTGGATTATATGCTCAGGCTGAAACGCTTTTAACCGACCTGAACAAAGTGCATACTTCGTCTGATAGACTCTGGCTATTCATTACAGTATTACAAACATTGCAACGTCCTCATCAGCAATTACTTGAAGCGGTTCGCGCCTTTATGGAGCAAACGCTTCCATCTGATGTACGTATGTACCAGTCGTGGAACATTATTAAAACCCTCTACGAGCCTATGGTTGATAAAGGAACAGCAGAAGAACAGTCCAGTTTTTTGCGCACTGTTCACTTTCTCCTCACGCGGCTCCCTGAAGCATACCGTGCTTCCACGTTAACGTTTATTACGGACGAAAATGAAGACCATACCGTTCACATTCTCACGTCTTTGGCAGATCAAGTGCTTGCGGGCTTTGAAAATCTTGTCAATACGATTGTAGAAAAGTGGTCTGTTGAACCTCGTTCTGATGACCTGGCAGTACGTCTCTACCAATCATTACCAACTTATGGCGTCCCTCAAGAGAAAGCAAACTGGCTTCTGGCACGTGCATATGTTGCACGTAGAGAATATGATCGTGCCGAACCACTCCTGCAAAAGCTCGCCGATATTCAACCTGTACCAGACACTCTATGGTTGCTTGCTAAAGTGTGCAATGTATTACAACGCCCTCCACAGGTATTACTTGAGACATTACTGAAATTTACTCGCATCGCATTTGATGATGCACGTATCGGGCTGGCATGGAGAACAATTGGAGACCTGTATGGCGAACAATTAGGTGATGGCATGTCAGCAATAAAAGCTTACCAACAAGCTGCTGACTACGGAGAACAGGCACCACAACTTCATGCTTATCTGACTGGCAACTGGGACGCTATTCCTGCACTGCGAACTCACACCGATTATGCCTATCCAGTGATGACCGTCATTGACCTTGAGGTAGACCCTCACCCGGAAGCGAAACCGGGAGAGCGTGTTTTTGAAGTAGGAGCGGTACGCATCAAGGGAAAGACAACGTTGTGTAATTATCAATCGTTCATTCGGCGCCCGTTCCGTCCCGCGAAGATGAAGTCCGCTGATGAACTTGCACAGGCCCCAGAACCAGAACAAATAGCAACCAATCTACGCACCCTCATTGGAGAGTCACTGGTTCTTGGTCATAACATTCAGGCATTCGACGCGAAAGAACTGAGAGGAATGGGCGTTCCTGTTCAGGAAGAGCGTATTGTTGATACATTAACGTTCGCACGACTTCTCTATCCTGACAGTTTACGTCACAATCTCGCACTCCTCTGCCAGACACATCATATTGACGTGCAAGATGGCGAGTGGCATACGGCATTACCAGATGCGCAAGCTTGCGGCAAGCTTTTTCATGCCCTGTGTGATGAATTGGTACAACGCGGCGACATACTTCTGAATGGTATTCGCGCACTTGTTTCGCCGGGAAGCGCATTTGATAGAGCTGTACTCCAGCCACGCAATCTTGCCGCCAACCCGCAACTGCCCTGGTCACTCGATCCAGCACCTTCAACAGTGCATGTCCTTGTGTCCTCACAGAGATTACCCGCAAGCATCAACATGCAAAAAGCTCTCAACAGTAATAGAGATGCACTGGTAGAGTTACATGACCCGGAAGGCGCATATATTACGCAACTTCCTGCGAAGCACCGCTCCTTAGTGACAGTAAATGCTTATACTCGGATCGAAGCAATGATTGCTCACTATCCCCGTAAAGAAGACGTCTATGTGCTACCAGACCCTCAAACAATGCTGTGTCCTCATCGAACACGAATACTCATTGAAAATGCCAGTGATAGCGACTATAAGCTCTTACTCTTTTGTCTCTATCAGGCTTCTCACAATAAGGACATACAGACGCTCTATCCAATGCGCCTTCCATCGGATGAATCAGACCTGCTTGCATTGCGACAAGACCTGATGCGAGGCTGTTGCGCTGCTGATGCACGTGAAGAGCATGACCAAAACTGTTCAGCAGTCAGGGCGCATTCCCATGCATGCACGACACATAATGTACTTCTGGCAACACATGAGGTGTTATCACATCAGAATACTCCACCACTGACCGATCTGATTGTTGTTGACGATATTGCAGATATGCAAGTGCATCTACCTGAATATATTGCCGAACATATTAACAGCGAACAGGTAGCACACCGAACGTTGACACAGGCAGAACGCAAAGCCTGGACACGGTTTCATGAGGAAATTCTGGTATGGGCGCAATCATCTATTGAGCAACCTGGATATCATGAACGGCTTCCACTGAGTAACCTGACTTTCCACCTCATCAATCAGGATACTCAGGAACCCTCAGAAGTTCTCACCCATCTTGCACAATCAGGTTCAGCAGGGAAACAGTTAGCAGACCAATTACTAACACTTTCTACTGCGGCTCGGCGCACAGACAAAAAATCAGACAATCTAAACGCATACTGGATAGATCTCTGGTTCTCCGATACAGGCAGCGCGGAAAAAGCAGTTGTTGAGCAGTGGTCAATCTGTGGCGTCAGCACACATATACCGGAAACATTCGCACGTATCTTCTGGAACCCATACACGCGGCACATTCTTTGTGGATCAGCAATCAGTACACGGAAAAATGACGTCACATTCCTTCAACGCATACTGGGCTTCCCGAAAACGCTTCCGTATTTTCGCGATGAGCGTCCAAAATCAAGAGTCTATATTCCATCTGAAAAGGTTATTTCTTCTTCTGGCTATCTTCGCCGCTATACATGGCTGACGGAAGTTGGAGCCTATCTTTATACGCTACAGGCACAATCACCAGAGCGATCCATACTGGTCACGCTGAACAACCGGAGCGCAACAAATGCATATGCCAGAGCATTAAAGGGCGTTAAAAAATCACAGGGAGATCACCAGGTAGTATCGTCCGCGCTTGGATGGACCATCTCAAAAATTACGGAGCGGTTGGATGACCCAGTACGGCGTGTCTTCGCACTGGTATCACCGCGAGTACGCCGGACATACATGCATTCAGAGGTAGATATAGAAGTAACGGGGCCTCTGCAATTTCTGCACCAGCAAGACCCGCTGATCGCCGCTCAAATGCGCGTATTTGCCCATCTCTATGAAAAAGAGGGACCCTTCACGGCCTACGTTTTACCGCAAATGCTACTGGAACTCAAGGCACGTCTCTCAACAAATGCCCATCAGCATATCATTCTTGATAGCCGCTTACATAGCCGGGTCTATCGTGATGAAGTACTTGCTTTGCTCGAAGATATTGCTATTGTAGAACCATCTGAAAAAATACAAATGAACGCTGACGAAACAGCGAAAATGGTAGACTCGCAAGCAGCCTTTCTTGATACTCTGAAGGAAAAGCTAAAGAAGTTGGGATTCAATACCTCCGATAGTACGATATCTGATGACGAAGCGGCGAAAATGGTACACGCGCAAGCAGCCTTTCTAGATATTCTGACAGAAGAGCTAAAGAAGCTGGGATTCAATACCTCGGATAATTCAATATCTGATGACGAACTCCGACAGGCGCTCCGTGCCATCTGGAACAAGAATGATTTCAAACCATTTTCTGTTGATAACTCAGACAAAAATGTTTCACAGATAGACATTGTGCGGGGCGTGCTTGAACATCGAGACCAACTGCTTGTGGCGGCGACAGGTGGCGGGAAATCTTTATGCTACCAATTCCCCGCCGTATTGATGGCCGAGGAAGCACCGCCGAAGGTCACGCTTATATTCTCGCCTCTTATTTCATTGATGGACAACCAGATTGATGAACTGCACAACAAAGGAATATTCTCTGCAATTGCACTGAATTCAACGCTCTCGACCGCTCAAAGGCAGGAACATTTACGCGGATTGAAGCGTGGTGAGTATTCGATTGTCTATATCGCGCCGGAACAAATTCGTTCATCGGCTTTACGCAAGGCTTTACAAGAAAGAGAAATCGGTTTTGTTGCCGTGGATGAGGCCCATTGTTTGAGTCAGTGGGGGCACGATTTCCGTACTGACTATTTCGCCATAAAAGACTGGCTCAGGCGTATTGGCGGCAACAACGGCGAGCGGGATTTCCCTATTCTTGCCCTCACTGCAACCGCACGTAAAGGATATGAAGATCCGCAGGGACAGGCACGCTCTGATCAGGCCAGTACTATTCAGGATATCGTTGAAAAACTGAACCTCAAGATGAAAATAGAGGAGGCAAAGATCACCTCACCGCAGCGAGAACAGCTACAATTTGAGGTAGAGCCAATTATTCCCGCACCACGACACTGTTCCTGTGGAGCAGTTATCGAGGTGAAACAAGGAGATGTGCGCTGCTCACAGTGCGGAAAAGTGCATCACCGGGTGAACAATGACATTCGACAGATCATCGAAGAGGAAAAGATAAAGCGCATTGTAGAGCTATTGAATGATCAAAGCAACAAAGGGCTGCGACAACGATGGGCTCAACCGATAGGCAAGCGGCAAAAGGGACTCATCTACTGTGCATACAAAAGCACGACATCACATGTGGCACAGGAAATACAAGAGAGAATCCCTGAGTTACGTCTCGCGACATATACCGGGGATCTGAAACCTGATGAACGAGATGATGTACTGGACCGCTTTACGCACGACGATGACAATAGTCTGGATATTGTTGTGGCAACAAACGCCTTCGGCATGGGGATAGATGTACGCCGACTTGGGTTTGTGATTCATTTCGATACTCCGGGAACACTGGAGGCATACTATCAGGAGGCGGGCCGGGCCGGACGAGACGCTATGTTCGGCAATGGGCAGGAACCGGCACGCTGCATTTTGCTCTACCACGAAAGTGATCTGGATAAACAACGCTATCTGAGCCGGAAAAATACGATTACGCGCATTCAGGTGGAAGACGTGTACGATGCCCTCAACGAAATCCGTCGCGATGTCGGTACCACGTTTGAGGATGAAACAAATGGTGAGTATGACGAGCAGGAAATTATCTGTACCGAACAAGAAATAGCGACTCGTGCCGGAATCAGCAGCGATAACGTCAACATGATTCTATACTACCTGGAATATCACACGACCCTTCATGGGAAAGCGATTTTAGCACGTGGTGAAACTGCAAACGGTGTCCTGCAACTGAAATTTGAACAGGATTACAAACAACAGAGCCAGTCATTACCTGAAACGTCCTCATCACAGCCCCTATTGCAACTCTTCCTTGATTCAGATGAATACGGGCTAAATGTGGATACTGTAACGGCAATTTCACTGAAAGAACTCGCAAGTTCCCTCGATTGGAAGATCTCAACAGTTGAGAGTGAAATACTCAATCTGGTCAGACGCCATATCATCACCTACAAATGCGATGGGCGTGTTCGTTGGACACAGGACGCAGCATATGCACAAAAAACGCTCGGCGAACTCAAACAACATATCAAGAGGCTCATAGAAATTGTTGATGCCGAACAGGCAAAGCGCAAGAAGAGCGTAGTACAGCGATTTTCACAGGGGGAAACGGCCTACGAAGACCTCAACGCGCTTATCGCAAAATATCGACTCGCCGCAGTCGCTCCACATATTTTGCTACGTTTTCTTTCTGCGCTTTCTCATAGCAACAGTGAAAACAACGAATTGCGTCTGTTCAAACGCTTCACGCGCAATGCCCGCTATGGTCAACCGGGGAAATTTGAGATGCAACTTTGGACTGAAAATCATGTTGACCCTGTAGCCCGCCTCAACGCTATTTTTGCCGCCTTGCTGGAAGTGGTAGGGTTCCTTGAACGACAGCACATCAACGACACCGGACAGGAACTTGACTTACTCAAACTCGAACGAAATTTTTATCAACGACAGATGCTGCACCAGAAACTATTGTTGCTTGATATGCTCGGCCTGCTCAAATATACCAGTGACCCATCAATGGGTCTGGCATTGCACATCACATTTAAACAGCCATATGCTCCAAAGGAAAAACTTGTCATTGAGTTATCATCACTGCACCTCAAAGAAACCTTTGAGAAGAATAAGCTGAAACTGATGAAGCAATACGCGACGGAAACGGAGAAGGATAAATACGCCGAAGTATTTACAACCTACTTCTACGGGGAAAAGCCTCTGATTGAAGAGATTGAACAACCTTTGCGTACAGACCTGACTCAGGAGCAGCAAACACTTCTCATGCTAGATCGAGGCAACCACTTGATTGAGGGTCCGGCCGGTTGCGGCAAGACCACTACTCTTGTCGAATTCATTAAACATCTTGTTCATTATAGGCATATACCTGTTGATCGCATTATGGTAACTGCTCACTATAACAGTGCCATCAATCGTATCACGAAAGAGCTTGAGACGCTACAAGAAGATGAAAGTGTTGCGTTCTCCACAACCATCAATAGTTTCGGCGAAAAAATATTCCGCAAGTACCGGACACTAGAGCGTGTCCAGGAAGGCTTTGGGAGCCGATGGTAGAGAAGGTCTGAGCAAGAGGAGAAGATGATAGAATAAGCGAGAAAAGGAAGAAAAGAGTGTCTACCCAGAAAGGGAGGGATGCCAATGGAAATCTATCCTTCTGATCTCACAGATGCTGAGTGGGCCATTCTCACCCCACTGATTCCACCTGAGAAGCCAGGTGGGCGACCACGAGCAGTGGATATGCGGGCAGTGCTCAATGGGATTTTTTATGTCCTGCGGGCTGGTTGTGCTTGGCGCATGATTCCGCGTGAGTACCCA
>Ga0307372_10000926_pt1 | contig 51516 bp, 51 predicted proteins | sample OX1MG_FD_202533 | JGI IMG/M metagenome (GOLD analysis project Ga0307372, IMG submission 202533) | Soil microbial communities from Risofladan, Vaasa, Finland - OX-1 | ecosystem: Environmental > Terrestrial > Soil > Coastal area > Acid sulfate soil | place: Finland: Risofladan, Vaasa | collected...
CGAAGAGGAACTCGGTCACCGTGTCCTGGCCCGGTGCCAGCGGGGGGATGTCGGTCGTGTACTCGGTGTGCGCCCCTATCCAGCCCTCCAGAGCGGAGACCTTGTCGTACGTGTTGGTCGACCGGGTGGTGATCCGTTGGGCGAGCGCCTTCACCCGTGGGTAGGGGTGGGGCAATTGGGTGTCGGCGGCCAGGGTCGCGGCCGGCAGGCGACCGCCGAAGGAGCTCTCGGGCGCCGCGTGTCGCAGCTCGTCGGGGGTGGCCGTGTCGACGGTCGACTCCACGGTGTAGACCGACCCCGACCCCATCGTCGTGCCCGTGCGCATGGTCCCGTCGTCGGACACGTACAGCCGGTTGGCGGGGAACCACACCTGGGTCGCATCGGCCGCGTGATAGATCAGGTTGGCTCCCGCCCGGGCCAGGTAGAAGGTCTGGATGTCGGGGGTCCCTCCCGTGGGCTCGTCGGAGGGGACCGGGACGGAGAAGGGCGGGCCGAAGGTCAGCTCGTGAAAGGGGACCCGACCCTTGGGGTTCGACTGGGTCCAGCTCCGCCCGCTCCACGCGTTGAACGTCTCCGCGAGCCAGAACGACGGCCGGTCGGCGCGGACTCGCAGGACCACGTCGTTGCCGAGCGATCCGCGGATGGCCGTATTGAGCGGCCCCGCGAAACCGAGCAGACCGCCGACCCGGTCCGGGCCCGAGGGCGACCCCGCGCGGAGCGGCTCGGAGCCGTTGGACCCCCCGCCGACCAGTCCCCCGGGGGAGCTGAGCGGCATGTCGCCGGCGATGGAGGAGGGGAAGACGACACGGCTCGAGGGGCGGGGGGCGGGGAGGAGCCACACCAGCCCCAACCCGACGGCGAGGACGGCCGCCGACGAGGTGGCGACCGAACGGAGCCGTAGCGGCTCGCCACCCGCCATCGAGCTCCACATGGCGGACAGTCCGGCGAGGCCGAACGCCGCCCAGACCACCACGTACAACCCGAAGGTGGTGTCGACCGCCTGGGCGGCGGCCACCGCCATGAGGGTGACCGAGCCGGCCAGGGAGAACCCGAGGTCCCGGCGCGACGGCACGTCAAAGGAATGGGTCACCTGTATCCAGGTGAACAGCACGGCCAGGGGGCCTTCGACGGCGGCGAGGTCGCCGATGGTGGTGCGGTCCGAGACCGATACGAAGAACCACACGAACGCGCCCGAGACGGCGACGGCGAGGATCAGCTTCAGGCCCGGCGGCGGGTTGGCGCGCCGGCGGTAGGAGAAGAGGTTGCCCACCACCAGCAGGGCGATCGACCCGACCGTGACCCACGCGGCGAGCTCCCCCTGGGCCCAGCAGGCCAACACGGCGACGGCTACCGTGGCGGTCGCCGACACCCTGAACAGGACCGACTCCTCGGGCGGACCCGGTTGGTTGGCCCGCCTGACCCGGTCGAGCAGCCTCACGCCGCTACCGCCCGGGCCAGCCGCCGACCAGCGTCCTGCACCCCCCGGACCTGGTCCGTGCGCTCGCCTTCGGGCTCGGTGGTCACCAACAGGACCTGGCGCCCCCGCGCCAGGAGATGGCCGACGGTGCCGAAGACCTGTTCGAGTGCCCGCTCGGCGGCCTCTACATCGCCAGGGAGCCGGGCCCGGACGGTTGCGGGCCGGGCGACCGGTCCCTCCATCTCCCGGACCATCATGATCCCCGAGTGTGCCGTGGCCGGCCAGTGGACCCAGTGGCGGAGGTCCCCCGGGCGGTACTCTCGCACGCCCCGGGGCTCGCCCACGCGGGCGGGGACCCGCCCGCTCGCCGCCTCGCTCCGGCGGATCTCGGCCAGCACCGCGTGGTCGGGCGCACCCAGCCGCGGCGCGACGAGAACCGGTCGGGGGAGAGGGAGCACGAGGTCCCTGTGCCACCAGAGGAGGCCGAAGGGAGCGGCCGAGGCGACCCGCACCTTCAGCTCGCGCAGCTCGCAGTGGCGAGGCGGGACCACGGCCACCGTCCGCGGCGACCGACGGCCCACCACCACACCCTCGCCCCCCGGAACGAGCGGGCGGACCTCTACGGCGCCCGAGGTCCGCACGAGGACGGCGACCGGTCCGCCGGCCGTCGCGTCGCTGGGGGCTTCCACCACCTCGACCCGGACGCGCCGGACCGCCAACGCCGGGGTCGAGAGCCCCACCAGAAGGAAGCCGGCGAGCAGCGCGCCGAGGGCCTGCACCCATCCCGATCCGCTGTTGTGGGCCACAGCGGCCCAGCTGCCGAGAGCGAGCACGGTGCCGACCACCGGCCCCCCGGCCTGCGCGGGCCGGGGGAGCCGATCCATGCCCCGGCCGACGCCTCTCATGGTCGAGGGACCGGAATGGAGCGCATGACCTCGCTCACCACCGCGGCGCCGGTGGTGGTGCCGTCGGTGACCAGGCGGTGGCCGAGGCTGGCCACGGCCACCGCCTGCAGATCGACGGGCGAGACGTAGTCGCGCCCGTACAGCAGGGCGTGAGCCTGGGCGGAGCGGACGAGCGAGATGGACGCACGCGGGCTGGCACCGAGCCGGACCGAGGGTGCCTGGCGGGTGGCGCGCCCGATGGCGACCGCATACTGGGCGATCGGTGCGGCCACGTGCACCCGCCCGGTGGCCTCGATCGCCTGGGCCCAGTGCTCGACGGCGCAGACGGGCCGGAGGCCGGCGAGCGCCTGGCGGCCGCCGCGCCGGAGGGTGAGCAGCGCCTCGGTCGTCGCGTCGGGGTATCCGAGCGGGGTCGACACGGCGAAGCGGTCCAGCTGGCTCTCCACCAGCGGATAGGTCCCGAGCTGGCCGATCGGGTTCTGGGTGGCCAGCACCAGGTGGGGTCGGGGGAGCGGCCAGGTGTCCCCGTCCACGGTCACCTGCTGCTCCTCCATCGCCTCGAGCAGCGCCGACTGGGTCCGGGGCGGCGTCCGGTTGAGCTCGTCGACCAGCACGATGTGCGCGAACACCGGTCCCGGGCGGAACTCCCAGGCGGTGGTCTCCTGCGAGTAGATGGACACCCCGGTCACATCCGTGGGGAGGAGGTCCGGGTGCCCTTGCACCCGGGAGAGCTGGGCACCGAGGGAATGGGCGAGCGTGCGGGCCAACACGGTCTTGCCGACGCCGGGCACGTCCTCGAGCAGGAGGTGGCCACCGGACAGCGCGGCCACCACCGCCACCGTCACCGCTTCGGGGGCGCCGAGCACCACCTGCTGGAGGTTGGCGTGCAGCGCGCGCGCCAGTTGGACGAAGCCGTCCGTCACCGGTTGCTCCCCGCTCGTCGCCGTCGCCATGGCCTTCATCGTCCTTTCCGGCTCGTCGCCGGGTACCGGCGGGTCACAGGTCGATCTCGGACAGCTCGGGGATCGTGCGCTCGGCCCGCCGGCGCGCGTCCGCCCACCGCTCCCGGCGACGTTCGACCACAGCGGGGTCGAGCTGCGGCTCGATCGTCCGCGCCGGCCGGTACGCGGCGGCGACGTCGTCGGGGTCCCGCCATGTCCCCGTGGCCATGCCGGCGAGGTAGCCGGCGCCCACGGTGGTCGCCTCCCGTTCCGAGGACACCTCCACGGGCCGGCCGGTCGCGTCGGCCAGCGCCTGAATGAACACCGGGTTGGTCGACATGCCCCCATCGACCCGCAGTGCCCCGACGCTCAGGCCACTGTCGAGCTCGGCCGCCGCCAACAGATCGGCTCCCCGGTGGGCCACCCCCTCGAGGACCGCCCGGACGAGCTCGGGCCGCCCGGTCCCCCTGGTGATCCCGACGAGCGCCCCACGGGCACCGAAGTCCCAGACCGGCGTGCCCAGCCCGAGGAGAGCGGGGACGAACCAGAGGTCACCCGTGTCGGCGCAGGACGCGGCGACGGCGGCGGACTCGTCGGAGCTCGACAGGACCCCGAGATCGTCGCGGAGCCACTCGACACAACTCCCGGCCGAGAGCATCATGGCCTCAACGCCCCAGACGGGGGACTTGTCCCGCCGCCAGGCGACGATGGGGAAGGTGCCGCCGACGTCGCGGTCGAAGCCGTCGGGCCCGGTGGTGCCGGTACAGAGGTCGAGCATGCCACCGGTCCCGAACGTCGCCTTGGCGAGGCCGGGCCGGGTGCATCCCTGGCCGATGAGGGATGCCTGCTGGTCGCCGGCGATCCCGCAGATCGCCGGCGACCCGGGCAGCGCCACCGCCTCCCCCACGGCGCCCGTCGAGTCGACGACCTCGGGAAGCATCCCGGCGGGGATGCCCAACGCGGCCAGCACCCGCTCGTCCCACTCCAAGGAGTCGGGCCGGAGCATCCACGTGACCGCGGCGTTGGTCGCGTCGGTCACGTGGAGCGCGCCACCCGCGGGCCCCCCGGAGAGGGTCCAGGCGACCCAGGTGTCGACGGTCCCGAAGCACAGCTCCTCCCCGGATCGGGAGCGATCGGGATCGACGGTGTCGAGGATGGCCGCCAGCTTGGTGGCCGAGGCGTTGGGGGGGAAGCGGAAACCGTCGGCCCGCATGGCCAGGCAGGTGCCGACCGTGCGGAGGTCCTGCCAACCGATCCCCGGGCCGACCGGTTCGCCGGTCGCCCGGTCCCAGACGATCGTCGTGGCCCGCTGGTTGGCGATCCCCACGCCCGACACGGGCCCAGCGGCCGCCAGGGTGTCCCGGGCCAGCTCCAGCACGGTGGAGGCGATCCCGGCGGCGTCGATCTCCACCAACCCGGGCGAAGGCGTGGCCGGAAGGGCCGGGCGGTGGCGGACGTGGTCCACCGAGCCGTCGGGCCGGACCACCGCGGCCCGGACTCCCGAGGTCCCCACGTCGACGACGAGCACGCTCCCGCCGCCGCTCACGGCCACGGGGCCTCGCCCAGCTCGGTGGGCAGACCCAGCTTTCCGGGATTGAGGATCCCGGCCGGGTCGAGCGCCCGCTTCAAGGCGCCGAGGACGGCGAGCTCGCTCCCGAGGGACCCGGCCATGAAGCGGGCCCGGTTGAGGCCGATGCCGTGGTGATGGCTGATCGCCGCCCCGTGGGTCTCGGCGGCAGCCATCACGGTGTCCCAGGCCCGCCGGTAGTACGCCTCCTGCCAGGCCAGCGGGCCAGACCCCGGTTCGGGCCCGGCGGGATCCCGGCCCGCGAACGTGAAGTAGAGGCAGGCTCCGTCGGGGTAGGCGTGGGACTGGTGGACCGACGCCACGATGGTCCCACCGATCGCCCGCAGCTCGGTCAGGACGTGGTCGGCCATCCGGCCGAGCACCGCCCATCGCCCCGACACCTCCACCGTGTCGACGACGACGCCGGCACGCCAGAGCGGGACGAGGGCCGAGACGTCGTTGCGGTGGGCCAGCCAGTGGTCGACGATGCCGTCGCCGAGCCGCTCCGCCGCTCCGTCCCCCGTTCGCCCGCTCCCGGGGTCCCGACCGTCCCGGGCGCACTCCTCGTCGACCACCTCGAGCGTTGCGGCCAGCAGACCGGGGTCCGCCTCGTCGAGGACGACGAGCGCGCAGACGCCGGCCAACCCGAAATTCCGCTCCGACTCGACCTCGTCGTACAGCCGGAGCACCGCGGGCGTGGCTCCCCGGCGCAGGATCCGTCGGCACGCCTCGAGCCCCGCGGAGAACGTCCGGAACCCGAACGCCCGTCGCCCACTGGCCGGCGGCAGGACGTTGAGGCGGAGCCGGGCCTTGGTGATCACCCCGAGGGTCCCCTCGCAGCCGAGGAAGACCTGGGTGAGGTTCGGGCCGGTCGCCGCCCGCGGTCCGCGTCCCTCGGTGTGCACCACCCGACCGTCCGCCAGCACCACCTCGAGCCCGACCACCATGTCCTCGATCTTCCCGTACCGGGTGGAGAGCTGCCCGGCGCCCCGGCAGGCGAGCCATCCCCCGACGGTCGAGAGCTCCATCGACTGGGGCCAGTGCCCCAACGTGTACCCGGTCCCGCGGGAGCGGAGCTCGGACTCGAGGTCGGGCCCGAACACTCCTGCCGGCACGTCGGCGATCAGTGAGGTCTCGTCCACCATCATCGGTCCGGTCAGTCCGGTCAGGTCGAGGGCGATCCCGCCGAAGATCGGAACGGCGCCCCCGCAGACCCCACTGCGACCGGCCATCGGGGTGACCGGGACCCCGGCAGACGAGCACGAGGCCAGGGTGTGCGCCACCTGGTCGGTGGAGCTCGGGCGGACCACGGCCGCCGCCCGGGCCGGGACCTGACCCCGGGCGGCCCAGGCGATGCCGAGGGGCCACCAGTCGCGGCCGGTCTCGATCCGGCTCTCCTCGTCGGTCAGCACCTCGGCCCCGCCCCCGGCGATCTCGGCGAGCAGGGCGGCGGGGACGGGCACCCGGCGCCCGCCCAGTCGCTCGGTCACCCGGTCCGGCGGGGCATCGACCGGGGTCACCGCCACGGGGCCCCGGGTCATTGCCTGGCGCCCCCGAGCGAACCGGACCGGGCCACGCCCGCGGTCTTCAGCTCGGACGTCACCTCGTCCCGGAACCGCTCGAGCTCGGCCGTCTCCTCGTCGGCGGTCCAGCCCAGCTCACGGGCGAGGAGGGCGGCGATGGCCGGCGCCCCGGCGAGGGTCGGTTCCGCCCGTTGGATCAGGGCCCGGGTCCGCCGTGTGGCGACGTCGGCCAATGTCTGGGCCATCTCCGCCCGCGCCGCGTACACGATCTCGGCACCGAGGTAGGGGAGGTGCTCCACCACCGGCTCGAGCAGCTCGGGGCGGCCGTCGGCGACCGCCAGCACGTCGCCGGACTCCCGACCGTAACGGGCGACGAGGTGAGCGCGAACGGCACTGCCGACGGGGTCGGCGCCGTCCGACGTGACCGCGCCGTCCGACGTGACCGTGCCGCCCGGCACGGACGTGCCGCGCAGGGCGAGGTGCTTGGTCACGCACCGGTTCCGCCTCGAGCGGCCGGTCGGCGACAACAGACCGGTCACCTCGTCGACCGCGTCCTGGGCCATCTTCCGGTAGGTGGTGAGCTTGCCTCCGGTGACTGTGACGACCCCGTTCTCGCCGACCACGACCTGGTGGCGTCTCGAGAGGTCCGCCGTGCGCTCGGTCACCCTGCGACCGGCCACCGGTGCCAGCAACGGGCGAAGACCGGCCCACACGCCGGTCACGTCGTCGGGGGTCAGGCCGGCGGTGGTCACGCCGTTGGCTGCACGGAGGAGGTAATCGACGTCCTCGGGGGTGCACCTCGGATCGTCGAGCGGTCCCTCGTAGGCGGTGTCGGTGGTGCCGAGGTAGACGAGCCCGGCCTCGGGCCAGGGCACGACGAAGATCGACCGCCGGTCGGCGCCGACGGGGATCACCGCGGCGACGTCACACGGCAGGCGCTCGGCGGGAACCGTGACGTGGACGCCCTTGGCCGGCCGGATGGAGTGGGGGTGGTCAGCCTCCCCGATCGCCCGGACATCGTCGGCCCAGACGCCGGTCGCATTGACCACGGCGCGGGCCCGGACGGGGAAGGGCCGGCCGGCGCCGGCCCCCGGCATGATCGCCGGGCGGACCACGCCACCGGTGACCCGGCCGGAGGGATCGGTGACGAAGGACTCGAGCGCGGTGTAGTTGGCCACCGCGGCGCCGTGGTTGAGCGCAGCGGTGCGCAGCAGGGCGAGGGTCAAGCGGGCGTCGTCGGCCCGGGCGTCCAAGTAGAGGAACCCGGCGACCAGGCGGTCCGCCCGGAGAAGCGGGAAGTGGGCCAGCACCTCGGATCGGGCGAGCCGGCGGTGCCGGCTGCCGATCCGCAGCCCGCCGGTCAGGTCGTAGAGCCACAGCGCCGACGAGTACGACCGCGCCACCGCCTTGGCCACGGCCCCGCTCCGGCCGAACAGCGGGATCAGGAACGGGATGGGCGAGACGAGGTGGGAGGCGTTCCGCAGGAGCCGCTGGCGTTCGGCCAGGCTCTCGTGCACGAGCCGGATCTCGTGCTGCTGGAGGTAGCGGAGCCCCCCGTGGACCAGCTTGGACGATCTTGACGACGTGCCCGAGGCGAAGTCGCCGCGCTCCACCAGGGCGGTCCGGAGGCCACGGCTGGCGGCGTCGAGCGCCACGCCTGCTCCGGTGACCCCGCCGCCGACCACCAGGACGTCGAATTGCTCTTCGGCCAGCCGCTCGAGCACGCGGCCTCGATCGAAGCGATCCCGGATGGTCGCCGAGGCGGGTTCGGGGGAATCCCTTGCCGTCCGTCCGGAGCCGACGGCGGTCGCAGGCGGCTCTTCGCTCACCGGGTAAGCCTCCCACAAGCCACCTCCTGCCCTTCGGGCGCCGGCGCTGGTGGAATATTTCAACAATGATTGGCAAACAACAATGAATGTTGATAAGGTGCCCACGAGATGCGAGCCCCCACCGAGCTGACCGGCCTGTTCCGAGCCAGTGGCCGGAAGATGACGGCGCAGCGCCAATGCGTCTTCAGGGTGCTCGAGGGCAACGTCTCGCATCCCTCGGCCGAGTCGGTGTACGAGGTGGCCCGAGCCGAGATGGAGACGATCTCGCTCAAGACCGTCTACCAGACCCTCCACGAGCTGGTTGAGCTGGGGGAGATCGCCGCGCTCGACCTGGGCACCGGCATGGTCCGGTTCGATCCGAACGTCGGGTCGGCCCACCACCACCTGGTCTGCCGATCCTGCGGCAAGGTCCGTGACGTCGCCGTCGACCTTCCCGACGGGCTCGTGCCCCGAGGCGGGGACCACGGCTACGAGGTACGGTCCACCGAGGTGGTGTTCCGGGGACTGTGCGACGGATGCCGGCTCCGGCCGGTGGCGGGCGGCCGGACAACGGTGAGCCCCGGGACGCCTCCGGGTTCGCCTCGTCCCGGGACCCGCGACGCCGCGCGACCGACACCCCGATAGAGATCACACCCCCTACAGCGATCAGTCCAACGACACCAGAGAGGAAAGGTCCACATGGCAGCATTGAAGGGATCCAAGACCGAGGCGAACCTCAAGGAGGCCTTCGCCGGTGAGAGCCAGGCGAACCGCCGGTACCTCTACTTCGCGCAGAAGGCCGACGTCGAGGGTTACCCCGACGTCGCCGCCCTCTTCCGGTCGGTCGCCGAGGGTGAGACCGGCCATGCCTTCGGCCATTTCGACTTCCTGAAGGAGGTCGGCGACCCGGTGACCGGCGTTCCCGTCGGTCCGACCGAGGACAACCTCAAGTCGGCGATTGAGGGCGAGACCTACGAGTACACGGAGATGTACCCCGGGTTCGCCAAGACGGCGCGCGACGAGGGCTTCAACGAGGTCGCCGAGTGGCTCGAGACACTGGCCCGGGCCGAGAAGTCCCACGCCGGGCGGTTCACGAAGGGCCTCGAGTCCGTCTCCTGACGCCGGACCCCGGCACCCGCCGACATGCTGACGCTCGACGACGTCCTCGATGTGCGCGCCTACGAGCGCGTCCGTGAGGAGTACCTGCACGAGATCATGGCGCTCAAGCAGCGCCGTCGGATCTCGCTGGGACCGATCATCACGCTCGTGTTCGAGTGCTTCGATACCGTCCGGTTTCAGGTGCAGGAGATGGCCAGGGCGGAGAAGATCGTCACCGACGAGGGGATCAGCGCGGAGCTCGACGTGTACAACCGGCTGCTTCCCTCCGCGGGCGAGCTGTCGGCGACGCTGTTCATCGAGCTGACCACGCCGGAGGAGCTCCGGCGCTGGTTGCCGGCCCTGGTCGGCGTGGAGCGGTCGATCGGCTTCGAGCTGCCCGCGGTCCGCGGTGGGCCCTCCACCGTGGTCCGCAGCGTGCCCGAGGGCGAACATGCCCGAGCCCTCACGCGCGAGTTCGTGACGCCGGCCGTCCACTACGTGCGGTTCCCGTTCTCTGGCCCCGAGGTGGCCAGGTTCGGGACCGTGCCGGTGGTCCTGGCCGTCGACCATCCCGAGTACCAGGCCCGGACGTCGTTGAGCGACGCCATCCGGGACGAGCTGCTCGGCGACCTCACCGGCCGGACGGTCGCGATCCCGCTGGGCTGAGGCCCCCCTCCCTGGTGGCGGCCCTCGTGAGGTGCGCGGGCCCGTGCCCCGGTCAGGTCTTTACAGGTACGACCGCCCTGGGCAATAATCGGGGTCCTGCCGATCGTGGGACGCGGGCGCGGGCAATTCCGGGTCAACGCGCACGATGCGGCGGGATCCCACCAATGTGCCTGCCGTAAGGAAGTGTTTGTGATGAGTGCCACCACGTGGCGCAAGCGTGCCGCCTGCCGGGGTCTCGATGTGGAGGTCTTCTTCCCGGTCACGGAGGACGAAGCCGACGCAGCCGAGGGCAAGGCGATCTGCGCCGAGTGCCCGGTGAGGCAGCCCTGCCTCGAGCACGCGCTGGCCCACCGTGAGCGCGAGGGCATCTGGGGCGGGATGACCGAGCGGGAGCGCCGCCGGATCGTTCGCCAGCGCCGCAAGTCGGCCTGACCGACCAGGGGCGGCCGGGCAGGCACTGCTGCGCCGGCCGCGGTGCCCGATAGCGTGCAGGCGTGCCGCTGGACCCTTCTCCACCCTCCCCCCCGGCGCACCGGACGGGCGGCGCCGACCCGTCGGTCGGCTTCGACGACCTCGGGGGTTGGCCGGGAGTGCTCGGTCGGCTCACGAGCGGGGAGTCGCTGAGCGCAGCGGAGGCGGCCTGCGTGCTGGGCGAGGTCCTTTCCGGCGAGGCCACGCCCGCGCAGATCGCCGCCCTCCTGATCGGGCTCCGGGCCAAGGGCGAATCGATCGAGGAGATGACGGGTCTTGTCCGCGCCATGCTGTCGCACGCGGTGGCCCTGCCGTTGCCGGTTGAGCTGTCCGACGTGGTTGACGTGGTGGGGACCGGTGGCGACCGCCTCCGCAGCATCAACGTCTCGACGATCGCCGCCTTCGTGGTGGCCGGGGCCGGGGTGCCGGTGTGCAAGCACGGGAACCGCGCGGCGTCGTCGTCGGTGGGGACGGCCGACGTGCTCGAGGCGCTCGGGGTCGCGGTGGACCTCGGCGCCCGCGGCGTGGCCCGATGCCTGGTCGAGGTCGGGATGGGCTTCTGCTTCGCCCAGCGGTTCCACCCGACCATGCGCTTCGTGGCGGCGGTGCGCCGCGAGCTCGGGGTGCCCACGATCTTCAACTTCCTCGGCCCGCTGGCCAATCCGGCCAGGGCTCAACGCCAGCTGGTCGGGGTGAGCGATCCGACCATGGCGTCCAAGATGGCGGCCGTGCTCGGCGGCAACGGGAGCCGGCGGTCGATGATCGTGTACGCGGACGATGGTCTCGACGAGCTCAGCGTCACCTCGGCGTCCACCGTGCTCGACCTCTCCGGGGACGGCGAGGGCGAGTTCGACGTCCGGACCTACCGGGTCGACCCGGCCGAGCTCGGGTTCCACAAGGCGGCACTCGAGGATCTGCGTGGCGGCGACGCGGCGTTCAACGCCGGGGTCATCCGGGCCGTGCTGAACGGCGAGCGGAGCCCGCGGCGCGACATCGGCGTCCTGAACGCGGCGGCTGCGCTGGTCGTCGCCGGCCGGGCCGGCGACCTCGGGGCCGGGGTGGACCTGGCGACCTCCTCCATCGACGGGGGCGCGGCGGCAGCGGTGCTCGAGGCGCTCGTGCGGACGTCGCAGGAGGCAGACGGCGACGAGCGGGGCTGAGCGCTATGGCTGCGCCCGCGGTTCGACGTCGACCGAGGCGCCACGGGCGGGGGACACCCGGGTGACCCGCCCGGGCCACCGCCCCGCGTCCACCGCCCCTGGCTCGGCGAGAACGACGACGCAACCTCCGAACCCGCCGCCCGTCAGGCGCGCGCCGTGGACGCCGGGCGTCGCCGACAGGTCCCGCACCAGGCGGTCTACCACCGGCGTGGAGACCTCGAAGTCCTCCGACTGGCCCCAGTGGCTCTCGGTCATGGCCTCGCCGGCCAGGGTCACGTCCCCGTTGCGCAGCGATGCGGCGACCGAGCGCACCCTGGCGCACTCGGCCACGACGTAGCGCGCCCGGCGCCGCAGGGTGGGGTCGGCGATCCCGGCGAGGTCCGCCGGACCGGCCCGGCCCAGGGGGATGCCGAGCTCGCGGGCGGCGGCCGCGCACTCGGCCCGGCGTTGCGGGTAACCGGTGGAGGACAGGACGCGCTCGACCCCCGAGTGCACGACGACCAGCTCGGCTCCCGCCGGTACGGGAACGAGCTCCCATCCGAGGTCGGCGAAGTCGACGACGAGGCCGTGGCCGGCCTGCCCGGCCATGCTCACCAGGGGGTCCATCAGCCCGACCTCCAATCCCGCCGCGGCCTCCGCCCGCCGGCAGAGCTCGGCGGTGGCGACCGGGTCGCCGGCGACGCCGAGGGCGAGGGCGAGGGCGACGCACAGCGCGGCGCTCGAGGAGAGACCCGAACCCAACGGCACGGTGCTCGTGATCCGCACAGCGCCGCCCCGCGCCGGGTGGCTCTGCATCACCAGGGCGGCGACCAGGCGCGCCCACTGCGGGGCGAAGGCGTCGACGTCGGCCGGGCCGGGGGGAGGGTGCACGCTGACGGTGGCCGGGGCCCCGTCGACGGAGGTGGTGAGGCGGAGCTGTGCCGAGGCGTCGGGGACGAAACGGACCCTTGTCTCGAGATCGATGGCGACGGGCAGCGCGAGCCCCTGGTTGTAGTCGGTGTGCTCGCCGATGAGGTTCACGCGTCCGGGTGCCCGGGCGACGACGGCGAACGGTTCGCCCCTCCCGAAGCCTCCGCGTCCGGGGGGGGAGGTGCCGTGCTCCTGCGGTCCCTCCGGTGGCATCGACGTGACAGTCTCGCGCTGGTGCGGCGTGCGGCGTGCGGCGTGCGGCGTGCGGCGTGCGGCGTGCGGCGTGCGGCGTGCGGCGTGCGGCGTGGGACGGTGGCAGCCCGCGCCCTACCCCGCGGGACCGGTCCCCGGTCGTGCCGGGTGCTTGACCGGGACCGGTGCGCCCGACCAGGATCGGCCGATGGCACGCAGCTCGGGCAGGCACGCCCTCGGAGCCCGATGACCGGTCCGCTCGACGGTGTCCGGGTGGTCGAGCTGGCGGGGCTCGGCCCCGCCCCGTACGCGTGCATGCTGTTGGCCGAGGCGGGGGCCGACGTCGTCCGGATCGATCGGCCCGGGGCGGCCGGGCCCGGACCGCCGGGCTGGCACTGGGATCTCCTGGCCAGGAGCCGGCCCTCGGTCACGGTCGACCTCAAGCATCCCGAGGGCGTTGCCCTCGTGCTCCATCTGGTGGAGAAGGCCGACGTGCTGGTGGAGGGTTTCCGGCCCGGCGTGGTCGAGCGCCTCGGCATCGGCCCCGTTCCCTGCCTTGCCCGGAACCCCCGGCTCGTCTACGGCCGGATGACCGGATGGGGGCAGGACGGGCCCATGGCCGCCCGGGCGGGCCACGACATCGACTACATCGCGCTCTCCGGGAGCCTGTGGCCGCTCGGTCGCAAGGGGGAGCGGCCGGTGCCGCCGATGAACCTGCTCGCCGACTTCGGCGGCGGCGGCATGCTCCTGGCCTTCGGCGTCACGTCCGCGTTGGTGGAGACCGGGCGGTCGGGTCAGGGCCAGGTGGTGGACGCCGCGATGACCGACGGCACGGCGTCGATGCTCACGTTCATGTTCGCCTTCCACCGGGCCGGTCGGTGGAAGGAGGAGCGCGGCGTCAACATCTTCGACTCCGGTGCGCACTTCTACCAGGTTTACGAGACGGCCGACGGCGGCTATTTCGCGGTGGGCGCCGTGGAGCCGAAGTTCTACGCACGGCTCGTCGATGCTCTGGGACTCGGCGACGAGGACCTCCCCGACCAGATGGACCAGGACCGCTGGCCGGCCATGAAGCGTCGCTTCGCGGATGTCTTCATCACACGGACCCGGGACGAGTGGGCCGCGGTCTTCGACGGGTTCGATGCCTGCGGGGTGCCGGTGCTGTCGCCGTTCGAAGCCCATCTGCACCCGCACAATCGGGCACGGGGAACCTATGTCGAGATCGACGGTGTCGTGCAGCCCGGTCCGGTCCCGCGGTTCAGCCGGACCCCCTCCGCGGTCGGGGCGCTGCCGTCGCCACCGGGTGCCGACACGGACGAGGCGCTGAGGGCGTGGGGGCTGAGCGGTCCCGAGGTCGCGGCGCTCCGGGAGTCCGGCGCCCTCGGGTGACCCGGCCGCCTGCCGCAGCCCGACTCGGACGTTGACGCCGGCGGCCGGTCGCCGCCGTTGTCAGAGGTTGACGACCGGGCAGGTGACGGTCCGGGTGATCCCTTCGATCCGCTGGATCTGGCTGACGACCAGGCGTCCCAGCTGGTCGACGGATCGCGACTCGGCGCGGGCGATCACGTCGTAGGGTCCGGTCACGTCCTCGGCTGCGAGGACCCCTTGGATCTCGCCGACCTGGCGGGCCACGTCGGCCGCCTTTCCGACCTCGGTCTGGATGAGCACGTACGCCCCCACCGGCATCCCGACCCCCTCACTGGTGAGCTCGCGCCCACGTTACCGCCCTATGGCGCCTCCGGCCGCTCCCCGGGCACCTACATTGGCCGGGTGGCCCTCGGCGACCGGGTGGAGCATCTCCGCTCCATGGCGCAACAGGCCTTGCGGGACCTCTTCGACCAGAGGGACCCGGTGGGCCGGCTGCTCCTGGTGCAGGTCCTCATGCTCGCCGGGGACACCCTGGTCACGATCTCCCTGGCGGGGTCCCTGTTCTTCTCGATCTCACCCGACGAGGCCAAGGGCAAGGTGATCCTCTACCTGGTGCTCACCCTCGGACCGTTCGCCGTGGTCTCCCCGCTGCTCGGTCCGATGATCGATCGGAGCAAGGGGGCCCGGCGGGCGATGGTGGTCCTGTCGGCGCTCGGCCGGGCGGCCATCTGCCCGCTGATGGCCCGTGACGTCCACAGCCTTCTCCTCTTCCCCGAGGCCTTCCTGATCCTGGTCCTGTCGAAGCTCTACCTCGTCACGCGCGGCGCCCTCGTGCCCGAGATGGCGGCCATGAGCGCCCGGGTGCCCCCCGACGCCACCCCGGATGCCGGTAGGGCCGCCGGGCTCGCCGCGAGCGGCGCACCGGGCACCGGTCCGGCAGGCCACGCCACGCCGGACCCCGGCGCCGGCCAGGGGTCCCGGAGCCGGGGTCCGGTCGAGTACGCCGCCCTCAACGCCCGGCTGACCCTCGTGGGCACCCTGGCGGGCTTCGTGGCCTCGGTGCCCGGAGTGACCCTGCTGAAGACGGCGGGGGCGCCCGCCGTGCTCGTCCTCGCCGCGTTGGTCTTCGTCGCGGCGGCGGTCGCCGGCGGTCGGCTGCCGGTCGTGTTCCGGCGTGCCGGCGCCGGGCGTGCGCCGCTCGAGCACCAGGCGTGGGGGACGTCCGCCGATCCCGACCTCTCGGCGCTCCAGCCGATCGCGCATCCCGAGGTGCTCTTCGGTCTCACGACCATGTCCCTGATCAGGGGGATGGCCGGATTTCTGGTGTTCCTGCTGGCCTTCGGCCTCCGGCGGGAGCACGCGGCCCTCGCGTGGTACGGGTTCGCCCTGGGGGCCAGCGGGATCGGGGCGGTGTTCGGGCTCACGCTCGTGGGTCGCCTGCGCCAACGATTTCGGGAGCAGCAGATCCTCCTGGGGTCGATCTGGTTGATCGCCGTGGCGGCATTGGGCGCGGCGATGTGGGGGACGCTGCCCGCCCAGGTGCTGCTGGCGGCCGTCGTCGGGCTGGCGGGGTCCGTCGCCCAACCCTCTTTCGACGCCATGACGCAGCGCTACGTGCCCGCTCCGGCACAGGGCCGGGCGTTCGCCCGCTTCGCCACCCGCCAGCAGCTGGTGTGGTGCGTCGGCGCCCTGGTCCCCGTCGTCGTCGCCCTTCCCTTCGCCGCCGGGGACATCGTGATGGCCGGGGTCGGCACCGTCGGAGGGATCTTTTACGTCACGAGCAGGCGCGCCCTTCGGCACCGGGCCCTGCCGCGCCGTCAGGACGATCGCTGACGCCCCGGCGGCCGGGGCGGAGGACCTTCAGCCCAGTCGCTGCTCGAGATCGTCGACGGCCCCGACGAGCTCGTCGGGAATGCGGTCGCCGAACGTCGCGTAATACTCCCTGATGAGCGGCACCTCCGCCGCCCATTCGCCGTGGTCGACCCGGAGGAGCTCCGCCATGTCGTCCTCGGACAGGTCGAGCCCGGCAGTGTCGATGCCACCCGGTGCGGGGACGTACCCGATGGGCGTGTCGACGGCCTCGCCCCGGCCGGCCACCCGCTCGAACACCCACTCGAGCACCCGCGAGTTGTCGCCGTAGCCCGGCCAGAGCCACTTGCCGTCCTGGTCCTTGCGGAACCAGTTCACGTAGAAGATCTTCGGGAGCTTCGACTGGTCGGCCCCCTTGCCGACCTCCAACCAATGCCGGAAGTAGTCGGCCATGTTGTAGCCGCAGAAAGGGAGCATCGCGAAGGGGTCACGCCGGAGGTTGCCCACGGTCCCGGTGGCGGCGGCAGTGGTCTCCGACGCCATGATGGAACCGAGGAAGACCCCGTGCTCCCAGTCGCGGGATTGGAAGACGAGCGGCACCACCGACGCCCGACGCCCTCCGAAGAGGATGGCGGAGATGGGGACGCCGACGGGGTCCTCCCAATCGGAGGCGATCGCCGGGTCCTGGGCCGCCGGCGCGGTGAACCGGGAATTGGGGTGGGCGGCCGGGGTTCCCTTCTCGGGGGTCCACTCCTCGCCCCTCCAATCGATCAGATGGGCCGGGGGTTCGTCGGTCATCCCTTCCCACCACACGTCGCCCTGGTCGACGAGTGCCGTGTTGGTGAAGATGGTGTTCGCGCCCACCGAGAACATGGCGTTCGGGTTGGTGTGGGTGTTCGTCCCCGGGGCGACCCCGAAGAACCCGGCCTCGGGGTTGATGCCGTAGAGACGGCCGTCGGCGCCGAATTTCATCCAGCAGATGTCGTCGCCCACCGTCTCGACCTTCCACCCGGGGAGGGTCGGGATGAGCATGGCCAGATTGGTCTTCCCGCACGCCGACGGGAAGGCCCCGGTCACGTAGCGGGTGTCACCGTCGGGGGAGGTGAGCTTGAGGATCAACATGTGCTCGGCGAGCCAGCTGTCGTCGCGGGCCATCACCGAGGCGATTCGCAGGGCGAAGCACTTCTTGCCCAGCAGGGCGTTCCCCCCGTAGCCGGACCCGTAGGACATGATCTCGCGCGTCTCGGGGAAGTGGACGATGTACTTGTTCTCGGCGTCGCAGGGCCACGGGACGTCGGCCTCGCCCGGGGCGAGGGGTGCGCCGACCGAATGGAGGCAGGGGACGAAGGTCCCGTCGTCGCCGAGCACCACCAGTGCCGCCGCGCCCATCCTGGTCATGATCCGCATGGACACCGCCACGTAGGGCGAGTCGGTGATCTCCACACCGATATGGGCGATCTCGGAGCCGAGCGGGCCCATCGAGAACGGCACCACGTACATGGTCCGCCCCTGCATCGACCCCCGGAAGAGGTCATTCAGGTCGTTCCGCATCCGCTCGGGGTCCCGCCAATTGTTGTTGGGGCCGGCGTCGATCTCCCGTTCCGAGCAGATGAACGTCCGGTCCTCCACCCGCGCCACGTCGCCCGGGTCCGACCTGGCCCAGTAGCTGTTGGGCCGCTTTGCGTCCGACAGCCTGGTGAACGTGCCGTTGCGGACCAGAAGCTGGCACAGGCGGTCGTACTCCTCGGCCGACCCGTCGCACCATTCGACGCGGGTGGGGGTCGTGAGTGCGGCGACCTCCTCCACCCAGTCGAGCAGCTTCTGGTTCTTGGTGGGGGACATGCGGTTTCGTTTCCTCCTGGGTGCTCGTTCCGCCCGGAATCGGAACCGGCGGGTCGGCGACCGGACGCAATGCTAGGCATTGACACTGGTGCCACCCAAACTCCGGCCACCGCCCGGCGATCCCCGCCCCGTCCTCGGTAGGGACGAGGATGCCGAAGTGGAGCGTATTCGTCTCGCGCTCGCCGACCGGTTCGGCCCCCCTCCACCCGGCGAGATCTGGATCGGCGACGACGCCGCCGTGGTCGGCTGCCCCGGTACCAAGCTGGTCCTGTCCGTGGACGCCGCGGTGGCGGGGGTGCATGCCGATCTCGGGCGGGTGAGCGTGGCCGACCTGGGCTGGAAGGCGGTGGCCGCTGCCGTCAGCGACATCGGGGCGATGGGGGCGAGGCCACTTCACGCCCTCGTGACCCTGTGCGTCCCTCCGGGGACCGACCTCGAGCTGCTGAACGCCGGCATCGCCGACGCCGCGCTGGAGTGGGCGTGCCCGGTGGTGGGCGGCGACCTCACCGCCGCGGGGCAGATCATGGTCTCGGTGGCGGTGACCGGGACGCTCGACGACGGCCCGTGGCCGGCGGTCACCCGGAGTGGGGCCTCGCCCGGCGACCAGCTGATGCTGACCGGCCCGCTCGGTGCGTCGGCGGCCGGGCTCCGCCTGCTGGGGCACGGTGGATCGGGGCTCGACCCGGCCGAGGATTCCCTTGTCAGGGCCCATCGCCGCCCCCGCGCCCGCGTGGCAGAGGGGCGTGCGGCCCGGGCGGGCGGCGCAACGGCGATGATCGACGTGTCCGACGGCCTCGCCATCGACCTGCACCGCCTGGCCCTCGCCTCGGGGGTCGGGGTCGACCTCCATGACGTGCCGGTGGTCCCGGGAGCCACCGAGCTCGAGGCGCTGGGCGGTGGGGAGGACTACGAGCTGGTCGTCGCGGCCACCGACGGGCCGCGCCTGTGCCAACGGTTCGAGCAGGCCGGCCTGCGCCGTCCCATCGTGATCGGTGCCTGCACCGACGACCCCGATCAGCGAGATCTCCGGGGCCGTCGAATGCCGGCGGTGGGCTGGCGCCACAATCTGGGCTGAGGGGCGGCCCGGCCAGCCGGTCGCCCATCGGCGGGTGCTCCCGTCAGCCGGCGGCGGGGACCTCCCGGCGAGGTGGCTTCACGACCTTGCCCGAACGGATGCACGAGGTGCAGACGTCGAGCCGCTTCGGGGAGCCGCCGACCAGGGCCCGGACCCGTTGGATGTTGGGGTCCCACCGCCGCTTGGTCCGGCGGTGGGAGTGGCTCAGGCTCATACCGAACGACGGCTTCTTGCCGCAGAGATCGCAGACAGCTGCCATTTGCCAGATCCTCCTCGGGGTGGCCCGACCGGGCCGGGGGCACGGCGGCAAACGGGCCGTCGCGGAACGGCGCAAAGGTTAGCATCCCAAGCCATGACGCCCCTGGCGGCGATGGCCCCAGACCAAGTTCGCGGCGTGATGCTCGCGTACCGCGACGTCCTGCGCACCCACCAGCAGGCCGTCAACCGCCTGAACGTGTACCCGGTGCCCGACGGCGACACGGGGACCAACATGGCGCTCACCCTCGACGCGGTGGTGAGCGAGCTCGACGGTATCGGCAACGGCGCCCGGATGGCCGAGGTGTGCAAGGCGGTGGCGCACGGATCGCTCATGGGGGCCAGGGGCAACTCGGGCGTCATTCTGTCCCAGCTGCTGCGAGGGCTCGCCGAAAGGTGGGCGGCGGCCGAGGAGGTGGGCCCCGCCGACGTGGCCGAGGCACTGGTCGTGGCCAGCAACCTGGCCGACAAGGCGGTGGTCCGCCCGGTGGAGGGAACCATCCTCACCGTCGCCCGGGCCGCGGGCGAGGGTGCGTCGGCAGGGCGGAGCGATGGCGGGGGGTTGCTCGAGGTGCTCGAATCGGCCCGCACGGCCGCCGCCGACGCGCTCGAGCGGACGCCTCAGATGCTCGAGGTGCTCGCCCGGGCCGGCGTGGTCGACGCCGGGGGGACCGGCTACCTCCTCCTGCTCGACGCCTTCCTGACCATCGCGGACGGCCGGCCGCTGCCCGAGCCCGAGCCCGACGGTGCGGCTCCCTGGCTGCCGGGCGCCTTTGACGACCGAACCGGGTACCGGGAGCGGGGCGGGGTCGCCGACCTGCGGTACGAGGTCATGTACCTGCTCAACGCGCCCGACGACGCGGTCGACGATTTCAAAGAGGTCTGGGCCGGTCTCGGCGACTCCATCGTGGTGGTGGGGGGGGACGGGCTTTGGCAGTGCCACATCCACACCGACGACATCGGCGCGGCGATAGAGGCGGCCCTCGACGCGGGCCGCCCGGCGGCCATCCGGGTCACAGACCTCTTGGAGCAGGTGGAGGAGGAGCGCTGGGTGCGCGACGGGGCGCGCGGGTCGGAGACCGGGTCCTCCCAGCCCCCGGGACCGCCCCCGGTCACCGGGGTGGTCGCCGTGGTCACCGGGGACGGGATCGGCCGGATCTTCCGCTCGTTGGGTGTGCACAGCCAGGTGGTCGGGGGGCAGTCGATGAACCCGTCCACCGCGCAGCTCCTCCAGGCCGTCGACGCGCTGGCCTCCGATGCCGTGGTCGTGCTGCCCAACAACAAGAACATCCGTCCGGTGGCCGAGCAGGTCGACGAGCTCTCGGCGAAGGCGGTCCGGGTGGTGCCGACCGGCAGCATCGTGGAGGGCTTCGCCGCCCTGCTCGCCTACGACCCGGCGTCCAGCGTGGAGGAGAACGAGCGGGCGATGACGGCCTCGGCCGAGCGGGTGGTTCCCGCCGAGGTGACGGTGGCCGTGCGCGACGCCCGGACCGAGGCCGGCCCCGTGCGGGCCGGTGAATGGATCGGGCTCTCCCGCGACGGGGTCGTCTCCGTCGGTTCGACGGCGGTCGCCGCCACGTGCGGGCTCCTCGACCGCCTCGCCGGCCCCGAGCACGAGCTGGTCACCCTGATCGAGGGCGAGGGAGCCACGGCCGGGGACACCCGCCGCATCACCGAATGGCTGCACGACGAGCACCCCGAGATAGCGGTTGAGGTCCACCACGGGGGCCAGCCGCTGTACCCGTACCTGCTCGGGATCGAGTGACGGCGGGGTCGCGGATCACCGCCGGGCGCCGCCTGCGGCAGCTGAAGGACCTGCCCGTGACCCGGCTCGAAGGAGTCGGGCCCAAGCGCGCCACGGCCCTGGCGGACTGGGGTGTCGAGACCGTCCTCGACCTCCTCACGACCTACCCACGCCGCTACATCGACCGGAGCCGCCAGTCGGACCTGGCCGACCTGGCGGTCGGCGAGGAGGCGGTGGTGCTGGCCGAGGTCCGCCAGGTCAGCGCCCGGCGGACCCGCAACGGTCGCGCCCTCGTCGAGCTGAAGGTGCACGACGGCACGGGTGGGATGGCGGTCGTCTTCTTCAACCAGGCATGGCGCGCCAAACAGCTGCCCGCGGGCTCGCAGGCGCTCTTCTTCGGCAAGCTGGACGTCTACCGGGGCGGCCGGCAGATGACCAATCCCATCGTCGACCTGTTGGTCGGGGTCGACGGGGGCGCGGGCGCACGCGATCGGACCGGTCGTCTCGTGCCGGTCTACCCGGCGTCGGCCAAGGCCGGCCTCAGCAGCTGGGAGATCGGGACGTGGGTGTCCGAAGCGCTCGATCGGGCCGGCCCGCTCGCCGACCCGCTTCCCGAGGAGTGGAGGACCCGGCTGTCGCTGCAGGACCGGACGGCCGCCCTGCACGGCATCCACCTTCCCGGGTCGACGGACGCCGTCGGCCCGGCGCGGCGCCGGCTGGCCTTCGACGAGCTGCTCCGGCTCCAGATGGCGCTCGTGCTCCGCCGCCGCGCACTCGAACGCGATGCCCGGGCCATCCGCCACGCGGTGTCGCCGTTGGAGGTCACCCGGACCGGGCGCTCGGGGGCGTCCGGCTCCCGCACCCTGGTGGAGGAGTTCGTCGCCGCGCTGTCGTTCGAGCTGACCGGGGCCCAGCGCAAGGCCCTCGCCGTGGTCTTCGCCGACCTGGCCGGCCCCCTGCCCATGCACCGGCTCCTGCAGGGCGACGTCGGGTCCGGCAAGACGGTGGTGGCCGTGGCCACCATGCTGGCTGCGGTCCAGGGTGGGTACCAGGCCGCTCTGATGGTCCCCACCGAGGTACTGGCCGAGCAGCACTTCGTCGGGGTGCGGTCCCTCCTCGGGGGCCTGAGCGTGCCGGACCCGTCGCGGCTCGGCGGCGGTCGACCGGTCTCGGTCGCCCTCCTGACGAACCGCACCACCGCGGGGGAGCGTGCCCGACTTCACGAAGGCCTCCTGACGGGCTCCATCGACCTGCTGGTCGGGACCCACGCCCTGCTGACCGACCGGGTGGCCTTCCGATCCCTCGGGGTGGTGGTGATCGACGAGCAGCACCGGTTCGGGGTGGAACAGCGGGCCGCTCTGCGCGAGAAGGGCCGGGAAGGGGAGCCGTCCGACGCGGCCGATCCGGACCTGCTGGTGATGACGGCGACGCCGATCCCGCGCACGGCGGCGATGGTCGTGTTCGGCGACCTCGACATGACCGTGCTCGACGAACTGCCGCCCGGGCGGGCGCCGGTGGCGACCACGTGGGCCCGTACCGCCGACCAGGAGGCGGCGGTCTGGGACAAGGTCAGCGAGGAGGCGACCGCCGGGCACCGGGTCTTCGTCGTCTGCCCGCTGGTGGAGGGATCGGAGCGGGTGGTGGCCCGATCGGCGGTGGAGGAGCTCGAGCGGCTCCGGGCCGACGTGCTCCCCGGGCTCCGCCTCGGGCTCCTGCACGGCCAGATGCCGTCGTCCGAGAAGGAGGCGGGGATGGCGGCCTTCCGCTCGGGAGAGGTGCAGGTCCTGGTGGCCACCACCGTCATCGAGGTCGGCGTGGACGTCCCGGAGGCCACGGTGATGGTGGTGCTCGACGCCGACCGTTTCGGCATCGCCCAGCTCCACCAGCTCCGGGGGCGGGTCGGCCGAGCGAACCTTCCCAGCTGGTGCTTCCTGTTGGGAGAAGGGGCCACTCCCGGATCGCAGGAGCGGCTCGAGGCGATGGAGGCCACGACGGACGGCTTCGAGCTGGCCGAGGTCGACCTCCGGTTGCGGGGGGAGGGGACCATCCTGGGGGCTCGCCAGAAGGGCCGGAGCGACCTGAAGCTGGCCTCGCTGACCCGGGACCGGGGGTTGCTCGACGACGCCCGGTCCGTGGCCGAGGCGATCACCGCGGCCGACCCGACCCTGGCGGGGCACCAGGCGATGGAGGACGAGGTGCGGCTCTTCCTGAGCGAGGAGGAGGCCGCCTACCTCTTCCGGAGCTGACGCCCCCCGGGGCCGGCACTTCCCGGAGCCCTCGCCCGGTACGGTGGCGGGCATGCGGGTGATCGGTGGCCGGAGCCGGGGCCGGCGCCTGTCCGCTCCGGTGGCGCCGGGGGTCAGGCCCACCTCGGACCGGGTCCGCGAGGCGATCTTCGACATCCTCGGCTCGATGGGCGGCGTGGGGGGCCTCGCCGTCGCCGACCTGTTCTGCGGGAGCGGCGCGATGGGAGCGGAGGCGCTCTCGCGCGGAGCGGCCTCGGTCACGTTCGTCGACCGGGAGCGCGCGGCGCTCGACGCCGTCCGGGCCAACCTGCGTGCCGTGGGCTTGGGCGAGGACCCGGCGACGGTGGTGCGCGGGGTGCTGCCCGAGTGGCTGGGTGGTGCGCCACGGTTCGACCTGGCCCTGTGCGATCCTCCCTATGCCTTCGATCGCTGGGACGACCTGTTGGGCGCCGTGCGGGCCGATATCGTCGTCCTCGAGTCCTCCGGCCCGGTTGCCGTGCCCCCGGGGTGGGAGGTCGCCAGGACGCGGCGGTACGGCGGTACGCTCGTCACCGTGGCCCGCTCGACTCCCGCACCATCCCCCTCCGTCCCGGTGACCGGCTCGTGAAGATCGCGCTGTTCCCGGGCTCCTTCGATCCGTTCCACAACGGGCATCTCGAGGTGGTCGAACGCGCCAGCCTGCTCTTTGACGAGGTGGTGGTCGCCGCCGTCCGCAACCCGCAGAAGAGCAACCCGATGTTCGACCTCGACGAGAGGAAGGAGATGCTCGAGGATGCCACCGCCCACGTGCCCGGGGTGCGCATCGTGTCGATGTCGACCCTGGTCGTGAACGTGGCCCGGGAGGTCGGTGCCTCCGCCATCGTGAAGGGCCTCCGGGCCGTGTCGGACTTCGAGAACGAGCTGCAGATGGCCCAGATGAACCGCCAGCTGTCCGGGGTGGAGACCGTGTTCATCCCGACCAGCTCCAAGCACTCCTTCATCGCTTCGAAGTTGCTGCGTGAGGTGGCTCGCTACGGCGGCGACGTGTCCGAGTTCGTCCCCAAGGCGGTCGCCGACCGGATGGCCCTGAAGTTCGAAGGCGCCCTGAACCTCGAAGGAGGGGACGCCGACAGGCCGGGGGGATCATGACCGGCGTGTACGACGACGTCCCCGGGAGCGGCCCGCCGGCCGGAGGCGAGGTGAGTGCCGACGACCTGATCCGACAGGCCGTCGACGTCGTGGCCACGGCCAAGGCCATGCCCCTGTCCGCCTCGGTGCTGGTCTCACGCGACGAGGTGATGGACCTGCTCGAGGCGGCCATCGACCGGCTGCCCGACGAGCTTCGTGAGGCCCGCTGGCTCCTGCGCGAGCGAGAGGAGTTCATGGCCGAACGCTCGCGGGAGGCGGCGCAGCTCATGGAGGACGTCCGGGTACAGGCCGAGCGGATGGTCTCGCGCACCGAGATCGTCCGGCAGGCCAACCAGGTCGCCCAGCGCATGCTCGATGACGCCAACGAGGAGGCTCGCCGGATTCGGCACGAGACGGAGGACTACTGCGACCAGAAGCTGGCCGGCATGGAGATCGTCCTCGACCGCGTCCTGCGCACGGTGAAGTCCGGGCGTCAGAAGCTGCAGGCCACCGCGCCCCAGGCCGAGAGCCCCGAGCGGTCGCCGGTGGAGGCGCCGGCCACCGACGATGGTTTCTTCGACCAGGACCTCACGTGAGGAGCCGCCCATGCCCGTCGACCCCTTCGTCGTCCACATCGCCCGCCTCCGCCGCAGCACCGGCACCCGGTGGCACGAGGTCCGCCAGGCCCCCTTCGACCCGGCCGGGACCCTGCAGCCGGCCACCGAGGTGGAGAGCGCGGTGCCGCTGGGTGCCGACGCGTCCTGCGACGCCGTGCTCGAGTCGTTCCCCGGTGGGGTGATGGTCACCGCCACGGTGTGCGCCCCCTGGGCCGGTGTCTGCCGTCGCTGCGCGACGCCGGTCGGAGGTCGGCTCGAGGTGGCCGTGCGGGAGCGTTTCGTGTACGGCCCGGCGGCCGGCGGCCCTGCGGCCCGGGAGGTCCCCGGGGACGAGGAGGCCTACCCGATCGTCGACGACCAGCTCGACCTCGGCCCGATGGTGCACGAGTCACTCGTGCTCGAGCTCCCGCTGACCCCCCTCTGCCACCCGGACTGCCGAGGCCTGTGCCCCGGTTGCGGTGTCGACCGGAACCACGAGGCGTGTGCCTGCGTGGCACCGGTGGATCCCAGGTGGGCTATCCTCAGCGTGCTCCAATCGGGCTCCGAACCGGACCGGTCGGTTGAGCAACCTCGTAAGGCGCCCTGACACGGCGTCCACGGGGACCCGAGAGCGGCGTTCCGCCGCGTGAACGTCTGATCCGAAGGTGAGCGACGATGGCCGTCCCGAAGAAGAAGAGCTCCAAGGCCAAGGGCAGGAGCAGGCAGGCGGCCAACTGGCGCCTGGCCCGGCCGGCCCGCAGCGTGTGCCCGCACTGCCAACAGGCGAAGGTCCCCCACGTCGTCTGCCCGAGCTGCGGTTGGTACAAGGGGCGCCAGGCGGTAGAGGTCGATTGACTTGAGCCGCCGGGGCCGGCGCCCGTCCCGGGCAACGCTGGCCGAGCTGCCCGTCGTCGTCGACGCCATGGGGGGCGACAAGGCGCCTGGGGAGATCGTGGCGGGCGCCCGGCGTGCTGCCGACGGGGGAGTGCCCGTGGTGCTGGTGGGCCCTCCCGATCTCGTGGGCGACACCCTCGGCCTGACCCTGGTGCCGTGCACCGAGGTCATCGCCATGGACGAGGACGCGGCGCAGGGGGTGCGGCGGAAGAAGGACTCCTCCCTGGTGAGAGCGGCCGAGATGGTGCGCGACGGGGAGGCGTGCGCCATGGTCAGCGCCGGGAACACCGGTGCCACCATGGCCTCGGCGATGCTCCGGATGGGCCGGTTGCCCAAGGTCGTCAGGCCGAGCATCGCGACCCCGATCCCCCGCTTCGGATCGAAGCCCGCCGTGCTGGTCGATTCCGGAGCCAACGCCGAATGCACGCCCGCCATGCTGGTGCAGTTCGCCCAGATGGGGGCGGCGTACGTGGCGGAGCGCTTCGGCGTCGACGATCCGTCGGTCGGCCTCCTCTCCATCGGGGAGGAGCCGACCAAGGGGACACCCCTGGTGAAGGAGGTGCACGCCTTGCTGGCCGGGCTGGCCGGGTGCGGCGCGCTGAATTTCGCCGGGAACGTGGAGGGCCGGGACCTGATCGGGTCCCCGGTGGACGTCATCGTGACCGACGGGTTCACCGGCAACGTGGCGCTGAAGACCCTCGAGGGCGGTATGCGGTACCTGCTCGACGCACTCGTCGGGGTCTTCGGCACCGACGAGACCACGCAGGCCGCGGCGGCCCAGCTCATGCCCTACCTCGAGCCGATCGCCACCCAGCTGGACCCCGAAACGACCGGTGGCGCGATGCTGCTCGGGGTGGACGGGGTCTGCGTGATCAGCCACGGGTCGTCGTCGACGCTCGCAGTGTCCAACGCCGTCGGGGTCGCCTACGACCTGGCGAGAGGTGGGTTCGTCGACCACGTGGCAGCCTCGGTGGCCGGCTCCCCGCCGGATCTCGGGGTCGGTTGAGATGGGGCGCTGGAGCAGCGAATCCACCCGATAGCGTCCTTCTGGTGGCGGAGCACGCCGTATTTCGATATTCGGGGGCCTCGCTGCGCCGACAATGCCGGGCCGGTAGCATTTGTTCAGCCGGCATTCGTCGTGATGGTCGGCTCGAGACCCCCGACGAGCAGGAGCTGTTTTGCCCGCAGAGACCCACATCGGCCGAGGGCCGCTCGACCGCCAGGCGGTCTTGGAGCTGATCAGGGAGCAGCTGGCCGACATCCTCGAGACCGAGCCGTCGGCGATCACCGAGGGTGCGTCGTTCGTGGAGGACCTCAACGCCGACTCCCTGGCCCTGATCGAGCTGGTGGAGGGGTTGGAGGAGGAATTGGGAGAGCGAAATGCGGGTTTTCGGATCGACGATGAGGACCTCGAGGATCTCCGGACGGTGCGAGATGCCGTCGACTACGTCGTGGCAAAGCTCGGGGCGGGCTGACGCGGGGCTCGTGGGGAGCGTCGAACACGGGGCGGAGCGCCTGGCCGCTCGCCTCGGACGCCGGTTGTCGGACCCGACGCTGCTGGTCCGGGCGCTCTCGCACCGGAGCTGGTGCGGTGAGCAGGAGGGTGCGCTGTCCAATGAGCGGCTCGAGTTCCTGGGGGATGCCGTCCTCGGCTTGGTCGTCGCCCAGCACTCCTACCTCACCCACCCGGACTTCCCCGAGGGGAAGCTGGCCAAAGTGCGATCGGCGGTCGTGAACGCCAAGGTGCTCGCCGAGGTCGCCGAGGAGCTCGGGATCGGCGAGGTGCTCCTCCTGGGCAAAGGGGAAGAGGCGTCGGGGGGCAGGACGAAGGTCTCCATCCTCTCCGACGCCTTGGAGGCGGTGATCGGGGCCGTCTACCTCGACGCCGGGTGGGCGGCGACCGGACCGTTCGTGCTGGGGCTGCTCGGGGACCGGATCGAACGGGCCGCCGACGAGCCCGACGACTTCGACCACAAGAGCCGCCTGCAGGAGCTGACCGTGCGGAACGGGGCCGGTCCGCCCCGCTACTCGGTCATCGGTTCGGGGCCGGACCACGACCGCCGCTACGTGGCGGACGTCAGGGTGGGCGGCGTCAGCCGCGGGATGGGGCAGGGCTCATCGAAGAAGGACGCCGAGCAGGACGCCGCCCGCCAGGCCTGGCTGGCGTTGCAACAGGTCGAGTCGACCCGGGAACAGAGCGGCGAGCCCGGTGCCTGAGCTGCCCGAGGTCGAGACCCTCCGCCTCGACCTGTCGAAAGAGGTCGTCGGCCGGAAGATCAAGGCGGTCGCCGTGGCCAACGGCCGCTCGGTGCGCCGCCACCCGAGCGCGAAGCACTTCAGGGCATTGCTCGAGGGCCGCACCATCAAGGCGATCGGCCGCCTGGGCAAGTACCTGCTCATGACCCTCGACAGCGGCGACACCCTGGTCGTGCACCTGGGCATGAGCGGGCAACTGCTCCGGGTGAAGAGCGTGAAGGAGCCGCGGCCGAAGCACACCCACGTGGTCATCACCTTCACCCAGGGCGGCGAGCTGCGCTATGTGGACCCGAGGACCTTCGGGGAGATGTTCGTCTCGGTGCCCCCGGCCAAGCCCGACGGGAGCCCGGGTGCGCCGGCCCTGGCGTCGACCGGAACGGCCAACGACGGCGCAGCCGTCCGGCGGGCGGTTCCCGAGCTCTCCCATCTGGGCTTCGATCCGATCGAGGACATGATGAGCTGGGACCGCTTCGCGGTGATGCTCCGACAGCACCGGTCGGGGCTGAAGGCCCTCCTGATGGACCAGTCCTTCGCTGCGGGGATCGGCAACCTCTACTCCGACGAGATCCTCTTCGCCGCCGGGCTCCGCTACGACCGCACCTCCGACAGCCTCTCGACGACGGAGGTGCGCCGCCTCTACCGCGCCATGGTGGAGACGCTGGCCGAGGCCATCAAGCACCGCGGCTCGACGCTGGCCGACGAGCAGTACCGCGACCTCTTCGGCGAGGTCGGGGACTACCAGGGGTCCCACCAGGTGTACGACCGCGAGGGCCAGCCCTGCCGTCGCTGCCGCAACCTCATCGTCCGCTCGAAGGCCGCCGGCCGGTCGACCTACTTCTGCGAGCATTGCCAGGTCTGATGACCCCTTCCGCCCCGGTCCGCGAGGGTTCCGGGTCGGGAGGGCCGGGGTTGGTAGGGTCGCTCCGATGTTCCTGAAGTCCCTCAGCATGAAGGGGTTCAAGTCGTTCTCGGACCCGACGGTGCTGGAGTTCGAGCCCGGCATCACCGTGGTGGTGGGGCCGAACGGGAGCGGGAAGTCGAACGTCGTCGACGCGGTGACCTGGGTCCTGGGGGCTCAGGGACCTCGGTCGCTCCGTTCGCAGAAGATGGAGGACGTCATCTTCGCCGGCACCTCCACCCGGCCCGCTCTCGGGCGGGCGGAGGTCTCCCTCACCATCGACAACGGCTCGGGTCGCCTGCCGGTGGACATGGCCGAGGTCACGATCACCCGTACCCTGTTCCGCTCGGGCGACAGCGAGTACGCCATCAACGGGACGGCGTGCCGCCTCCTCGACATCCAAGACCTCCTCTCGGACTCCGGGGTGGGCCGGCAGCAGCACATGATCGTCGGGCAGGGTCAGCTCGACACCGTGCTCAACGCCCGGCCCGAGGACCGGCGATCGATCATCGAGGAAGCGGCAGGAGTGCTCAAGCACCGCCGCCGGCGCGAGCGCGCCGAGCGCCGGCTCGAGGGGACCGGGGAGAATCTCGATCGGCTGGGGGACCTGGTCCGTGAGGTGCGGCGCCAGATCCGCCCCCTCGAGCGCCAGGCCGCCGCAGCCCGATCCCACGCCAGGCTCGACGCGGAGCTCCGCGCCGTCCGGTTGCACGTGGCGGGTATCGAGCTGGCCCAGCTCTCGAGCCGCCGGGACGTGTCCACAGCGCAGCTGGCCTCCCTGTCCAGCGAGGAGCGCGGGTTGCGGGCGTCACTGGACGAGCTCGACCGGCAGGCGACCGCCGCGGCGGCGGAGCTGTCGTCGCGCCGCGAGGAGGACCTGGCGAGCGCTCTCGGCCGGTTGCAGGGACTGGTGGAGCGGGCTCGCGGTACCGGCGGGGTCCTGCGCGAGCGCTCGCGGGCGACCGCCGCCGCGCTCGACGCGGCCGCCGACCTCGACGTCGTCTCCACCCTCGAGGCCGAGGGGGCCAATCTGGCGGAGGAGCTGGGCTCGGCGGCCGAGGAGGAGAAGGGGCTCGGGCCCGATCTGACCGAGCTCGCCCGCGAGGAGGAGGAGCTCGTCGAGGACGAGAGCACGCATCGTCACCAGTGGGGCGACGGCTCGGACCGGCAGGGCGCCGAAGAGGCGCTCGGGCTGGCCCGAGGGCGCCTCGACCCCCTCCGCCGCTCGGAGGAGCAGGCGCGCTCGGCCCTGAACGGCTCGGAGGCCCGCGCCGAGTCCCTGGGCCGGCGGGCCGAGGCGCTGGCCGCCTCGGCGGCGGAGCTGTCGGCGAGCGAGGAGACGATGGCGGCCGAGACCGCACGCCTGAGCGAGGAGCTGGCGGCCGCCGACGCCGCTGTCGCCGAGGCGCTCGGGACCGCCGCGCAGTCCGAGCGGGGCGCCGCGGAGTCCGAGCAGGCCCGGCACCGGACCGCGGCCCGGGCCGAGGCGTTGGCCCGGGCACTCGAGGAGCTGCACGGCGCCGGCGGCAGTGAGCTGCTCCGGGACGTCGACGGTGTGGTGGGCACTCTGGTCGACCTGGTGGAGATCGACGAGGGTTGGGAGCCCGCGTTCGAGGCGGCTGTCGGAGCCGCGGTCGCCGCCGTGGTCGTGCAGGGTCGCACCGCAGCGCGCGAGGCGTTGTCCCGCCTGCGCCGGCAGGGGGTCACCGGGGCGGTGCTGGCCGCCCGCGCCGCCGGGACCGGGGCCCGGGACCGCCGGTCCGAACCGATCGGCGCCGGCCTGCCTCCTGGCGCCGAGCCGCTCCGTTCCCACGTGCGAGCCCGCCTGTCGGGCGGCGGCGCCGCCGGGACCGACCTCGGCAACGTGCTCGACGGACTGGTCGCGACGGCCGTGCGGGTCGACGGGTGGGAGCGGGCGATCGACCTGGCACTCGACCGTCCGGACCTGGTGGTGGTCACCGTCGAAGGGGACCGCTTCGCATCGACCGGATGGCGGGTGCGGTCGGGACAGGCCGTGGTCACCGCGGCGGCGGTGGAGGAGGCCGAGGACCGGGCGGCAGAGGCGGCAGAGGCGGCGGACCGGATGGCTGCCCGTCTGGCGACGCACCGGCAGGCGTTGGAGGACGCCCGCCGTGGTGGCGTCGACGCGGCGAGGCGATCGGATCGTCACGCGTCGGCCCTGGCCGCGGCGGGTGCCGATCGCCGGCGGAACGAGGCCGATCGCGCCAGGGTGCTGGCCGAGCTCGAGGAGGCGGGGAACGAACGGGACGCGGCGCGGGCCCGCCTGGTCGCCGACGCCGGCTCGGTCCGGGCGGTGGAGCAGGCGATCCCCGAGCTCGAGGAGGCGGCCACCCTGGCTTCGGGCCGGGCCGAGCAGGCCTCGGCCGCATGGGCACGCCTGGAGGATCGCCGGGCCCGGCTTCGGGCGCGGCGCCAGGAGCTGCACGTCCGCCAGGCGGGGCTGGTCGAGCGGCGGCGGGTCCTCGGGCAACGGCTGGCCGAGGTGGAGCGGCGGCTCGAGGGCCACGCCGAGGAGCGCGAGGAGGCGGCAGCTCGGCGGCGGCGGCTCCAAGCCGACTCCCGGGCCCTGGTCCGGCTCGACGAGTTGGTGGCCGGGGAACGTCGCCGGTTGGAGGGGGTCCTCGCGTCGCTGCAACGGGACTACCGCAACCAGGTGGAGGCCGTCCGCGCCGGTGGGGAGCGGCTCGAGGTGCTTCGACGCGAGCGGTCGGCTGCCGAACGCCGCCTCACCGAGGTGAGCGAGCAGTCGCGCGGGCTCCAGCTCGAGGTGGCCGAGGTCGGGCTCCGCGCCGACACGCTGTCCGAGACCGTGCGCCGCGAGCTGGGCACCGATCCCGGGGACCTCGCGGGGGCGGCGGAACCGGCCTTGCCCGAGGGGGTCGCGGCCGCCGACCACGCCGCATCCCTGGCCGAGCGCCTCGCCGCTCTCGGCCCGGTCAATCCCCTGGCGCTCGACGAGCTGTCCTCGCTCGAGGAGCGCCAGCGCGAGTTGGATGAACAGGTCGACGACATCCGTTCGGCCCGCCGCGAGCTCCAAGGGGTCATCCGCTCGCTCGACGACGAGATCATGCAGTCCTTCACCGCTGCGGCGGCCGACGTGAACGAGCATTTCTCCTCGCTGGTGGCCATGCTCTTCCCCGGGGGCACGGGACGTCTCGTGCTGACCGAGCCCGACGATCTGCTCAACACCGGGGTGGAGGTGGAGGTGCGGCCCGCCGGACGCAACGTCCGCCGGGTGTCGCTGCTGTCGGGCGGGGAGCGATCGTTGGCCGCGCTCGCGTTCCTCTTCGCCGTCTTCCGCAGCCGGCCGTCGCCCTTCTACCTGATGGACGAGGTGGAGGCGGCGCTCGACGACGTGAACCTCACCCGCTTCCTCGGCCTCGTGAGGGAATTCCGCGACGAGGCGCAGCTCATCATCGTGAGCCACCAGAAGCGCACCATGGAGACGGGAGACGCCCTTTACGGGGTCACCATGGCGCCGGGCGGCTCGTCCCAGGCGGTCAGCCAGAGGGTGGAGCGGCGACGGGAGGCTCCGGCCCCCACCTGAACGGGCCAGGGCGGGTGGCGGTCCGTTCGAGCCCCGGTAGGCTCCGACGGGCATGATCGCGATCTGGATCGTCCTTGCAGTGGTGGTGGTGGCCCTCCTCACCACATCGGTGCTGGTGGGGACCCGTCGGCGCCGGCGGGCCGGGCAGCTCGCCCCACCCGACCAGGCTCCGCCGACCGTCGAGGCCCCGCCCAGGCCGTCGGTCCCACCGGGAAGGGAGGCGCCCGAGCGCGCCGCGGCCGCGCCCGCCGCCCCGCCCGCCGCCCCGCCCGCCGAGGCCCCGCCCGCCCCGCCCCGCCTCCGCGACCGGCTCGGCAAGGCCCGTGGGCTCTTTTCGGGGGTCGTCGGCTCGATCCGATCCCGGGGGGCGGTCGGGGCGGCGACCTGGGACGACCTCGAGGTCGCGCTGCTGCGGGCCGACGTCGGGGTCGCCACCACCGATGCCCTGCTCGCCGGGCTGCGCGAGCGCGTGCGGTCCAAGGAGGTTGCCGGAGGGGACCAGCTGGTGGACGCCCTGCGGGCCGACCTGGTGGAACTGCTCCGGGTCGGCGGCGGCGCAACGGCCCGGACCGGCGGTGCCGACCGGAGCGGAGACGGTGCGGCGGAACCGGCGCGTCCTTCCGGGAGGGCGCTCCGGTTCGACGAGGAGCCGGGCGTGACCAACGTCTGGTTGTTCGTCGGGGTCAACGGGGTCGGCAAGACGACCACCGTCGGCAAGGTCGCGCGCCAGCAGTCGCTCGCCGGCCGGTCGGTGCTCCTCGCCGCCGGGGACACCTTCCGGGCCGCTGCGGGCGAGCAGCTCGAGACGTGGGCGGACCGGTCCGGCGTGGAGATCGTCCGGGGCGCCGAAGGCGGTGATCCGAGCGCCATCGTCTTCGACGCCGTGCAGCGGGCGGTGGCCCGTGGGAACGACCTGGTGCTCGCCGACACCGCGGGACGGTTCCATACCAAGGTGAACCTGGTGGAAGAGTTGAAGAAGATCCGCCGGGTCGCCGATCGGGATCCCGGCCGGGTCACCGAGGTGCTGCTGGTGCTCGACGCCACGACCGGTCAGAACGCGCTCGCCCAGGCCCGGCAGTTCACCGAGGCCGTGGCCGTGACCGGCCTGGTGCTGACCAAGCTCGACGGGTCGGCCAAGGGCGGCATCGTGATCGCCGTGCAGCGCGAGCTCGGGATACCCGTCAAGCTGGTCGGGCTGGGCGAGGGACCCGACGACCTGGTCCCCTTCGATCCCGAGGAGTTCGTCGACGCCCTTTTGGGCGGGTAGCCGGAGGTGATCGCCCGCCGAGCGTCGGCCTCTTGCGAGATGGCCGGCCGCCGGGGCCGGTAGCCTGACGGTCCTCATGTTCGACGCGCTGTCCGACCGCTTGGAGCGGGTCGCCACCCGCCTGCGGGGCCGTGGCCGTCTCAGCGAGGCCGACCTCGACGAGGCCCTGCGCGACATCCGCAACGCCCTGCTCGAGGCCGACGTCGAGCTCGGTGTCGTCGTCGGGTTCACCGACGCCGTGCGGGTCCGGTGCAGCGGCGAGGCCATTTCCAAGAGCCTGACCCCGGGTCAGCAGGTCATCCGGGCGGTCCACGAGGAGCTGATCCGCGTCCTCGGCGGCGAGACGCTCAAGCTCACCTACGCGTCGCGGCCGCCGACCGTCGTCCTGCTCGCCGGCCTTCAGGGTTCGGGCAAGACGACCACCGCCGCCAAGTTGGCGCAGTGGTGGAAGCAGCAGGGCCGCAATCCGATGCTGGTCGGCGCCGACCTCCAGCGGCCTGCCGCCGTCGAGCAGCTCCGGATCATGGGGGCCCAGGCGGGTGTGACGGTGTTCAGCGAGCCGACCGACCCGGTCGCCGTGGCCGCCGCCGGGGTGGAGGAGGCCCGCCGCATCGGCCGGGACGTGTGCATCATCGACACCGCGGGCCGCCTGGCGGTCGACCAGGCTCTCATGGAGGAGGTCCGGCGGATCTCGGAGGCCACGTCGCCCCACTACACCCTGCTGGTCATCGACTCCATGACGGGGCAGGACGCCGTCGCCACGGCGAGCGCCTTTCACGAGGCCCTCGAGCTCGACGGGGTCATCCTCACCAAGTTGGACGGGGACGCCCGGGGCGGTGCGGCGCTGTCGGTGAAGGAGGTGGTGGGCCGCCCGATCGTCTTCGCCTCCACCGGTGAGCGGTTGGGCGACTTCGACCTCTTCCACCCGGACCGGATGGCGGATCGGATCCTCGGCATGGGGGACGTCCTCTCCCTGATCGAGCAGGCCGAGCGGACGATGGACCGCGATTCGGTCGAGCGGTCGGCCACCAGGATGATGGAGGGGCGTTTCAGCCTCGAGGACTTCCTGCAACAGCTTCAGCAGGTCAAGAAGCTCGGATCGCTCGGGGGGGTCCTCAAGCTGCTCCCGGGGATGTCGAAGGAGATGCGCCAGGCCGCGGGACAGATCGACGACCGCGAGATCGATCGCGTCGAGGCGATCGTCCGGTCGATGACGCCGGCGGAGCGTGACGACCCCTCCATCATCGACGGGTCCCGGCGGGTCCGGGTCGCCAGGGGGAGTGGCCGCTCCACCCAGGAGGTCAACGCCCTGCTCAAGCAGTTCCGCGAGATGCAGAAGATGATGAAGGGACTGGGTACCGGAGGTATGCCCGGCATGGGTGGCATGGGTGGCAAGGGCGCCGGCATGGGCAGGCTTGCGGGGATGCTGGGTGGAGCGAGGGGCGGGCTCGGAGGGCTCGGCGCGCTCGGATCCCCCGGGGGCGGGGACGCCGACCTGCAGCAGCTCCTGGGCTCAACGGGGGTTCCCGGCGGTGGGGGCGGGCTCGTGGGGGCCAAGCCCTCCGGCCCGGGAGCAGCTGCAGGCGACCTCGGAGGGGGTCGGGACGGCCAACGGGGATCGGGTGCGCCCAGGGCTTCCCAGGGCGGTGGGAAGGGCAAAAGGAAGAAGGGCGGGCGTGTGACCCCGCCGAAGCCCCGTTGACGTCGGCCTCCCCCGACCCGTGCGGAATCGCCCCGGGCCGGGGCGGACCGGCGGAGTGGACGCGGGCCGCTGAGGACCTGCGACAATAGGGGGTCGTCCGAAATGATGGAGGGATCGATCTCGTGGCAGTGAAGCTCCGCCTGGTGCGGATGGGTAAGAAGAAGCAGCCGACCTACCGGGTGGTGGCGGCCGACAGCCGATCGCCCCGTGACGGGCGCTTTCTCGAGATCGTGGGCGTGTACGCCCCTCGGGGGCGGTCGACTTCCGAGCCGGATGCCGTGGTCGAGATCGACAACGCCAAGGCCGTCAAGTGGTTGAGCGAGGGAGCGCAGCCCACCGAACGGGTCGAGAAGCTCCTGCGGACCTCGGGCGCCTGGGACGAGTTCACCGCGGCGAGGTCCAAGTGAGCGGGCCCGACGACTACGAGGACGGCGACGTCAACGTGGTGGCCGACGACTACGAGGACGGCGACGTCAACGTGGCGTCCGACGACTACGAGGACGGCGACGTCAACGCCGTCAGCGATGGGCCTGGTGGCGACGATGCCGCCGGCAACCAGACGGATGGGGGGATGCCGGGAGCGGTCCTCGGTTACCTGGCCCGATCGCTCGCCAACGAGCCGGCGGCCGTGGTGGTCAACGTGGAGGAGCGGGCCGGCTCGGTCAGGCTCCGCCTGCACGTGGCACAAGAGGACATGGGCCGGGTCATCGGCCGACGTGGCCGGACCGCGCAGGCCATCCGCACCCTGGTCGGCGTGGCCGGCTCCCGGGATGGTGTTCAGACCAACGTCGACATCGTCGACGACTGACGGGGTCGACATCTGACGGGCTCGACGTCTGAAGGGGTCGGCGGGACGGCCGACCGGCCGCCGGGGCCCGATCTTCTCGAGGTGGGACGGGTGGTGAAGCCTCACGGCCTCAGCGGCGAGGTGGTGGTCGATCTGTGGACCGACCTCCGATCGAGGCTCGAGGTCGGGACCGTGCTCGACAGCGCGGGCGGAGCCCTGCGGGTGATCGCCAGTCGGCCTTTTCAGGGCCGCTTCCTCGTCTGTTTCGACGGGGTGGCGGACCGGACGGCGGCGGATGCCCTGCGCGGGACGGTCCTGCGGGCGCCCCCGATCGACGAGCCCGGCATGCTGTGGGTGCACGAGCTGGTGGGCGTCGAGATGGTGGACAAGCACGGTACGGTGCTCGGGCGGGTGGAGGCGGTCGAGCCCAACCCGGCCAGCGACCTCCTGGTGCTGGAGGGGGGCGGTCTCGTCCCGCTCCGGTTCGTCACCGACCACGTCCGAGGGGAGCGCGTCGTCGTGGACGTCCCCGAGGGCCTGCTCGAGTGAGCGAGGGCGTGCCCGTCGGGCCGGAGCGGTCCGTCACCGTGCGGATCGACGTCTTCACGATCTTCCCCGCGCTGGTGGACAGCTACTGCTCGGCCAGCCTGCTCGGTCGGGCCCGGACCGGAGGTGCGCTGGACCTGCGGGTCCACGACCTGCGTTCGGGCGCCACCGATGCCCGGCGGTCGGTCGACGACGCTCCCTTCGGAGGCGGTGCGGGGATGGTCCTGATGCCCGAGCCGGTCTTCGCCGCCGTCGAATCCGTCGAGGCTACCGAGGGGTTGCCTCGACCGTTGCTCCTCCTCACCCCCGGCGGGCGCCGGTTCGACCACTCGGTCGCCCTCGAGCTGGCCCGCTCGGTGCCCGGGTTCTCGCTGCTCTGCGGCCGTTACGAGGGCGTGGACCAGCGCGTGGCGGACCACCTGGTCGACGGCGAGCTGTCCGTCGGCGACTTCGTGCTGGCCGGGGGCGAGGTGGCGGCCTTGGCGGTCGTGGAGTCGGTGGCTCGCCTCCTCCCCGGGGTGCTCGGGAACGACGAGTCGGCCGACGACGAGAGCTTCTCGGCCGGCCTGCTCGAGTACCCCCAGTACACGCGGCCGGGGGTGTTCCGCGGCTGGGAGGTACCCGAGGTGCTGCGATCGGGGGACCACGCTCGCGTCGCCCGATGGAGACGGGCCCAGGCCCTCCGCAGGACCCTGGAGCGGCGGCCGGACCTCGTGGAGGCCCGGGGCGGCCTCACCGATGAGGAGGCCCGCCTGCTGGCCGAGCACGGCGAAGTGCGGCCGGTGGGCGAGCACGGCTAGCATGCCTAGCTCGGCTCATCCGCCCGATGCCACAAGGACGCCCGCATGCACCCCACCGAGATGATCGACCGCGACAGCCTGCGAGGGGACATCCCGGATTTCCGTCCGGGCGACTCGGTGAAGGTCCACGTCCGAGTCGTGGAGGGCAATCGCGAGCGAGTGCAGGTTTTTCAGGGCGCGGTCATCCGCCGCCAGGGCGGCGGCGTGAGCGAGACGTTCACCGTCCGCAAGGTGAGCTTCGGCGTGGGGGTGGAGCGGACGTTCCCGGTGCACTCGCCGACCATCGCCAAGATCGAGGTGGCGAGCCTCGGTGACGTCCGGCGGGCCAAGCTCTACTACCTCCGGGACCTCTCCGGGAAGGCTGCCAAGATCAAGGAGCGGCGGACCGCCCGTTCATGAGGCGGGCCCATTGGCGTGCCTGAGACGCCCGCCCTCTTTGCCGTGAGCGAGGAGGGAGTCTTGCCGTGAGCGAGGAGGAGCTCGAGCGCTACGAGGCGGAGATCGAGCTCGCTTTGGTGCAGGAGTACCGAGCCGTCCTGCCGATGTTCGCGTACGTCGTCGAGACCGAGCGGCGGTTCTACCTGGCGAACGAGGTCTCCGTCACCGTCCGGTCGGACACCACCCCGGCGTGCGTGGAGGTGGAGATGAGCGACGCCTGGGTGTGGGACATGTACCGCCCGGCCCGTTTCGTGCCTTCCATCCGCGTGGTGACCTTCCGCGACGTCAACATCGAGCGCCTTCCCGAAAAGGAGCTGTGACCACCGACGAGCAGGGCGGCGACCGTTCAGGAGGATGGGCCCCACCCCCGATCGCCCCGATCGCCGGCTCCTGGGTGCCGTAGGGGAGGGTCTGGCGGCCGAGTGGTACCGGGCCCGGGGGTTCGAGGTCCTCGATCGGAACTGGCGTTGCCGGCTCGGGGAGATCGACCTGGTCTGCCGATCGGGGGACCTGCTCGTGATCTGCGAGGTCAAGTCCCGCTCCTCGGATTCGTTCGGCGCGCCCGTGGAGGCGGTGACCCTGGCGAAGCGCCGACGCCTTCGCCGACTCGGTACCCGGTGGCTCGCGGAGCACCGGGTCCGGTGCGACCGGGTCCGCTTTGACGTCGTGTCGGTACTCGGCGATCGGGTGGGGGTGGTGGAGGACGCCTTCTGAGGTTCCCACGATGCCGGGCCGGGCCGGGCCGGGCCGGCCGCGGCGGTCGCGCCCGGTCGCGCCCGGTCGCGGCCGGCGGTGGGTCCCCGATCCTGGCCGGTCGTATAGTCGGGAGGGGTCACCCAGTCGGGAGGGGTCACCGGGTCCGTTGCCCGGCCGTCCGTCGGCGCCGGGCGTGCCGGTGACCCGAGCTCTTCACGAGAGGAGGGCACGGATGCTCAGTGGTGTTCAGGGGATGATCGGGGAGACGGCCCTTGTCACCAAGCAGATCGGGGGCGCTCACCATCCCGGGTCGGTCCGTGCCCGCGGGGAGGAGTGGTTGGCGATCCCGCTCGACCAGTCGTCGACGATAGAACCGGGGACGAGCGTGGTGGTGGCCGATATCGAGAGGGGCCTGCTCGTCGTGTACGCCATCGACCTCGATTGAGGACAGGTCCACATCGAGAACAGGAGAGGTGGGGTCGACAAGTCAGGTAGAGGAAAACATGAGAGGCAGGCCGAGGGGCCGGCCCACAAGCAAGGAGCTGAGCAATGCTCGCAAGCTCGTCAGGTCTGGCCGCAGCGATCGTCGTGTTCGCCGCGGTGGTCGTCGTGGTGCTCGCGATCGTCGTGCTGGTGCGATCGTTGAAGATCGTCCAGCAGGGCAGCGTCGGGGTGGTGAAGCGGCTGGGAGAGTTCAAGTCCGTCCGGCAACCCGGGATCCACGGCCTGGTGCCCTTCATCGACCGTATGGAGAAGGTCGACATGAGGGAGTTTCCCCAGACCGGCGACAAGCAGGCGGTGATCACCAAGGACAACGTCTCGCTGTGGGTCAGCGCCACGATCTTCTGTCAGGTGATCGACGTGAAGGCGGCGCTCTTCGAGATCAACGACTACCAGCTCGCCGTCGACCAGCTCTCGTTGACCGCCCTGCGGGCGGTGTTCGGGGAGATGACCCTCGACCAGTCGTTGTCCGAACGCGAGACCATCAACGCTCGGATGCAGGACCACATGGCCGACGCCACCATGAAGTGGGGTGTCCGGTTGAACCGGATCGAGATCCTCGACATCACGCCGCCCAACAACGTGCTGCAGGCGATGTCCGAGCAGAAGGAGGCCGAGCAGCACAAGCGCGCGGTGATCCTGAAGTCCGAGGGCGACCAGCAGGCGGCGATCAACGGCGCACAGGGGAGGAAGCAGGCCAACGTGCTCGAGGCCGAGGGGGCCAAGCAGGCCGCCATCCTCTCCGCCGAGGCCGAGATGAAGGTCCTCGAGCTGAATGCCGAAGGGGAGAAGAAGGCCCGTCTGCTCCGGGGCCAGGGGGAAGCCGATGCCCTGGCGGCGATCGACCAGGTGGCGATCAACCCGAACACCCTTGCGGTCCTGCAGCTCCGGGCCCTTCAGGACATCGCCTCGGCCCCGAACTCCAAGGTGGTCGTGCCCTACGCGGCGGCCGGCCTGGTGGGAAACGCGGAGATGCTGATGCAGGCGCTGCGGGACGTCGGCGTGCCGGACGTGGTCGCCCCGGTGTCCAACGGCACCGGATCGGCCGCCGGCATCGGTTGACCCCTTCGTTCCCGCACGGGTCCGCCGCCGGCGGGACGCCGGGGCGCTAGCGATCGGTTCGCAACACCAGTCCCTGGGCGTTGTTGAAGAACCCCCCGGGGGTGAGGAGTGCCGTGCGGGCACCGGTCACCTGCCGGTCGCCGGCCTCTCCGCGCAGCTGCGCAATGGCCTCGCGGATGTGTCCCGACCCCTGGGTCCCGCCTTCGGAGTGGTTCCCCCCGTGGGTGTTCACGGGGATACGGCCGTCGATCATGATCCGGTTCCCTCCGCTGTCCCAGTTGGACCGGATGAAGTCGTAACCCTCGCCCGGCTTGCACCAGCCGGTGTTCTCGATCCACGAGAGGGCGATGATGGTGAACCCGTCGTAGGGGAAGTAGACGTCGACGTCGGGGATCCAGACGTCGCTCTTCGCCCGGAGGCTCTTCACCACCACGTGCTGGCCATGGTGAGAGAGCCCGTCAATGCGGTCCTCGCCGTGGTGCTTCGGGAGGCCGACAGCGGCGGCGTGGATCATCACGGGGGTCTTCGCCAGGTCGCGCGCACGTTCGGTGGTGGTGAGGACGAAGGCGTCCGCGCCGTCCACCGGCACGTCCATGTCGAGGAGGCGGAGCGGCTCGCGGACCATCCGGGCGCTCAGGTAGTCCTCCATGGTGATCGGGGTCCGCATGGCCGCCAGCGGGTTTCGCACGGCATTGGAGCGCTCGTTCACTGCGATGAGGCCGAGGACCTCCTGGGGGGCGCCGTACTCGTGGAAGTACCGGCTGGCCCAGGCGGCGTAGCCTTCGGCGCCGAGCTGCTCGGGATCGACCCGGAAGGGAGCGGGGGCCGGTGACCCGCCGAAACCGAGGCCCCGGCGGAAGGGGTCGTTGGCCGCCGCCTGCGAGTTCGCCGGGGCACGGTACAGGGCGTGGTACACGAGCACCGTGTCGCACGACCCCGAATAGATGGCGTTCATCGCATCGACCACCGCGAACGCCAGCGGCATCGGCTGGTTGGAGTGGTGCGTGACCTCTGGCAGCCCCAGGTCCTCCGCGATCCGGTGCGCCGCCGGGGCGGTGCCGACCACGCCGTCGATGTCCTTCGCCTCGAGCCCGGCGTCGGTGATGGCGGCGATGCTCGCCTCGAGAGCGAGGTCGGTGCGCGAGCGCCCCGTGGCGCTCCGGGCGAAGCCGGTGGAGCCGACTCCGACGAACGAGATCTGGTCCTTGATGGGATTGCGCGGCACCGCGGGATCCCTACCGGCCGGCCGGCTCGAAGACCGGGTACGGCTCCCCGTAGCGATCGACCCAGGCCAGCTGCACGGGCATTCCGATCCGCATGTTCTCGGCCGGGCAGCGGACGATCGTCGAGGTGAGGCGCAGGCCCTCCTGTTCCACCAGCTCCACGGTGGCCACCGGGTGAGGGGTGGAGTAGTCGACCCCGGGGGCCGGCCGCCCCTGATGCAGGCGGACCAACAGATGCACGGTCCCCCGGCCCGAGACCTCCGTCGGGGTCACCCGGCGCGACCAGCACTCGGGGCACACCGCGCTCGGGGGATGGAACCAGTTCCCGCAGCTTTCGCACCGGTCGATCAACAACCGGTGGTCCAACCACCCCCGGTAGAACTCCTTGTTGTCGTGGTCGATCAAGGTGTCGGGCAGGCGCTTCAGCAGCTCCTCGTCGGTGATCGGGCTCAAGTACGGCTCCTCCTCGCTCGTCCGACGCGCCTCCTCCGTCCCAATCTACCGAACGTGCCGGGTACCGGGGAGATAGAGCGGAGCGCGTGTACCCCCTCCGGGGTGCTGCTAGCGGGCGCCAGGTCCGGGTCCCCGGACCCGGGCAACCGGGGCGACACGGTGACCCCTACGACTGGTTGGAGTTCGGTATCGCCTTCAGCGGCACCCCGGCCTGCCTGGCGGCGGCAGCAGGGCCTGGGGGCGATGGATGGACCGGGTCCCCGAGTGGCCCGGCTAGGGTCTCGGCCCGTTGCCGTCGGCTCGAGCAGGAGGCCGGCCCGTACCCCTTCGACCTTCCTGCAGCTTCGAGGTGGAACGATGAGCTCGGGCGATACCGCCTGGGTCCTGGTGGGCGCCGCACTGGTGCTCTTCATGACCCCCGGGTTGGCTCTCTTTTACGGCGGCATGGTCCGGTCCAAGGGCGTCCTGGCCGTGATGATGCTGAGCTTCATCTCCATCGGGATCGTCACCGTGCTGTGGGCCTTGTACGGGTTCAGCCTGGCCTTCGGGCACGACGTCGGCGCCGGGCTCCTCGGAGGAGCGGGGAACATGGCCCTGCACGGCATGACGCGCCCGCTGTCCGGCTTCCACGGCCTCCACGTGTCGCCCATGGCGGTCATGGTCTTTCAGATGATGTTCCCCATCATCACCGTCGCGCTGATCAGCGGGGGGGTGGTCGACCGGGTCCGCTTCGTCGGGTTCGCCGTCTTCATCGTCGTGTGGTTCACCCTCGTCTACCTGCCGCTGGCCCATTGGGTGTTCAGTCCCGACGGTTGGCTGGCCCAGCGTGGAGTGCTCGATTTTGCCGGGGGCTCGGTGGTCGAGATCAACTCGGGGTTCTCGGCCCTGGCCGTCGTGTTGGTGGTCGGTCGGCGGCGAGGCTGGCCGAAGGAGCCGATGATGCCCCATTCCGTCCCGCTCAGCCTGTTGGGCGCGGGGATCTTGTGGTTCGGGTGGTTCGGGTTCAATGCGGGCTCGGCCCTCGGTGCGAACAGCGTGGCCGTGAGCGCCTTCGTCAACACACAGCTGGCCGCCGCCGCCGGGCTGTTGGCCTGGCTGGTCTTTGAGGGGCTCAGAGAACGCGTCGCCACCACCTTGGGCGCGGCGTCGGGCGCGGTCGCCGGCATGGTGGCCATCACCCCTTGCGCCGGTTTCATCGGCCCCATGGCCTCCCTGGCCGTCGGAGGGGTCGCGGGCCTCGCCTGCGCGGCAGCGGTCCGGCTCAAGTTCCGCTACCGCTACGACGACTCCCTTGACGTGCTCGGGGTGCACGGGGTGGGCGGCACCATCGGCATGGTGCTGCTGGGCCTCTTCGCCACCCGGTCCGTCAATCGTGGTGGGGCCAACGGCCTCTTCAGCGGGGGCGGGTTCCACCTTCTGGGTGATCAGGCCTTGGCGACGGTGGTGGCGATCGCCTTCTGCTTCGGTATGACCTACCTGGTCGCGCTCGGCGTCGACCGGACCATCGGCCTACGGGTGACGCCCGAGCAGGAGCTCGAAGGACTCGACCTCACCCAGCATGCCGAGACGGCGTACTCGATGATCGGCGGGGGCGGTCCCAGCCGGTAGGGGCTCTGCCGCATCGGAGGGCTACCGTGTTGGGCAGACCTCGCTGAGGCCGTTACGGAGAGGGGTGGTAGCGGGTGATGGCACACCAGGCGCACGAAGATCACGGCGATCACGTCCACGGTCCCGGTTGCGGGCACCAGTCGGTGCAGCACGAGGGCCATGTCGATTACCTGCACGACGGGCACCGGCATCGCGAGCACGACGACCACTGGGACGAGTGTGAGGTGGAGGAGGAAGTGGAGGAACTGGCCGCCGACGAGGCTCAGGTCCGCCGGGTCGCGTCAGGCCAGGTTTAGGACTTCTCCAAAGGGACGCGGTCCACCGCCGATCCGGTTACCGGTCCCGCTCGAGGTCCACTCGGGTGCAGGTACGGCCGGTGCCGGGATCAGAGCGGCGGCATGAAGGGTGGGACCCCCGTGTCGCGGCCGCCCAGCAGCTCGGCGTGCAGCGACTCGATCCGCTCGATCGACCAGTCCTTGTCCTCGGCGTCGAGCTGGGTGACCGGATGCCAACCCTGCAGCAGTTGGATCCGCTGCCCGCTCACGGCGAACACCTGGCCGCTCACGCCCTGGGCAAGCTCGGTGCACAGCCAGACGACGAGGGGGGAGATCTGGCTCGGTCCCAGCGGATCGTGCTCTCCGGGCTTGAGCTCAGCCTGCTGCGACAGGACGGTCCCGAGCAGGCGGGTCGCCGCCGTGGGTGCGATGGCGTTCACCCGCACCCCGACCCGCTCGAGCTCGCGGGCCATGACGATCGTCATCGAGGCCAGCGCCATCTTCGCCGAGGCGTAATTCGCCTGCCCGGCGTTGCCGTAAAGACCGGATTCGGACGAGGTGTTCACGATGGCGCCGTTGACGGGCTCGCCACTCGCCTTGCTCTGCTCCCGCCAGTAGCTGGCTGCGAACCGGGACGGGGCGAAACTTCCCTTCAGCACGACGTTCACGACGGTGTCGAAGTCGTCCTCCGACATGTTGAACGACATCTTGTCCCGCAGGATCCCGGCGTTGTTGACGAGGATGTCGAGCCGCCCGAAGGTCTCCACCGTCTGGGCGATCATCCCCTCGGCCGCATCCCAGTCCGCCACGTTCGCGCCGTTGACGGCGCTGCGCACTCCGAGCGCCTCCACCTCCTGGGCGACCTGCTGCGCGGGCGTGAGGTCCGCTCCCTCGCCCCGACCGTCGCCACCGAGGTCGTTGACCATGACGTGCGCGCCCTCCCGCGCCAGCAGAAGGGCGTGCTCGCGTCCGATCCCGCGCCCCGCTCCGGTGACGATCGCCACCTTGCCGTTGAGCAGTCCCATGATTGCCTCCACTTCCCGCGCCCCCGGTGACCGTGGCGTCCGGCGGGCGTCGGGTCACTTCTTAGTTTCCTGGGTCGTCGATCCGCAAGCGACCGGGCGGCCGGGTGGGAGGTGGCCTGGCGGTCGCTCGCGGACGGACCGACACAGCCGGGCACTACCGTGTGGATCGGCGCATCGAGGATCGGCGTCACCGGGCCGACCGCTCGTCCCGGCATCCGCGACCCTCCATCAGTCCCCGGCGGGGCCGTTCGTCCCCTGCCACCGGAACGAATGGAGCGTCCATGATCGCCGTGGTCCCCTCGGCCACCCTCGTCGGAGCAGTCGGCCAGCCGGTCCTGGTGGAGGTGCACGTCTCCAACGGCCTGCCGGGGTTCACCGTGGTCGGGCTGCCCGATGCCGCAGTCCGCGAGTCGCGCGACCGGGTCCGTTCCGCACTGTTGTCGAGCGGGCTGCCGTGGCCTCTGCGGCGGGTGACCGTCAACCTCGCGCCGTCCAGCGTCCGAAAGGGCGGCTGTGGACTCGACCTGCCCATCGCGGTGGGCCTGCTGGTCGCGTCCGGAGAGCTACCGGCGCACCGGACCGAGGGGATGGCGTTCATCGGCGAGCTCGGGCTCGACGGGTCGCTCCGCCACGTGCCGGGCATGATCGCCCTGGCGGGAGCGGTGACGGGTCGAAGCCTGGTGGTCCCCGGAGACGATGCGGGCGAGGCCGCGGCCGGCCGCCCTGGCCCCGTCCGGGCGACCGAGTCGTTGCGCGAGCTCGTCGACGCGCTGAGCGAGCGGCAGCCGTGGCCGACGGTGCGGTCCGGGGTCCCCGAGCGCGACGGCAAGGATCACGGAGGATCTTCGGCCGGACCGATCCAATGCGGTGGAGCCTCCTCAGGTGCCGACCTCGCGGAGGTCTGCGGGCAGCGGCTCGGTCGGCGGGCGCTCGAGGTGGCAGCCGCCGGCGGGCACCATCTGCTCCTCGTCGGCCCGCCGGGGTCGGGGAAGACGATGCTGGCCGAGCGGCTTCCCGGGCTCCTCCCTTCGCTCGGGTCCGAGGAGGCGCTCGAGGTGAGCCGCGTGCACTCGGCGGCAGGGCTCCCCCTGCCGCCGGGGGGCCTCATCGCCTGCCCTCCGTTCCGGGCACCGCACCACAGCGCCTCGGCGGTGTCGTTGGTGGGCGGAGGAACCTGGTCGATGCGTCCTGGCGAGATCAGTCTGGCCGACCACGGGGTGTTGTTCCTCGACGAGATGGGTGAGTTCCCGGCCGTGGTGCTCGACGCGCTCCGTCAGCCGCTCGAGGAGGGTGTCGTGCGGATCAGCCGGGCCCGGGGGACGGCGACCTTTCCGGCCCGGTTCCTCCTCGTCGGGGCCATGAACCCGTGCCCGTGCGGGGAGGGGGGGGCACCAGGTGCCTGTCGATGCTCGGATGCGGCCCGCGCCCGGTACGCGCGCCGCATCTCTGCGCCGCTGCTTGATCGGTTCGATCTGGCGGTGAGCGTTTCCCGGCCGGATCCCGACGAGATGTTCGGCCAGGGCGGGGGTGAGCCGACTACGGTCGTCCGGGGCCGCGTCCTCGCCGTTCGGGCTCTGGCGGCGGGCCGGGGGGTGAGGAGCAACGCCGACCTCGGTTCGGCCTCGCTGTCCGTCCACACCCGGCTCACGCCACCCGCAAAGGCGTTGCTCGAGCACCATCTCCGCGCCGGTCGGTTGAGTGCGCGTGGCCTGCACCGGATACGCCGGGTCGCTCGCACGCTCGCCGATCTCGACGACGCCGCCGAACTGATCGACGAGGAGCACGCCGCCGAGGCGTTGGCCCTGCGGTCCGGCCGGTCGGCCCTGGCGATCGGGTCGCTCCGGTGACCGCGGACGGAGCCTGTCACGACCGGACCCTTCCCGAGGCGGCGTACGCGGCCGCGCTGGCCGGGTTGCCGGACGTCGGTCCGACCCGGCTCCGGCGACTGCTCGACGGCGCCGAGCCCTCACAGGCGTGGGCCCGGGTCCTCGCCTCACATCCCCTCGACACCGGTCGGCGATGGAGGGCCGTCGCTCAGCGGACCGACGTAGCCGGAAATTGGTCCACCATGGGCCGCCTCGGGATCGGGGTGCTCGTCCTCGGCGGACCCCGCTACCCGGTTGCGCTCGAGTCGGATCCCGGGGCTCCGGCCGTCCTCTTCCACCTGGGGGACCCCACGGTCATCGACGACATGCCCCGGGTCGGCATAGTGGGCACCCGGACTGCGACACGGTACGGCTTGGGGGTGGCCGCCCAGTTGGGTGCCGAGCTCGCGGCAACCGGGGTCGCTGTCGTCTCGGGGCTGGCCCTCGGTGTCGACAGCGCGGCCCACGAGGGAGCCGTCGCCGGGTGGGAGTCGGGCCGGCCGACTTCGGCACCTCCGGTCGCCGTCGTGGCCGGCGGCCTCGACAGTCCCTACCCCAAGGCCGGTGCCCGGCTGTGGGAGCGGGTGGCCGGGACCGGCGTCGTCCTCTCGGAGAGTCCCATCGGGACGGGCCTGGAGCGTTGGCGTTTCCCCAAGCGCAATCGCATCCTGGCAGCGTTGTCGGAAGTGCTCATCGTCGTCGAGTGCCATCAGCAGGGCGGATCGCTCCACACGGTGCGAGCGGCCATGAGCCGCGGGATCTCGGTGGGGGCGGTGCCCGGCTCCATCCGTAGTCCGGCATCAGCGGGGACCAACGACCTGCTGGCCGACGGGTGCTTCCCGGTACGCGACGTGACCGACGTGATGGTCGCGCTCGGGCTCGCCCGCGCCGGGCTCTCGCCGGTCCGCCAACGCCGGCCGCGGGGTCGGTCCGAGACTCGTGCCCGCACCCGCGACGCGGCGGGGGGCGAGCGCGGTTCGGGCACGCCGGCGGGGGATTCCCGTCCGATCGGCGCCATCGCGGCTGCTTCGGCCGGCGAGGCGGAGCGGCCGTGCGGCCGGGTCGGCGTTCACGAGACCGCCTCCGGGTGGTTGCTCGACGCGATCGGCTGGGAGCGTTGCTCGGTGGACCAGATCCTCCGGCGCACCGGCTGTTCGCTCGCCGAGGTGAGTGTCGAGCTCGAGCGGCTGGCGGCTCGCGGCGACCTCCGAAGCGACGGTGCCTGGTGGGAACGGGTGTGACCCTACGTGCCCATGCTCGGGTGATCGACGAACTCCACCAGGGCGCCCCCGAGGTCGCCGGGGTCGACCTGAAGGCGCGGGCCGATCACCGAGCCCTCCGGCAGCCGTGTGAACCTGGTGCCGCGTTCCGTCAGGTCCGCCGCCTTCTCCTCGAGCCCGTTGACGCCGATCCGGATGTAGTACGGGCCGGGGCCCCAGGTGTGCAAGTAGTAGCCGGTCGGGCTGTTCCAGCGGACCGGCTCGATGAGGTCGACGGTTGCGCTGTGCGGGACTGCGAAGCCCATGCGGGCGACCCGATAGCCCTCGTCCCGCGCCAGCTCGACCGGACCAACCGGTTCCCACCCGAGGTTGGAGGACAGCACGCGCAGGGTGTTGTCGAGGTCGCGGACCAGGTAGCCCCGCCCGGTCACCCGGACCAGCCCACCGGCCGGCAGGTCTCTGGGCTGTGGCGGGCTCTCGGAGAACGTCTCGGGAGGCATCTGCAGCGGGGCGCTGCTCAAGATCTCGATGCAGAGTCCTCCGTCGAACGCCGGGTTGTAGCGGGGATCCTCCGGGGTCGTCCCGACCCAGACGCGATCGAAGGCCATGATCTCGTCGCGCGGGGCGATGCGAAAGGGCACCCGGCGCCGCACCAGGCGACTCATCAGCTCGTCGAGCTGGCCGGTGACGAGCACCGTCGCGTGCGTCTTGATCGGCCGGTCCGGACCCTGAAACGCCACGAGGCTGTTGAGGTATGGGGGAAAGAACGGGTCAGCGGGGGGAAGGGAGATCTCCGCGTGGCCCTGGGTCTCGATCCGGGTCGGCGCCACGGCGAGGGACCTGTGCACCCGGAGGAAGTGAGCGACGTAGGCATGGGTGGGGAACGCCTGACGCCAGTTCGGGTGGGCCAGGACACCGAGCCGGCGAACCAGCATCTCCGACGTGGCATCAGGGTCGGGGACCATCAGGTCGGCCGAAAGCAGGAAGTCGTACACCCGGTTCGTCTCCTCTCGATCGTCCTGCATACTGCGGTGCCCGTCGGTGCCTGTGCCCGGCGGTGCCTGTGCCCGTCGGTGCCCGGCGGGCGGGGCGACCTCGTCAGCAATGTAGGTCCTGGTCCCACGCTACGCTCCGAGGAAGCGTGGCTCTGGCCCTGCACGTGTCGGGAGCTCACGGTGACGGGTCTGGCCGACCGGTGGCGATCGGGGGACGAGGTGGGATCAGCGGTCGTCTACTCGGAAACGGGCGGGCCTGAAGTGCTCCGGCTGGTCGATCGCCCCGAGCCCGTCGCCGGGCCGAACGAGGTGCTCGTCCGGGTGGCCGTGTCCGGAGTCAACCCCACCGATTGGAAGTCCCGCCGGGGGAGCGGCCCCGGCCGGCCGACCCCCTTTCCCGAGGTCGTGCCCGATCAGGACGGCGCCGGCACCGTGGTGGCCGTGGGGTCGGGGGTCGACGGATCACGCGTGGGGGAGCGGGTTTGGATCTGGGAGGCCGCCTACGGGCGGGCCGGCGGAACGGCGCAGGAGGTGATCGCCCTCCCCGAAGCCCAGGCCGTACCCCTGCCCCGGGGCGCCTCCGCCGACCTCGGGGCAAGCCTGGGCATTCCCGCACTCACCGCGCATCGGTGCCTGACGGCGGGCGCGCAGGGGCCCGATCGGATCGGTCCGGGGTCCCACCGGGGGCGCAGGATCCTCGTCGCCGGGGGAGCGGGGGCAGTCGGGCACGCGGCGATCGAGCTCGGCGCGTGGACGGGGGCGACCGTCATCGCCACGGTCAGCTCGCCGGAGAAGGCCCGGCTGGCCCGAGCCGCCGGTGCCCACCACGTCGTCGACTATCGGGAAGAGGACGCGGCGGGGGCCATCAGGGAGGTCGCGCCCGAAGGGGTCGACGTGATCGCCGAGGTGGCTCCCCACGCCAATCGCGATCTCGACCGGTCCGTGCTGGCACCGAACGGGACGATCGTGGTGTACGGCAGCGACGGGGACCGCTTGGCCATCCCGATCCGGCCTTCGATGCTCGCGAACACCTGTTACCAGTTCGTTCTCGTCTACTCCGTACCCGAAGCGGCCAAGCGCCGGGCCGTGGCCGACGTCGCCGCCGCGGTCGCTGCGGGCATCCTGCGGGTCGGGGAGGACGCCGGCCTGCCGTTGCACCGTTTCCCCCTCGCGCGCACGGCCGATGCCCACGCGGCCGTTGAGGCGAACGTGGTCGGCAAGGTCCTCATCGACGTCGGGACCGGGTGGTAGCCGTCCGCCGCCCCTTCCGTCTCGGGCTCGAGCTCCCGGCTCTCGGGGTCCCGACAGCGCCGAGCGGGTTGCCCGACCCCGGTGTGCTCGACGGCTACGTCGCGGCGGTCGCCGCCGCCCAAGAAGCGGGGTTCGACGCGGTGTGGTTCTCCGATCGCGGGGAGGTGGGGGAGGCCACCGCCGACGCCCTCACGCTGGCCGGAGGTCTGGCGGAGGTCGCCACGACTCTCACCTTGGGGGTGATCGCAGATGTGGTCGATGCCCGGCACCCCGCCGTACTGGCCCGTGACGTCACGTGCCTCGACCAGGTCTCCGCCGGAAGATCGGCCGTGCTCCTCTTCGACTCCGGTCCGGCCCGACCCGGCTCCGTCCAGGGGGCCCCGGGGGACCCCCTGGGCCGTCTCGGCGAGGCGGCTGCCATCTGCCGCTCCCTGTTCACCCACGCCGAGCCGGCAGGGTCGGGTCGCTTCTTCCGGCTCGGCGAGGTCAACGACCGGCCCCGGCCGGTCCAGCTCGGAGGTCCGGGAATCGTCGTCGATCTGGGCCGCCTCGCCCATCCGGACGGCGAGACCGCTCGGGGTCCCGGGGCTGCCCCCGAAGGTCTTGTCGAGTGCCTGCGGTCGGCCGACGCCGTGGTCACGGGGGGAGGGCCAGGGCAGGTGCGCTCGATCAGACGGGTGATCGGGAACGCCTGCCGGACGGCCGGGCTGGGATCGCCCCCGCCGCTTCTCTGGCGGGGGTCGCCCCCAGCGGAGGGTGCGGTCTCACCGGTCGCGGCTCCGCTGTCCGGGCACGCGGCCGGGATCCCGGTGACGATGCGGGCGCTCACGTCGGCAGGGGCGGACGGCGTCATCGTGCGGCTGGGCCGCAACGCGCCACCCGGGCCCGACGAGGTCAGCGGGCTGGGGCGACGGTGGGGGGGCTGAACGGGGCGGACCCGATCGGCCAGGGGCGGTCTCGACCCTCAGCCGTCGGACGGCTGCATGACGATCCGGTCGGTGCGGATCCGGATCATTATCCGCTCCTCCCCGGCCCGTCGGTTGGGGTACTCGGTGACACCGAGGTACTTGTTCGCCAGGTGGTCGATGTGCTCGTCGGCCCCGTCCCGCGTCACCTCGATGACCGTGCCGCGAACGACGACGACGTTGTACGCGTTGTCGGGGTCGAGCACCGTCACCGCCACGTGCGGATCACGTTGGACGTTGTCGGCCTTCACCCGCCCCCGGGCGGTGTTGACCATCAGGTCGTCACCGTCGACGTCGATCCAGAGGGGAGTCACCTGCGGGGTCCCGTCCCGGGACACGGTCGCCAGGCTGGCCAGTACCGGCCTGGCCAGCAGGTCGCGGGCCTTCCTGCTCAGCTTGTCGGGCATGCAGATCCTCCATCGCCTCGAGACGGCCCGGCCGGTCGACGTTCCCACCAGGGCCGACCGGGTGCTCCGGCCAGAGTAGCGACCGCGCAGTCCGCACAGACCGCACAGACCGCGC
>Ga0307372_10000928_pt1 | contig 51468 bp, 50 predicted proteins | sample OX1MG_FD_202533 | JGI IMG/M metagenome (GOLD analysis project Ga0307372, IMG submission 202533) | Soil microbial communities from Risofladan, Vaasa, Finland - OX-1 | ecosystem: Environmental > Terrestrial > Soil > Coastal area > Acid sulfate soil | place: Finland: Risofladan, Vaasa | collected...
AGCGGAGAAGCTCTACGACATCAACAAGCTCGAAGAGATCCATCGCTAGTCCATCATGAACACCGCCCGCCCCCTGCCGGACCCCATACGGCCCGGCAGGGGCGGCGCTTCACCCGCCCCAGCGCTGCGGCACGCAAGTCATCGATGCCGGCCGTCGCGTCCATCCCGGAATACCGTTCCTGTTGCTCCGCGTTGCTCGCGGCGCGCCGGGGCGCGCCGCCGCGAGCGTGGCGAGCACCAACAGCACAAGAATTATGCGCACGTGCGGTACGCCATCGCGCGGGGCGCAAAGGCTCAGAGCAACCCCTCCTTCAGCGCCTCCTCCAGCGCGCCGATATTGATGTAATGGCCCTTGGCCATCACCGCGAGGAAGGCGCGCAACTCGGGGTCCGCGATGGCTGCGAGACGCTCCTCTATCTTGCGAATCACCCAGCGCTGACCGCGATTGAGCAGCTCGAGTTTGGCGCGGAAGTCACCCGCCGCGCGCACCTTCTCGACGAAATCGCCGGTCTTGTTGGAGGCGTGGCCGCCGAGGCGGCGGACGTGGGCGGAGAGCTCGCCGGCGTAGTAGCCTTCGTCGTGACCGGCCTTCTTGAGCAGCTCGCGAAGCTCGAGCGAGTGGGCCTCGCCGGTTAGCTCGTGCAGGACGCGGCCGCCGGCGCGTTCGGCCTCGCTCAGGATGTTGAGAAATTCTTCAAGTTGCGGATCCATATTGATTTTCCCCGCTCCGCGAATCTCCGCCGCACGCGCCCTTGGCGAGCACGCCCAAAAGCGCAGCGCGGCGGCCGAAATGAATTATATTGCGCCGCCGCGCAGAAAATGGAACCGCCATCGCGAGCGCTCGCAGCCGCGTGCGGCGGCGGGTCAGATTACCGGCGCCACCGGACAGAGCACCGCCCTGACCCATCCGCCGCGCGCGCCACCGGCCGCGTCGAACATCCAGAGCAGCACGCGCAGCTGCTGCGCCGGAACTCCGATTCCGACCGCGCCCGCGACTCCCAACTTGCCCTTCATCAGACTGCTCAGCAGGCCCGGCGGCGCGGGCAGCTCGAGCAGCCCGAGCTTCGTATCCTCGGGCACCTTGGCCAGCTTCCTGGCGGCCTCGATCGCCTTGTCGAGCCCGCCGATCCCGTCGACCAGCTTGAGCTTGATCGCCTCGGTGCCGGTCCATACGCGGCCCTGGGCAATCTGGTCGACACGCGCGGGAGCCAGATCGCGCCCATGCGCCACCAGATCGACGAAATGCTGGTAGGTCTCGCCCAGGATCTGGTCGCGGAACTGTTGTTGCTGGGCGGGCGTGAAATCGCCGAACGCGTCGAACATCGTGGCGTTGGCGCCGTGCGAGATGGCGGCGCTGTTGACGCCGATCGAGCTCAGCAGAGGCTCAATGTTGAACTTGCCGCCGAGTACGCCGATCGATCCCGTGATGGTCGCGGGCTCGGCGAAAATCTTCGCCGCCGGCAGCGCAATCCAGTAGCCGCCCGAAGCCGCGTAGCCCGACATGCTGACCACCAGCGGCTTCTTCTTGGCCAGCAGTTCGGCCGCGCGCCGGATGAGCTCCGAAGCGACGACCGAGCCACCGGGCGAGTTGATGCGCAGGACCACGGCGCGCACCGAGTCGTCATCGCGCGCCTGGTCCAGCGCCTCGACCATATCGTCCGAGCCCATTCCGTTGCCGCCGGGCGAAAGTAGCGGATCGAATCCGCCCTGTCCGCGCTCGATAGCGCCGTCGGCGTAAATCACCGCGAGGCGGTCGCCGTGGCCGAAGTGCGGCCACAGCGAGACCTGCCGGTAGTTGGAGTACTCGATGACCGCATGGTCGTGCCCGCCGTAGTCCTTGACCCGGTCGGTGAACTGGTCGCCGTACTCGATGCGGTCGATCAGATGGGCCTTGAGCCCGGCCTGAGCGCTGAGCGGCGCCTGGTCGATGAGCGCGCGGACTTGGGCGGGTTCCAGATGGCGCTCGCTTGCGGCGGTGGCGACGAGCTGGTCGAACAGGCCGCCCGCCAGCGCTTCGTCCTCTTCGCGTTGGCCAGGGGTAAAGTCCTTCTGGGTGAAGATGTTGGCGGCGCTCTTGTATTTGCCGATCGCGGCGAAGTTGGGCCTAATCCCAAGTTTGTCGAACAGCCCGCGCGCAAACAGCTCTTGCATCCGCACGCCCATCAGGTTGATCTCGCCCTCGGGCATCATCGAGACCTCGTCGGCCGCGCTCGCGACCAGGTAGGGCAGATTGCCCGAACCGAAGTCGCCCGCGCTTTCGAGGTAGGCGGTGGTCCACTTGTGATGGGCCTTGAAGACGTGGATCAGCGCGATCAGTTCCTGCGCCTGCGCGAACTCCATATCCGGGTCGGTGATACGGACCGCGAGTCCGACTATATGCGGGTCGGCGGCCGCCTGGCGCAGCGCGCGGCGCGCCACGTTGAGCGGAGTCTGATTGTCGTTGACCAGACCGCGCAAGCCGTCCGTGCCGCGTTCGATCACCGGGCCCTTCAACGCAAGCTCGAGCACCGAGCCGGGCGCGACGCGATGCGACCACCAATCGACGACGTGCATGATGACGCCGAGTACGATCACGATCGCGATCATCCGCACCAGCCATCGCAGCGTCCGTTTGATCATTCCGTCCTCCTCATCTCGCGGCGGGCCTCAGGGCCGGCGCGGTCTCTTGAAAACCGCCGGGCCAAACCCCGATGATAGCCAACCACAACGTGGCGGCGGGGACCAGTAGCAGGCTGACGGCGATGCGGCACATCGAATGCGCGAAAGCGGCGCGCGGCACGGCGCGTCAGGCGCCGCGATGAGCGCAACCGGCCCCGACGCTCGCGCCGGCGCGGCGCCGCTGCTGAGCGAGCAGCCGATGGGACGGCTGCACTACCGTATCGTCGCGCTTTGCTTCTTCGCCTGGATTTTCGATTTCTACGACCTCATCCTCTACTCGTTCCTGATGGTGCCGATGGCGCACGACCTGCACCTGGGCAGGCTGGAAGCCTCCTTTGCACTGGGCCTGTCGCTCCTGATGACGGCGCTCGGCGGATTGCTGTTCGGCTTCCTCGGCGATCGCTTCGGGCGGCGCCCCACGATCATCGCGACCGTCCTCATCTATGGCGTCGGCACGCTGCTCTGCGCGGCCAGCCTCAATCTTACCCACCTGCTGATCTTTCGCTCGCTCACCGGGATTGGAATCGGCGGCGAGTGGGCCGCGGGCCAGAGCCTGGTGGCCGAAACCGTGCCGCCGGCCCGCCGCGCGCGCTATGCCGCCTACGTGCAGGTGGGAGCGCCGCTCGGCGTGTTCATCGCGGCGTTCCTGGCGGGCTACGTCACGCCGGCGATCGGATGGCGCGCGACCTTCGCGCTCTCGTCACTGCCGGCGCTGCTGGTGGCGATCGCGGTGTGGCGATGGCTTCCGGAGAGCGACGTCTGGCGGCGCCGGATGGGCGGCGGCGGCGAGTGGCTGACGCGCGAGGAGCTGCGCGCGCTGCGGCCCTACGCCGGCATCATGCTGCTGCTGTTCCTCGTCATCTGGGTAAACTCGGAAGCCTACTGGTTCACCTACAGTTGGATGCCGGGTTATCTGAAGCTGACGCGCAACCTGAGCGACCGCGCGGCAAGCGGCCTCATGATGGGCATGCAGATAGGCGCGGTCGCCGGCTACGCGAGCTTCGGCCTGCTGGCCGACCGTTTCGGGCGGCGCCCGGTGTACTCGGCCTACGCCGCGATGATGGCGGTAGGGCTGCTGCCGGCGACCATCCTGTGGCCCTGGGCGGCCGGCGTGCCGGGGCTGATCGCGGGTGCGATGGTGTTTGCCGGCTTCGGCACCGGCATCTGGTCGGGCACCGGTCCGATCGTCTCGGAGCTGCTGCCGACCAAGGTGCGAAACTCGGCGCTCGGCCTGCTGCTCAACGTGACGCGCGGCTTGCAATTTTTCACCCCGATGGCGATCGCGGTGCTGAGCCGCTCGATCGGCTTCGGCGCTGCGTTGTCCATCGGCGCGGCGTTCTCGGCGGTGGGTGCGATGCTGATTTGGCTGATTCCCGAAACCCGCGGCCGTGTGCTCACCAGTCTCGACGAAGACCTGGTCGGCCAAGCCGCCGAGCCCGCGCGCGTCACTTCGACTTCGTAAGCGGCGCCCGCTTGTACTCGGCGCCGTCGAGATACGACCATCGGTGCGGCCCGGCGCGCAACACCGAGAAATCCAGAGTCGTCGTCACGTCGGTGGTGGCGAGCGCGCGACTGACGCTTAGCCTGGATTCATTCGTCGTGGCGTTTAAGTGACGACCCGCCAGCGCCTCGTCGAGCGGGCGGCCGGTGAAGCCGGCTTCGTCTCCGGGCGCCAGATCCATCGCAAGCGCGATGGTCGGTCGCAGATCGAGATTGCCACTGGGGTACCGGTCGACGAAGTGGCGGCGGAAATCCGGGCCGACCGCCGCGCAGAAGTTGTGCAGCTCGCGCGCGCCCGCCGCCGCATGCATCCCAAGCCCGGTGCCATAGCCGCCCCATCCGCCGGTATCCGCGTACATCACGCCCTTGACCGGCGCGACCAGCGGCGCGGAACGATTACCTTCGGCGCCGCGCTGTTCGCCATGCTCGCCAACCATGTAGGTCGGCGCGCCCGGGCCGGTAAGCCCGCGATTATCGGCCTCGGGCAGTTCGCGGAACGAGACCACCAGGTCGGGCGCGTCGAAATAGTTGTTGCGGCCAATCATCCCGAGGCTGTCGAGGCTGAACGTCCCGTCAATCCAACCGGAATTTTCATCGCCGCGCTTTTCGACGTTCGCGCCGGATTCCGCCGGCGAGCTGTCGAGCGCGCGCTCCTCGCCCAAGGTGCGCGTGAAGAGCGGCCCCGACCACGGCTCAGACTCGACGAAGTCGGTTATCTTCTGAAGAATCGCGCGTTGTGCCCGGAGCGTGGGAAACGCCGCTCGCGAGAGATGGATAAGGTCGGTGCCGCCGTTGGCCACTACCATGACGTCGTCGCTGGCGGCGGATTTCTTGAGCCCGTTGGCGACCAGCAGATGGGCAAGCGGCACCATCGCGCGAATCGTTGCGAAGCCGTGGTCCGAGACCACCATCAGGTCGGTGCGGTCGGCGATCCCGAGCTTGGCGATCGCATTGCGGATGCCGGCGAGGTTCGCATCGCAAACCTTGAGCGCGTCGAGGTCGGCCTGGGTGCCGAGGCCGCGACGATGCTGCGTCAGGTCGGGATTGTGCTGCCAGAAAACGACCAGCGCGGGATGGCCGCCGAGCGCCGCGGCCCGGGCCTGCGGCAGCGCGCGCTCGGTCACGATTCGCGCGAAGTAGGTGTCGCGCATCCCCAGCACGACGCGCGCGCGCGGCGGTTCGGGCGGCGCCGGCGCAAGCCGGCTCTTGAGCGAGTCCGGCGCGACGAGATCGTCGGCGACGAAGATGAAATCGCTCCCGGCGATCGGCCCGCCGATTGCCGGGTCGCCGGTAAGACTGTCGTCGAAAGTGAAGGTCGGCCCCTTCTTACCGATTATCGCGAGGTAACCGCCCGTGCGCCGGACCTGCTGCCCCAGCGATTCGGAGCCGAGCAACGCACCGTTGAAAAACTTTGGTCCGTTGAGCGCGGCGAGCACCGCCGAGCTCTCGAGATTAACCGGGCGATTCGCCCACGAATCGGCTGGAGCGGGACTGATCTTGTGCGTGCTCAGCCGGGGCGGCAGATACACCTCGTCACCGAGGATCGTCGTGCCGCCGGGCGGCGCGCCGGTCGCCATGCTTGCCGCATTGACCATCGTGATCGTCGGATAGACCGCGTGATGGCGCGCGAAGCGCACGCCCTCGTTTTCCATCGCGAATAGATTGGGCGTCCGCTCGGCGGTCACGAAATCTGGACGCAGCCCGTCCCACACCATCAGCACGAAAATGCGCGCGGCACGGCGCGGCGCCTGCGCGCTCGCCGGATAGGCCGGCGCAATCGCGAGCCCGGGCAAGAGCCCGAACACGCAACCGAGCAACAGGAGCGCCGCGAGTGGCGCAGGATGGCGTCGGCCGGGAGCAATCGAGATGGACTTCATCGTAGGCGCAACTAAACTGGCCACAGCCGCCGCTGTCAATCCATCCTCTTGCCGGTCTCGCGAACATCGTCGGCGCGGCTTCAATCGCGAAAGGGGAAATAACCGCGATGGCATCGGCGGCGCCGCAGCAAATCGAGCACATCTTCATCCTGATGATGGAGAACCGCTCATTCGATCACATGCTCGGCTATCTCGACGCGGCCAACCCTCGGACTCTCGGGATCGGGAACGCAACGGCGGCCGGCTACGCGAATCGATTGCCGAACGGCACTCTGTATCCTCCGCAAACCGCGGCGGCGAGGTTCCCGGCCTGGAAGGACTACTTCCTTCGGGACCGCTGAGGCGAGCGCGCGCCGCCGCCGCGTTTTGATGTGTCGCCCCCACGACTGGCGTATCGCCGACGGATCGTCCGCGCGCGCAGCGGCTACTCCCGATTGTAGTTGGGCTTGCGCTTCTCGATGAAGGCGCGCGCGGCCTCGCGATGGTCCTCGGTGGTGAAGGTCACCATCTCGTAGGCGAGCGAGGCGTCGAGGATCAGGTTGGCCTGCTGCTTGAGCCACTTGTTGACCGCGAGCTTGCTCCAGCGAATCGCGTAGGTCGGCCCGTCGGCCAGTTCCTGCGCGAGTTCGCGCGCCTTCGCCATCACCTGTTCGGGCGCGACCGCGTAATTCACCATCCCCATTTTGAAAGCGTCGGCGCCGTTGACGAAATGACCGCGCATCAGAAATTCCTTGGCCCGCGCCGGGCCGATCAGCAGCGGCCAGATTACCGCGCCGCCGTCGCCCGCCACGACCCCGACCTTCACGTGGGTGTCGGCGAAGCGCGCCACCTCGGAGGCCACGATGATGTCGCACAACAGCGCGATCGTTGCGCCGAGGCCGACCGCGTCGCCGTTGATCGCGCCGATGATCGGCTGCTCGACGTCGAGCATGTTCTGCACGATTCGCCGCCCCTCGGCGGCGGTGATCCGTTCCGCCTTGCTGCCGCTAGCGCTGGCCAGCGTCCCCGACGCCATCCCCTTGACGTCGCCGCCGGCGCAAAAGGCGCGGCCCGCGCCGGTCAGGATGATCGCGTTGACGTCGCGGTCCTCGGCGAGGTCGTTCCAGATCGTCATCAGCTCGTGATGCAGCCCCGGGTTGACGGCGTTCAGCCGGTCGGGCCGGTTGAGCGTCACGGTGGCGACGCGCTCGGCCTTCTCCACCTTGATGAATTCGTAACGACTGTAGTCCGGCATCGTGGGTCCTCCCGCCGCGCGTGATTTGTCCCACCTATACAACGTGCGCGCCGGCGCGCGCCAACCCCGGAACGCTGTGGACGAAAACGCGGCGCGCCGCGGCGTCGGCGCGTGCCAGCCGATGTTCGATTTGGTAGCGTGCCACTTGGCACTGTGCGATTTCGTGGCATCGGCCCAGTGCCGAATATCGCAGTGGAGGTTTAACAACGGTGCGCATCGCGCTCATCGGACAGGCGGCGTTTGCGGAGCGTGCGTTGGAGGTGCTCCATTCGCGCGGCGAACAGATCGTCCACGTTTTCGCGCCGCCCGACCCGCCGGGCGGCCGCCCGGATCCGCTGAAGACCAAGGCGCTTGGGCTGGGCCTGCCGCTTAGCCAGCCGGCGACCTTCAAGAGCGAGGCGGCCTTCGAGCAGTTCCGCGCGCTCGACGCGGAGTTGCTGGTGATGGCGTTCGTGACCCTGATCGTGCCCGAGCGCATCCTCTATGCGCCGCGGTACAGGTCGATCTGCTTTCATCCCTCGCTTCTGCCGCGCCATCGCGGCGCCAGCGCGATCAACTGGACCCTCATCATGGGCGACGCGAACGCCGGAGTGACCTGGTTCTGGCCGGACAAGGGTATCGACACCGGACCCATCCTGCTGCAGCGCGGCGAGCCCATCCGCGACGAGGACACCGTCGGCTCGCTCTACTTCAACCGGCTCTTCCCGCTGGGTATCGAGACCATGGTCGAGGCGATCGAACTCATCAAAGCCGGAGCGGCGCCGGCGGATGCACAGGACGAAAGCCTGGCCACTTATGAACCGCCGTGCCGCGACGAACATGCCAGGGTCGATTTCGCACGGGGAGCGCGCGAAGTCTTCAACCTGGTGCGCGGATGCGATCCGCAGCCGGGCGCGTATGCGCAGGCGGGTGACGAACGGCTGCGGCTCTATGAACCGATCCTGGAAAATCGGCAAAGCGAAAGCCCGACCGGCACCGTGGTGTCGATCGACACCGCCGGGATGAGGGTCGCGCTTAATGGCGCCACGATGCTGGTGCGGCGGGTGCGCTTCGACTCGAGTCCCAAAAAGACCGCGCCGCAGGAACTCGCTGCGGGCGGTCGGCTGCATATCTCGATACGTCTTGGGTAATTAAAGCGAAGATGGAAGGGGCGGATAATGGCAATTGATGCTTTCGCCGCGCGCGCGCAATAGGATTGCAGTACGTAGCGCGATCGCCTTAGCGCGCTCGGCCGAATTGCAGGTGGAGAGAGCGCACGCGCGGAACGTCGCGCTTCTCAAGGGGGGGAGGCTGAGGATGAAACTCTGCGTAGGTACCTCGAAGGGGATCGTCGTCCTCGACGCCGAGCGTAAGGGCAAGCCGCTGATGGTGCTCGCGGACCCGCCGTCGGTGTGGTGCATGGCGCAGGACTGCCGCGCCCCAGGGACGATTTACGCCGGATCGGTCGACCACACCCACATGGGCAGTGCGAGGGGCCGGTTGACGCTCGCGCGATCGAACGACGGCGGCCGCACCTGGGCCGATATCACGCCGGGCATCGCACGCAACGAGGATGTATGGGCAATCGCGGCGGCGCCGGACGCGCCCGGTGAGCTCTTTATCGGCACCTCGCACGCGCGGCTGCTGCACAGCCTCGACCATGGCCGCACGTTTCGCGAGTGCACCGAGTTCCTCAAACTGCCGGGACGCGCCCGCTGGAGTTTTCCGCCGCCGCCGCACATCGCGCACGTCCGCTCGATCGCATTCGACCCGCACGATTCCATGACCATTTACGTTGGCGTGGAGGAGGGCGGCGTGGCTCGCTCGAGCGACCGCGGCGAGAGTTTCGAACTGCTCAATAGCGGACTCGACGAAGACGTCCACTGCATCGCGGTCGATCCGCAAAATCCCAAACGCCTCTACGCCACCACCGGCGCCGGCTTTTACGTCTCCGAGAGCCGCGGCAGCTCATGGAACCAGGTCAAGCGGGGCTTTTGCCGCAGCTACACGGTGCCTCTGTTCGTCACGGCAGGAGAGTCGAGCCGGGTCTTTACCGCCGCGGCGGCGGGCCCGCCGCCGCAGTGGTCGACCGGACCGGCTGGCGCCGATGCGGTGATGTTCCGCAGCCTCGACGCCGGCCAGAGCTTCGAGGCGCTCGGCGACGCCGCGCTGCCTGAGCGCGGGATGGTGATGTGTTTCAGGGCCGACCCGGAGAGCGAAGGCGATTTCTTCGCCGTCACGACCGACGGCTGCGTGATTCGCACGCGCGAGATGGCTACGACCGCCACACTTATCGGCGAGCGCCTGCCCCCGGCCTACGACCTGGTCGCGCTGCCGTAATTGTAGGGGGCCCGTGGAGGCTCGATGGCGATATTGCCAGAACGGTCAAACCGTTGCCGTCTAGCCGAGCTTATACGTTCACTATTAACTTTTACATCGTTGAAACATCCCTAATCGTGTAGTAAAATTTAAGCTAGTCAGCCTGACCGTATGGCTGGCGACGAGGCCCGCAGGTTGAGTCAATTCCCTGTGGGCCTCACCACTTTTGCCTATCATTAACTCGCTAATCCTATCCTTGTCCTGCTCGCCCAATTCCGACGCGATTCAGCGACCTGGTGGATTGTCGCGTCGTTTTGGCGGACGTGCCTGGTTACTGCTGAATCGCGTATCCGCTATCGGCGCAACTCTTTGCATTAAGCGAAAGATTAATTAGCTCCATGCGTGGCGCGGACGTACCGGTGCTGTCGATCGCGAAGGCGAAAGTCGTGGTTTCAGGCGAAGTGAAATTTATCGTACCGGTTCCGTCGGCGTGGACGGTGTAAGTTCCCGAAGCGGTGCCGGACGAAGCCTTGGGGCCTGCACCGTTCTTGTTGCTGTCATATTGCCTGAAGCTGCCGGACACCGTCCCCGAACCGTCGAAACTAAACACACCTACCGTCACTTCAAGATTCGGGCAGGTTCCGAATTTGTTGAACTCAAAGGCATAGGAACCTGAGAGGCTCGTGTTATCGAACGCAGCGGCCGGCGCCGGGCGCAACACAAGCCAGGCGCAGAGCAGCCCTCCCGCTATCGCATACGAACCTTTTGCTAATTGTCGCATCAACAACCTTCTCCTCGTTAAAGATGGCCATAAGTAAATCTGAGCAGCTCTTTTAACAAATCAGTGCAATCTCATGCAAGGCCACCTTGACTAATAGCGAATAAATAGCGAAACTTGGGCGATGAAGTTCGCCTCAGCGATGCTCTTCGACGACTCCGTCAACGGCGTGGCCGCCGCGCTCGGGCCGCTACGCGACGTCGAGTTCATCGAGATGCCCGCGCGCACCGTGCTCAACCGCTGCGAGAACCCGCGGATGCCGTTTCGATGGACGATCAACCCGTACCGCGGATGCGAGTTCGGATGCCTCTATTGCTACGCCCGCTACACGCACGAGTTCCTGGAACTGCGCGACCCGATGGATTTCGAGCGGCGCATCTTCGTGAAAAGGATGGCCGCGCACGTGCTCTCGCATACGCTGGCGCGCACGCCCATCGGCTCGGACCCGATCGCGATCGGCACGGCGACCGACCCCTATCAGCCGGCCGAGCGCAAGTACGGGCTTACGCGCTCGATGCTCGAGGTGTTCGCGCAACTGGGCGGGCTTGAGCTTTCGATCACTACCAAGTCGGCGCTGGTGGTGCGCGACCTCGACCTGTTGCGCGCGATCGACTCGCGCTCGAAAATAAGCGTCAACTTCTCGCTGATGACGCTCAACCGCCGCCTTCAGCGCACGCTCGAGCCGCGCGCGCCGCGCCCGGAATTGCGTCTTCGCGCGCTCGCCGAGCTAAGCCGCGCGGGAATCCGCTGCAACCTGCTGATGATGCCGGTGATTCCCGGGCTGACCGACGCGCCAGCGGCGATCGAAAGCGTGGTACGCGCGGCGCGGCGCGCCGGCGCAAGCGCGGTCTGGTGGCGTTCGCTGTTCCTCAAGCCCTCGGCGGCCCGCCGCTTCATCCCGTTCGTCAAGGAGCACTTCCCCGAGGTGGCGGAGCGAATCGACGAGTTCTATGGGCGCGCGGTGTATGCGCCGCGCGGCTATGACGAACGGCTCGGCATGATCTTCGACCGGATGCGCGCCCAGTACGGATTCAGAGTGGACCATCGCGACCGACGCGAGCCGGCCCGCGCTGACGCCGCGCCCACGATGGCGCCGGGCACGCAACTCTCGCTCGGCGTGCGCTAGCGCGTCGGCGCGGCCCAAGGAGGGTATGCGGCGAACTCACGCACCGGGCGGACCTAAACATTGTAGTCACTCTTAGGAGGCTGCTACCTACTTGAACACTCGCGGTGTGGGGAGCTCTAGTGGATCGAACTCCGCTGGCGCATCGTGCGCAAACCTGCGAGTCGAGGGAAGAACCAAGGTCTATGCTCTCCTATTTCCAAGCGGCGATTCTGGGAATTCTACAGGGAATTTCAGAACTCTTTCCCATTTCGAGCCTTGGCCACAGCATTCTTCTGCCAGCGGTCCTAGGTTGGACCATTGATCAGAACGCAAATTATTTTCTGACCTTTCTTGTTGCGACTCACTTTGCAACGGCCACGGTTCTCTTCTTTATTTACCGGAGCGAATGGGTCCGCATTATCTCCGGAATCCTGAGATCCATCAGGCTCAGGAGCATAGCGTTAGATCCCGATGCGAAATTAGGATGGCTCCTTGTGGTCGGCACCGTTCCGGCCGGAATTGTCGGACTCTTATTCCAAAAGCAGGTGCAGGAACTTTTCAAATCGCCTTCGTATGTGGCGTCCTTTCTCGCATTGAACGGGGTGCTACTTTACGTTGCAGAACTGTTGAGAACCAAGGCGAAAAGCGGCGGCGGCATTCACGACACCGAGCAGCGTATCAGTGCGGAGGTTTCGTGGCGGCAGTCGGCCGCAGTGGGTGTAATGCAGGTTCTCGCCCTGCTACCCGGTTTCTCGCGAACGGGATCGACAATTGCGGGAGGTTTGATGGTCGGGTTGGCGCATGAAGATGCGCTCAGATTTTCCTTCCTTCTGGCAACTCCGATAATCGCAGCCGCTGCCGCCCTGAAGCTACCGGTGCTGTTCGCTTCAAGGGATGCACCAGCGATCGAAGCAGCGCTGCTAGCTGCTACCTGCGCCGCAATCGCCTCGTACTTGTCCGTGAAGTTTTTGACCAGGTATTTCAAGACGAGAACACTTACTCCATTCGCCGTATATTGTTCGCTCGCGGGGTTGATCTCCTTGTTCCTCTTGCACCGATAGCGTGTGCGACTCCCGGGCGCGAGACTCCGGTCTCTTTGCCATTACGCTGATTCTATGGCGGACCGCTTGCAGTTCGCGGATAGCATCGCTGCCTGCGAATTTCTCCGATCTTCCGCCTGGCAATCTTTGGTCACGTACCGCTCGGCAGCCGTAACAAAAACGGCCTTCGATTGGTCGCAACGCTCCAAGCTGCCGCCAGTAGCTTTCACCTGGAATCCAGATCAGGTTCCCGTGAGGCAAATCTCAACAATGGACGATAAGTAAGATTACTGGTGCGCGGGGCGGGACTTGAACCCGCACGGTATTTCTACCACGAGCCCCTCAAACTCGCGTGTCTGCCGTTCCACCACCCGCGCACCGATGCCGCGACTTAAAAAGCGCGGACCCGATCACCACTTCGGTCCCTGTTCGCCGCCAGCGTGCAATCACGACCAAGTTACGGAATTATTCCACCGCACCCGGTAACCCTATGGCCCGGGCTTCGGCGCAACCGGCTTGGCCCGATTGGCCGGAGCCGCCGGCGCGGACATCGGAACCGGCTTCGCGGGCGCCGCTTTTGCTGGAGCCGATCCTATCGGACCCGCCGGCGCCGCGGGCATCGCCGGCCCTTCCGGCGCGACGACCCTGTGGCTCACCGCCCGGCCGGACCCGAAGATACTGCCCGTGAAGCGGCGCGTCGAGGCATAGGCGAGGAAAATCGAAGTCGCGAAAAACATCGCGGCCATCGCCCACGTGACCTTGGTCAACACATTGCCGGCGCCGCTCGCGCCGAACACGGTCTGGCTCGAGCCACCGAACACCGCGCCGATCTCCGCGCCCTTGCCCTGCTGGAGCAGGATCACAATGACCAGCGCGAGGCAGATCACGACATGAATCGCGACAACGATCGTAACCATCTTGATACCATAGCCCTGTGTGCCTCAGCCCGCCCGCGCACGTACGATCCGGGCGAACGAGTCAGCCTTTAAGCTTGCCCCGCCGACCAAAGCCCCGTCAATATCGTGGCTGACGATGAGTCCGTCGACGTTTTCGGGCGTGACGCTGCCGCCATAGAGGATTCGTACCGCGGCCGCGCACTCAGGGCCGAAGTTATCCCGGATCGCCTCGCGAATCACGCCGTGGGCGAGAGAGGCTTGCGCGGGGGTGGCGGTGAGGCCGGTACCGATGGCCCATACCGGTTCGTAGGCGACGATCGCGCGCGCGGTCTCGCGCCCGTCGAGCCCCGCAAGACCGTTTTGCGTCTGGCGCAGGATGACCGTGGTGGTATGGCCGCCGTCGTGCTCCTGCCGGGTCTCTCCGACGCACAGGATCGGCACCAGACCGTGCTTGACCGCGGCGCGGACCTTGCGATTTATCAGTTCGTCGTTCTCGCCGAAGACGTGGCGGCGCTCGGAGTGGCCCAGGATGACGTGGGTGACGCCCAGCGCCTTGAGCATCGGCGCCGATACCTCGCCGGTGAACGCGCCCTTGTCCTCGTAGTGCATGTTCTGCGCGGCCAGCGCGATGTTCGATCCAGCGAGCTCCTGCGCGGCCGCCGCCAGCGCCACCGCGGCCGGGGCCACCAACACGTCGCGGTCGCGCGCAAGCATCGCCGCTTCGGGATCGATCGCCGCCCGCAACGCGCGGATGAGCTGGCGCGCCTCGAGCGGCGTAAGGTTCATCTTCCAGTTTCCCGCGAGCATCTTCCTGCGCATCGCGCTCTCTCCGCCAGTTGGAGGATTCGTGTTCCGTTTCCGCAAGCCGGACGCGGCCGCTTCGGTCAGTCCCGGCTCTCGAGGGCCTTGACGCCCGGCAACTCGAGGCCCTCGAGGTACTCCAGCGTCGCGCCGCCGCCGGTCGAGATGTGGCTGAAGCGGGAGGACCACGGCTGGTTGGCGAGCGCCGCGGCGGTGTCGCCACCGCCGATCACGCTGAAGACGCCAGCCAGATTGGCCAGCGCCTCGCCCACCTTCAGCGTACCGCGGGCAAATGCGGCCTGCTCAAAATAGCCCAGCGGCCCGTTCCATACCACAGTCCGCGCGCCCTGCAGCTTCGCGATGTACTGCCCGGCCGTACGCGGCCCGATATCGAGGCCCATGCGGTCGGGCGCGATGCTCTCGACCGTTTCGGCCGTGCCGGCCTCGGGCGAAGCCGCGACCACGTGGTCGACCGGCAGCATCAGGGCCACACCGCGCCGCGCGGCCTCGGTCATCAGCTCGCCCGCGAGCTGAAGCTTGTCCTCCTCGACCCGCGAGCGCCCAACTGCGACTCCGCGCGCGCGCAGAAACGTATACGCCATCGCGCCACCGATCAGGATCGCGTCGACCTTGGCCATCAGGTTGCGGATCACTCCGATCTTGTCGGAGACCTTGGCCCCGCCAAGGATCGCGATGTACGGTCGCGCCGGGTCGTGGGTCAGCGCGCTCAGCGCCTTGAGCTCGCGCATCATCAGGAAGCCCGCGGCGCGCTCCGCGAGAAAGCGCGTGACTCCTACGGTCGAGGCATGTGCGCGATGGGCCGAGCCGAAGGCGTCATTGACGTAGAGGTCTTTGCCGCGCGCCAGCTCGTGCGAAAAATCGCGGTCGTTCGCCTCCTCCTCGGGATGGAAGCGCAGGTTCTCGAGCAGCAGCGCGCCACCCGGCTTGAGCGCCGCGACCAGGCCCAGTGTGACCTCGCCGATACAGTCGGGTGCGAGCGCGACCTTCTGTCCGAGCGCCACGCTCAGGTACTCCGCGACCGGCTTCAGGCTAAGCTCCGGCGTGCGTTCCTTGGGGCGTCCGAGGTGCGAGCAGAGCACCGCCGCGCCGCCGTGTTCGAGGATATAGCGGATGGTATCGAGGCTCGCGTCGATACGCGCGGGGTCGGCGATGCGCCCCTCGTGCAGCGGCACGTTGAAGTCGCATCGCACCAGCGCCTTGCGGCCGTCAAGCTGAAGCTGCGCAACCTCGAGCGCGGACATCGCGGCGCCGGCGCCCGCTCAGATCTTGCTCGCGACGAAGGCAGTCACGTCGGCCAGCCGATTCGAGTAGCCCCACTCGTTGTCGTACCACGAAAAGATCTTGACCAGCCGCTTGCCCATCACCTTGGTGAGCGGCGCGTCGAAGATCGAGGAGTGCGGATTGCCGTTGAAGTCGACCGAGACCAGCGGCTCGTCGCTGTAGGCCAGGATTCCGCGCAGTTCGCCTTCGGCCGCCTTTTTCATCGCCGCGTTGACCGAGTTCTCATCCGCGTCGCGCTCGACCGTGGCGGTCAGGTCAACCACCGAGACGTTGGGCGTCGGCACGCGGATCGCGATGCCGTCGAGCTTGCCCTTGAGCATCGGCAGCACCAGCCCGATCGCCTTGGCCGCGCCGGTCGACGTCGGCACCATCGAGAGCGCCGCCGCACGGGCCCGGCGCAAATCCTTATGCGGCCCGTCCTGGAGCATCTGGTCGGAGGTGTACGAGTGTACCGTGGTCATCAGGCCGTGCACGATGCCGAAGTTTTCGTGCAGCACCTTGGCTACCGGCGCGAGGCAGTTGGTCGTACACGAAGCATTGGAGATGATGTCATGCTTGGCCGGATCGTAGGCCTGCTGATTGACGCCCATGCACAGCGTCACGTCGACGCCGTCGGCCGGCGCGCTGATCACCACCTTGCGCGCGCCCGCGCTCAGATGCAGCGCGGCCTTCTCCCGCGCAGTGAACAGTCCGGTCGATTCGATGACGACGTCGACCTTAAGTTCCCTCCACGGCAGCTTGGCCGGATCGCGCTCCGCGACCACGCGCAAGGCATGGCCGTCAAGCATGATCTGGTTGCCTTCGGCCTTGACCTGATGCTTGAGCGAGCGGTGTACCGAGTCGTGCTTGAGCAAATGGGCAAGAGTCTTGGCGTCGGTGATGTCGTTGACCGCGACGACCTCGATATCCTTCTTGTCCAGCATCGCCCGAAAAGCCATCCGGCCGATTCGGCCGAAACCGTTGATCCCGATCCTGATCGCCACAGCACAGTCCTCCCTGAGTCGAGTTCCCCCGCAACGAATCCCGCCAATGTACCGCCGGCATGCCGCCGGCCAACATACATTTGCAAATCAAACTATCACAGTTTTCCGCAAGCGGGCAGCGTGTCAACGATCCACCGGAACGCGCCTTGGACGCGCGGAGACGATTCGCCGCGCGTCCAAGGACGACACGGCGCGGCCCCGGAAGCCCGGACCACACGCCGCGCGCACGGAAGCGATTTGCCCCCGCCCCAGCCACAACGTAAATTGATTGCAACGAAATCCGTCTGGTTACGTTCTAACAGAGAGGGTGGAGCGGAAGCGGTATGCCCCATGAGTTAGGCGGCCCCGGCACGATGGGGGTGGCTGACCTGTTGCTGGGAACGGGCCCGGTGGTACAGGTGGTTCTATGGACCCTGGTTCTCTTCTCGGTCACGAGTTGGGGTATCATCGTCTACAAGGTCAACCAGATTTCCCATGCCCGGCGCGAGTCCGAACGCTTCATCGCGCTGTTCTGGGAGTCCAAAAACCTCGCCGCGATTCATAGCGGCAGCGTCGGCCTCACCCGCAGCCCCGTTGCCCAGGTGTTTCGCGCCGGCTACCAGGAACTGCTCCAGCTCACGCGCGCCAAGCGCCAGGTGGTGGGCGCCGAGAGCGGCTTCTCGACCGATCTTGGCGGAGTCGAGAATGTGACGCGCGCGATGCGCCGGCAGGCCAACGTCGAAACCACCAAGCTCGAAAAAGGCATCACGTTTCTGGCCACCACCGGCTCGACCTGTCCGTTCATCGGGCTGTTCGGCACGGTGTGGGGGATCATGACAGCCTTCATCGGACTCTCGGCGGCCCACTCCTCGAACATCCAGGCCGTCGCCCCCGGTATCGCCGAGGCGCTCATCACCACCGCGATCGGCCTGGTCGCCGCGATCCCGGCGCAGATGCTTTACAACTATTTCACCGCCCGGGTGCGCGAACTCGCGATCGAGATGGAAAATTTCACCTCCGAATTTCTCAACATCGCCGAGCGTCATTTCCTGTCGTAAGGACGCCGGCCACAAAGGGCGCAGCAGGGATGGCTTTCGAATCGGGACAGCGCGGGCAACTGGCCTCGCAAATCAACGTCACGCCGCTGGTCGACGTGATGCTGGTGCTGCTGGTGATTTTCATGGTCACCGCGCCGATGATTCAGCAGGGCGTGGAGGTCAGCGTGCCACGGGTCAAGGCCTCCGCCCTGCCCGGCAAAGAAGAGCAGTTCGTGGTCTCGATCACCCGCAACCAGGAAATCTACCTCAATGACACCAGGCTCGGCCTTGACCAGTTGACCGAAAAGCTCCAAGCCATTGCGGTCGCGCGGCCCGACCGCGAAGTCTTCGTGCGCGCGGACGAGCAAGTGCCCTACGGCGCGGTGATCAAGACGATGGCGGCGATCAAGGCGGCAGGAATCGAAAACGTCGGGATGGTGACCGAGATGCCGCGGGCGGACGCGGACCCGACGGCGGGCGGATCGCTCGATGGCAGCGCCAAACCTTGATGGCCGCGACCGCTCCTCGCGCCTGGGCTACGCCGGAGCGATCATCCTGTCGGCGCTGGGCCACGCGGTGTTCTTCGCCCTGGTCCTGGTCATTCTGCCGGCCTACTTCCACCGTCCCGACACGACGCCGCCCGGTTACACGGTGAAGATCGTCGACAACATACCGGCCGGCGACCTCGGCACCCATCTGCCGCGCCTGACCCAGGATCAGCATCGCGACCGTCCGCATCCCGAGCGTCGCGCCGAGCGGCCCAAACCGGCCGTCGAGCAACACAAGACGCCGCCGCCGCCGCCCGACCACGACAAGACCGTAATCGCGCTCAACATGGGCTACACCCCGACGCCGACGCCCACTCCCGAGCCGACGCCCGAGCCCACACCCGAACCGACTCGCGCGCCGACGCCGAAACCGACGCACAGGCCCACTGCGCGGCCGACGCCCGCGCCGCGCCATCGCCATCGCCATCCGCGGCCGACGCCCACGCCCTTGCCCAAGCGCCGCGCGCGCACCCGGCACAAGCCGGATGAAGTCGCGACCGCGCGCGCCGAGGCAACGCCCAGCGTCAAAGAGCAGCTCGCCGCTTTGCGCGAAAACCTGCTCAAGGAGCATCTGGCGGAAAGAGGGGCGGAGGCAAAGACGCGTCTCAACGGACCCTCGGGTGGCGGACCGGTCGTCGCCAACGCGCCGCGCGAAGGCGTGGGCTACGGGGTCGGTGCGGGAAAGGGCAGCATGGGGATTCAACAGGACCCGCAATTTCTGCTCTACTATCAGACGGTACAGGATCGGATTAAGAAGGCGTGGAACTACGTGGGCGGGAACGGAGACCTGACCACCAGCGTGACTTTCGCGATCGGCCCCGACGGCAATCTGACCGGAGTCAAGCTGACGCAGAGCTCGCGGGACCCGTCGTTCGACGATTCGGTGCTTCGCGCGATCCGGCGCGCCGCGCCGTTTCCGCCGCCGCCGGAGAAATATCGCCCCGAGTTCGGCCAGGGCGTCGACGCGGACTTCAAGCTGGGTGAGCTGAAATCGTAGCAGGGGGATGGAGAGGCGGCGGACGGGTGGGCGCGACACGCGCGGCAGGCCCGGATGCCTTGACGGAATAACAATGATCAGGCGGTTTATCTCCACCCTCGCGGCCCTCGTGCTGCTGTCGCTCGCGGGCGTCGGCGCGGCGCGGGCGCAGCCGATACACATGACGATCAGCGGCCCCGGCTCAACCGCCGCGCCGATCGCCGTCTCGGAGTTCAAAAACCTCGGCGGCGACGACCAGGGCACGGCCTCGCACGACTTCGTCCGCGTGCTTCGTCACGACCTCGATCTCAGCGGCTTCTTTTCCATCGTCCCGCCCAAGTCGTATATCGAGGACCCGCAGAGCTCGGGCTACGATTTGGGCAAGTTCAATTTCGCCGACTGGAGCTCGCTCAACGCCGAATTCCTGGTCAAGGGCGCGGTGTCGGTCAGCGGCGGTCAGGTCTCGGTCGAGGCCCTGATGTTCGACGTCGCCCAGCAGCACCGGATGTTCGGCACGCGCTTTTCCGGCGGGCCGGCCGACGTGGCGCAGATGGCGCGGCGCTTCGCCGATTCGGTGCTCAAGGCGGTGACCGGAACCCAAGGGCCGTTTGACACGCGGATAGCGTTCGTCTCGACCCGTGGCGGCCGTTTCAAGGAAATCTACCTGGCCTCGCCCGACGGCGGCGGCCTTTACCGCGTCACCGACAACCCGACCATCAACCTGTTCCCGAAATTCGCCCGCAGCGCGGCGAGCGTGCTCTATCTTTCCTACAAGACCGGCGAACCCGCGCTTTACCTGTTCGACGTGACCGGGCGCACCGAACTCAGAATCGGCAGTCCGCACGGCGCCGTGATCGGCGGCGCGCTCTCGCCCGACGGCAGCCGGATAGTCGCGGCGGTCGAGCACGGCGGCCATACCAATCTCTTCCTGCTCGATCGCAGCGGCGAGGAAATCCGCCAGCTTACCAAGGGCCGCTCGATTAACGTCAATCCCGCATTCTCGGCCGACGGTCAACAGATCGCCTTTACCTCCGACCGTTCGGGCAACCCGCAGATCTATGTGATGGGTCTCGACGGCGGCCCGGCGCGCCGCCTGACCTACCAAGGCAACTACAACACCTCGCCGTCGTTCTCGCCCAACGGCAAATGGATCGCCTACCAGGGCCGCTCGGGCGGGTTTAACATCTTCATCATCCCGGCCGCCGGCGGCCAGCCGGCGCAACTCACCCAGGATGGGCGCGGGAACCAGTCGCCGTGCTGGTCACCCGACGGGCGCTATCTGATTTTCAGCTCGACCCGCGACGGCCACGCACGGCTTTACCTGATGCAGGTCGATACCCAATCTCAAACTGGCAGAGTTATCTCTGCCTTGATGGAGGATGAGGGCAATGACACTTCTCCCACATGGTCGTGGTGGCTCGGTGGATGACGGACGGCGCCTTGGACGATTGGCCGCGATGGCCGTGGCGGCGATGATGCTGGCGATGGTCGCCGGATGCTCGTCGAAGCAAAGCGGCGCCGGTGCGGGTCAGGGAAACACTGGCCCGGGCGGAATTGGCGAGAATGGACTGGGCGCGAATGGTAGCAGCTCGCTCAACCAGTTCCAGAAGGGTACGCTGGGCGCCAATGGTCAGGGACCGCTCAGCGATATCCATTTCGATTACAATGACTTTTCGGTGCGCGCGCAGGACGGCGAGATCCTGAAAACCGACGCCGACTGGATGACCAAGAACTCGGCCGCACGGGTCCAAATCGAGGGCCATTGCGATGACCGCGGCTCCGAGGAGTACAATATCGCGCTCGGCGCCAAGCGCGCCCAGGCGGCCAAGGATTACCTCCAGACCCTGGGTATCGCGGCCGACCGGATGTCCACCATCAGCTACGGCAAGGAACTGCCGATTTGCACCGAGGAAACCGACGAATGCTGGGCACAAAACCGGCGCGACCACTTCGTGGTCCAGCAGTAGCGCGAACGGCGGCGCGTATGCGCGATAATCGCATGCTCAAATGGGGCGGCGTCCTGGCGCTGCTGGTCGCGATGGCGATCGGCGCCGGCGGATGCGCTGCGCGCTCGGATATGGACGCGGTGTCGCAGAACGAGCAGTCGATGCGCGAGATGATCGCCAACGATCAGCAGCAGATGACCGCGATGCACGAGCAGATCGCGCAGCTCAACGATCGCGTCACCGAACTCCAGCACAACGGCGAAGGCGGCGGCTCCAAGGGACTGGCGGCGCTCAAAGAACGCGTGGCCAGGCTCGAGTCGCAAGTCAACGCGACCGCGGCCGGGTCGCCGCAGGTTCCCGGCATCCCGGGCGCGCCCGGAGTGCCAGGCGCCCCAGGCGTCGCAAGTGCGCCGGGTGCGGCGCCCGGCGCGGAAAGCGCCTCGGTCGCTCCGGGTGAAGGCGCGGCGCCGGCCGAAGGTGAGGCGCCGGTGCCAGCGGTGGCCGGATGGCAGTCGTCGCTCGACCAGGAGCTGGCGACCGCGAGCAACAGCTCGGAATCGGGCTCCCGCATCTATCGCGACGGCCTCATCGACATGAAAGCCGGCAATTATCCCAATGCGATCGCCAAGTTCCAGGCTTTCCAGCGGGCCCATCCCAAGTCGCCGCTGGCGGAGCCGGCGGAATATTTCTCGGCCAACGCGCTGTTCGAGTTGGGAACGCGCGACCCGTCGAATTACAATCAGTCGATACTGCAGTTCAACGACCTTGCGATGCGCTACCCCAGGGGCCGCTTCGCCGCCAGCGCGCAGTTGCGCGAGGCGCAGGCGTTTTTGCGCACCAACGATTCGCTCGACGCCAGGCTGACGCTGCAGACGCTGGTTCGCGATCATCCCGGCACGCCCGAAGCGGCGGCCGCCGACGCGATGATGAAAAGTATGGCGAGCAGCTAACGCGAGCGAATCGCCTCGTGCAACGGATGACGGCGCGGCGCGCCGCGCCCACAGGCACGCGACCTGCGTCAAGCGATGGAAATAATTCGCGCAATCGACCAGCTCCCGCCGCATCCCCATCCGGTGGTGGCGCTCGGGAACTTCGACGGTGTCCATCTCGGCCATCGCGCAATCCTGAAGGCCGCGATCGATCGCGCGCGGGCCGCCGCCGGCACCGCCTTCGCGCTGACCTTCGATCCGCTGCCGGCCAAGGTGCTAGCCCCGGCGCGGGCGCCGCGTCTCATTCTGGCGCCCGAAGACAAACTCGAGCTGCTGCGCGCCTCGGGAATCGACGGCGTGATCGTGATCGCGTTTACCCCCGCGCTGAGCCAGCTGACGCCCGCCGAATTCGTACGCGACTACCTGCGCGGCAGAATCGGCGCGCGCGACGTGGTGGTCGGACACAGCGTGAGTTTCGGCCACGCCCGCGCCGGCAATGCCGAGGTGATGACCGAGCTCGGGCGGCGGATGGCTTTCGAGACCATCGTGGTCGGGCCGGTGACGGTTGAAGGCGCGGTCGTGAGCTCGACGCGGATTCGCGAACTTATCGCGGCGGGCGAGATGCGCGCGGTTGCGCGGCTGCTCGGCCGCAGTCATTTCCTGAGCGGCACGGTCGTCCACGGACGCGAGCGCGGCCGCACGATCGGCTTTCCCACCGCCAATCTCGACTCCGCAACCGAATGTCTGCCGCCCGACGGCGTTTACGCGACGCGGGTGGTACTGCCCGACGGCGCGTTTGCGTCCATAACCAACATCGGGATGCGCCCGACGTTCGCCGAGCCTGCGCGCACGATCGAAGCGCACATCTTCGATTTCGATCGCGACATTTACGCCGCGCAAGTGCGGCTCGAAATCGTCGAACGGATTCGCGGCGAGCGCAAGTTCGATTCAGGCGCGGCGCTGGCCGCGCAAATCGCTGAGGATCTGAAGCGGGCCAAGGAAATCCTCGCCGCCGCCTGAGCATCCGAATTGCCGGAAACCGCCCGCCCGCCAATACGTATTCGCAACACGTATCGGATGTGCGCCGCGGGACGCGGACGGGGGCCATCGTGAATCGGCACAATGGATGCCAGGATTGGGCGGTCAAAGCGATTGGCCGTCAAAACGACCTGCCGCTAAACGGTTCGACTGGCAACGGGCGGTTCGATCGTAACTGGTTCGGGCTCCCCAAGGAGGGCTACGCGTTCTCGAACAACGTCAGGCCGGTGTTTGCACCACCGTCCTTCAAGGCGGCCGCTTTCGACTACGCCGGCGGCGACCAGTGGCTGACGATCGTGATGAGGTACTAGATGTATGGTCCGAGCGCGCTTCTGAGGCCGGGCTGGAACGGTCGCAGCGTCATATTTATCCGTCTGGCCGTCGGTTTGATCTTCTTCACGCAAGGGATTCTCAAATACATCGACCCACACATGGGCGCGCTGCGGTTTATGCGCATCGGGTTTCCGGCGCCCGATTTTACGGCCCATTTCGTCGGCACCTTCGAAATCATCTGTGGGCTTCTGGTGCTGGTTGGACTGCTCACCAGGCTAGCCAGCATTCCGCTCCTGATCGTGATTCTGACTGCGATTGCGACGACCAAGATCCCGGAATTGTTCCGCCCCGGCCAAGGCTTCTGGTTCATGGTGAGCGACGCGAGGACGGACTTTGCGATGACGATGAGTCTGCTTTTCCTGATCGGCGTTGGCGCAGGAATGTGGTCTCTCGATGATTTGATATGGGGACGGCATTCCGTTTCTCGTTAATCGGCTTTACTGCGCGGGCGGCGACCAGTGGCTGAGCCTGGCGACGCGATACTAGCGGCCGACGCCGATATCCGGAGCACCACGAGCTGAGGACCACGAGCTATGGAACGGCGGGGATCGCAACGCCCCCGTCGATGAGTGGAGCGCCCTTCCCCTCACAAGCCGCGTCACCACCCTGAGCTGTTTAGCCACCTGACAGTGTCGGTCAGATCGAACGAGCGCGCGAAATCAATCAGGTCCACGATTTTACCGACGTCGTCGAGAGGAAACGACTTTCCGGCTGGAAATACGGGCTCGACACGGCAATAGCGTTTACCGAGCAGCTGGTTGCATTCGAAATCGGCGACGCCCACGCTACCGTCCATCATCACGTTGAGGATTGGCCTTACCCATTGCGCGTCGCCCCAATCGACGTTCTGATTTTCGATATATTGCAGCGAGGCTCCCGTACCAACCGACAATAGCTTGATTTCGTTCAGCGCCGCGCGTTCGCCAGCTTGATTGCGCCCGTCGAGCGCCTGCGCCACGGCCGCCATGCTCGGATTATTGGCAATCACCCCGCCGTCGACGTAGCCCTCGTACGACGGGAAGTAGGTAGGCGCCTTTCATCCGGTTCCGGACCGCAGCCACGTGAAATAGACACGTGAAATAAAAACGAGGCAGTCTGTTCCCCGCTTTAACGCGCCGTTACATCCAAACACTTACCCCCTTGGGGGGCGTCTCGCGTCGACGCCGGCCGCTGGCGGCTTCTACGAAAAAGCGAAAGCCCGAACGGCCTGCGCTGTCCGGGCTTTCGCGACATTTCACTATCTTGCGTTACGCCGACGCGCGCAGCGGCTCGAAGCTGTCCTCGCCCCACCGCTTAACTTCGGGCAGGACCTCCTTGGCGAGCAAGCGCGTGCTCGATTCGACGTCCTTGAACGGCATCCCGGCAAAGCTGGTGCAGACGTTCCATTCGAAATCGCCGAGCTTGCTCCGGCGCCGCTCGAGCTTGTCCAGCACCTGCTGCGGCGTACCGAACGCCTGCTCCATCGCATACGTCTCGGCCGCCTTATCGAGGCCCGTCTCGCGCAGCATCTGGCTCGCGTTGGCGTAGTTCTCGTAGCCCTTGAGCTTGGAATGATAGTCGCTGTTGAACTCGTAGTGCTTGATCACCGAGAGGTAGTAGCCCGCGGCGTAGCGGCGGGCCAGTTCCTCGGCGCGTCCGGCGTCGCGATCGCAGAAGGTGAAGTCGATCGCGAGCGGCGGCGGCGCGGGCCGATGCTGATACTTGCGAAAACTCTGGCGATAGATTTCCACGCCGGGCAGGTGCTGATCGATCGAGAACTGGATGAAAAACATCATCCGGCCCCCCAGCTCGCCGACGATCGGCGCCGAGTCGGGCGACATCGCGACGCCATAGATCCGTCCCTCGAAGGGCCGCTCGGGACGGGGCCTGATCTCGGTGCGCGCCTGCTTATAGTACGGCCCGTTGCCTTCCATGTGGCCCGTGCGCAGCGCTTCGAGGATCATTTTGGCCGACTCGTTGAAGCGGTCGCGCGATTCGTTCATGTCGATGCCGAAGGTCCGGTACTCCATCCGCGCCAGACCACGGCCCAGCCCCAGGATGAACCGCCCGTCGCACAGCGCGTCGAGCATGCAGACCTTCTCGGCCACCCGCAGCGGGTCGTTCCACGGCAGGATCACCGCCGCGGTGCCGAGATGGATTTTGCTGGTGCGCCCGGCCAGGTAGGTGAGGACCTGAAAATTGTCGGGCAGCATCGAGTAGGCGTCAAAGTGATGCTCGGCGCTCCAGATGGTGTCGAAGCCCAGCGGCTCGGCCAGTTCGGCGATACGCATCTCGTGGCGCACCATCTCCCCGTCCGACATCCCCTGATGGGCGTTCTGGAACAGCAGCATGTAGCCGGTTCTCATAGTATAACCTCGTCTATTGTATATCGCTTTGCGCGGGAAAAATCTCCCCCCACCGGATCAGTGCGGCAGCCCCGCGCCGACCCCGCCGGCGCCCGGCGGCTTTACGAACTTCAGCACGAAGCGGTCCTGCTCGCCGCGATGCTTCATAACGAACCAAGTGCGATCGTCCTTGGGATTGCGCAGTACCGCGGAAGCCGCCTCCAGCTTGAAGCCGGCCCGCTTTATTTCGCTGGTTTCGAAGGCCTGGTCGATACGATGGAGCGTGCTGACGTCGCGCTTCCCCGAGCCCGGCGCCGCGCTGTTGTCGACCACGCCGTAAACGCCGCCCGGCTTGAGCGCCCGGAATACCGCGGCGTTGATTTTCGCGCGGTCGTACCCGCGCCCGACCAGGTCGTGGTAATTCATGTCGATGATCACCGCGTCGAGCGACCCGGGCGCGACCGGCAGGATGTCGTCAGGATGGTCGAACGGCTTCAGCAACTCGACCACATTGCTCATCCCGGGCTCCTTGAGCCGCGCCTTCCATGCCTCTTCGCCCTTCTTGAAGGCGGGCGGGAACGGGCCGTTTTGCGAATAGACCTTGCCGGTCGGCCCCACCGTCCGCGCCAGCAGCTCGGTCGTATAGCCGCCGCCCGCCCACAGGTCCGCGACTTTCATCCCGGGCGCGATTCCGAAGAACGCCAGCAGCTGCTCGGGGTGGCGCCCCGCGTCCAGCCGCTTGTCGGCCGCCGGGCGGTCGGGCGAGTTGACCGCCTGTATGATCGCGCTTGGAATCGCCGCGGGAACCTCGCCCCGGGAAACCGCGCCGGCTTCGGCCGCCGTACCGCTCTCGCCCGCGGCGACCGCGCCGGAGGCTGCGAGCGCAATCGCGGCCGGGAAAATTATCGCCAGAATCAAAAGCCACCTGTGCATCGTATGCTCCCTGCGCATGTCCTGTCGGTATGCCTTGGCGCTAGCTGCGCGTCTGTGCGCGGCCGCGCTCGACCACGGCCGCGCGGCGCTCGGCCACGCCCTTGAAATTGCGGCTCTGGTTGAAGGCGCGGAAGAAATCCTGCTCGATACGCAGTCCGTCGCCAAGCGGCGCCTCGGTCGCCAGGTTGATCAGCCGTTTCATCTGGCGCACCACGCGCTGGTCGGCGTCGAGTATCTGGCGCGCGAGCTCGCCGGCCGCGGTCATCAGTTGGTCCGCCGCCACCACGCGGTTGACCAGGCCGAGCCGTTCCGCGTCCCGCGCGTTCAAATAATTGCCGGTAAGCGAAAGCTCCTTGGCCTTGCGCACGCCAACCGCGCGCGGCAGCCGCGCCGACATCCCGCCGCCCGGCATCACGCCCACCCGTGCGTGCGTGTCGGCAAATTGCGCGGTCTCGGCCGCGATGACGATGTCGGCGGCGAGCGCCAGCTCGAAGCCGCCGGTGACCGCGTAGCCATTGACCGCCGCGATGACCGGCGCTTCCATTCGCTCGACCATCGAGATGAAGGTCGCTCCGCCGGTCTCGCGGATGCCCTCGGCGCCCAGCTCATTGAGGTCGAGCCCGGCCGAGAAAGCGCGCCCGGCGCCGGTAATTATGACCACGGCGATTGCGGGATCGGCGCCCAACCCCTGCATCGTGCGACAAAACAGCCCGCGCATCTCGCGGTTGAGTGCGTTGAGCTTCTCGGGACGGTTGAGTGTGACCGTCGCGATCCCCTTGTCCATGCTGAGCGTGACCAGTGGCTGGCTCATCGAAGCGGCGTACCCTCTGCCGCCAGAGCTAACACAGCCCGCGCGAGGCTGTAAAACGTCTAGCCGCGTCTGCGCTTGGCCGGCGGCGGCGGCGTAGGCTCGCTGTCGGCGAAACGCCACGCCTTGCGGAACTGTTCGCGCGCCTTGGCGGCCTCGGCGGTCTTGCCCTGAGCGCTCAGACACTGCGTGAGTCCGTAGAGCGCGCGCGGATTGCCGGGGTTGATTTTGAGGTCTTCGCGATAGACCGCCTCCGCCGCCTGCGTCCGCCCCATCGCCAACAGTTGCGCGCCGAGCGATTCGCGTACCGGGTAGTACCAGATCGGAGGCTCCTCGTAGATGAGCGCGTCTTGCATGCGCACGGCGCCGGTGAGTTTCGCAACCGCTCCCTTGTGATCGCCGTGGGCCGCCGCGAACTCGCCGGCGACCACCGCCACCGCCACTTCCGCGACGTCCTTGGCGTGATTGCTGGTCCCGAGCGGACGGGCGGGCGAGATCGCCGCGGTCACCGCTTCAAGCCGCTTCCGCTCGCTCGCGGCCTGCGCTCGATTTCCCTTTGCGCTGTACGCAAGCGCGCGCGCGTAGTGCCACATCGCGGCGGCGAACGGCAAATCCCTGGGCGGTTCGGGCTCCTTCAGGATCTCGTCCCACAGGCCGAAGCGGGTCTCGACCAGGTACGGCATGGGGACCAGAAACTCGGCCATCGGCATTGCGCGCACCTGGTCCAGCGGCACCTTGGTCTCGAGCAGACGGGCGCTGCTCAACGCTTCGCGCTTTTGTCCCTCGACCATCTGCGCGTAGCAAAGAAAGTGGATGTTGTGGGTGTAGTACATCAAGGGATAGACGCCGCTCTCCTTGCTTTGGGCAAAGAAAGCCTGGTCCGCCTTTATCGCGCGCACGTTGACTTCGACCGCGTCGTGGAAACGGCCGGTGCGGATGTAGATGTGCGAGGGCATGTGCACCAGATGGCCCGCCCCGGGCGCCAGCGCACCGAGCCGGTCGGCGCTCGCCATGGCGCGCGCCGGGTCGGGCGACGCCTCGACCGCGTGGATGTAGTAATGGTTGGCGCCGATGTGGTTGGGATTCTTCTTGAGCACGGTCTCGAGCGTCGTCACGATCTCGAGAGTGTCGGGGCCGGGCTTGCCCTCGATGTTCCACAAGCGCCACGGATGAAGGTCCATCAGCGATTCCGCGAACAGCGTTGGCAGGTCGAGATCGTTGGGGTATTTGTGCGCCACCGTGCGCATCGCGTTCGCATAGGCCCGGTCGCGCGCGGTCGAACCCTCGCCGTTTTCGTCGTAGCGCTGCGCCAGCGCGTCGATCAGGTCGCGCTCCTCGGCCGAAGCGCCGGGCTTCAGCGCCCGCGCCCGCTCGACCGCGTCGTAGGCCTTCCTGCCCCGCGCCGGGTCGCCCGGCAAGTTGTAGTTCGGCCCCAGGACCAGCGCGATTCCCCAATACGCCATCGCCATCTTCGGATCGATCCGTGCCGCCTGCTCGAAGGAGCGCTCGGCTTCGTCGTGATTGAACCCATAGGTGAACGCGAGGCCCTGATCGAAATACTTCTGCGCCAGCGGCGAGGTGGTGGTGACCCGATGATGCACCGGGCCGAGTCCCGCGTAGAGCGGCATCGTCGCCGCAGCCGGTTTTACTACCGCCGCCCCAGGTGTCGAATCGCCGCGCGACGATGCGCCCGGCGCCAGAGCGGCCGCTACGGCCATCAGACCCGCCGCCAGAGCAAAGTAAATTCGCTGCTTCACGATTGGTCCCCCAAGACCGCGCCATCGCGGCGACTCTCACTCACGCTCCCCCGGCGAACCGTATAGCAACCGTCCGTATGCGAGGAAAGCCGGGCGCCGCCCCCCGTGGACTTGGCCGGGCGCGACGCGCCAAGATAACTCGCGGCGGGTTCGCCACGCGCGCGAAAGAAATGACTGCTGAAGTTGAAGCCGACGACCGCGGCACCGGAGCGTTCCGCGACCATCCGATGATGCTCGCGTGCCGGCTTAAGCCCGCGCCCTACACCCCGGTGTGGCTGATGCGCCAGGCGGGGCGATACATGCCCGAGTATCGCCGCGTGCGCGCGCGGCACGATTTTCTCGAGATGTGCCGGCGGCCCGAAATCGCCGCCGAGGTCACTGTCACCGCGGTCGAGCGCCTCGGCGTCGACGCCGCGATCATCTTCGCCGACATCCTACTGCCGCTCATCCCGATGGAAGTCGGGCTGCGTTACGAGAAGGAGGGCGGTCCGGTTATCGAGCGGCCGGTGCGCGCGGCCGCCGACCTTGCAAGAATTCCGTCAATCGACGCCGCCGGCGCACTCGGTTTCGTCGGTGAAGCGATAAGGATGGTGCGCCGCGCGCTTGGCGGTCGCACCCCGCTGATCGGATTCGCCGGCGCGCCCTTTACGCTCGCGTCGTATCTCATCGAGGGCGGCGGCTCGCGCCAGTACCAGGCGACCAAGACCATGATGTACACGGAGCCCGCGACGTGGCATCGCCTGATGGAGACGCTCGCGCGCACGACCGCCGATTATCTCAACATGCAGATCGCGGCCGGCGCCGACATTGTGCAGCTCTTCGACAGTTGGGTCGGCGTGCTGGGGCCCGACGATTATCGCCGCTTCGTTCTGCCGCATAGCGCCGCGGTAATCTCGGCGCTGAGCCCGCGTGTGCCGATGATTCATTTCGGCACCGTGACCGGCAATCTGCTGGAGCTGATGCGCGAGGCGGGCGGCGAGGTTATCGGACTGGACTGGCGCGTCGACCTTGGCAAGGCCTGGGAGCGCCTCGGCTACGGCGTCGGCGTGCAGGGCAACCTCGATCCGGTCGCGCTCTTCGCCGGCGTCTCCGAGATTCGCCGGCGCGTCCGCGCAATTCTCGACCGGGCGGCCGGCCGCCCCGGCCACATCTTCAACCTGGGCCACGGAATCCTGCCCGAGACGCCGGTCGATCACGTGCGCGCGCTGGTCGACGCGGTGCACGAGATGAGCCGAAAATGAACCGTGAAAAATTAGGATGAGTGCGGACGCGCAATATGGCGCGGTCATCCTGATCGGCTTCGGCGGCCCAGGCGGCCCCGCCGAGATTCGCCCCTTCCTCGACCACGTGACCGCCGGGCGCCCGATTCCGCGCGAGCGCTACGAGGAAGTCGTTCACCATTACGAAGCGATCGGCGGGCGCTCGCCGTTCAACGAGATAACCGCGCGACAGGCCGCGGCGCTCGGCGAGCGGCTTGCGCACGCGGGCCAGCAGATCCCGGTCGTGCTGGGGATGCGCAATACGCCGCCGTGGCTCGAAGACGCGCTGCGCGAGCTGGGACGCAACGGAGTGCGCCGTGCGCTGGGCTTCGTGCTCGCGGCCCATCGATGCGAAGCGAGCTGGGACCGCTACCTGCGCAACGTCGAAGAGGCGCGTGAGCGTATCGGCCCCGCCGCACCCGCGGTCGACTACATCGGCGGATGGCACGCACATCCGCTTTTCATCGAGGCCGCGGCCGATTGCGTCGCCGCTGCGCTCGCGCGCCTCGAACCCGGCCAGCGCGATCGCGCGCAACTCATCTTCACCGCGCACAGCATCCCGGCCGCGATGGCGGCGGCAAGTCCCTACGTCGAGCAATTGCGCGAATCGGCGCGGCTCGTTGCCGGGCGCCTCGGACGGCCGCAGGGGACGCTGGCGTTCCAGAGCCGCAGCGGCGGCCCGCGCGATCCCTGGCTCGAGCCCGACGTATGCGACGTGCTGCGCGGCCTCAAGGGACAAGCGGCAGTGGTAACGCCGATCGGCTTCATCTGCGATCACGTCGAAGTGCTTTACGACCTCGACATCGAGGCCGCGCGGGTGGCGCGCCAGGCGCAGGTGACGATGGTGCGCGCGGCGACCGTCGGCGAACATCCGCGCTTCATCGAGATGCTTGCGGAGCTGATTGGCACGCGCTTGCGGACCCGGCCCGGCGACGGCCGGGAGCGGGGAAATGGCTGACGGCGGCGCACTCCGAATCGCGGTTCTGGGTGGCGGAATCAGCGGGCTCAGCGCCGCCTTCCGGCTCCTGGAGCTGTCGGCGAAGCACAACACTGCGCTCGACGTGACGCTGCTCGAAGGCACTCCGCGCCTGGGCGGCGCCCTCCGCACGATTCGCGAGCAGGGATTCATCGCCGAGGCGGGCGCCGATTCGTTCCTCACCGAGAAGCCCTGGGCGCTCGACCTCGTGCGCCGGCTCGGCCTCGACGGCGAGCTAATCGGCACCCGCGCCGAGTTCCGCAGGACCTATGTCGTGCGTAACGGAGCGCTGGTCCAGATTCCCGAGGGCTTCTCGCTGCTCGCACCGACGCGGATGCTGCCGATGCTGCGCAGCCCCCTGCTCTCTCCGCTCGGCAAGCTCCGCCTGATGATCGAGCCGCTGATTCCGCGCCGCCGCGGGCATCGGGACGAAAGCCTGGCGTCGTTCGTGACCCGCCGGCTCGGCCGCGAGGTGCTCGAGCGAATTGCGCAGCCGCTCGCCGGCGGAATCTACACCGCCGACCCCGCACATCTCAGCCTGCACGCGACGCTGGCGCGCTTTGCCGATATGGAGGCGCGCCATGGTAGCGTGATCCGCGGATTGCGGGCGGCCGCGCGCGCGCACGAGGCCAAATCCGGCAAGTCCGGCAAGTCCGGCGGATCGGAAGGCACCAGCGGTGCGCGCTGGAGCCTGTTCGCCAGCCTGCGCGGCGGAATCGGCACGATGGTCGACGCGCTGGCGCAACGGCTCGGCGAGACCGTGCGGCGCGGTGTCGCGGTGGCGGCGCTCGAGCGTATCGGCGGCGGCGCGGCGGAGCGCAAGGCGCGATGGCGCGTCGTAATGGCTGACGGGGCGGCTCTGGAAGCCGACGCGGTGATTTGCGCGCTGCCGGCTTATCGCGCGGCGCCGCTCCTCCAGCCGCATTCGCCCGCACTTGCGCGCGCGCTCGGAACAATCGGCTATGCGTCGGCGGCGGTGGCCAACCTGGCGTACCGCGAAAGCGATTTTCCGCGCGCGCCGCGAAGTTTCGGTTTCGTGGTGCCCGCGCTCGAACGGCGCAGGATCATCGCCGGCAGCTTCACCAGCTTGAAATTCGCCGGGCGCGCGCCGGCCGGGACGATCCTGGTTCGCGCCTTCGTCGGCGGGGCGATGCAGCGCGAGTTGATGGCGCTCGACGACGCCGCGATGATCGAAGTTGTGCGCGAGGAATTCCACGCCCTGCTTGGCGCCGAAGCCGCGCCGCTATGGGCGCAGGTCAACCGATGGCCCGACTCGATGCCGCAATATGCGGTCGGACATCATGACCGCGTGGCCGAAATCGAGCGCGCGGCGGCCGCGCTGCCGGGGCTCGAATTCGCCGGCGCGGCGCTGCGCGGCGTTGGAATTCCCGACTGCGTGCTCGGGGGCGAGCGCGCGGCCCAGGCGGTTTTTTCGGAACTTGGGGCCGAGCATTCACCGGCGCGCGCGGCGGCTTACGAAGCGCCGCCGGGAGCGCCGCCAGGAACATCCCGATGACTCCCGGCGGCGCCGCTACTCCGTGGCCGCGAGTCGTTGCGCACGCCGACATGGACGCCTTTTACGCCTCGGTCGAGCAGCTCGACAATCCGGCGCTGCGCGGCCTGCCGGTGATCGTCGGCGGACGCAGCCGGCGCGGCGTGGTGACTTCGGCCTCCTACGAGGCGCGCCGCTTCGGCGTGCGCTCGGCGATGCCGGCCCACCAAGCGCATCGGCTCTGTCCGCAGGGAATTTTCGTGCCGGGGCGGATGGCGCGCTACGTGGAAGTCTCGCGCGCGGTGCGCGCGGCCTTCGACGAGTTCAGTCCGATCGTCGAACCGCTCTCGCTCGACGAAGCGTTCCTCGATCTTACCGGAACGCATCGTCTGTTCGCTTCGCCGCTGGAGGCCGGGCGCGCGCTCAAGCATCGCGTGCACCAGGGAACCGGCCTGGTGGTGTCGGTCGGAATCGCACCGACCAAGATGGCGGCTAAAATCTTAAGCGACATCTCCAAGCCCGACGGCCTGCTCGTCGTCGAGCCGGATGAGCTCGGGGATTTTCTCGAGCCGCTGCCGGTCGAGCGGCTATGGGGTGTGGGGCGGGTAACGCTCGAACGGATGCATCAGGCGGGCATCGCAACGGTCGGCGAGCTGGCGCGGGCCGACGTCGCGCGGCTCCATGCGATGTTCGGCGCGATGGGGCCGCAGCTGCACGAACTCGCGCTGGGACGCGACCCGCGCCCGGTCGTCGGCGACTATGAGCGCAAGTCCTATGGCGAGGAGAGCACGTTCGAGCACGACCTCGCGCTCGACTCGCTGGAGCTCGCGCGGGTGCTGATCGCGCATTCCGAGGCGCTCGGCCGGCGGCTGCGCGCCGACCACGTGCGTGCGCACACGGTGACGCTCAAGCTCAAGCTCGCGCGGCCGCTTGGGCAGGGCCGCTACCCGATCGTAACGCGCAGCCAGTCGCTGGAGGCTCCGACCGACGACGGGGGCGAACTCTCCCGCGTCGCCCGGGCGCTACTCGGGCACGTACGCGAGCGCGAGCGGGTGCGCCTGGCCGGCGTGCAAGTACATAACCTGGTGCGCGACGCCCAAGGCACGGCGACGCAACTGGCGCTGTTCGGCGAAGCGCCGGCCGCGCGCGAGGGGCGCCGCGACCGCCTCAACCGCACGCTTGACCAGGTAGCCGAGCGCTTCGGCGAAGAGGCGGTCACGCGCGGCCTTGCCCATGCCGAGCGCGCCGCGCCGACGCGCCGGATCAAGTGACCTGCGCGCGGAGACCCCGGATGACCGCTTCCGGCACATGCGGTGGCGTCGCACGCGTCGAATTGCTCGCTTCGCCGATCGCGGGTCGCGGCGGCGAGCCGCTCGTGTCTCGAGACTCGGTCGGAAGGCGCCAGTTTCGGGGGTTTTATGCCAGGGCGAGGCGGAACTGGTCGGTGGCGACACCGTCGAAAGCCCTTTGGACTCAACCCCGGGCTTGGAGCTGCGTATTTGCAAACCGCCCGGCGTCGGACCAGTCTAAGTCAGGATTCGGAATGGAAATTCCGGCTCAGAGGGTTGGCGGCGATTGGAGGCGGCCATGCTGATATTTCTAGTCCATATTCGCGATCCGCAATTCTACGCCATGCCGGCGGCAGGGCGCTCGAAGAACGGGAATATCCGCGTGATGGGGTTCCCACCGATCGGAATCATGTCGCTGGCCTCCGTGCTCAAGCGCGCCGGGCATGAGTGCGTGATGTTCGACCAGGCCAATCCCGAGACGCCGAACCAGGTCATCATCGATGAAATCCGCAGGTGTAAGCCCCAACTGGTCGGGCTGAGCTTTCTCAGCACGACCAGTTATCCCTACGCCAAGATTCTCGCCCGTCAGATCCGCGCCATGGATGCCAGGGTGAAACTCGCCTTCGGCGGCGTGTTCGCGACCCTCAACGCCGCCCTGGTGAAACAACAGTGCCCGGAGGTCAATTTCGTCTGCCGCGGCGACGGCGAACAGCTCATACTCGACCTGCTCGAGCGGATCGAGGATCCCGTCACGGTCGCGGGACTCACCTGGGCCCGCGACGGCAAGGTCGTGAACAATCCGAACCGCGCCGCCGAGCGCGACCTCGACCAATGGCCGTTTCCCGACCGCGAAAGCCTTCCCCTGGATTTCATCGAGTCGATGCCGCTGGATGTGCCGGCGGTCCTTTCGATGGAACGTTTCACCACGATGCAGACCTCGCGCGGATGCCCTTGGCCGTGTGTCTTCTGCGACATTCCGATCTTCAACCAGGGCAAATGGCGTTCGCGCAGTCCCGCGCACGTGATCGCGGAATTCAAGCATTTGCAGGAACAAGGCTACGGCTCGGTGTACTTCGTCGACGATCATTTCCTGTTGCAGCCCAAGCGGATCGAAGCGATATGCAAAGGGCTCGTCGATAGCGACGTGACTATCCAGTGGGGTTGCGAGGGCCGCGTCGACTCGGTTGCCCAGCATCTGTTCCCGGCGATGGCGAAGGCCAATTGCCGCACCATCATGTTCGGGGTCGAGAGCGGCAGCCAGAAGGTCCTCGACCGGCTCAAAAAAGAGCAGACCCTCGCAGAGGTGGAAACCGCGGTCACCAACGCGAAGCGGGCCGGCATCGAGATTGTCCACGGCTTCTTCGTGGTCGGGAATCCCGACGAAACCGTATCCGACCTGAGAGCGACCTTCGATTTCGCATCAAGGCTCCGGCTCGACACTTTCGCCTTCAACCGCCTGTGCGTCTATCGCGGCACACCTTTATGGCAGGAATACATCGACCGCAAACTGGTTGACGACGCCACGGATTGGTTCAAATATTTCAAGTGTTCCGAGATCGACCCGACCTGCCTGCCGGGTGAAGTGATCAACCGCGAGCGCACCGCCGGATTCCGCCGGCTATTCATCTACAAGCTGACTCATTATCCGCTCCAGACCATGCGGCTTCTGCGCCGCTTCATGCGTTTCATGCCGCTTCGCGACGTCGCCTACCTGATCGCCAAACCTTTCCTCGGCAAGCAGCGTGGACCGACGCAGGCCGAGACGGTCTCGCGTGCGGTCGAGCATGCGGAGCACAAGGACGCGGCGGCGGCCTTCACCCGGGTAGCGGACGCAACGCTCGATCATTTACCGCTCGCGGCGCGGGACGAAGCGCCCGACCAGCGCCGTGCTTCCGGCTAGCGGCGCCCCGGATTTCCGCCGATATCAGGTGGCGCGGCCGGTAACGGCGGTCATTCCGAGAAGTAGTCCCGCGAAACAGTCGGTCGGCGCGGACGCATTTGACCCACCCGGTCATATTTGACGGCGCGTGGTGCGGCGGCATAAAGCTAGGTTCAGCTTTTATCCGGAAAAGAGGCCAATTCCCGTCATGGCGGCTGAGACACTTTTCGAAAAAATCTGGCAGAGCCACGCGGTCCGCGAGCAACCCGGCGAACCGGCCCTGCTCTATATCGATCTGCACCTGGTACACGAGGTAACGTCGCCGCAGGCCTTCGAGGCCCTGCGCAACAGCGGGCGCAAGGTGCGCGCGCTCGACCGCACCTTCGGCACCCAGGATCACAACGTTCCGACCACCGACCGCTCCAAGCCGATCGCCGATCTTGACTCCGCGGCGCAAATCGAAATGATGCGCCGCAACTGCCGCGAGTTCGGCGTGCGCCTGTTCGACCTTGGCGCGCCCGAGCAGGGTATCGTGCACGTCATCGGACCCGAGTTGGGCCTCACGCAGCCCGGCATGACCATCGTCTGCGGCGACAGCCATACCGCCACCCACGGCGCGTTCGGCTCGCTGGCTTTCGGCGTCGGCACCAGCGAGGTCGAGCACGTACTCGCCACGCAATGCCTGTGGCAGGCCAAGCCCAAGACGCTGGAGATTCGCGTCGACGGGCGGCTCAAGCCCGGGGTGACCGCGAAGGATTTGATCCTCGGCATCATCGGAAGCATCACCACCGACGGCGGCACCGGACACGTCATCGAGTACCGCGGCGAAGCCATCGAGGCGCTCTCGATGGAAGAGCGGATGACGGTGAGCAACATGTCGATCGAGGCGGGCGCACGCGCTGGAATGATCGCGGCCGACGCCAAGACGGTCGAGTATCTGCGCGGACGGCGTTTTGTGAAGACGGGTGCGGACTTCGATCGGGAGGCTGAGCGCTGGCTGAAATTTCGCACCGACGACGGCGCGCGTTTCGACAAGAGCATCGCATTCGACGCGGCGGCGTTCGCACCGCAAGTTACCTGGGGAACTAATCCCGGGATGGTGGTCGAGGTCACCGGCAAGGTGCCCGACCCCGCCAGCCTCAAGGGCGCGGCCGAGCGCCAGGCGGTCGGGCGCGCCCTGGAATACATGGGACTGCAGCCGGGCACGGCGATCCAGGACATCCGCGTCGACCGCGTCTTCATCGGATCGTGCACCAACTCGCGTATCGGCGACCTGCGCGCGGCGGCGGACATCGTGCGTGGGCGCAAGGTCGCCAAGGGCGTGCACGCGATGGTGGTGCCGGGATCGCAGCAGGTCAAGGCCGAGGCCGAAAAGCTCGGGCTCGATCGCATCTTCGTGGACGCGGGCTTCGAGTGGCGCGAATCCGGATGCAGCATGTGCCTGGGGATGAACCCGGACATCCTCAAGCCGGGCGAGCGCTGCGCCAGCACCTCGAACCGCAACTTCGAGGGCCGCCAGGGCAAGGGCGGACGCACGCATCTGGTGAGTCCCGCGATGGCCGCCGCGGCAGCGGTGGCCGGGCACTTCGTCGACGTGCGCGAATGGCCGGCGCATTAGCCCCGTCGCACAAATCGGCAACGCGCGCAGGCGGCACAAGTAGGAAGCCGGGAAAGGGCAGCTAGCGCTCGCGGCCGGTCGGCAGTTTGGCCAGCCGCTTGCCATTGGGCCCGAATAGCGAAAGCGTCGGCGCGCCGGCGCCCGAGACCACCAGCTCCGCGCGGCCCTCGCCCGTCTCGTCGTACAATCCAAGACCGGTTGCGCCGTCGGCTTTGAGCGCGACCTCGAGGCGCCGCCGCCCGATCGTGTCAAAGAGCACTACCGACGGCGCTCCATCGACTCCCAGGCGAATCGCCGCGCGCGTGCGGCCGTTGGCGTCGCTGAGCGTCAGCGCCGGGCCGCCGTCGGCGTCGAGCGCGAGCGTCGCGCGGCGCTCGCCGTGCGAATCGACCAGCACGAATTGCTCGGCCACGACGCTCTTGAGCGGCGCCGCGGGCTGGTCGGCCGAATCGGCCGCCGGTCCGGCCGGTGGCGATCCCTCCTTAAGACCCTGGACCGCGTCGCGGAAGCGTCCGATGGTCGCGTCGGTACTGGAGTCGCTAGTTGTATGGAGATCTGGCGCGGGAGGTCCGTCGGAATTGGCGTTGGGCTGCTGCGTGCTGCTCATGGCTTTGCCTTGGACGCCTGAACTCGGGACGCGCCGCGGTGATGGGAAAGGAACACGCCGGGCTGTCACACGCTCGACGCGTCGGCGGCGCCACGAGGCGGAGTCTAGACCCGCCGCACGGTTCTCACAAGCACGGTCTGGCGCGACGTTACTCACAGCCGCTGCGACCCTATCGGTGGATACGTGAGCGCGTGAATTCTTGCTCCCGTAATGCAAGTGCGTTAGTTACGAGTCGCGTCTTTAATATGCTTTCCCAATCGACACGAACTTGAAGTCCCTTACATCAGCTTTTGCTATTCAAGCCGGACGACAAACGAAATTCAGCGCTCGTCCAGGCGTCGGCGGCTACGCTTTGCCTGGAACGTGACCCTTCGACTGGAAAGTGAGATTCAGGCTTCCCGGAATTTGAAGCGCCAACAATGCCGAGCCGGGTGCGCCTGTTGGGTTCAAGATTCGCTGGACGTTGGGAGTTTGCACTGCAAATAGGAGGAGGCACGGAGTTGGACGAATCATTTATTTCTCTTCAACCCGACCAGGCAGTAGCCAAGGTATTCGACCCGATGAAGTCGGCCGAGGACACGCTCGCCCGGCTGGCCAAGGTGCTAGAGCCGATGGGCCAGTTGGCGCAGTTGGCCGACGTCTTCGAGCCGATCAGAGCGTTCCAGGAGGAATTGGCGGAAGTGGCCGCGGCCTTCGAGCCGATAAAAGGATTCCACAGTCATCTCGAGAACCTGGCCAACCGCTTTGAACCGATGCGGGCGTTTCAGAGCCAGCTCGAACGCGTGGCGGCGGCTTTTCACGAACAACTGGTGCAATTGGCGTCCGCCATGGAACCGGCAACCGCGTTTCAAGATCAGTTGCAGCATCTGATCAAGGCGTTTGAACCCGCCAAGGCGCTACAGCGCCGTTTCCTCGAGCTGTCGCGCGCCTTCAACGCCAACGGTATTGCCGCTGTCAACGGCCATAACCAGCACAACGGCGGCGAAGCTGCGGCCGACTGATCGTCCGGTGCGGGGCCCCCGATGGTCCCCGGGCACTTCATAGGTTACGAGGAACGTGCGTCGCGCGAATTCAGGCGTGGCGCGCGATGAGGAGAGTGCTGTCCGTGGGAGCGGGCGGCCGCCATCCGCGGCGTCTCCAGGCGCTCATTGGCTCAAGCGTTCATAGATAGACTGCCGATTTGGCGGGCTGCCGATTTATGCTATGCAATCGGCTCCGGCCAGTGGCGCGTCCGTGCGCGCCACCGCCGGTAGTTTCTCCTGCTGGCAGGTTTTCTCCGGGGGTAAGAGCGCGATGCAACCGTTCAAGAACTTCACTGGCCTGGTCGCTCCGATGGATCGTTCCAACGTCGACACCGACCAGGTGATACCCAAGCAGTTCCTGAAGGCCGTGGTGCGTAGCGGTCTGGGCAAGGGGCTCTTCTTTGACTGGCGCGATCAGCCGGACAAGGGTTACGTGCTCGACCAACCGCGCTTTACGGGCGCATCGATCCTGGTCGCGCGGGCCAACTTCGGGTGCGGCAGTTCGCGCGAGCACGCGGTGTGGGCGCTCGCCGACTTCGGCTTCAAGGCGGCGATTGCTAGCTCCTTCGCCGACATCTTTCGCAACAACTCGCTCAAGAACGGCTTCCTGCCGATTATTCTCAAGCCCGACGAGGTCGATGCGGTTTTCGCGGCGATCAAGCGGCATGATGGATACGAATTGACCGTCAACCTTCCCGCACAAACGGTCTCGGACAAATTCGGATGGTCGGCGCACTTCGATATCGATCCGTTCCCCAAGAAGTGTTTTCTCGAAGGGCTCGACGACGTGGCGCTGACGCTAACCCACGACAAAGAGATCGCGACCTACGAGAAAACCCATCCGGCGCCTTATCGGCTGTAGGCTGCGCTCGGCGCGACGCAATCGCCGCGGCTGATATAATCGCGCCGTGACTGCGCGCACGCTGACGGTCGGTTCGGCGCCCGGGCGGATGCGGCTTGACGTTTTCGTCGCCGCCGAGTTGGGCGCGGAGTTTTCGCGCTCGCAGGCCGCGCGTATGATCAAAGCTGGTCTGGTGCGGCTCAACGGCGCGCCCGCGCGCGCCGCCGACGCCGTGCGCGCCGGCGACACAGTCGAAATTCAGCGCCCCTGCGCCACTCCCACGGCGTCCGCCGCGCACGTCGCCGACGCCGTGCGCGCAGCCCCGGAAATCGACGTGCTCTACGCCGACGACGAGATCGTGGTCGTCAACAAGCCGGCTGGGATGACGGTCCATCCCGCGCCCGGCCATCCCTGCGGCACGCTGATCGACGCGTTGCTCGCGCGCTTTCCCGAGATGGCGGCGATGGTCGAGCCCGATGGCGTGATGCGCCCGGGAATCGTCCATCGGCTCGACAAAGACACGTCGGGCGTGATGGTGGTGGCGCGGACGCCGTTTGCGCGGATGGAGCTGGCGCGCCAGTTCAAGCAGCGCACGGTCGGCAAGATTTACCTCGCGGTGGTGCGCGGGCTGATCGGACGCGAGCGCTTTTCGATTGCGCGCCCGGTCGGGCGCCATCCGGTCGAGCGCAAGCGGATGTCGGTGGCCTCGCGCCACGGGCGCGCGGCGGTAAGCGAGGTCTGCGTGCTCGCGCGGATGCCGGCGGCCGGCGCCGATGCGACGCTCCTCGCGGTGCGGCCGCTGACCGGCCGCACCCATCAGATTCGCGTACACCTGGCCTCGATCGGACATCCCTGCCTTGGCGATCCGCTCTATGGCGGCCGCCATGTCAAACCTTCGGACGCGACATGCTGGTTCAACCGCCAGGCGCTACATGCCCTGGCGCTGCGACTTAGCCATCCGCGCACGGCCGCGGCGCTCGAGTTTGTCGCGCCACCGCCCGGCGACTTAGCCGGCTTGCTCGCGGCGCGTGGCGTCGCAACGGAACGGACGGTACTTGAGCGCTGGATCGAACTGGTCGAATTAGGCTCTCGTCCGCTTGGGGAGCGGACGGAAAAGTGGCCCGTTGACAGCCCAAAGAGGCTCAGATAACTTCAGATACAAGGACCTGCGCATCGAGCTGAGGCAGGCCGGGCCCTGGATCGCCCGCAGCCGCCAAGTGACCCGCCGAAGATTGGGGGTCGCACCCCATCGCGACCAAGTGCCTCAATCCATTTGATCGGCCTGGGAATAACCGGTTCAAGGTTTCGCTCGGGGTTATAATACGCGCGGCGGTCTCTCACGGGCGGCTCGGGGGCTGCGTTAAGGGATCGGCAGCATCAGGTTCTGTCACTTCTCAGCCGGATTGGAGTCAGGAATTTTGCGGACAAGGCATATGGGCAAGGGCAGGGGGGCGAGGGGCGAGGCTCAGGGCCAGGGCGACGAGATTCGCAACGGCCCCAACGGTCCGCACACGCGTCACATGCCGCCGGCCGCGGCCGGCGGGCCTGGCGAGGTCAACGGCGCGGCCGAGCACGACGAGGCGGGTGGCGGCGAAAGCGGTGCGGCGATAGCGCCCGAAGCCGGCGCCGATCGCTACAGCCGGACCAGCAGCTCGCAGGCGCTGACCGCCTCCGAGCGCCACGTGGGCGGGATCGTCAGCGAAGGCGGCGCGCTCAACCTCAAGGTGCTCAAGGCCGCCAAGATAACCGAGCTGGCGCAGATCGCGCGCGAGTACAACATCGACGGCGCGACCAACATGCGCAAGCAGGAGATGATCTTCTCCGTCCTGCAGGCGCAGGCCTCGCGCAACGGCTCGATCCTCGGCGAAGGCGTGCTGGAGATTCTGCCCGACGGCTTCGGCTTTCTGCGCGCGCCCGACTACAACTACCTGCCGGGCCCCGACGACATCTACATCTCGCCCAGCCAGATCCGCAAATTCAACCTGCGCACCGGCGACATCGTCTCGGGCCTGATTCGCCCGCCCAAGGAGGGCGAGCGATACTTCGCGCTGCTGAAGGTCGAATCGATCAACTTCGAGGAGCCCGAAAAGGCGCGCGACAAGATCCTGTTCGACAACCTGACGCCGCTCTACCCGCAGGAGCGGATCAAGCTCGAATACGACCACGAGGACTACACCACCCGCATCATCGATTTGATAGCGCCCATCGGCAAGGGCCAGCGCGGTCTCATCGTGGCGGCGCCGTTCACCGGCAAGACCATGATGCTGCAGGCGATTGCGAAAGCGATCGCGCACAACCATCCGGAAATCGTCCTGATCGTCCTGCTGGTCGACGAGCGCCCCGAGGAAGTCACCGACATGTTGCGTTCGGTGCAGGGCGAGGTCGTCAGCTCGACCTTCGACGAGCCGGCCACGCGCCACGTGCAGGTGGCCGAGATGGTGATCGAGAAGGCGCGCCGGCTGGTCGAGCACGGGCGCGACGTGGTGATCCTGCTCGACTCGATCACGCGCCTCGCCCGCGCCTACAACACGGTGGTGCCGCCCTCGGGCAAGATTCTCTCGGGCGGCGTGGATTCCAACGCGCTGCACAAGCCCAAGAAGTTCTTCGGCGCGGCGCGCAACACCGAGGACGGGGGTTCGCTGACCATCATCGCCACCGCCTTGGTCGACACCGGCAGCCGGATGGACGAGGTAATCTTCGAGGAGTTCAAGGGCACCGGCAACCAGCAGATCGGGCTTGACCGGCGACTTTTGGAAAAGCGCATTTTCCCGACCATCGATATCCAGCGCTCCTCGACCCGCAAAGAGGAGCTGCTACTGCCGCGCAGCACGCTCAACCGGGTGTGGATCCTGCGCAAGCTGCTCTCCCAGCTCAACGCGGTCGAGGCGATGGAGTTCCTGCTGGACAAGATGCAGGGCTCTAAAACCAACGAAGAATTCCTCGAATCGATGAACGGCTAGAGGGCGCGCTAGGAACTGCCCGCGCGGCTTGATAATTGTTAGTGTCGTCCGCCGCACCAGGGGGGCCGGGCGAACGCCTAAGAGGATTTATGACCGAAATCAGCATGAAACAGCTCCTGGAGGCCGGAGTCCACTTCGGCCACCAGACCAGCCGCTGGAACCCGAAGATGAAGCCTTACATCTTCGGCGCGCGCAACGGCATCTACATCATCGACCTGCAACAGACCGTGCGGATGTTCCGCGAGGCCTATGACTTCGTGCGCGACCTCGCCACCCAGGGCGGCACGATGCTCTTCGTGGGGACCAAGAAACAAGCCCAGGACATCGTGCGGGAAGAGGCCGACCGCTGCGGAATGTACTACGTGCACAACCGCTGGCTGGGCGGGATGCTGACCAACTTCCAGACTATTCGGCAGTCGATCGAGCGGCTCAAGAAGCTCGAGGAGATAATGGCCGATCCCGAGATGATCCAGGCGCTCACCAAGAAAGAGATGAGCGAGAATGCTCACGAGCACGGCAAACTGATGGGCACGCTGGCCGGAATCAAGAACATGCGCAAGCTGCCCGACGCGCTGTGGGTGATCGACACCAAGAAAGAGGACATCGCGGTGGCCGAGGCCAAGCGCCTCGGCATCCCGGTGGTGGCCGTGGTCGACACCAACTGCGACCCCGACCTCATCGCCTACCGCATCCCGGGCAACGACGACGCGATTCGCGCGATCAAGCTGTTCAGTGCGGCGATGGCCGACGCGGTGCTGGAAGGCAAACGGATCGCCGAGGAACGGCAAAAGGGCGAGCAGGACCTCGACGCGGGCGGCGGCGACAACGACACCCACAGTCCCGAGCCGCCGAGCCAGAGCGTCTAGAAATTTTTTTGCGGCACCACGGCGCTCCGATAGAGCGGCCGGCGGGCCAGAGGGTTACCCGGGCGGGCAAGAAGGTTTAGACAAGAACCTACAGAATGGACATCAACGCAAACACCGTCAGAGAACTGCGCGAGAAAACCGGCGCCGGCGTAATGGACTGCAAGAAGGCGCTGGCGGAGGCCAGCGGCGACCTGGAAAAGGCCATCGTATGGCTGCGCGAGCGCGGTATAGCGCAGGCCGCCAAGCGCTCGGGCAAGCTCGCTTCGGAGGGCTCGGTAGGAACCTATATCCATGCCGGCGGCAAGCTCGGCGTGCTGGTGGAAGTCAACTGCGAAAGCGACTTCGTGGCCAAAACGCCCGAATTCCAGACCCTGGTCAAAGAGATCGCGATGCAGATCGCGGCGGCCAATCCGCGCTGCGTCTCGCGCGAGGACGTGCCCGCCGGGGTCATCGAGCAGGAGCGCCAGATCTACGCCACGCAGTCGGCGGACAAGCCCGAAGCGGTGGTCAAGAAGATCGTCGAGGGCAAGCTGGAAAAGTTCTACCGCGACATCTGTCTTAACGAGCAGGCCTGGGTGCGCGATCCCAACCGCACTATCACCGACCTGCTGGGCGAATACGTAGCCAAGCTGGGCGAGAAGATCGAAATCCGCCGCTTCGTCCGCTTCCAGCTAGGCGAATCGCGCGACGGCAACGCGGCCGCCGGCGCCTAGTCACCCGCGCGCGGGGCAGGGGGGGCGATGGCGATGAGCGAGGCGGCAGGCAGCGCGGCGCATAAGCCCCGCTTCCGCCGCGTGATGCTCAAGCTCTCGGGTCAGGCGCTAGCGCCGGCCCAGGGCACCGGCATCGATCTCGACACCCTCGCCGCTTTCGCCCGCGAAATCAAAGATATAGCCGCCCTCGGCGTGCAACTCGCGATGGTTATCGGGGCGGGCAACATTCTGCGCGGCAGCGAATACGAGGCGCGCGGGATGGACCGCTCGAGCGCCGACCAGATGGGTATGCTGGGCACCGTGATCAACGCGCTCGCCTTCCAGGATGCCCTGGAGCGGGCCGGCGTCACCACGCGCGTGCTCTCGGCGATCGCGATGCAGGCGGTGTGCGAGCCGTACATTCGCCGGCGCGCGGTGCGCCACCTCGAGAAGGGACGGGTCGTAATCTTCGCCGCCGGCACCGGCAATCCCTACTTCACCACCGACACCGCGGCGAGTCTGCGCGCGCTGGAAATCGGCGCCGAAGTCATCCTGAAGGCGAGCCATCACGTCGATGGGGTCTACGACCGCGATCCCCTGCGCGAGCCCGGGGCCAAGCGCTTCGACCGCCTGACCTACCTCGAGGTGCTCGAACGCAACCTCAGGGTGATGGACTCGACGGCGATCTCGATGTGCAAAGACAACAACCTGCCGATCATCGTTTTCAATCTGCGTCAGACGGGTAATATAAGAAAGGCCGTGATGGGAGAGCCGATCGGCACCTGGGTGGAAAGTGGCCGCTGAAGAAAAACCGGAAGACGCGATCGAGATGGCGCGGATGGAGATGGAAGAGGCGCTCGGCGCCTTCCGCCATGAACTCGGCCGCGTGCGCACCGGGCGCGCGTCGACCGCGCTGCTCGAGGGCCTGCACGTCAATTACTATGGCGCCCGCACCCCGCTGCGCCAGCTCGCCGGACTGGCTGCCCCCGAGGCGCGCCTGCTGGTCGTCACGCCCTACGACAAGGGCTCGCTGCACGAGATCGAGAAGGCCATCCAGACCTCCGACCTCGGCCTGACGCCGATCAACGACGGCAAACTCATCCGCGTGCCGATTCCCGAGCTGACCGAGCAACGGCGCAAGGAACTGGTACGCCATGTGCATAAGACCGCCGAGGAGTTCCGAGTCTCGGTGCGCAACCATCGCCGCGACGCCAACGACAAGCTCAAGAAAATGCACAAGGACAAAAAGCTCGATGACGACACGCTGCGTGCGGCCGAGACCAAGGTCCAGCAGCATACCACCGAGCACATCGAGAAGATCGACAAGGTGTTGGCGGCCAAGGAAGCCGAGATAATGGAGGTCTGACCCGCCCGCAAGGCGTCCCGCGCAAGTGGGATGCGGCGGCGGCTTACCCGGTTCGTGGCTTCTTCACTCCCACTGGACGAATTTCCCGGTCTCTCGCTCGAACCGGAGCGGTTGCCGCGCCATGTCGCGATCGTGATGGACGGCAACGGGCGGTGGGCGCGCCAGCACGGGCTTTCCCGTCCGGAGGGCCATCGCCGCGGCAAGGATTCGGTGCGCGCAGTGGTCGAGGCCGCGCGCGAGGTCGGCATCCCCTATCTCACCCTGTTCGTCTTCTCCAACGAGAACTGGCGACGGCCTGGCACCGAGGTGCGCTTCCTGATGGAGCTGTTCCATCGCTACCTCAGCACCGAGACCAAGCGCCTGATGAAACGCGACATCAAGGTGGTGGCGCTGGGCGACCTCGAACGCTTGCCGCCGCCGGTCGGGCGCGCGCTCGACGCGATGATCGCCGCGACCGCCGAGAACCGTTCGATGACGGTCGCCCTGGCACTCTCGTATGGCGGCCGCCAGGACGTGACCGCCGCCGCCCGCCGAATCGCCGAGGAGGTTGCCGCGGGGCGCCTGCGCCCCGATGAGGTCGACGAGCAGGCGGTCGCGAGCCGGCTCGCCAGCGCCGCCCTGCCCGACCCCGACCTGCTCATCCGCACCTCGGGCGAGCTCCGCATATCGAACTTCTTCCTGTACCAGCTCGCTTACACGGAACTTTATTTCACCCCCACGTTATGGCCCGACTTCCGCGAGCGCGAGTTCCTCCACGCGCTGGCGGCCTATCAACTCCGCGAGCGCCGCTTCGGCGCGGTCGACGCCGGCTCCGCCAACCACAGATTGCGTGCTGCGAACTAGGGTCTGGACCGCGCTGGTCGCGCTGCCGACGCTGCTGGCGCTGGTGCTGTTCGCACCGGCGCCATGGTTTGCGGCTTTCGTGGGTGTGCTGACCGGGTGGGGGCTTTACGAAGTGGGTGCGATGACCGGGGCGCGCACGGCCGGCGCGATCGGCGCCCTGGTTGTAGTGGGCGGCGGTTCGGCGATGCTGCTGGCGTGGGCGCCCAGGCATCTATGGCTCATCCCGCTCGGCGTGATTGTGGCGATGCTGACGCTGGTGGTACGGGTGGGGCGCGGCCTGCCGGGCACGGCGGCCAAGCCGCCCGGAATAGGCCTGACGCTTCTGGGAGCATTTTACGTGGGCGCGTTGTTTCCCTATTTCGCGCTCCTGCGCAACCGTTCCGACGGCATCGCGGTGACCGTCCTTATCCTGCTCCTCGTAATCGCCAGCGACACCGGGGCGTACTTCACGGGTTCGTGGATCGGCCGAACCCGGCTGGCCCCAAATGTGAGTCCGAAAAAGACCGTGGAAGGGGCGATCGGCGGGCTCGCACTATGCGTGCTGGCAGGATTGGTGCTGCGTCGACCACTGGTGTCGGAATGGGGCGTGACACAAACCGCGGCGCTTTCGGCAGCGATCGGAGTCTTGGCGCAATTAGGCGACCTAGCCGGCTCGGCGCTCAAGCGCAGGGCGGGAGTGAAAGACTCCGGATGGATTTTTCCGGGCCACGGCGGCCTGCTCGATCGGACATGCAGCATGGTTTTCGCCACGGTTTTGGCTTATTATTGGAGCCGATGAGGATGAGTGTGACGCGCCAGCCTAACCTCCTCTCGAACAATCGGAAAATATGATCATCTCAATCCTCTCAGCCGTCATAATCTTTGCCGTTTTGATCATCGTGCATGAGACCGGCCATTTCCTGATGGCCAAGCGCTCCGGTGTGCGCGTCATCCGCTACTCGGTCGGCTATCCGCCCAAACTCTTTGGTATCCGCCGGGGCGAGACCGAATATGCATTCAGCGCGACACCGCTCGGAGGCTATGTGCGAATGCTCGGCGATGAGGTCGCCGAAGAGCCCACGGCAGAGACTCTGGAGGGCTACGTGCGCGAGCTAGAGCTCGACCTGCTCCAAGCGGCGCGCCATCACGGCGCCGCCGACTCATCGGGCACCGAGCCGGCGCAAGCGCTGCTCGCGCTGGCGCATCGGCTGGCACCGGCGGCGAACGAAGGATCCAGCCCGATCGGTGATTCGGCGGCAACGTCGGGCGCAACTCACGCCTTGGCCTCAAATCCTGCGAGCTATCCTGAGCCGGCCGACAGCGCCGAGATGATACTTGGCCGCGCACTGCGGCCCGACGAAGCCTTGCTGATGGCCGAGGTCGAACGGCGCGGCGCGGTTGACGAGGCCATCAAGGCGCTGGTCGAGCGCCGCCCGGCGGCGCTGCTCGAGCGCTATCGCGCACAGGCCTTCCCGACCCAGAGCCTCGCCACGCGGATCAAGATCGTGCTGGCGGGGCCGCTGGCGAACATCCTGTTCGCGCCGATACTGATGACGATTGTATTCATGTATGGCGTGCCCTACGTGAAGCCGATACTGGGTGAGATCAAGCAGGGAATGCCGGCCTACTCGGCGGGCCTGCGCAAGGGCGATCGGATTCTGGCGGTCAACGGAAAGAAGATCGAGAATTGGGCCGGCCTCTCCGACGCAATCAAGGCGGGCAATGGCGCAGCGGTAAAAATCGATTTCGCGCGCCCCACGCCGGGCGGTCTGCCGAGCCAGATGTCGCTGCTGGTAACGCCCAAGCGTGAAAAGGAAGATACGGGCTTCGGCAACAAGGTCCCGGTCTGGATCATCGGGGTCCTGCCGCGTGGCGACGAGGGCACACGCCGCTATGGGCCGGCAGAGGCTATCTACCGGGGTGTCGTGTCGACCGTCCAGCTGAGCGAACGGTTGGTGATGGGAATCGTGCTGATCGTCAACGGCACGACGCCCGCACGCCAGGCGCTGGGCGGTCCCATCATGATCGCCAAGATGGCCGGCAAAGAGGCCAAGCAGGGCTTCGCCGACGCGGCCGGCTTCACCGTGATGCTGAGCCTGGAGCTGGGCATCATCAACCTGCTGCCGGTGCCGTTGCTCGACGGCGGCCATCTGTTCTTTTTCCTGATGGAGGGCTTGCGCGGCAAGCCGTTGCAGTTGCGGCATCGCGAGTTTGCGATGCAGATCGGACTGCTGTTGCTGGTGGCGCTGATGACTTTCGTCATAGTTAATGACATCTCGCATATTGCACACAGCTGAAGCAGCACTGGCGTCCGGCGCTGAAGCCGGGCCGGTGCTGGGAATTGACACTGGAGGGCCGCGCGCGGACCTTGCCGTAGTGGCCGATGGGCGGGTGCTGGCCGAAGCCTGGCGCTCGGTCGTCTCGCATGGCGCCGAACTGCCCGAGGCGGTCGCCGGACTGCTCGGGCGGGCGGGGCTTTCGATCCGGGAGCTCAGGGCAATCGCCGTGGGGATCGGCCCGGGCTCTTTTACTGGCCTGCGCGTGGGACTGAGCTACGCCAAGGGCCTCAAGCTCGCGACCGGATGCGCGCTTTTGGGGATACCGAGCCTTGATTCCCTTGCCCTGGCGGCGCTGGCCGAAACGTCCATCGCGCCGGGCCGGCTCATCTGCCCGGTGCTGGACGCTCGCAGGGGCGAGGTCTACGCTGCCCTTTACCGGACCAGCGGCGATGGGCTAAAAAAGTTGTCAGATGACCTCGTGGTCACGCTCGAAAATCTGGCTCCACATCTTGGCACCGACGCCTTGTTGGTCGGCGATGCAAAGGCCGAAGAGGCCCGCCGTTTGGCCGTGCGCGCGGGAGGCCAAGCGACGTACCTGGAAATGACCAGCCTGCGTCTGCGAGGTCGAGTGGTGGCGGCGCTTGGCGCCGCACGTCTGGCGGCGGGGGAGACGGATAGCGCATCCATTCTGGAACCGCGGTATGTGCGATCGGCGGAGGCGATTTTCAGAACAGATCCTCTAACCTCGGGAGCGATGGTAAATGGAGCCGAAGGAAGAAGAACTCATCCATCAATACGTGACCAACGATGAAGAACTGAAGGTGCTGTATGACGAGCACGCGGAGCTGAAGCGCCAGCTCGAATCGTTCCGCCTCAAGCACTACCTGACTGCTGAAGAGGAAATCGAAAAGAAAAGAATTCAGAAGCTGAAACTGGCCTCGAAGGATCGCATCATGGAGCTCCTTCATCGCCATCAGCACGAGGCGCGCTAGGCTCGCGGCGCGCGCCACGCACCCGGGCCGTAACCTCAACTGATGCCAAGCCATACCATATCCGTCCTGGTAGAAAACGAGTTCGGCGTGCTCGCGCGTGTGGCGGGCTTGTTCTCCAGCCGCGGCTTCAATATCGAGTCCTTGACCGTAAACGAGGACCCGCTCGATCCCTCCGTCTCGCGCATCGTGCTGGTGGCGAGCGGCGACGACCAGACCCTCGAACAGATCAACAAGCAGCTCAACAAGCTGGTCTGCGTGATCAAGGTCACCGACTTCAAGGACACCAGCACCATCGATCGCGAGATGGTGATGGTGAAGGTCTCGGTGGACGAACGCACGCGGGCCGAACTCGACTCGATCGTCGCCGCCTTTCGCGCCCACGTGGTCGATATCGGACCGCGCGCGGTGACCGTCGAGGTGACCGGCGACGCCGACAAGGTCAAGGCGTTCATCGAACTGGTGCGCCCGCTCGGCATCAAGGAGATCGTGCGCTCGGGCAAGATCGCGATGGTTCGCGCGGTGCAGCACGAGACCAACCATCGCACCGCCACGCGCGGCGAAACCGGCTAGCGGCGAGCTCCCGGCGAATTTCATCCAAACGAATCTATCCCGACGAGTTTATCCAGGAGAATCCCATCATGCAGGTCCACTACGATCGCGACGCCGACTTAAGCCGGCTGCGCACTCACAAGATCGCCATTCTAGGCTTCGGCAGCCAGGGCCATGCCCATGCGCTCAACCTGCGTGACAGCGGGATGGACGTATGCGTCGGGCTGCGCAAGGACAGCCCCTCATGGGAGAAGGCCGCCAAGCAGGGTCTGCCGGTCTTCGAGACCGCCGAGGCCGCGCGCCGCGCCGACATCGTGATGATGCTGGTGCCGGACGAGATGGGCTCCGAGATTTACGAGGCCGAAGTCGCCCCCCAACTCACGCCGGGCAAATACCTGGCCTTCGGCCACGGCTTCAACATCCATTTCAAGTTCATCAAGCCCGCCCCCGGCATCAACGTTTTCATGATCGCACCCAAGGGGCCCGGCCACCTCGTGCGATCCGAGTACGTCAAGGGACGCGGCGTGCCCTGCCTGCTCGCGGTCGAGCAGGACCCTTCCGGCGACACCAAGCAGATCGGACTCGCCTATGGATCGGCGATCGGCGGCGGACGCGCGGCGATTATCGAAACCAGCTTTCGCGAAGAGACCGAAACCGACCTGTTCGGCGAGCAGTCGGTGCTGTGCGGCGGACTGACCGAGCTTATCCGTAACGGCTTCGAAACACTTGTCGCCGCCGGCTACGCGCCGGAAATGGCTTATTTCGAGTGCGTGCACGAGGTCAAGCTGATCGTCGACCTCATCTACGAGGGCGGCATCGCCAACATGCGCTACTCGATCAGCAACACCGCCGAATACGGCGACATGACACGCGGCAAGC